>CABDYQ010000161.1_pt1 | contig 15969 bp, 17 predicted proteins | sample 3132001 | NCBI WGS metagenome assembly CABDYQ01 (sample SAMEA5534338, study PRJEB31848) | metagenome | biome: tundra; feature: field; material: soil | place: USA | collected 2013-05 | depth 0.45 m
GAATGAAGTGCAATTTTGAGTAACACTGGTTGGGTGGGCGGGATGCGGTAGCATCCATGCCCTTTGACCGGCAAGTCGAAATTGCAAAAATGAACTACACACTGGCTGCGCCCCCTGCTGCGCTCTCCCCGAGAAGAACGATACCAGATTTACGCATTGAAGAAAGCAGGACACAGGCAAAGCGAGATAGCCCAAGTGTTGGAACGAAGCGAGTCAACCATCAGCAGAGAGTGGTCACGTAACTGTGGACGACGCGGCTATCGGCCGAAACAGGCGCACAGCATGTCTGTGGAACAGCATGCGATCAATGCACGGACGATTGATGATGCAACCTGGCAATTCGCGCAAGAGAGGCTGTTGGAGCAATGGAGCCCAGAGCAGATCAGCGGGCACGCCGCCATCAGTCCAGAGACGGTGTATCAGAGAGTCTATGCGAACAAGCGAGAAGGCGGAATGTTATGGTCGGGCATCACAAGCTCCCCCCAAGCGGCACCGGATTGGATAGAACGGCACTTCCATGCCAGCCAGCCGAACCTGGCCTGGGTAGGTGATATGACCTTCGTTCGGACGCGAGCGGGCTGGCTTTACTTGGCGATCCTGCTCGACCTCTACTCTCGCAGGATCGTCGGCTGGGCGATGGGAGATCGTCCCAACGAGGCGTTAACACTGGGTGCGCTGAACATAGCGCTTGAGCATCGTGCACCGAAGCCGGAATTGATTCACCACACCGATCAGGGCGGCATCTATCGCAGCCAAGGATATCGTGATCGGATGGCAAGCGTCGGGATATTCCCCAGCATGGGCTCGAAGGGCAGTGCTTACGATAATGCGGTGGCTGAAAGCTTCTTCTCGAACCTGAAGAACGAGCTCATTCATCATGCGGACTTCTCGAGTCGGGAAAATGCCAGAGCAGCGATCTTCAGCTATATCGAACTGTTCTATAATCGCCGGCGGATTCATCAAACGCTGGGATATGTCAGCCCGGTTGCGTTTGAAGAGGCCAACTGTGAGGTTCTAAATTAAACCGTCCGGAAAAGCCGGGTTAGCTCAGCATCGATATATTTTGATGCTGACCTCTTCAACCTTGCTTCAATCTTGTGCGGGAATCAAGGTAACCGCTTGTTGTAGTGTTGAGTGATGATCAGACTCTCTAAAACAACGGCTAACGACAAAGGGCGGTTTTTGGCCGCCCTCTGTTGTACTGCTCGTTACCGTTCGCCGCCTTTAAGAAGCAAGGCCAGCCCAAGTGGCAATCGACACTGACAGGGCTGTAAGCCAGCCGAGTGCAGCGTTAAACTTAACGTCTTCTGAAAAAGTATTGCTGTTGGTTTTGTCGCTCATATTGATGCTCCTTCAATAATCGTTAAGATGAAAAGAATCTCGTGTTCATACTCGATTCCGGTGAGTCAGACCAGACGATCTGGATTTTGTTCCATGACAATTTTGTGAATTTGGTTTGTGTGGTGCCTGCAAGATCAGATCAGTCAAACGAATCAAAGGAATCAGCGGATCAAAGTGGCCGGCATCGATATTTTTTCACCCCTTTCCCAAACTCAAACCCCGCATCATTTGCGGTCTCTCTGCAAACCAGCGTGCCACAGTGAACTGGGCGCGCTCATTGATGCCTTCAAGTGGGCGCGAGGCATGAGCCCATCGGTGGAGGTTGATTGAAGCTACCCCCTTTCAATTTCCTGTGGCTTTTTACTGGACGCAATACAAAGAAGCCACTGCGCAGTTAGCGCCGATAGGAATACATCTTTCTCAGGAATAGCTCCACAACTTCCGCCGTAAGCGTAGCCGGCATGGCCCGCTGTTCGGTAGTCGGCACAAGCTGTAGTTGCTGACATACTGAGTCAACTTCAGGATTCCAACCGGCGTACAAGATCTCATCGCTGTACTCGACCTCTATCGTTTCGGGTTCGATTTCGTAGTTGCTCATGTTCATCGTGACGTTCATGGCACACCTCCTTCTGCTTCTGCTGCATTACGGCTTCTTACTGCCGAATTTGAATTTGCTACCTTTATGTTATTAACACGCATATTACATGCCAATACAAAGCATATTGTCTGAAACGGCGCCAATACTAGCGTAGCGGGCGTTATTGAGGTGTAATTGACAGGGCTGGCGAATTAAAAACTGACGGAAATTCATCTTTAGTCTTAGTAAAGTGTGCGAAAAATGGCAAATCGAAAAGCAGCGAAAAAAGCAGCGGAAAAGGGTTTGCATGAGCTGCCCAATTTAATTCGGAGTATATTGTCCGCCGGGTTGGCAATACCATTCTTCCTTCTTGCAACACCCTGCTAAACTTTTTCCTTATTCATAAAATATCCAAATCACTTTTTAAAAGGAACAACCATGTCGTTGCTGTTTTCAAAAACCACTCTGGGATCACTCACGCTGCAGAATCGCCTGGTCATGTCACCGATGACGCGCAATCGTGCCACCGGCAATATCCCGGACGAGCTGATGGCACAGTATTACGCGCAGCGGGGTACCGCAGGCCTGATCATCACCGAAGGCACGTCGCCGTCTTCCAATGGGCTGGGCTATCCGCGCATACCGGGGATTTTTTCCGCCGCGCAGGTTGCGGGCTGGAAGCGCGTTACCGATGCGGTTCACGCACAAGGTGCGAAGATGTTCATTCAGTTCATGCACTGCGGGCGCGTTGGCCATGCGCTCAATCTGCCTGCGGGTGCGCGTATTCTGGCACCGTCTGCGGTAGCGGCCGTCGGCGAAATGTACACCGATGCCGAGGGCATGAAACCGAATGCCACTCCGCAAGCAATGACCGAGGCGGACATCAAGGCCACCATAGAAGAATTTGCGCAGTCCGCGAAGAATGCGGTGGCAGCGGGATTTGACGGTGTCGAGCTGCACGGGGCGAACGGTTATCTGCTCGAACAGTTCATCCGCCCGAACTCGAATCAGCGCACGGATCGCTATGGCGGTTCGATAGAAAACCGTGCGCGCTTCGTGCTCGAAGTCACCGATGCGGTGATCAGGGCGATCGGCAAGGACAAGCTCGGCATACGCCTGTCGCCGTTCGGTGTGTTCAACGACATGCCGCTGTACGACGCGATGGAAGCGGATTACACCTATCTTGCGCAACAGCTCAATGCACGCGGGCTGGTCTACATCCACCTGGTCGACCACTCGTCCATGGGTGCGCCGCCGGTGCCTGCATCAATGAAGGCGACGTTCCGCAACATGTTCAAGGGCAAACTGATCCTCTCCGGCGGCTACGATGCCGCACGCGCCGAGAGCGATCTGGCTGCGGGCAAATGCGATCTGATCGCCGTGGGGAAACCGTTCCTCGCCAACCCGGATCTGGTTGCCCGATGGAAAACCGGCGCGGCAGTGAATGCGCCCGACATGAGCACGTTCTATACGCCCGGAGCCAAGGGATATACGGATTACCCGGTGCTGGGCTGATAGTGGTGGAGCGGGTAACGATTAATTTCGCAGCGCGTTAAGTGCCATGATCTGTCGTCTAATTCCGATTCCAGATCAAACGTGCATTTTTGTAGGATTGTTTTACCTTTGAAATGAATCATCCCGCCGCAAGCGGCGGGGAATTCGACCCTGAGAAATTAATGCTGAATCAGCGCTTCCCCAGCATCTCGTTGATCGCCGCCTCGAAGGCCGCAAGCGGCTGAGCGCCGACGATCACTCGGCCCTCCACCGAGTCACCCACGGCCTTGCCGAGCACGAACGTCGGCGTTCCGGTGATGCCGAGCGAGGCGGCATATTTGGCTTCGTCGCCGATTTCCTTCAGATGCTTGCCATCGGCCATGCAGCTCTTGAAGGTATCACCATTGAGCGAAAGATCTTTTGCATAACCGGCCAGTGAATCAACATCAATCTTGTTCTGATTTTTGAACACCAGTTCCTTCATCTCCCAATACTTGCCCTGATCCCCGGCGCAGTGCACGGACTGAGCGGCTTTCAGGGCGAATGGATGGAAGTCCAGCGGGAGGTCACGTAGGATGAAGCGCACCTTGCCGGTGTCGATATAGTTCTTTTTAATTTCGGGAAAAGTGGTTGTCTCGAACCGCCCGCAGAACGGGCACTGGTAGTCGGTAAATTCCACCAATGTCAGCGGCGCATCGCTTTTGCCGAGCACGTATATCGCATCGCCCTTGACCGTCAGGTTCTCCGGTTTCGGCGGAACTGACGGTGCTTGCTGCTGCTGAGGTCTTGCAAGCAGCTGCTTGATCTCGCGCAGCTCCTTGAGTATTGCATCACCCTGATCCTTGGTCATAGGCACCGCCAGGACAGCCCCGCTCATCATTATGATGATCGCACTCATCATTACCACTAACCAATTCTTCATGATTTTCCCGAGCAATTATTTTCAGCTAACTTAAATTTAGCCGTTGAAAGTTTCCGTTCATTTGGCACACACCGCTGTCCGACAGCCCGTGTTGCCCATGACCTATGGAATCCCTGCATGTTCTGCGCGCATTATATTCTCGAATGTGTATTCACCCTAATCCAATCAAACATCAAATTGCAAGCGCGCCAGCCGCGCGTAAAGTCCGCTCTGTTTGCGCAAATCTTCCGGGGTTCCGGTTTCGACGATGCGCCCGTGTTCCAGCACCACGATGCGGTTGGCTTTCTGCACGGTGGCCAACCGGTGCGCGATGATGAGCGTGGTGCGGCCTTGCATGGCGGCATTCAGTCCTTCCTGCACCAGGATTTCGGATTCCGCATCCAGTGCGCTGGTCGCTTCGTCCAGCAGCAATAGCGGGGCGTTTTTCAGGATCGCCCGCGCGATGGCGATGCGCTGGCGTTGCCCGCCGGACAAGCGGGTGCCGCGTTCACCCAAGAATGTTTGATAGCCGTCCGGCAGGCGGTTGATAAATTCATCCACCAAAGCCGCTCGGGCGGCGGCCATGACCTCTGAGTCGCTGGCAGCGGGGCGGCCGTAGCGGATGTTCTCCAGCGCATTGGCCGAGAAGATCACCGGGTCTTGCGGCACGATGGCGATCTTGTCGCGCAGATCGTGCAAAGAAAGTTGGCGGATATCCTGCCCGTTGAGGCGGATGATGCCATCCGTCACATCGTAAAAACGCAACAATAGCTGGAACAGGGTGGTCTTGCCCGCGCCGGAAGGGCCGACCAGCGCGACGCTTTCGCCGGGCGCGATGTCCAGGGTGATGTCGTCCAGCGCGGCGGTTTGCAAACGCGACGGGTAGCGGAAGGTGACCTGCTCAAAGCGGATCGCCGCCTGCTTGGGCAGCGGCAGCGGTTGCGGCGCAGAGGCCTCGGCGATAGTGGGCTGTGCATGCAGCAGTTCCAGCAGGCGCTCGGTGGCCCCCGCCGCGCGCATCACATCGCCCCACACTTCCGCCATGGTGCCCACACCGCCCGCCACCAACGCCGCATAGAGGATGAATGAAGCCAGTTGCCCGCCGGTCATGCTGCCTTCATGCACCTGGTTCGCGCCGACCCACAGCACGAAGATGATGCTGCCCATCACTGCGATGATGATCAGCACAGTCAGCGCCGCACGCACGCGGGTGCGCCGGATCGCGGTGACGAAACTCACTTCCGCACGATCCGCGAAGCGCTTGGTTTCATGCCGCTCCTGCGTATAGGCTTGTACGGTCGGCACGGCATTGAGGATCTCGCCGGCCAGTGCCGAGGCATCCGCGATCTTGTCCTGCGATTCGCGCGAAAGTTTCTTTACTTTACGCCCGATGACTAAGATAGGCAGCGTCAGCAATGCCATCAGGCCGAGATTCAGGGAGAACAAATAAAAGCTGGTCACCGCCAGCATGATCATGCCGCCGATAAACTGGAACAGACTGCGCAAACCCATCGAAATGGAGCTGCCAACCACGGTCTGGACCAGCGTGGTGTCGCCCGTCAGCCGCGACAGCACTTCGCCGGTTTGCAATGTCTCAAAGAATTGCGGCGACTGCGCCAGCACCCGTTCATACACCGCGCTGCGCAAATCCGCCGTGACCCGCTCGCCCACCCAACTCACGGTGTAAAAGCGCGCCGACACGGCCAGCGCCCACAAGCAGGCCAGCCCGAACAGCAATGCAAAATGGCCATTCAAACTCAATGTTCCCAACATCCTGCCATCTGTGTTTGCACGTTGCCCGAAACCGAAATCGATCAAGTCGCGAAACGCCAGCGGCACCAGCAGGATGATGGCAGAGCCGAAACATAGCAGCACGAAGGCCAGCGCGATCCGCCCGCGATAGGGGCGCAAGAAAGGCCACAGATCCCGCAATGGAGATAAGCGTTTTGTGGCGGCGGGTTGGACTGGATTGGAAATGTTTGATCCCTTGGTTGGTGAGTAACTATTTTCCCATCTGTTGCCGGTACAGTTGCCGCGCTTCTTCTTCCTTGAGCGTGGCGTCGATCTCGCGCATGACGCTGACCAGGTCAGCCGGTTTTTCGTTGCGCTCGAAACGGCCGGTCAACGGACTCTCAGGGTGTAGTTTGCCGCTCTGGTAGAGCGACCATATCTCCTTGCCATAGTCGGTGGTCAGCAGTTCGGGTGCGAAACGGCCGAAATAGGCAGTCAGGTTGTTGACATCGCGCTCAAGCATGCTACAGGCGTTGTTGTTGCCCGCAGCGTCTACGGCTTGGGGCAAGTCGATGATGACCGGTCCCTCGCTGCCGACCAGCACGTTATATTCGGACAGATCGCCATGAATGATCCCGGCGCAAAGCATGCGCACAACCTGGGTGATCATGATGCGGTGATAGTCGCGCGACAACTCAGCGCTTAGCACCAGATCGTTGAGCCGTGGAGCGGCTTCGCCATTGTCGTCGGTCACCAACTCCATCAACAGCACCCCCTCAAGAAAATTATACGGCTTGGGCACACGCACACCGGCAGCGGCGAGACGGTACAGCGCATCCACCTCGGCACTTTGCCATGCTTCCTCCTGCGCTTTGCGGCCATATTTGGTGCCCTTCTCCATGGCGCGGGCGCGACGGCTGTTTTTCACCTTGCGGCCCTCGGTGTAATTGACATTGTGGTGGAAGCTGCGCTGCTCGGCCTCTTTGTAAACCTTCGCGCAACGTATCTCTTCGCCACAGCGAACCACATAGACCTTGGCCTCCTTGCCGCTCATGAGCTGGCGGATGACCTCGTCGACGAGGCCGTCCTGGATCAGCGGTTCAATTCTTTTTGGTGTCTTCATCGGTGTGGGATTGCAGTTTTCTGCATGATACCTTGAGTCGGGAGATGACCAGGATCAAATAGAAAAAGTTTCACATTTTCTCGTGACGGTTTATCATTTGCATGCGTTGGGTTTTACCGAATCTCGGGTTGGCCCAACGGCAGGGAACCATCTTTAACCGCACCACATGAGTTGCCGCATATTTCAACAGGTAGTCACCACAAGGAGATCGATCATGGCTAAAGGACAGCAACGTAAATCCAAAGAAGCAAAGAAACCCAAGAAGCAGCCACCGCCTGCCACGCTGACAGGCGCAATCATCAAACGTTAGATGTAGGGGCGCAAGGCATTGCGCCCAACGTTAAGGGCGCGATGCCTCGCGCCCCTACAGCCTTCAATCATGCCCAAACATACCACTCCAGACCAAGCCCGGCTCGACCGCGTCGTCGCCGAGGCGCGCCGACTTAGCAACGAGCGCGAGGCGACTTATCGCGAGCGGGCGCTCAAACTATTTCCGTGGATTTGCGGGCGATGCGGCCGCGAGTTTTCCGGAGCGCGCCTGCGCGAATTGACAGTGCACCACAAAGATCACAATCACGACAACAATCCGCCGGATGGCACAAACTGGGAGCTGCTCTGCCTGTATTGCCACGATAACGAACATTCGCGCCTCCTTGAAGAGACGAAAAACTTTTGTCCGGGCACCCGACAGGCGCGACCAGGAAATCGCAACAACCAATCATCCACGGCGACGCATAATCCCTTCGCCGATCTGCAAGCTCTGCTGAAAAAGAAAAGTTAATGACAATGCTGTTCACTTAAACGTTCGTGGTGAGGTATCGAACCACTTGATGCATGCCCTTCGATACCTCAGGGCGAACGGTTTGGTATTAAGTGAACAGCATTGGAGTTGATGACGGAATGACGCTGCGATGAAAAGGCAGGCGAAAAAAAACAGGGGAGGCCGAAGCCCCCCCTGATAGAACTACTAGCCATCTGACTAAATTGGCAAACTACGCCAACTAAGTCATTGGTTATGTATACAACAACAACTTATAAACCCGGATCAAACTTGCGTCATCCGCTGCGCGCTTACGCGCGCAACGGAATGGTCAGCCAATTAAAACAGGGTGTACACGTTGATGGTGGTGGTCGTGCTACCAATCACATCAGTCGTTCCTGTACCACCATTGCTAAACCAGTAACTACCGCTGTTCTTGGTATAGGTCAGACGTGCCAGCATGTTTTGCTCTATCTTGTAAGAAGCAGTCAGCATGATGGCATTGTCCGATGCGTTGGTACCATTAGCTACAGTAGTCTTCATCAAGCCCTCATCCACACCGCTCTTGCCGCGACGGACGGCTACACCCAGAGTGGCTCTTTCAGGAACCACGCCAATTTCACCCGAGATGTTGAAAGAACTGCGAGTCAGCAGACCGTTTCCACCGGCGTTGGGGTCGGCATATGTATTCGTGTTTAATCCCGTCGTGGGATCGAGAACAGCGGGTGCCCTTGCATAGCTGGCATAGAAGCCCGTCGGCATAGTACCCAATGCGCCTTGCAACTGAGCGTCGATCGCAGTTGCTTTGGTTGCGGCTAATGGAGCAATAAGACTAGCATTAAGCGACTGTCCGCGCCAGTTCTGGATACCCACACCGGCATCCCAATTCCCCAGATCAAACGTACCCGCTAGGCGCAAGTAAGTAGAACCCAAGGATGCAAAATTGCCCGTTGCAATACCGGTCTGTTGGAACTTGGTGATGTTGACAAAGCCCATCGGGTTGGTCGCCACGATAGCGATACCGTCCGCTGCACCAGCGGTATTGATATATTGCTGGGCAGACATCGCATTCGCGTGCGCGCCATTAAAGCCCGGGGTGTTGCTCATCTGGTGTACGGCATTGGCGCCGGTGTTCAACAATTCCATACCGTAGGAGGCACCTTGAGCATCCGTGGTGAACGGAACAATACCGGCACGTGTGCCGCTATCACCCACTTCGTACAGAATAGGCAACTTGGCGGAACCCAGCGCAGCAGCAGCACCACCCAGACCCAGTTCAGACAGGAAGCCGGCGTTTTCGCTGACACGACCGCCGAAGAACAGCGACGCTTCACCACCAACACCCGGCAGGAACACTACGCCGTTACCCGCGTTTTTTAAGGCGCCAGACGTATCCGGGTTCTGATTGGTCTTTTCATAGCCGAAGCTGGTCAGCACAGCCATGTTCAGCGTATTGGGAATGGACAGGTGTTCGCCTTCCACTTTGCCTTGTGCGCCCATCATGGTGAAACCGTTGGCCTTAAACGAACGACCGAAGGTGTTCAGCAATGGAAAGTGCTGGAAGTGACACGCCGCACATTCCATGCCGGTTTGACGGGCAAACACTGGCAGCGCCGACGCTTCTGACGCGAACGTCACAGCAGCGACTACGCTTGCCAGGAAGAAAATGATTTTATTCATGGTGATCTTATTCATGCCTTTTCCCTTTATGTTGAAAATATCGTTGATGAGCTTTGCATAGCCATTCGACTACGCTGGCATAGCCATTCGACTAAGCCAGAAAAAGCACTGGCAAGTCGCTGGTTAACGCCAGCAAGCCGCTGGTTTACCTTGTATAGCCAATCGACCAGGCTGCGAAAATCCTGCAGCAGGTCGCCGGTTAACGTTGTACAACTCAAATGATGACGAGTCCCCTCCCACTTGAAATTGAAATATATCATGTCCTGAATAAATTGTGGCAATAAATTTTAGAACAGGGTAGACAGGTTGAGGGTGGTGGTTCCGCTACCCAGTGCATTTTGGTGAGCCGCATCCCAGTACTGACCGCTTGCGCTGGTGAGGGAGAAGGATGCCATCATGTTCTGCGCCAGCTTGTAGGTAGCAATAAGCATGATTGCATTATCACTTGCATTGCTGGCGGTTCCGACTTTAACACCGCTCTTGCCGAAACGAATGGCGGCGCCCAAAGTGACTTTTTCAGGGATCACGCCCACCTCAGCAGAAATATTGAAGGCACTCTTGGTGGCCGTACCGTGCATTTTCAAAGGTGGCACAGCCAAAGGTAACACAGCCGCAGCGGGATCCATGTTGTAGGTGTTGGAAGTGCCGACTGGTGCCGTGGCATAGCTGGCGTAGAAACCCACCGGCATGACGCCCAGTTTGCCTTGCATCTGGCCGTCAATAGCGGTTGCCCTGGTGTCTGCGTATGTGGATGCCCCGGCAACAGCCGAGTTTCCGCGCCATATCTGAATACCCGCGCCCGCATCCCAACCGGCCAAATCAAACATACCGGCAACACGAACATAAGTGGAGCCCAAGACTGCCAGGGCACCGCCTGCTATGCCGGTCTGGTCGTACTTGGTCAGGTTAATGAAGCCCGTGGGGTTGTTCGCCACAAATGCCAGACCGGTTGCGGAACCGTCGGTACCGATATATTGCTGAGCTGAAAGAGCCGCGCTGTGCGCGCCATTCAGACCAGGCGTGCCGCTCATCTGATGTACAACATTGGCGCCGGTATTCAGCACTTCAAAGCCGTAGGACGCACCATGATCATCCGTGGTGAACGGTATGACACCTACACGCGTGCCTTCTGACACTTTGAACTGAGAAGCTGCCACTTCAAACAGGATAGGCAACTTGGCAGAGCTTTGAGCGGCAGTAATAGTAGTACCTGTCACAGCCCCGCCCGTACCGATTTCAGCCAGGAAACCGGCGTTCTCGCTTACCCGGCCGCCAAAGAACAGGGACAACTCACCGCCGGTGCCCGGCACATAGAATTCGCCATCACCCGTTGTTTTTTTGGAGCCAATACCAGCGGCCTGATTGGTTTTTTCATAACCTGCAGTAGCCAGCACGGCCATGTTCAAGGTGTTGGGAATGGCCAAACCTTCGCCCTCCACTTTTTCTTGCGCGCCCATCATGGTGTAGCCGGCGGACTTAAATGCACGGCCGAAGCCATTCAGCATTGGAAAGTGTTGGAAGTGACATGCGGAACAAACCATGCCGGTTTGACGAGCGAACAAGGGCAGCGCCGATACTTCTGACGCAAAAGTCACAGCAGCCATTACGCCTGCCAGAAGACAAAAAACTTTTGTCCGGGCACCCGAGAGAATGATTTTTTTCATGCCTTTTTCCCAAAGAGTTTTAAGAATACAGTTGATGAGCTTCGCATAGCCATCCGACTGATGGGTAGTGTCTCAGTTTGAAATTTTAAATTTTGTACGGTAACGCACATAAGTTAAGGGATTCTATAGTATTGGGGTGTGCGCTGGAACATATAATCGCTCCCATACGCTTCGTATTGAATGCGTTGCAGTCTGCCGCTCATACTCCAGAATCCTGCATCGAACCATTTTCCACCTTGGCACTCCAACCTCGCGAGTGCTAGAATTATCCCGTTAAGGAGGAAACACAATGAATGCCACAATGAATTTGCCCGTACCGTCTGCCGTTGGCAGCTTGGAAGGCTACGTCCAAACAGTAAACCGCTTCCCGCTTCTATCGCAGGAGAGGGAGTTTGCCTTGGCGACGCGCTTCAAAACCGGGAATGACCTGGATGCCGCACGTGAGTTGGTGCTCTCTCACTTGCGCGTGGTGGTCAGTGTGGCGCGTGGTTATGCCGGTTATGGGCTGCCGCAAGCCGATCTGATTCAGGAGGGCAACATCGGACTGATGAAAGCGGTGAAACGCTACGACCCGGAACGCGGGGTGCGCCTGGTGTCGTTCGCGCTGCACTGGATACGCGCCGAGATTCACGAGTTCGTGGTGCGCAACTGGCGGTTGGTGAAGATCGCCACCACCAAGTCGCAGCGCAAACTTTTCTTCAATCTGCGCAGCATGAAGAAGGGTTTGGAGCCGCTCAAGCCGCAACAAATCAGCGAGATCGCGCAGCAGCTCAACGTCAGTGAACGCGATGTGGTGGAAATGGAAGCACGCTTCGCCGGGCATGAGGTCGCGCTGGAACCAAGCGGAAGCGATGACGATGAAAGCTACGCGCCGATTAATTATCTGGCCGATAACGCGGAGCATGAGCCGTCGCAGATTTTGGAAACAGCCGAACGAGAGCGCCTGCAAACATCCGGCTTGGCGAATGCCTTGGCGGGTCTGGATCAACGCAGCCGCCGCATCGTTGAGGCGCGCTGGCTGTGCGAAGAGGGTGCCGCCGCGACGCTGCATGACTTGGCCGCCGAGTTCAACGTGTCGGCTGAACGCATCCGTCAAATCGAGCAAAAGGCTATGAGCAAGATGCATACGACGCTGGCTCAAGCTGCTGTGTAACGGCAAGCGCGCAAAGCAAAAAAAGCCGCAGGATATGCGGCTTTCCCCTTCGACCGAGCTCATAACCAGCGACTTGGCTATCGTCTTTTGATAGCCTAGTCGAATGGCTAGTAGTTTCATCAGGACAGGTTTATTTCACGATCTTCAAGTCGGGCTTGTGCGGTATTGGCTTAGGTCCTCCATCGCCACCATTCGAAGATGGTGGCGGTTGTTGCGGGTCGCCGCCTTGAAACACCAACCCCTGTCCCGTCTCCTTGGCGAATATGCCAATGGTCGCCACTACAGGCACCATGAGATCGAATGGCACACCGCCAAATCGTCCGGTGCAGGTGATCATCTCGTTGCCCATCTGCAGGTTGCGCACCGCATCAGCACTGAGGTTTAAGACGATCTCGCCGTCCTTCACATGAGAACGCGGTACCTCGGTATGCTCATCGACACGGACGGCCAGATAGGGAGTCAACCCGCTATCCACACACCAATCGTAAATCGCGCGAATCAGGTACGGGCGCGTGGATAAATCGCTCACTTGCGCATTGCTCTTTCGGAGGCCGTCAGTGCATCGATAAAGCCTTGACGAGAGAACAACCGCTCGGCATATTTCATCAGCGGCGCAGCATCCTTGCCCATCTGGATGCCGTAATGATCGAGTCGCCATAGCAGCGGTGCGATCGCCACATCCAGCATGGAGTACTCATCGCCCAACAAAAACTTTTGATTGGCCAATATCTGCGCGAGCTGGGTCAGATTGTCGCGAATGATTGCGCGCGCCTTATCGGCCGCCTTGGGCATACCATGCTCTATCACTTCAACTTGACTGTATAACTCTTGTTCGAAGCGATGCAGGAACAGCCGTGCACGGCCACGCATGACGGGATCGGGCGGCATCAGTTGCGGATGCGGGAAACGTTCATCTATGTATTCGTTGATGATGTTCGCCTCATACAGCACCAGATCGCGCTCCACCAGCACCGGCACTTTGCCATAGGGATTGATCGCCGCGACATCTTCAGACTTGTTCATCAAGTCCACGTCAATCACCTCAAAATCCATGCCCTTCTCGAACAACACGATCCGGCAGCGGTGACTGAATGGATCTGTCGTCCCGGAATACAATCTCATCATAAATACTGATTACCCTTTAACCAATTGGATGCTTTGCAAACGCATCCGCACCAGGAAAAAACCGATAGTCGCGACCACACCGCTGACCACTATCGCGGCCAAAATCGGATATGGCCCAACGCCGCCCTTAACGCCGCCTATCCAAACGTAGCGCTCGAACAACGTGCCGATGATGATACAAACGGCAACAGCCGCAGTCGCTTTAACATTGTGTCGTGTGTACGTCATGGCAAGTGTAGAAAATGGAATTATACATTTCAGCACGAACATCGCCCAAAAAATAAAGGTGTAATCGCCATCTTGCATGCCAACCATACGATTCCTTTCATCGGGCAAGTTGCCATACCAGATGGTCAGGTATTGCGCGAAGAAGGTATAAGTCCACAACAGCGTAAAGGCAAACAGCAATTGCGCGATGTAGTTGTATACATATGTCTCTACCGGTCGCACCAGTCTATCGCGGCTGTTCAAGGCGAAAATCCAGATCACCAGGAACGCCAGGAACATGCCGAAATTACTGACGAAATGTTGCATGCCATAGATCGCGCTTTCCCAGGAAGGCAGCATGGTCATTTCAAAATCCCACGCGACCATCGTGCCATACAATACGTAAACATAGGGAACCCAACAGGCAATGACATGGAAGCGTGCCGCGTCTTCTGTGCTGCGTTCGCTAACGGCTTGACGCTGGATGAACACCCAGTGTATCGCCATTACCGCCAGCATTCCGAGCACTTCGCGCACCACCAGGAAAGTGTAGTTATGCCATGCCGGAATGTGATGCGCATGTTCGCCGGTTTCTTTCAACCACGGGAAAGTCGACTCGCCGTTAGCCAATAACACCATCAGCAACACAAACGCTAACGGAAACAAGGCGAACAGGGAACTTGCCAATAGGCGAATCTCATATCTCCAGCGCGCACCCACCAGATGCAACACGGCGCACAGTGTCACTCCACCCAGAGCCAGATACAGCACCACCAAAAAATTCACGGTCAGAACCGACCAATTACTATATGAAAACATTTTGACCGTCTCCTATTTTGTCTGCTGTGCAGCCGAAGCACCAACGGGTGCCTTTTTTTGCAGCACAATACGGATGTAATTTACGACATGCCAGCGTTCGGTGGGGCTCATATCAATGGCATAAATCGGCATCACCGCACCGCCGAAGGTCATCATGCCGAAAATGTAACCATCAGGGTAGTCTTTGGAATCCCAGGGATGCATATCACTGCTCGGGGTCAAATTCCAGGGTTTCAGAATCAATTTAGCCCCAACCAGCCCATCGCCAGTACCGGACTGACCGTGACAAGGAACGCAATAAATCCCAAACAAACGACCACCCATGTCGACCGATTTTTTATCTGCTGGAACAGGGTTGACCAGCTTGAACGCAGCGTCTTTATCCTTAACCTCTATCGAAGACGTAGCAGTACCGGGAATAGGCACTGAACGTTTCGGAAAAGGATTCATGCCCGGGTTGGCCGGATCAACGCTTTCTTGAGGTTTGACACTGATCTGATTAACCATGTCCATAGACCACGGCCACGCATGCGCAAACATAGGAGTAAGCAACAATGCGATAACCAGCGACTTGGCTATCGTTAACCAGCGGCTTATGTCACCGTTCTTTAGTGACTTAGCCGAATGGCTATGCAAAGCCTTTTGATAGCCTAGTCGAATGGCTAGTAGTTTCATCATTGCTAAGGATAACTTTTTCATATCCCCGCCTCTTCCTGAATTTCCAATGCCTGGTGTTTAATGAAAATTGACTTCAAAGTACTGCTGGCAGCTTCATCAGCCTGTACCAAAATACCAACTTGATCCTCGGATACCTTGGCGCTATACAACGGCGAACGACTGGCAGGCAAGCCTGCACAAATCAGGAAACCAAGAATGGAGATATACACACCGCCCAAAATAAACATCTCGTAGGTCAGCACGAAATTGGGCGGAAACGGCACAATGGGCTTGCCGCCCTTGAGTTGCGAAAAGAAGTTGGCTTGTGAGCCAGAGATCAAAAAGAACGCCAGCAAACCGCCTGTCAGTGCCCCACCCAAGGTGAACCACTGCACATAGACCGGCTTGTCACCCAAAAACTCTTCCACTTCCGGATGCTCGATAGGCGATTTCACAATCATGTCTTTATCAGCATCGAAGCCTTTAATTCTGACACTGCGCAACTCCCTGACCACAGCCTCGGCTTCATCGAAATTGCTGAACAGCGCGAGTAAATGACGTTTGCTCATTTAGTGTGCCCCCTTCCCGGCTGCTGCCAATTTTCCGGTTACTTCCAGCTTTTTAGTTGCCTGACTGCGGTGATAAACCATTTCCTTCACCTCATACATAGAGACCGACGGGAATACCTTGCAGAACACCATGAACAGCAAAGTAAACCAGCCAAAGCTACCGAACAC
>CABDYQ010000171.1_pt1 | contig 15312 bp, 11 predicted proteins | sample 3132001 | NCBI WGS metagenome assembly CABDYQ01 (sample SAMEA5534338, study PRJEB31848) | metagenome | biome: tundra; feature: field; material: soil | place: USA | collected 2013-05 | depth 0.45 m
GACAATGCTGCTTAGGAAATCCACTTGACTCGAACTAGTGCCGCTGCTGGTTGCCGTTCAGGAGGTGATGTAGCGCTCCATCTGCTCGATCATGAAGCTTTGTTCGGAGATCTTCGCCTTGACCAAGTCGCCGATCGAGACGATGCCGAGGATGTTCTGCTGTTCGTCGAGTACCGGCAGGTGGCGGAAATAGCGCTCAGTCATCAGCGCAAGGCACTGCGAAATCTCCATATCCGTCGTCACGAAACGCACCTTCTTGGTCATCACCTCGCGCACCAAGATCTCCCGCGGGTTGCGGCCGAGCGACGAGACCTTATGCAGGCAGTCGCGTTCGGTGAAGATACCGGTCAGCTTGTTGCCATCGACGACCATGACAGCTCCGATGTCGCGTTCACGCATCAACTCCATAGCGCTCTGGACCGTATCGCCGGACGCCACGGTGGTGAGCGGTTTCGTCTTCTCGGCCAGTATTTGTTTGATCGTTTTCATGTTTTCCTCCACACAGGGTCTTGCTGATCGATGACTTAGTATTAAGCCTCATTGGCGCAACTCATTTTACCAATGGGGTAAACGTGCTCGGCCCGATAAATGAGGTCTGGTTTATCAAGTTGGCACAATACGGTTCTTGCCGGCACACTTGGTCAGATCCATCCCAAAGGATAGGAAAGTCAGCCGCACCACCCGAAGTATCCTCGAACACTGAAACCCCAGTCAACTGCCCATTTTCATCGTCGAGTCCCCGAGGGAGTCTGTATTGTATTCCACCTCCCCCATACGCGTACGGCAAAAGTTTGTCGAGTCAACGTCGGAAAACCAGGTGCTCGTTGAGCTCAACGGACAAGCGTACCCAAGGCGAGGGGGAAGTTGCTCGTCACCAGACGATGCGCTGATCGAACTCGAATCCTGGGGGGTCGGCTGGGCTTGCGGGACAAATTCGCGCTACCTGGCATCCATGGATCTTCCAGAGCGGTGGGCGTTGGGCCACGGGCCGGCATCAGACGCGGCGGCAATGTCGCCTCGCCCAGATGCGCAAGAACGTCCTCTTCAGGGCAAATCGAATGACCGCAACGTCGAAAAGAGTCATTCCCTATTTTTGCGCGAAAGACAAAACTAAAATATATAGAAACGCCCTACAGCAGTACCAGATGGTTGTTCCGCCGCAACCTGGTTCCGTTGCTTCACAACTGGGGGTTGTGGCTACGGCCACCGCTGCGCGGTTTAACTTGCTGCGCAAGTTAGCCAACGCCGCAACTTAGTCTTGTTGTTCTACAACGGGGAGTTGTGGCTTCGGCCGCTGCTTTGCAGCTTAACGTTCGCGATGCTCACACAACACGCCGCCACGCGGCTTGTTGCGACGAAGACTAACCTTCAGGTTACGTCGAAGCCAATAGCCTATGCCGCAATCTGGTTTTGTTGCTTTACAACAAAACCAGATTGTCACGGTGAATGATTTCGGTATCGCCGCCATATCCGAGCAGGGATTCGATTTCCTGGCTGGCATGATTCGCGATGCGGCGCGCTTCTTCGGCGTTGTAGTTGGTCAGGCCGCGCGCGATGTCTTGCCCGTCTTCGCTCACGCAGGCGACCACCGCCCCGCGTTCAAACTCTCCAGACACACTCTTGACACCTATCGGCAGCAAGCTCTTGCCATCAGAGCGCAATGCCTTGATCGCGCCGGCATCCAGCACTAGCTTGCCGGCAACTTGCAAATGATCGGCCAGCCATTGTTTGCGCGCCGCCAGGGTGAGGGTGGGGGCAGTGAGCAGTGTGCCGAGGGATTCACCTTGCAGCAGGCGCAACAGCACATCGCGTTCATGTCCTGAAGCGATGACGGTATGCGCGCCGCTGCGCGCCGCACGTTTTGCGGCAAGTATCTTGGTAAGCATACCGCCGCGCCCGATGTGGCTACCCGCGCTGCCCGCCATGCTTTCCAGTTGCGCATCGCCAGCCAGCGCTTCACTGACCAGCGTGGCACTTGGGTCTTTGCGCGGATCAGCGGTGTAGAGGCCGCTCTGGTCGGTGAGTATGATCAGCACGTCCGCATCGATCAGGTTGGTGACCAGTGCGCCCAGCGTGTCGTTATCGCCGAATTTGATTTCGTCGGTGACGACGGTATCGTTCTCGTTGATGATGGGGATGACACGCAGTGAGAGCAACGTGGTCAGTGTGGCGCGTGCGTTCAGATAACGCTCGCGATCAGCCAGATCGGCGTGGGTGAGCAACACCTGCGCGGCATGTAAATCGTGTTGGCGGAAGCAGCTTTCGTAAGCTTGCACCAAACCCATTTGACCGACCGCCGCAGCGGCCTGCAAATTGTGTATCGAAACAGGACGAGTGCTCCAGCCGAGGCGTTGCATGCCTTCTGCAATCGCGCCGGAAGATACCAGCACCATCTCATGACCGCTGGCGTTGAGCGCGGCGATCTGGCGCGCCCAATTGCCCAGCGCGTTGAGGTCCAGTCCCGCACCTTGATTCGTCACCAGGCTGCTGCCTACTTTGACGACGATGCGCTTGCATTGGGTCAATACAGTTTTCATGTGTGAAGCCATTTCAAATTTTCATTCAAAACAAAATTTCACGCTGCTTCAGAAATTAAATAGTGTCCGCGTCGGTTTCTTGCGCGCTGTCCGCGGCAGCCTGTTGTTCCAATTCGTTCATGGCCAGCAAATGTTCCATGATCGCGTAAGTCAATTCCTTGCAACCCTCGCCGTTGATCGCCGAGATGACAAAGTAGCGATCAAAATCGGTAAATTCCTTGAGGAAGGCCGCCACTTTTTCATCGCGATTTTCCAGCAAATCAACCTTGTTCAGCAGCAACCAGCGCGGTTTTTGATACAACGTAGGATCGTATTTTTTCAGTTCATTGAGGATTGCGCGTGCTTCGGCGACTGGATCGGTTCCCTCATACATCGGCGCGATGTCCACCAGATGCAGCAACACGCGGGTGCGCGCCAAGTGGCGCAGGAACTGGTGTCCCAGCCCGGCACCTTCCGCCGCGCCTTCGATCAATCCAGGGATGTCGGCGATGACGAAACTTTTTTCGTGCGACACGCGTACCACGCCCAGATTGGGATGCAGTGTGGTGAACGGATAGTCGGCGACCTTGGGACGCGCGGCAGAAACCGAGCGGATGAAAGTGGATTTGCCTGCGTTCGGCATACCGAGCAGCCCGACATCGGCGAGCACTTTTAACTCCAGCTGCAATTCGCGTGTTTCACCTTCCGTGCCGACCGTGCATTGGCGCGGCGCGCGGTTGGTGCTGGACTTGAAATGAATATTTCCCAAGCCGCCTATGCCGCCTTGTGCGAGCAAAACTTTTTCGCCATCGTGGGTGAGATCGGCAACCACTTCGCCGCTGTTGATGTCGGTAATCACCGTGCCCACCGGCATACGCAGCACGATGTCATCCGCGCCCTTGCCATAGCAATCCGAACCGCGCCCCGATTCGCCATTTTTGGCGCGGTGCATCCGGGCGAAACGATAGTCCACCAGCGTATTGATGTTGCGGTCTGCCTGCGCGTACACGCAGCCGCCGCGACCGCCATCTCCGCCGTCCGGGCCGCCATTCTCGATGTATTTTTCGCGACGGAAACTGGCGATGCCATTGCCGCCTTTGCCCGCGAAGACTTCGATTTTGGATTCGTCAATAAATTTCATGTTGTGTATATCACAAATAAAAAAGCCCTACCTTGCGATAGGGCTGGTTTGTTCCATCGAGTGCTGTTAAGCGGCTACGATGGAAACCGTTCTACGCTGTTGCGCGCCCTTGATGGCGAATACTACCTTGCCAGTGATCTTGGCAAACAGAGTGTGATCCTTGCCCATGCCGACATTCTCGCCCGGGTGAAACTCGGTGCCGCGCTGGCGCACGATGATGCTGCCCGCGTTGATCAGTTCGCCGCCGTAGCTTTTCACGCCCAGACGTTTTGAGTGTGAGTCGCGTCCGTTACTGGTACTGCCGCCGCCTTTTTTTGATGCCATGTTATATGCTCCTTACAGAATTACGCCCAGAATTAAGCAGAGATGCCGTCGATGCGGATTTCGGTGTAGTTTTGACGATGACCTTGATTTTTCTGGTAGTGCTTGCGACGGCGCATCTTGAAGATGCGTACCTTGTCGCCGCGACCATGCGCAACGATGGTCGCTTTCACGGTAGCGCCGGTCAGCAAAGGCTTGCCCACGGAAAGCTTGTCGCCGTCGGCTACCATCAGCACTTTGTCCAGCACGATGGCACTGCCCACGTCGCCTGGGAGGATTTCAACTTTTAAAGTTTCACCGGAAGTGACGCGATATTGCTTACCACCGGTTTGAATGACTGCGTACATAACAACCTCGATTTATTGCGGTTTTTGCGAAGGCGCGAATTATACCTAATTATCCTCAGCCGTCAAAATCCTTTTTAACGGCGCATGGAGTCGAAGAACTCCGCGTTGTTCTTGGTCGCCTTGATCTTGTCGAGCAGGAATTCCATCGCTTCCAGTTCGTCCATCGGGTAGAGCAGTTTGCGCAGCAGCCAGATTCTTTGCAGGATATCGGGTTTGATGAGCAATTCCTCTTTGCGCGTGCCGGAGCGGTTCACGTTGATCGCCGGATAGATGCGTTTTTCGGCCATGCGTCTATCCAGATGGATTTCCATGTTGCCGGTGCCCTTGAATTCTTCGTAAATCACATCGTCCATGCGCGAGCCGGTATCCACCAGCGCGGTGGCGATGATGGTCAGCGAGCCGCCTTCTTCGATGTTGCGCGCCGCGCCGAAGAAACGCTTGGGGCGATGCAGCGCGTTGGCATCCACGCCGCCGGTCAACACCTTGCCGGAAGAGGGAACCACGGTATTGTAAGCGCGCGCCAGGCGGGTGATGGAATCGAGCAGGATCACCACATCCTTCTTGTGTTCGACCAGGCGTTTGGCTTTTTCCAGCACCATTTCTGCCACTTGCACATGGCGGCTGGCCGGTTCATCGAAGGTGGAGGCAACCACTTCGCCGCGCACGGTGCGGGTCATCTCGGTCACCTCTTCGGGACGTTCGTCGATCAACAGCACGATCAAGGTGGCATCGGGATTGTTCGAGGAGATGGAATGTGCGATGTGTTGCAGCATCACGGTCTTGCCGGATTTCGGCGAGGCCACCAACAGTCCGCGCTGGCCTTTACCGATCGGCGCGACGATGTCGATGATGCGTCCGGTGATGTTCTCTTCGGCCTTGATGTCGCGCTCAAGGATCAATGGCTCGGTCGGGAACAGCGGTGTGAGGTTCTCGAACAAGATCTTGTTCTTCGCATTTTCGGGCGGTTCGCCGTTGACCTTGTCCACCTTCACCAGCGCGACATAACGCTCGCCGTCTTTGGGGGTGCGTATTTCGCCTTCGATCGAATCGCCGGTGTGCAGGTTGAAGCGGCGAATCTGGCTGGGGCTCACATAAATGTCATCCGGGCCGGCCAGGTATGAGGTGTCCGGCGAACGCAGGAAACCGAAACCGTCCGGCAGAATTTCCAGTGTGCCGTCGCCAAAAATACTTTCGCCTTTTTTAGCATGGCTCTTCAGCAGCGCGAACATCACATCCTGTTTGCGCATTCGGTTGGCGTTTTCTATTTCATTGGCCGCGGCCATTTCAACGAGTTCAGTGACGTGTTTGCTTTTCAGGTCGGATAGGTGCATAGCGATGCGAGAAGGGTGATTGAAAGAAGGATGGCTGAGAGAATGATGATTGGGAAGAAGGAATGAAAGGGGTTGGATCGGGGTGGCAGATGACCACCCGCATGGCCTGGAGCATGTTCGTTTTATGTTTTAGTTGCCAAGGGACGAAGCTGGAGAGGCGATGCGGGCGTGACAGTAAACGCTTTAAATGTGGCTGTCAATAAAAGCCGTTAATTGGGATTTTGACAATGCGCCGACTTTGGTCGCCGCGATGTCGCCGTTCTTGAACAGCATCAAGGTGGGAATGCCGCGTATGCCGAACTTTGCAGGGGTTTGCTGGTTCTCGTCCACATTCAGTTTGGCGACCGTCAGGCGACCGGCATATTCCCTGGAGACTTCTTCCAGAATAGGCGCGATCATGCGGCAGGGTCCGCACCACTCAGCCCAGTAATCCACCAGCACGGGCAGTGAAGCCTGCACGACTTCGGCATCAAAGGTGGCATCGGAAACGTAATGTATATGTTCGCTCATGGTCTGTTCTCGCTATTGTGAGGGTTGATTCGGAATGCAACAGGCGGCTGGTTGGGGCTGTTTGGGAATGAGTCGCTGGATTTCAAGTGGTATCCTAACCAAAAACGGCTTTGCTGTGAAGTGAATTAATTTCCCTTTGCTCTGTTAAAATGTCGCGCTGTTGATAATTGGAGTTTCACTATGACCTACGTTGTTTCTGAATCTTGCATCAAATGTAAATACACCGACTGTGTGGAAGTGTGTCCGGTGGACTGTTTCCACGCGGGGCCGAATTTTCTGGTGATCGATCCCGAAGAGTGTATTGATTGTACCTTGTGTGTGGCGGAATGCCCGGTAGAGGCGATTTATGCCGAGGATGATTTGCCGGAGAATCAGCGTCATTTCATCGCGCTGAATGCCGAGTTGTCTAAAATCTGGAAACCTCTCGTCGAGAAACAGGATGCGCCCGCCGATGCCGATGAGTGGAAAGATGTGAAGGATAAGCTGCATCTCCTTGAACGCTGAGAGACCTTTTCACAACTACTGATGAAACGATCGATATGGCTACTAGCCATCTGACTAACCCAGCAAAGGACGCTGGGCAAGTCATTGGTTATAGCCATTTGTCTAACTTGGCAAACTACGCCAACTAAGTCATTGGTTATGCGCTTGCTGATACTTCGTTAAAAAATGACTCAAAGTCCTCATTTGCTTTTTGTAAACTGCGGCTTTTCGTCATTTTTTGCCTCGTCTGAGCTGCGCTCGTGACGTTGTGCAGAGGTCTCATTGAGTCCTGCTTTTTATAATAAAGTAGCAAACCATATTCTGTCCCGCCACGCGCAGGACTTGCCCGATCTGCGCGGGGTAACGATCCTGTTGCCCAACAACCACATTGCCCAACCGCTGGCGCAAGCGTTGGGCGCAGTATCACAATCCACCCTGTTGTTGCCGAAGATGGTCACGCTCAGCGATTGGGCGCAAGGCGTCGTACTCGACGCACCCATCATTACGGATAGCCAGCGTAGCGCGTTGCTGTATCAACAGCTGCGCAAACAGAAGTGGTTCGAGCAGGCAGACCTGTGGAGCATGACGCAGGAGTTGTTGACGCTGTTCGATGAGCTGACGCACTCGCTCACTGCATTGCCGAACGACGCGGAAGTGTTCGCCGCTGCTGTGCAGCAAGCCTATCAGGCGCGGCAGAACAGCACGCTGCAACTTGAGGCTCGGCTGGTGTTCGAGTTGTGGTACGCGATGCAAGCCGGCAGTGAGCTTGATGCCGCGCGTGCTTACCAGCTACGTTTGGCGAAATTGGCGGCACAGGCCCAACAACCTTTATTCGTGTTGCGCACTTCCGACTGGAATGCGCTGGAACAGCGTTTCCTCGAACAATATGCGTCACATGCAGAAGTAACGGTGTGCGATCTGCGCGACGAAGAAGAGATTTCGTTGCGCGCGAGATTCATCCGCACGGCGTTGTCTGCCGATGACACGCTCGATCTGCGTACCAAAGCCACGCAGTTGCATGACACCCCGCCACTTGGCGACACACTGCGTTTTTTCGCTGCAACCAGTCTCGAACAGGAATCCCGTGCTGCCGCACTGCAAGTGCGGCGCTGGCTGTCGGCTGGAAAGCGCGACATCGCCATCGTGGCCCAAGACCGCGTGGTGGCTCGGCGCATGCGCGCCTTGCTGGAGCGCGCGCAAGTGCTGGTGGCGGATGAGACCGGCTGGACATTCGCCACGTTATCGGTGAGCACGGTGCTGATGCGCTGGCTGGACGCGTTGCAAAGCGATTTCTATCATCACGATCTGCTCGATCTGCTCAAGTCGCCATTCATCTTCGCTGATATACCCGCTGCCGAACGTAAAGCGGCGGTATACCAGTTGGAACAACTGCTGCGCAAACAAGGTGTGGTGGCCGGGCTGGAGAAATTCATCGCTCTCGCCGGACACGAAGTGGTGTTGCATCAACCCTTGGCGCGTCTGCGTCAGGCCTCTGCGCTGCTGGAGCAGAACAAACAAAAAACGCTGACTGATTGGTTGGCTGCTTTGCGCGAAAGCCTGCGTGTGTTGGCCATCGACACCGGCTTGCAACTGGACGATGCGGGTGCGCAGTTGCTTCAAGCGCTGGAGACCTGGCAGCAGGAATTGGCAGGCGACGAAGGGCGTTACCGTTTCGCCGAGTGGCGGCGCTGGCTGGCGCAGCAACTGGATACGCAGACCTACCTCGACAGTGGCATAGACAGCCCGGTGCGCTTCACCCATTTGGCTGCGACGCGCTGGCGTGCTTTCGATGCGGTGTTGCTGCTGGGCTGCGATGCGGATCATTTGCCCAGCGTGGCAGATGGCGGGCGCTGGTTCAACGACGCGGTGCGCAGCAGCCTTAACCTGCCCACGCGCAGCACGCACGCCGCGCGGCAGCGAGACGACCTGCTGGCGCTGCTGATGCTGAACGAATGCGTACTGGTTACCTGGCAAAAGGATAGAAACGGCGAGAAAGGGTTGCTCAGTTCTTACTTGGAGATGCTGCGCGATCTGCATGATCTGGCTTACGGCGACGACCTGAGCGAGTGCGAGTTGCATCACTACCTCGCGGCAGAAGAAGCGCGCTCGGTCGATCTGCCGCAATCCGTGCAACCAGCGCCGAGTGTTGTGCAGGAGGCAGTGCCAGCAAGTGTGTCCATCAGCGCCTACAACAGTCTGGTCGCCTGTCCCTATCAATTCTATGCGCGGCACATCCTGCGCCTGAACGAGTTGGACGAAGTACATGAAGGCATCGAGAAGCGCGATTACGGTGAGCGCGTGCATGACATCCTGCGCCGCTTCCATGAACGCTATCCGTTCGTGAGCGAACAACCCGTTGATGAGTTGGAAGCTGCCTTGCGGCAGATCAGCGAGCAAGTGTTCGCTGATCTGCTGAAGCAGGACTTCGCCGCGAGTGCCTGGTTGGCGCGTTGGTTCAAATCGTTGCCTGCGTATCTCGATTGGCAATTGGCTAATGAGGCACAAGGCTGGCGCTATGCCGAGGCAGAGAGAGCGTTCGATTGGGAGTTGGAAGGTGTGCGCTTGCGCGGACGCATAGACAGACTGGATGTAAGAGAAGATGAGAAACGCGTGCTTGATTACAAGACACAGAGCGACCAAGTGCTGCGCAATAAATTGCTGGAACCTGGCGAGGATGTGCAACTGGCGTGCTACGCCTACGCGCATGAAGCTGCGGATGCCGCATTCGTCAGTATCGAAAATGGAAAAGTGAAATTAGTGGAGCCTAAGCACGATGTCCCGCAACTGGCACAGCTCAATGCAGAACGATTGGTGCAAGTGATGGGCAGCATACGCGGTGGTGCTGGATTGCCTGCGAACGGCATTGATCAAGCCTGTATTTACTGTGAGATGCGTGGCGTGTGTCGTAAGGGTGAATGGCAATGATCAACCACCTCGCCCTCGACCCGAAATGCAGTGTCGTCGTCGAAGCCTGCGCGGGCAGCGGCAAGACCTGGCTGCTGGTGTCGCGCATCGTGCGTCTGCTGCTGGATGGCGCGCAACCTTCGCAGATCCTCGCCATCACCTTTACGCGCAAGGCAGCGCAGGAAATGCAGGCGCGCTTGCAGCTCTGGTTGGGCGAGTTGGCGATGGGCGACGATGCAGTTGTGCACCAATTCTTTGCCGAGCGCGGGTTGGAAACATTGAGCGACACGCAACTGCAACGCGCCCGCAACTTATACGGCAATGTGTTGCTGGCGCAGCCGGGCCTTACCATCAGCACTTTTCACGGCTGGTTCATGCAAGTCATGCAGCGCGCGCCGCTGAATGCCGACGTGATGCAGGGTATGAGTTTGCTGGAGCGTGCGGGCAGTGCGCAGGAGGAAGCGTGGGAAGAATTGCTCGAACAGATGCGCAAGCAGCCGGACAGCGTCGGGGCGCAGCACATGCAGTGGCTGTTCGGCGAGTGCGGACTGTTCAACACGCGCAAGCTGCTGTTCAACTTCCTTGGTAAGCGCGCCGAGTGGTGGGCATACACTCAAGGGCAGGCCAATGCACTGAGGTTCGCGCTGGGCAACTTGCGTGCCGACCTTGCGGTGGATATGGCGTTCGACCCGGTTGCGGATTGGGGCATGTGCGGCAATAGCGAAGAGGTGTTGCTTGCTTTTGTTAGACAGCTTGCCAGTGACGGTACTGACGTTCAAAAAGCTAGAGCGAGTGAGTTGGAGCAAGCATGGACGGATTCGAGTCCGGAAGGGCGTTTTGAAAAACTGTGGCCATTGCTATTTACCCAAAAGAACGATCCGCGCACAGGCAGTCCGTTTTCACCATCGTCCAAGCAGAAGCCCGATGCAGAGCCATTCTTGAGAACACGTGATCTGCTGCAAGCCAGCCTGCAAGAAGTGCGCGATACGCTAGCTGAACAGCAGGCCTATCGCCTGAACGAAGCGGTGCTGCATTGCGGCGTGGCGTTCCTGGAGCGGTATCAGGCATTGAAGCAGCAAAAGCAGCAGATGGATTTCTCCGATCTGGAATGGCAACTGTGCCGTTTGCTGCAACAGAGCGAACACGCCGAGACCATGCAATACAAACTCGACAGCCGCTACCGCCATGTGTTGCTGGACGAATTCCAGGACACCAACCCGTTGCAGTGGCAAATCATGCGCGCATGGTTCGATGCGGCGGTGGCGGTGGACTCGCAGCCCACGGTGTTCATCGTCGGCGATCCCAAGCAATCAATCTACCGCTTTCGCCGTGCCGATGCGCGGCTGTTCGGCGTGGCGCGCGAGTATTTGAAAGAACATTTTGCTGCGCATGAACAACGCAACAACCACACATGGCGTAATGCGCCTGCCGTTCTGGATGCCGTCAATGCCGTGTTCGCTGATCATCCGGAAGGCTTCGTGGATTTCGAGCCGCACACGGCCGAGCACACTGGCTTGCCTGGTTATGTGGCGGTGCTACAGTTGGCGGTCGCCGAGCAAAGCAAGGAAAAAACAGCAGAGGATGCGCCGCTCGTTTTGCGCGATCCGCTGACCACACCGAGAGATGAAGCAGAAGAAGGCGCACGCCAGAAAGAAGCCGCGCAGTTCGCCGACCTGCTGCAAACCATCGCCACCGATTGGTCTGTGAACGAGGATGGCAAAGCACGCCGCGCGACCTACGGCGACATCATGGTGCTGGTGCGCAGCCGCACTCACCTCGCGGTGTACGAGGAAGCATTGCGCGCACGCCACATCCCCTTCATCAGTTCTCGGCGCGGCGGCCTGCTCGACACGCTGGAAGCGGAAGACGTGCAGGCGCTGCTGATGTTCCTTATCACCCCCTTCGCCGATCTCGCGCTGGCACAAGTGCTGCGCACGCCGATCTTCGCGTGCAGCGATGAAGACTTGATGGAAATTGCAGGATCAAGGAACAAGGAGCAAGGAACAAGCGCAGAGACTTTACCTCAGTCCTCAGTCCTCGATTCCCGCTCTTCATGGTGGCAGCGCCTGCAACATCTCGCCGACCCATCGTCCGCGCTGCAACGCGCCGCCGAACTGCTACAACGCTGGCTCGCATTAGCCGACAAACTTCCGGTGCACGACCTGCTTGACCGCGTCTATTTCGAGGGCGACGTGCTGGCGCGCTACACCGCCGTGCTGCCGCACGAGATGCGCGCCAAGGTCACCGCCAACCTGCACGCCTTCATGGAGATCGCGCTGAGCGTGGATGCCGGGCGCTACCCCAGCCTGCCGCGCTTCCTGCAAGAGCTGCGCGAATTGCGCGACAGCCGCGACGATGCGCCGGACGAAGGCAAGCTTGGCGTGGCGGGCGACGCGGTGCGCATCTACACCGTGCACGAATCCAAAGGGCTGGAAGCGCCCATCGTCTGGCTGCTCGATGCGAACGCGGAAAAGAAAAACAAGGAGGGCAACGACGTGCTGCTCGATTGGCCGACGCATGACCAGAGACCTTCACACTTCTCCCTGTACGCAGATCAAGCATCGCGCGGAAAAAAGCGCGCACCGCTGTTCGAGCAAGACGCCGCACAACAAGCGCGCGAAGAGATGAACCTGCTTTACGTCGCCATGACCCGCGCGCAACAGGCGCTGATCGTGAGCGGCAACAGCAAGGGCGAAGACAAAGAAGAAATGAAAAAATCGCCATCGTGGTACGACCGTATCTCGGCGGCCATTTCCGTCATTCCCGCGCAGGCGGGAATCCAGGTAATTGAACAAGCCTCGCGTAGCGAGACAAACCCCTTGTGTCGTCCGCTACGCGGAGATATTGAATCGCTGGATTCCCGCCTGCGCGGGAATGACGGCAGAGGTGTGGTTGCTCTTCCGCCTATCCTCCCCACCGGCACACGCGCCACCAGCAACACCCTGCAACAGCAGCGCGGCATCTGGCTGCATGCGTTGCTGCAACACCTCACAGAGGGCAGCGCGGCGGACGAGAACGAACTCCAGCAGCGCCTCGGCATTCCATCCGCCGAAATGGATTCCCTCTGGCAACAAGCCCAACACCTGCTCACCTCACCACAACTCGCGCGCTTCTTCGGCGCGCAGCACTACCGCAGCGCCTGCAACGAAATGCCCTACGTCAATGCGGCGGGCGAACTGAAACGCATCGACCGGCTGGTGGAATTCGACGACGAAGTGTGGGTGCTGGATTACAAGCTCGGCGATAGCGAAGATGCCGCGCGTTACCGCGCGCAGATGCAGGAATATCGCACCGCGATGCAAACGGTGTATGTAAGCAAGACGGTGCGTTGTGCGCTGCTGTTTGCGGATGGGGTGTTGAGCGAGGTGTAGGGTGGCTCTGACTTACGCGCATTAAGGCAACTTCGCCGGGGGTAGCCCGGCGACCAAGGCCGTTCGTGTTGAGCTTGTCGAAACATGAATGGCCTAAAACAAGCCAACACCGCCGGTGGTAGACCGGCAACTATAACCAATGACTTACCCAGCGTCGTTTGCTGGGTTAGTCAGATGGCTAGTAGTTTTATCAGTCACTTTTTCTCGTGTCGCCAAGAAAAAGTAACCAAAAAGAAGGCGACCCCGGTTTGCCGCCCCTGCGGGGTACCCTCGATCAGCCGCAAGCAAGCGGGGCTGCGCAACTCGACCTGGCGGGGCGCACACCCCGCGCCCCGCTGCGGGACTCGAACATAACCAGCGACTTGGCTGAAGTATTTTTTCAGCCTAGTCGAATGGCTAGTTGTTTCATCAGTGCTCGCCTAACCCTCCGCCTGCTTGCGGCTGATCGAGGCGGCGCACAGGGGAAGAAACCCCAAAATCATAAACCCGTATGGTGGGCAACAAGTTGCACACCATACTGAGGTAGATAGCCAAAACAATTCGACTTCGGTACATTGGAGTCTAACGGCTTGAGGCTAATGCACCTTACGAGGTTTCATCTGGCATGAACTGAAGCATAGCTAAAAATGAGTTGAGCGTCTGTTGTACAAAAGCCTGCTGATGGGGGTATGGGTCAATCAGAAGCAATGCGATCAAATGACTGAATACGACAGACTTTCTGTATATGAGAAATGGTTCTGCACTTCCATCAGCATGGGGAATACCGGTTGGTGAAGCATAGAGAGCCAGGTTTCGGCGATTCGATAGCTTTTGAACATAAGCAAGAACAGAGGGCATGTTTTTTTCTGTGGCAAGCTGCGATAGCTGGGGTGCGAAAGTATGAATCACGCCATTTACTGAAATGGTAAATTCGAGTGGAGGCATCGGATATGCCCATACCTCTTTGCTGGCTTCGTCGATGACAATGACTCTGAGTTGAAGTAACTCTGTTTCATCAGAAGATGAATTATGGTCGAACTCGAAGCAAGGCCGGTACTGTTCTTTGAACTCGATAAACAGTTTTCCAACTGCGAGGAGGAATGGATGAAGAGCGGTCTTATGGAGATGGTTTCGGATGTTTAGCAATCGGGCATTTTTATAGCGACATTTCTTCAGGACATGGAAAAGCGCAGTAGCAGATTCCTCCTCGGCGGTAATTGCAGAAAATATCGCAAGCTCTGGCATCTCATTAACTAGTTTCCATGCACGGTCAAGATGACGGAGTGCAGAGCGTGCTGCATGTTTCCCAGGGGCAGAGGTTTGAAGAATATGCTCAACAACTTTCTCTTCAAACTCGGTAAGTTTCATGGAGCTGATAATCATGCCATTCACTCTAAACACTCCCTAAAATAGGCGCAACAACTTTCAGGATTCCAGATGTGAAGCATGAAGTAACAAAAGGCCGTGGCGCGACATTGCAAATCGAGGGACGCTTCGAGAGCGTGGCGCGCGAGCGTGTTGACGATGGCTGGGGCACGGCGGACGAAGAGCTGCCGCCGTTCAGGACGTCGGTGACGGTGGAGCAGGCGAAGAGCGTGATCCAGCGCAACGATTCGCCGGACTTGCCGTTTTCGCAATCCTTGAATGCGTATCGCGGTTGCGAGCATGGTTGCATCTATTGCTACGCCCGGCCCAGCCATGCCTACATGAATCTTTCGCCGGGGCTGGATTTCGAGACGAAACTTTTTGCCAAGCCGGATGCGGCGAAGCTGCTGCGTGCGGAACTGGCCAAGCCTTCCTACCAGTGTTCGCCCATCGCGCTCGGTTCAAACACCGATCCCTACCAGCCCATCGAGCGCGAGTGGAACATCACGCGGCAGATACTCGAAGTGTTGGTATCGTGCAAGCATCCGGTTTCCATCGTCACCAAGTCCGCACTGGTCGAGCGCGATCTCGATTTGCTCACGCAGTTGGCGAGTGACCATCTGGTGCAGGTGTTCATCTCCGTCACCACGCTGGATGTGGAGTTGGCGCGCAAGATGGAACCGCGCGCATCTTCGCCGCGCCGCAGGCTGCAAGCCATACAGACGCTTAACGAAGCGGGCGTGCCATGCGGGGTGATGGTGGCGCCAGTGATCCCTTTTTTGACCGATGCGGAGCTGGAGCATGTGCTGCAAGCCGCGCATGAACACGGCGCGAGTAGCGCGGGCTACACCTTGCTGCGCCTGCCTTACGAGTTGAAAGAGTTATTCAAGGATTGGCTCGCTGTCCACTACCCGCTGAAGGCGGAGCATGTGATGAGCCGGATGCGCGAGATGCGTGGAGGGCGCGAGAACGATCCCGAATTCGGCAGCCGCTTCCGCGGCAACGGTTTGTTCGCCGATCTGCTGGAGCAGCGCTTCAGCAAGG
>CABDYQ010000174.1_pt1 | contig 15160 bp, 17 predicted proteins | sample 3132001 | NCBI WGS metagenome assembly CABDYQ01 (sample SAMEA5534338, study PRJEB31848) | metagenome | biome: tundra; feature: field; material: soil | place: USA | collected 2013-05 | depth 0.45 m
GAAGTTTTCCATCACTCGCTGCAACTCAACACCACGCCGCTGTCCATCGCGGAAATATTCGAGAAGCAGATCGGCGGCAGTGCACGCGCGTGGATATTCACTTCCGCCACGCTCGCGGTGAAACAGGATTTCTCGCATTACCAAACCGAGATGGGCCTGCTCAAGGCAAAGACCGCATGCTGGGACAGCCCGTTCAACTACGCCGAACAGGCCTTGCTGTATGTGCCGGCCAACCTGCCAGAACCGAATAGCGAGGGCTACACCGAGGCGGTGGTGCAGGCCGCGCTGCCGCTGATCGAAGCCAGCAAGGGACGTGCATTTTTTCTGTTCACCAGTCTGCGCGCGATGCAGCGCGCACATGAAATCCTGCAGGCTGAATTCGACCGCAGTGGCTGGGATTACCCGCTGCTGCTGCAAGGCGAAGGCTCGCGTAGCGAGTTGCTGACGCGCTTCCGCTCGCTCGGCAATGCGGTGCTGCTCGGCAGCCAATCATTCTGGGAAGGTGTGGACGTGCGCGGCGAAGCCCTGTCGCTGGTGATCATCGACAAACTGCCGTTCGCCCCGCCGGACGATCCGGTGCTGGCGGCTCGTATCGCGCAACTCAACAAACAGGGACGCAATGCGTTCATGGAATATCAGTTGCCGCGCGCCATCATCACGCTCAAGCAAGGCGCGGGAAGATTGATCCGCGACGAAACCGATCGCGGCGTGCTGATGATTTGCGACCCGCGCCTGATCAGCAAACCATATGGGAAGCGCATCTGGCAAAGTCTGCCGCCGATGAAGCGCACCCGGGATGAAGCGGAAGCGGTGGCGTTTTTCAACACTTCTCTTCCAGCACAAGAAAATCCTGAACGAACCGTCATTGGCTAGTCGAAAATCAGGCAGCTATCGGCAACACCAGCTTGGCGACCAACCCGCCCTCCTTACTATTTTCCAAACGGAATTCGCCGCCATGCAGCCGGGCGGCGCGTTCGACGATGTCCAAGCCCAAGCCAGTTCCGCTCGCATCGCTACGTGCGGCTTCCGGCCGGATGAACGGACGCTTCACCGCTTCGCTTTGCGCGTCAGGAATGCCTGTGCCGCGATCTGCCACACTCAACACGATTGCGTTCGCTTCTTGGCGAAGCTGCATGGTGATCTCGCCGCTGCCGTATTCTTGAAACAAATCTTTACATATTCGCCACCGGCACAAACACTTTTCTTACAACTTGATCCTAAGATTCGCTCTCCCACTTAAACACTCAGGAGAAGAAATATGAATAACAGAATCATCCAGACATTGTTTGTTGCCATCGGCTTGACGCTTGCATCGGCATCAGTCTTCGCTTCAAAAGGCGAATGTGATCACGCTTGGAGCGCAGAGCACGAAAATGGCGGGGCTGCACGTTTTGATAAGCATATGGCCAAACTGCATGGCGCCCTCAAACTAACATCTGCCCAAGAGGCAGCATGGAATGAATTTTCGAACAAAATGAAACCGGTCAAAATGGATAAACCCGGACATCAAGACTGGAAGGATCTGAATACGCCGGACCGTCTCGATAAAATACTGGACAACATGAAATCGCATGAGAAGCAAATGGCCGAACATGCGGCAGCTGTTCGTGCGTTTTATGGCGCCTTGACTCCAGACCAGCAAAAAATATTCGACCACCAGTTTCAAGCGTATCATCATCGCCATGACCACCACTCACATGATAAAAATAATGCGATGTAAGGTTGCTTAACTTCCCCATCAACTAAATCAATCCATGCTTAGCTGGGGTAGTTCTGTCGCTTTGAAAGGAACGATCATGAGCACTAAACGAACTTTTATTATCAAGGCACTGACCGTTGCAACTTTGGTTGCGATATCGTTGCCGGCCAGCGCCGAACGCAATGAGCGGCACGGTGGGGATGGCAGGCATGGTGGGGATGGCAGGCATGGCGGGGATGGCAGGCATGGTGGGGATGGCAGGCATGGCGGCTTCAGAGGCGGCGGCGATATCCGCCACTTTGACCGGCATGATTATGGGGTATGGCGTTCCGGAGGTTGGCGTCATGCGCGGCATGGGGGCAGATTGGGATGGTGGTGGATAGTGGCAGGAGCATGGTATTTCTATCCTGAACCGGTTTATCCATACCCCGATCCTTATACACCGCCGGTCGTAGTGACGCAGTCACCTCTTCAGCCCGCTGAACCTCCACCGGCTCAATTCTGGTATTTTTGTGCTGCCGCCAACGGTTATTATCCCTACGTGTCTTCCTGTCCCAGTGGCTGGGAAACCGTACCGGCTACTCCGCCAACCACTTTACCGAGTGCGCCATCTGATGCCCCAACACAGTGATAAATGAGGAGACAGATATGATTTCCACATGGTATCGCAGAGTTGTTTACTGTTCGGCACTGCTTGTGTTCTCGGGCTGTATGACAAGCGTCCCCATGGGCCCCAGAGTGGCGGTCATGCCGGCACCCGGCAAGCCGTTTGACCTGTTTATGGCCGAGGAGCACTTGTGCCGCCAATATGCCGAACAGTCGATAGGTTCATCCCCCAATGAAGTAGCCTCAAAAAATGCCGTAGGGACAGCGGCAGCAGGCGTAGCGATTGGTACGGTAGTAGGCGCGCTGGCTGGGGGACGCCAAGGCGCACCCGTTGGTGCTGCGGTTGGGCTCGTTGCGGGCTCGGCGGCAGGTTCAGATCAAGCGGCATATGCATCGCGGGATGCTCAGCGGCGATATGACATCGCCTATGAGCAGTGCATGTATGCCAAAGGCAATCAGGTTCCGGGTTATCAATTCCAGCAACAGATCCCGCCGCCCCCACCCGATACCGGGTACAGGCAGTCTGCGCCTTACCCACCTCCACCACCACGATGAGGTATCGGAGTCTCGTGTATTCCGCCACCCTCTTCGATAATGGCAGGAACATTTACTCCGCATATGGCGAGCACTTTCAATCCTTGTCCATGTTAATCACCTGTTGAATCATTCCTTGACGATGAAGAGTAGTGAGCGATCATTACCAAATGGACTGGCGATAGCGGTCATTTATCTGACGGCCTTAGCGGTTGCGTTTTTTAGCGCGTCGAATTCAGAACGGGAAACGTCCAGTTAATCCGTTGTCAGGTGCACGGCAGCACCAGCTTAGCCACCAGTCCACCCGCCGCGTTATCTGCCAGAATAAATTCGCCGTCATGCAATCGCGCGGCACGTTCAACGATGGCCAAGCCCAAGCCTGATCCGGTCGAGTTGCTGCGTGCGGATTCCAACCGGACGAATGGACGCTTCACTGTTGCGCGTTGCGCGATGGGGATGCCTGTGCCGCGATCCGCTACCGCCAGCACAACCTTGTCTTCCTCGCGCTTGAGTTGCACGGTGATTTCGCCTCCGCCATATTTGATGGCATTATCCAGCAGGTTGCTGAGTGCGCGCTTCAACAGCAACGGCCTGACGTGAAGAGCGGGCACATCTTGCACATCGAGCGACAGCGATTGGGCTTGCGCCGAAAATTGCTGCGCGACTTCCTGTACCAGTGATTTCAGATCAGTCGGCAGCATCGCTTCGTTTTCGTCGAGACGCGCATAGTCGAGGAATTGCTGGATCACGGCATCCATCTGTTCGACATCGGCAGCCAGCCCCTCGCGCAGCGATTCATCCGCACTCAGTTCGGCAGCGATTCGCACCCGCGCCAGCGGGGTACGCAAGTCATGCGAGATGCCCGCCAACACCAGCGCACGCTCGCGCTCGTTGGCCGCAAGGTCAGCGGACATCTGGTTAAAAGCTCGCGATACCGTGATGATTTCCTGTGCCCCGCGTTCCGGCAAAGGTTGCGGCGATGTTCCTTGCCCCACCTGCAGGGCAGCTTGTGCAAGCTGCTTCAGCGGTCGCGCAACTTGGCGCGCAATGAAATATGCGCCGGGCAAGGCAAGCACTAAAACCAATACACTCCAGGGCAACAATACCTGGGACAGCGAATGCTCGACACGCTCCTTGGGCAGAGCGATCCAGAACTCTTCATCGCCAATGAAAAAGCTCACCCACAAAGCTTCCACACCATTCCGTTCTGTCGCGAAGCGCGTGTTGCTACCCAAACTACCGCGCACTTTCTCCACCATCATCCGCAACTCTGCCGGATGCTCGGGTAATGGCTTGAGCACATCGCCGGCATCTGCCATCTGCACGCGCAGCCCTTCTGCTTCAGCCAATTCAGCCAGTAGCGCGGAACGCCATTCGGGCGCGGCAGACAGCACAGCAGCTCGGGTGAGATTGACCACCGACACGACCAACTGCGCCATCTGTTTTGCGTGCGGCTCCTGTTGGACATGGCGGAAAATCGCCACGGAAGCCGCGAGCGACAGCACGATCAATACGACGATGAGCAAAAAGGAACGCGCCAGCAAAGATCTTGGCAAGTTAATCAAGGTAGCCTCAAGGCTTGGCCCCGTCGGGGACGAATACATAGCCATGCCCCCACACCGTCTGGATGAAACGCGGCTTGGCATGATCGGGTTCGACCAGCTTGCGCAGGCGTGAGACCTGCACATCAATGGCACGATCAAACGGATCATGATCGCGTCCGCGCGCCAACTCCATCAGCTTGTCGCGCGAAAGCGGATGGCGCGGATGGGTCACCAGAGCCTTAAGCAGCGCGAATTCTCCGGTAGTCAGCGAAATCTGCGCACCGGACTTTGTCAGCACTCGCGTGGCGAGATTCAATTCACAATCGCCAAAGGCAATACTTTTCTCCTCGGTATCGGGTGCGCCAACGGGCTGTGATCCCTTGCGACGCAACACCGCATGGATGCGCGCTACCAACTCGCGCGGATTGAACGGCTTGGGCAGATAATCATCCGCGCCCATTTCCAATCCGACGATACGATCGATTTCGTCCCCCTTGGCGGTGAGCAGAATCACCGGGACGTTCTCACCTGCACCGCGCAACCGGCGCAAAATCGCCAACCCGTCTTCATCGGGCAGCATCAAATCCAGCACCAACAAGTGATAGCGCTTCAGTGTCAAGGCCTTGTCCAACGTTTTGCCATCACCAACCGCCTTGACCTCAAAGCCCTGCTCGGACAAATAGCGCAACAACAACTCGCGCAAGCGAGCGTCATCGTCAACAATTAAAATGCGTTGCGGATCAGCCATGGCGTCATGATACACAGAAGACAGCGTGGGTTGAGAGAGGTTGATGGATTGAAACAAATATTTACATCTTAGGCTCTGGCAAAAATACTTTAATTACAGTTCAATCTTACTATGCGCTCAATGCCAAGCAAGGCGTTAAACATTTCAGGAGAGAATTCATGAACAACATTTTGAAAGCGCTTATTGCTGCCGGCATCGTCGCATTGTTTAGCCTGAACGCCATGGCTGCCGATATCTCACCCATAAGGGACACTCCATCCGCGGCCGGCCCGGGCGCTAACGGGGAACACAAACTCACCATTCAGGAACGCATCGAGCGCATGAAATCCATGACGCCGGAACAGCGCACCCAGGAACGCAAATTGATATACCAGGAGATACGAAGCCTGTCCCCCGAGCAACGCGCCGAACAACGCAAGGAGATGCATGCGCAATTTGAAAAAATGTCTCCGGATGACCGTCGTATGATGCGCGAACAATTTCGCGAGGACATAAAAAACATGTCCCCTGAAGAACGCCGCAAGCTTCACGAAGAAATGCGCAAGGAAAGGGACAATATGACTCCCGCACAACGCATGGAACGCCGCAAGGAAATGCGCGAACACTGGGAGAAAATGTCCCCCGAAGAGCGCGAGCAAATGCGTAACAGGATGCAAGAACATTGGAAGAGCATGCCGCCGGAAGAACGCGAGGAACGCCGCAAGGAAATGCGGGAACACTTCAAAAACATGTCACCGGAAGAACGTCAGCAATTCAAACACGACATGGGGCGGGATGGCATGTTTCCGCCTGTTGACGATCACCCCGGCGGCAAGGCAGATGACGCAGGGCGTCCAGCCAAGCAGTAGTTAACCTCTCTCCCCTACCCCCCGCAAGTCGGCGAGGAAAATGCGGCTAGGCGATCTCCGCCCACAGATCGTGGGCATCAGAATCGGTAATTTTCACCTCAACAAAATCACCTGCATTTAGTTGCTGGCCGTTTTCGATGTACACCACGCCGTCGATTTCCGGTGCGTCCGAGGAGCTGCGCGCAATCGCGCCTTCTTCGTCTACTTCATCCACCAGCACCGTCATCGTCTTGCCGATTTTGCGCTTGAGGCGCTGTTCGCTGATTTCTTCCTGCAGCAGCATCAGCCGCGCAAGGCGTTCTTGTTGCACTTCGGGCGGCACATGATCGGGCAAGGCGTTAGCCACCGCGCCATCCACCGGCGAGTAAGCGAACGCGCCGACACGATCCAGTTGTGCTTCCTCCAGGAAATCCAGCAGCTCTTCGAATTCTTCTTCAGTCTCGCCGGGGAAGCCGACGATGAAGGTGCTGCGCAGCGTAAGATCGGGGCAAATCTCGCGCCATTGTTTGATGCGCGCCAGCACATTCTCGCTGCTGGCCGGACGCTTCATTAATTTCAAGATGCGCTGGTTGGCGTGCTGAAACGGTATATCCAGATAGGGCAAAATCCTGCCCTGCGCCATCAACGGAATCACTTCGTCCACATGCGGGTACGGATACACATAATGCAGGCGCACCCATGCGCCGAGTTCGCCCAGCGCCGCTGCCAGTTCAGTCATGCGGCTCTTGAGCGGCTTGCCACCCCAGAAGCCGGTGCGGTATTTCACGTCCACGCCGTAGGCACTGGTGTCCTGCGAAATCACCAGCAATTCCTTGACACCCGCGTTGACCAGATTCTGCGCTTCCTGCATCACATCGCCGACCGGACGGCTGACCAGATCGCCGCGCAGACTGGGGATGATGCAGAAGGTGCAGCGATGGTTGCAGCCTTCGGAAATTTTCACATAAGCGTAATGTTTCGGCGTGAGGCGGATTCCCTGCGGCGGCACCAAATCGCTGTAAGGATCATGCGGCTTGGGCAAGTGTTGATGTACCGCCGCCATCACTTCATCGGCGGCGTGCGGGCCGGTAACGGCGAGCACTTTTGGATGCGCCTGTTTCACCACATCGCCCTTCGCACCGAGACAACCGGTGACGATCACCTTGCCGTTTTTCGCCAGCGCCTCACCGATCGCATCCAGCGACTCTTCCACCGCACTATCGATGAAGCCGCAAGTGTTCACCACCACCAGATCGGCATCCTGATAACTGCCGGAAATCAGATACCCCTCGGCGCGCAAGCGGGTGAGGATGTGTTCCGAATCCACCGTGGCCTTTGGACAACCCAGCGAGACGAAGCCGACTTTGGGAAGGTGATTGGTTTTACTCATCACAAACTTTCATTGCTTATTCGGACACAAGGAGTTGGACCAATACTATCGAAGAAATGCCCAACGCAATCAGCACGACTTGCTCCAGCGTGTCGCGCAATGTGGTACGTTTGTGCAATCCGGGAATCAGGTCGGCAACCGCCACGTAAATCATGCTTGCCGCTGCCAAAGCCAATAAAGTCGGGACGACACTTTGCATGGACCTCAAAGCGTAATAAGCCAGCACGCCGCCCAACAATGTGGCCAGGCTGGATGCCAGATTAAACAGCAAAGCCTGCGCCTTGGTATAACCGGAATGCAGCAAAATCATGAAGTCGCCGACCTCCTGGGGGATTTCATGCGCGATGATCGCCAGTGCGGTGACGATACCCAGATGCACATCGGCCAAAAATGCGGCGGCGATGATGATGCCATCGACGAAGTTGTGAAAAGTATTGCCCACCATGATCATGGCGCCGCTGCGCCCATGCGCATTGGGCTCAACGGGATCATGCGCTTCGCAATGATCACTGTGGCAATGGCGCCACAACAGTAATTTTTCCAGCGTGAAAAATAACAATATGCCCGCCAACACCGCGCCGCTGACCACTGAAACACTAGCACTCAATTTGAGTGCTTCAGGCAATATCTCGAGAAATGCCGCACCCAACAACGCTCCGATGGCGTAACTGACCAGCGAGTTCACCCAATGCGCGCGCGCGTTCAAGGCGAACAGCGCGGCACACGACACACTCAACGCGCCCCCAAAAAAGCTGACGGCGACGATCCACAGCAAAACGCTCATGGGAAGATTCAGAAATAAATAAGGCGCGGATTATAGCTGATTGCCTGTTACTGAATCCGCATCTTCATTCCGTCAGACACACAGGAATCGTCATATCAATCTCTGCTTGCAGTTCCTTTGGGCATCAATGTGTCGGATGGTGTGGCACCCATTACTGAACGTCAAGTGGTGGTTTGTGAATAGAAGATCGACAAGTCTAGAATGCAACGTCGAATTGAGCGTAGATCAGTTTTTGGTACTGCTGCGATTAATTTCGGAGAGTCTTCACCTAAGTCGAGAATGCCTTTCGGTGCCTTTACTGTATTAATCAGGTCGACGTAACAACCATAATCGATTCCGTACACATTGAATCGTTTCCCTGGAGAGTCCTGAGCAGACATACCTTTGCGCAATACGTGTAAGACGCGCTCATCATAAAGAAAATCAATCAGTTTATCTTTGGTACCTGCCTCAAGTAAGAACGCCTTAGCTTGTCTTTCCTTTATCACCTTATCAACTATCCATTGCAGTAGGAGCTTCGCGTGTTCGTCTGCACTAATGGCTGCATCTTTCGATGCTTGGTACCACTGATGCGCAGCGATGCGAACATCGTCAACAGAAATCGCTTGGTCATTGGCTCGTTGTGCCGCATGACTCAATATGTGTATAACATCTCTCGGCACTCCCTCGCAGGCACGAACCGCTTCATCAAATGCATTGGCCTGAGTAAATCCGATGGACAAGAACGCTGACTCACTCTTTGGTGGATCAACTCCTTCGGCCTCCAACGAGGATTTAACGTGTGCAAAAACAAGTGCCTTGAAAAAATTTACAGCCTTGGCCTCATCGTTCTCAAACACCATATGGTCATCAAGATTAATAGCAGCAGAAATATCTGCTCCTATCTCAAGACCGATATGACCTATAGATATGTCTGGCAAAAGGAAGCGGCTACGTTGTTCGATCGCCGCAATTTTTACCGTGATGCCTTTTATGGGGAGAACTGCTCGTCTAAGTAGATCGGCAAGCAAAGGTTGTAAATCAAGAGGCACTTCACTCCATTCATCGATAAGAAGCCAGAGTCGACCTTTAGGTAAGTTTTCGACCACCTTGCGCAGTGCTGTTCCGACACTTCCAAAATTAATCCGGTGTACCTCTTGACCCTTGACGATTTTCTTGGCAGATACAGTATCGCGTGACGAATCACTTGTTTTTATTTCGGGTGAAAAAGATATGGTCGTCACAGATGCAGTCAGACCCAACTTAGATTCAGCACTTCCCGCTGTTTCTGCTGATGCCGTAGATTCGATGACTGTTTCACCAACCACCTTAACTGAGCTATGAGCATCAAACAATTCATCCAATGCTTTTCCGACAGTCCCAAGATTCACTAACCCATCATTGTCGATGGCTTGCTCAAACAAATGTCCGTGTATAGAAGACAAGACATCAACAAGAAGTCGTGTCGCTCGTTGTGCCACGGGAATGGATGGGTCGGAATAGACACCACCAGCTGAGCCAAGATTGCGCATATCTAATTGAATAGCCAGTTCGCCAGTTGACATTTTTACTTGTCGAATTACTGTCAGCAGGTGGGTCTTGCCAGTTCCCCGACGTCCAAACACTATCTGGTGATCTATCGTAGACAACACCGCAAGCATTGATCCAAAATCAACAAAGGTATTTCGCAGAACTTCATCGTCCTGCCGCTCGGCGCGTTTAGCAATACGTAGAAAGGCTAAGTTAGTAGGTTTCATATTTTCTTCATAATAATTTAAGAAGGGCTACAGGATTATTGAGCTTTACATAATTGAAGACGACGCTCGGAACGAGTGCAATAGTACGCAAAACTCACCACACCGTCATTCTCGCGAAGGCGGGAATCCAGCGAGAACAACACACCGCGAAGCGGACAAAACCCCATTGTTGATCCGCTACGCAGGAATTTTTCAATTAACTGGATTCATGCCTTCGCGGGAATGACGCATTGGATTGTCTATTGGACAATCCGGGCTTATTCTAACCAAATAAACGTACCCATGCGCCCGATCGCACCATCGCGACGGTAAGAAAAGAAACGTTCGCTATCGCGGTAGGTGCAGTAGCCGCCACCGTAAATTTGCGTGATGCCCAACGCATTCAGGCGCAGGCGGGCCAATGCGTAGATGTCGGCCAGCCATTTGCCGTGTTGGCCGGGAATGAATGCCGATGCGGCTTGCGGCTGTGCAGCAATAAACACGGCACGTACCTCATCACCGACTTCGAAGGCATCCTGACTGATGGCAGGACCAAGCCATGCCATCAGGTTTTGCGGCGCAACATCCATCGCCTGCACGGTGGCTTCGATGACACCCGCCGCCAAACCCTTCCAGCCTGCGTGTGCCGCACCGACCACGCTGCCTTGCTTATCGCACAACAATACCGGGAGGCAATCGGCAGTCATCACCACGCAAACCGCTGCGCGGTGCCGCGCGATGCAGGCATCGGCCCTTCGACTGGGCTCAGGACAGGCTTGCGGCAGGCAACTTGCATGGTCGGCGTTGGCGACCAGCGTGCCGTGCGCCTGTTCCAGCCATACCGGTTCACTGGGCAGCAGCGTGTTGAGCAACATGCGGTTGTGCGCCACCGCCAGCGGCGCATCGCCGACATGGTCGCCGAGATTGAGACTGTCATAAGGTGTGCTGCTTACTCCACCAAGGCGGGTGGTCTGCAAGGTGCGCACCTGCTTGGGTGCAGGCCAATCAGGAATGATGCAATGTTCAATGAGACTCATATGGCACGTTCCCTAAACCCCTCCCGGCCTCCCCTTATCGGGGGAGGAGGTTATCTTCCCCCCTGCACCCGCAAGGGGTACGCCGGTGGGTTCCCCGCTGCTGCGCAGCGACCCTTCCGCAAGCAAGGGGGGATCGAGGAGGGTTATTGGGCGAGGAGAAATTGCCTTGCGAATTTGTTGTAACAGTTGCTGCATGTCTTGCGGCAGCGGCACATGCCATTCCATCCTCTCGCCACTGACCGGATGTTCCAGCGCGAGACGCGTGGCGTGCAAGGCCTGACGCGGGAAACCGGTTAATAAAGCGCGCAGTTGCGACACGCATTTTTGCGGGCCTTTGAGATACACGCTATCGCCCACCAGGGGATGGCCGATACTCGCCAGATGTACGCGTATCTGGTGGGTGCGGCCGGTTTCCAAACGGCAGCGCAGCAGCGTGCAGCTCGGGAATTTTTCCTCGATTTGGTAGTGGGTGACCGCAGGTTTGCCGCTTTCCACCACGGCCATCTTGACGCGCTGGGTGGGATGCCGGCCTATCGGCGCATCCACCTTGCCGGCACGCGTCAGCTCACCATGCACCAGGGCCAGGTATTCACGCTGCACGCTGCGCGCCCCCAACTGGCGCACCAATGCGGTTTGCGCAATCAGGGTTTTGGCCACCACCAACAAGCCGCTGGTGTCTTTGTCCAGCCTATGCACGATGCCGGCGCGTGGCACATCTTCCAATTGCGGTGCGTAATGCAGCAGGGCGTTGAGCAATGTGCCTTCCCAGTTGCCGCTACCCGGATGCACCACCAGTCCGACCGGTTTGTTGATCACCAACAAGGCATCGTCTTCGTAAACGATGGCTAGCGCGATGTCTTCGGCCTGATACGGCTGTTCGGCAGGATGGGTTTGCGGAAGCACTTCCAATTTTTCGCCGCCCCAGACTTTTTGCTTGGTCGTGGCAAATTCACCATCCACTTTGACTTGTTGCTGAGTAATCCATTCTTGTAAACGACTGCGCGAATACTCGGGAAAAAATTTAACCAATGCCTGATCCAAGCGCAGTCCGGCGTAATCATCGGGAACGGTGAAATGCACCGGTTCAGAGAGGTGGGGGTTTGCGTTATAATTGCGCAAATTATTTTCTGGATTTGTCATGCGCCATAGTTTAGCCGTATTCCTGTTACTTACGTTAACCGCCTGCGGTTTGTTTGGATCGAAGCCTGATGCCGATAGCTCGGCAAAAACTGCTTCTGCCGAAGTAATGTATAACGATGCCAAGAAAAACCTCAATGAGAACAGCTATGAGGAAGCCATCAAACAGTTTGAATCCCTGCAATCGCATTATCCATACGGGCGTTACGCGCAGCAGGCACAGATCGAGATCGCTTACGCCTATTACCGGCAGAATGAGCCGGAATCCGCCATTTCCGCCGCCGATCGCTTCATCAAGCAGTACCCGAACAACCCGCATGTGGACTATGTCTACTATGTGAAGGGTTTGGCCAACTTCAATGCCGATATCGGTTTGTTCGGTCTAGCGAGCGGGCAAGATCCCACCGAGCGCGACCCGAAAGCGGCGCAAGATTCGTTTTCCGCCTTTAAGGATTTGGTAACGCGCTTCCCCTCCAGCAGGTACGCGCCCGATTCCAGATTGCGCATGCAGTATCTGCTCGATGCACTGGCAAAATATGAAATCCATGTCGCCAGATACTACCTGCGCCGCGGCGCGGACATCGCTGCGGTGAACCGCGCCAAGGAAGTGTTGACGCAATATCCGAATACGCCCGCGATACACGATGCGCTGCTGATACTGGTGCAAGGCTATGACGACTTGGGCATGAAAGAACTGCGCGACGATGCACAGCGCGTGCTGAACAAGAACTTCCCCCGAGCCGCCTCACCGGCAAACAAGGGCAGCGAAAAATCGCAGTAGCGTATCTGAAAATTATTTTGTTTAGCGCCAACCTTCCGAGATGAAATTTCCATGAAATATTGCAGCCTGTGCGGTGCCCCGGTCGAACTGCAGATCCCGCCGGATGACAACCGCGCGCGCCACGTGTGTATCGGCTGCGGCGAGGTGCATTACCAGAATCCCAAACTGATTGTCGGTGCCATTCCAGAATGGCAGGGAAAAATCCTGCTGTGCCGCCGTGCCATCGAACCTCGCCACGGACTCTGGACACTGCCCGCCGGCTTCATGGAAAACGGCGAAACCACCGCCGAGGCGGCCACACGCGAAACGCTGGAAGAAGCCAATGCGCGCATTGCGATCGGTGACTTGTATTCGATGTACAGCCTGCCCTATACCAATCAGGTGCATCTGCTGTTCCGCGCCAAACTGCTCGATCTGGATTTTGGCCCGGGGCCGGAAAGCCTGGAAGTCAAACTATTCAGCGAAGCTGAAATACCGTGGGATGAAATCGCGTTTCGCCCGGTGCGCTTCAGCCTTGAATATTACTTTGCCGAACGCAACAGCGGAAAATTCAGTTTCCATATTGGCGAACTGGCTCCGCCCACCCAACGCTGATAACTTGTTTTGCGCAAACCAGCCCCTCACTCATATAATCGCAGCGAATTCACTGCAGCAAAAAAACAATGAACGCCATATGCACTCTTATTGTACTCACTGCCATCGCTTTGACAGGTTGCGCCTCGACCCATGCGCACAATCCGGCCGACCCGCTGGAACCAATTAACCGCGGCATATATAAATTCAACGATAGCGTCGATAAAGCTGTTATTAAGCCCGTCGCACGGGGATACAAAGCGGTAATGCCGACGGCTGGCAGAATTATGGTAACGAATTTCTTTTCCAATCTGGATGATGTCGTCGTCACCGCCAACGATTTGCTTCAACTTAAGCTGGTGCAAGGTTTTTCTGACGGGATGCGTTTCTTCGTGAATTCCACAGTCGGCGTTTTCGGGTTAATTGACGTTGCATCAATTGGCGACTTAAAAAAACATAATGAAGATTTTGGCTTAACCCTGGGTAAGTGGGGAGTTGGCAACGGCCCCTACCTCGTCTTGCCAATATTAGGACCCAGCACGCTGCGTGACAGCGTTGGATTGTATGTTGACGGCTACCCAAGCCCGATGTACCAGCTGAAAGACATGCGCACACGTAACCAAGCTTACCTAACCAGAGGGATCAGCTGGCGTGCCGAACTCCTGGATCAAGAAAAAGTTTTGAATGAGGCGATGATAGATCCCTACGAATTTGTTCGTGATGCTTACTTGCTTCGTCGTCTAAGCCAAGTGTATGAAGGCAACCCGCCGCGTCAACGATACGATGACGAAGAGAGCAGCGATACTGCACAACCGCAGCCCTCCCCGGCAACAAATACACCCTCGACGACTACGGATAATCCATCTCCGACCGCACCCCAGTAGCCGTCACGACAAACGTCATCCACGCCGGTTGAACATTCCATCAACCGGCCAAGGTGATTGTCACGAACTGGTCACAACGCGATTGTCGCCAAACACTTACCAGCAGAACCTGTCTCACTGGCGTAAGAGCGCGCGGCATCGTAGCTTAACCGGACGCAAACTCAATGATCGCTGACCGCAGATCCTGCTTGAGCAGCTTCTCGGCTTCAATCAGCACTCGCGAACGCACGGTCTTGACATCCCGTGCCGAAGCCTTGATCGGCCACGTTCTGCTGCCACGCACGCGGCCCGACTCCTTCTCCACCAAGGACACTTCGACCGTACCGCGCATCCAATACCAGTTGTTTTGGCGATTCGCGTCATCCAAGGTCAGCTTGCCGACCAACACGAAGTCTGCCTTGTCAGAACCCTGCGCCAGGAATCCCGCCGCCGCCAAACCGCCCTTGAGGATAGTGACGAACTCCGCATTGCATCAACTTTTCATTTCACTTATGATGGTTCCGTCGGCCGTCCTGCATCTTTCCGTCGCAATAGCTTTCAAATTGTTTTCCCTAACCATCAGGAGAAAATCATGAAAAAATCCCATCTCATTACAAAACTTTTATCCATGGCACTGTTTGTGTTTGCCATCTCAGCCTGTTCCAGCACTACCAAAGTAGAAAGCGACCTGGGTCTCAAGGGCGCACCAGATTGGGTCAACGAAGGTACCAATATACTCAACGACAAGGATGGCCGCCTGTTTCACGGCGTAGGTTCGGCCTCTCCGATGGGGGATATGGCGCTGCAAAAATCCGTTGCCGATGACCGGGCGCGTGCTGAAGTGGCGCGGGTCTTGTCGTCCTACATGGACGTGGTTTCCAACGACTACATGTCTTCCGCCAAGGCTGGCGGTGCCAATACT
>CABDYQ010000176.1_pt1 | contig 15053 bp, 18 predicted proteins | sample 3132001 | NCBI WGS metagenome assembly CABDYQ01 (sample SAMEA5534338, study PRJEB31848) | metagenome | biome: tundra; feature: field; material: soil | place: USA | collected 2013-05 | depth 0.45 m
TTCAGTGCTGTCGCCTTGCAACCCAACATTCACATTCCTCCGGACTATTTTCTTTGCGACGACTGCCGCCGCGAGATGCGTGATCCGCGCGATGCGCGCTACCGCTATCCGTTCATCAACTGCACGCAATGCGGGCCGCGCTACACGCTGATCACGCGCATGCCCTACGACAGGCTGAACACCACCATGGCGGAATTTCCATTGTGTCCCCGTTGCCGCGCCGAATACGAAGACCCGCACAATCGCCGCTTCCATGCGCAGCCGCTGGCCTGTCCGGTGTGCGGGCCGCATTTGAGTTTCGTCGCGGCACATGAACGCGCTGAGGGCGATGCGGCGCTCGATGCTTGTGTCGCGGCATTGCGGCGCGGCGAGATCGTCGCGGTGAAAGGCATCGGCGGCTATCACCTGATGTGCGATGCGCTGAATCCTGCGGCCATCGCGCGGCTGCGCGCCAGCAAACACAGGCCGCACAAGCCGCTGGCGCTGATGTTTCCGTGGCAGGGTGTGGACGGCTTGCAGCGCGTGCGCGAGGAATTGCAGCTCGATGAGGTGATGGCGTTGCCCATACACCCTTCGACAGGCTCAGGGCGAACGGACCTTAAAAATACTCTGGCCGAATTATTAACTGATGTATCTCGTCCCATCGTGCTGATCCCCAAGCGTGCAGATTCAACCTTGCCTGATTCCATTGCGCCGGGGTTGCGCGAGGTCGGCGTGATGCTGCCCTACAGTCCGCTGCATCACTTGCTGCTGGAAAGTTTCGGCCAGCCGCTGGTCGCCACTTCGGGCAATGTCAGCGGCGAGCCGGTGCTGACCGACAATGCCGAAGCCGAGGCGCGGCTAGGCAAGGTGGCGCAAGCCTTCTTGCACCACAACCGCCCGATCGCGCGCCCGGCGGATGACAGCGTGTTGCGCGTCATCGCGGGTAGTCCTCGTCTATTACGTGCCGGGCGCGGCATTGCGCCGCTGGAATTCGACTTGCCGTTCAGCTTGCCGCAACCGCTGCTGGCGGTGGGCGGCCAGATGAAAAATTCCATCGCGTTGGCCTGGAACAATCGCGCAGTGATCTCGCCGCACATCGGCGACCTGGGCAGCCCGCGCAGTCTCGCGGTGTTCGAACAGGTGATCGCTGAACTGTGTTCGCTGTATCAGGTCAGCCCGCAACTCATCGTGTGCGATGCGCATCCCGGCTATACGTCAAGCAAGTGGGCGGCCAAGCACGGCTTGCCGACATTGCGCGTGCTGCACCACCACGCCCATGCCTCCGCGCTGGCGGGAGAATTTTTCGAAGTGGAAAACTGGCTGGTGTTTACCTGGGATGGCGCGGGCTACGGTGCGGACGGCACACTGTGGGGCGGCGAGGCGTTGCTCGGCAAGCCGGGCGCGTGGCAACGTGTCGCCACCTTGCGACCCTTCCATCTGCCGGGCGGTGAGCGCGCCGGGCGCGAGTGCTGGCGCAGTGCCGCCGCGTTGTGTTGGGAAGCGGGGCACGATTGGTCGCGTGCCGATAGCGATACTGCATTGCTGCATCAGGCATGGCAGCGGCGCATCAATGCACCGGCCAGCTCTGCGGCAGGACGCTTGTTCGATGCCGCCGCCAGTCTGCTCGGACTGGTGCAGGAAAGCAGTTTTGAGGGGCAAGGACCGATGTGGCTGGAAGCCGCCAGCAGCAGGACGGACGAGCATGTGACGTTGCCGCTGAGACAGCGTGACGACGGGGTGCTGGAAAGTGATTGGCAACCGCTGCTCGGCATGTTGCGCGATGAAAATATCAGCGTGGCGCAGCGCGGCGGGATGTTCCATGCCACGCTGGCACATGCCGCGCTGCAACAGGCGCGGCAGTTGCGCGAACGGCATGGTGAGTTCAGCGTAGGCCTGAGTGGCGGCGTGTTCCAGAATCGCTTGCTCACCGAACAACTCATTGCGCTGCTCGAAGCGGATGGCTTTACGGTATGCCTCGCGCGCCACGCTCCTTATAATGACGGCGGCATCAGTTACGGGCAATTGGTGGAGGCGGCGGCAAAGTTATGTAGGTTGGGTTAGCGTTTTTTTCGTAACCCGACATTGCGAACGTTGGGTTACGCGATGAAGCCGCTAACCCAACCTACGAAGCTGCGTCATTCCCGCGAAGGCGGGAATCCAGCGGTTTTACTCAACATGCATTTGGGGTTTGTCCTTGCTACGCAAGGGCATTTTTTCTTTGACTGGATTCCCGCCTTCGCGGGAATGACGGATTTATATAGTGATGTAGCTTATGAGCGAAGAAAAATTCATCATGCTGGCGCACGGCAACGGCGGGCGCTACATGCGCGAGTTGATCGAAGAATTATTCGCGCGCCATCTCGCCAACCCGCTGCTCGATACCCGCGTGGATGCGTCACACATTCCGCTCGGCGCGGGCGAAGTGATGGTCACCACCGACGGTTTCACCGTGCAGCCGCTGGAATTTCCCGGCGGCACGATCGGCTCACTGGCGGTGCACGGTACGGTCAACGATCTCGCGGTGTCCGGTGCCGTGCCGCATTACCTTACGCTGAGCGCCTTCATCGAGGAAGGCTTCGAAATTGCGCAACTGGAACGCATCGTCATCAGCCTCGCCCATGCCGCGCGCGAGGCGAACGTCGCGGTGGTGGCGGGTGATACCAAAGTGGTGCCGCGCGGCGAAGGCGGCGGGCTGTATCTCGCCACCACTGGAGTCGGGCTGCGCGCTGCGGGCGTGCAACTCTGCATGCAGCACATCCGCGCCGGCGACGCGCTGCTGGTGAGCGGCCCAGTGGGCGATCACGGCATCGCGGTGATGCTGGCGCGCGAACAGTTCGGCCTGCGCGGCGAATTGCTCTCGGATGCCGCCAGCGTGTTGCCCCTCACTCAAGCATTGCTCAAGCTTGGCGGATTGCGCTTCATGCGCGATCCCACGCGCGGCGGCTTGGCTACCGTGGCGCACGAGATCGCCCATGCCACCGGACTTACGGTGCGCCTGCATGAGACGTATATTCCGGTGCGCGACCCGGTGCGCGCGGTGTGCGAGATACTCGGCTACGATGCTATGTTCCTTGCCTGCGAAGGCCGGGTAGTGGCGGTAGTGGAAGCGGCGCAGGCTGAAGCCGCATTGGCTGCATGGCGCGCGCTGCCGGGCGGCGAACAGGCCGCACTCATCGGCCATGTAGAACCTGGCGATGCACAGGTGGTGCTGGAAACCGAACTCGGCGGCCAGCGTTTGCTCGAAGAGCTGGAAGACGATCCGCTGCCGAGGATTTGCTAATTTGAAATTTGAGGTTCACCATAATCATGGAAACCGCAGCTGACCATTTATATTTCTATGAAAAACCGCGTGATGATTGATCTTTACGCTTTCCATGCAACTCACCCATTGGGTGAACCGTTTCGTTGGAGCGGGTGCCCGACCAAAAGTTTTTCGGACAAATTTCAACTGCGTTTTCTAAGATAATCGGTGCTTGAATTTTAATGATATGAACGAAGTTTGCCATGCATGAAATGTCGATTGCTGAAAGCGTGCTGCAAATTATTGAAGATACGGCGCGAGCCGAGGGGTACACCAAGGTCAAGGCCGTGTGGCTGGAAATCGGCCAATTGGCCGGCGTGGAAAAGGAGTCGCTGCGTTTCTGCTTCGATGTGGTGACGCGCGACAGCGTTGCCCAGGATGCGCGGCTGGAAATCATCGAGACCGCCGGACAAGGCTGGTGCATGGAGTGCGCCTGCAATGTGGCAGTGACGGCCCGTTATGAGCCTTGCCCGAGTTGCGGCAGTTTGCAGATTCAGATGACGGGCGGCGAGGAGATGAGAGTCAAGGAGTTGGAAGTCGAATAGAATGAACTCTGCACAACTATAGAGTCGGCCATTAAATAGTAAGCCGTTCGCCCTGATAACCAGCGACTTGGCTGGTGTTTTCTGGCAGCCTAGTCGAATGGCTAGTAGTTACTTCAGGTATCGAAGGGCATCTCAGTGTGAGCGGGGCTTCGATACATCCGTTATGGTTCGATACCTCACCACGAACGGATGTACCCTGTGCTGAGCATGTTGAAGCATCAGCCCGAACGGATTTAATACTTCACCGTGCAGGATCAAAAATGCGCTCGCTGTGCCAAGGTCTTTGGGAGGAGCAGATATGTGTACGACATGCGGATGTGGAATCGGTCAGACTCTTATCGGAGGTAAGGCACTTACCGGAAGCCATGCACTCTCGCGGCAGCGAAAACCCGGAGAGGAGATGCACTATCGTGTGCGTGAAGAGGGTGCAGCCCATGCTCAGCCGCACGACCACACACATACCCACTCAACTGGGCACGACACTATCGATTTTGGTGCGGGGCCGGCAGGCACGCATGCGCCCGGTATGAGTCAGGCGCGCATGGTGAAGATCGAGCGCGACATTCTCTCCAAGAACAACGGCTATGCCGATGAAAACCGTCGCTACTTATCCGCACACGGAATTTTTGCACTCAATCTGGTATCCAGTCCCGGCTCCGGCAAAACCACCCTGCTGGTGAAAACCATAGCTGCTTTGAATGGGGCACAGTCACTCGCCGTTATCGAGGGCGATCAACAGACCGACAATGATGCCGCGCGCATCCGCGCTGCCGGTGCACCAGCCTTGCAGATCAACACCGGCAAGGGCTGCCATCTGGATGCGCTTATGGTCGGACAGGCCATGCAGCGGCTCGGCTTGCGGGACGACAGCCTGCTGCTGGTCGAGAATGTCGGCAATCTGGTTTGCCCGGCGAGTTTCGATCTGGGCGAGGCGCACAAGGTGGTGATCTTTTCCGTGACGGAGGGTGAAGACAAACCGCTCAAATATCCCGACATGTTCCGCGCCGCCGGCCTAATGCTGCTCAATAAGTGCGACCTGTTGCCGCACCTTGATTTCGATGCCGATCTCGCCGTGGAAAATGCGCGCCGTGTCAATCCAACCATACGGGTGATCCGCGTATCGGCCACCAGCGGCGAAGGTCTGGCGGAATGGCTGGAGTGGATCAAAGCCGGTTGTCACGACGCAGTTGCCGCGAAGCAGTAAACCTGGCATCACCGTAACTACAGTTCAGTGCGGATTTTTTGGGCACGGGCAATCGTGGTGCTCACTGGTTCTCCCCTTTTGACGGGTTGCCCAGGGATTTTTCCGTAAACAGCCTGATCAGATCAATTGGCACCGGAAACACGATGGTCGTGTTTTTGTCCGCACCGATTACAGTCAGCGTTTCCAGATAACGAAGCTGAATAGCTTGCGGTTCCCGTGCCAAGACCTGGGCTGCCTGCAGTAGTTTTTCCGACGCCTGCAGTTCGCCCTCGGCATGGATCACTTTGGCCCGCCGTTCCCGCTCTGCCTCCGCTTGACGGGCGATGGCCCGCACCATGGTTTCGTCGATATCCACGCGCTTGATTTCCACATTGGAGACTTTGATTCCCCAAGTATCTGTCTGCGCGTCAAGCGCCTTCTGGATGTCGATGTTGAGCCGCTCCCGCTCGGCGAGCATGTCGTCCAGTTCGTGTTTACCCAGAACCGAACGCAACGTGGTCTGCGCCAACTGGCTGGTTGCGAAAAGGTAGTCCTCCACCTGGATAATCGCCTTCTGCGGGTCGATCACGCGGAAATACACCACCGCGTTAACCTTGACCGAAACGTTGTCCCGGGAAATCACGTCCTGGCTCGGCACATCCATGACCACCGTGCGCAAACCCACTTTGACCATCTGCTGGATGCCGGGAATAATCAGCACCAACCCCGGGCCTTTTACCTTCCAAAACCGCCCGAGCATAAACACCACGCCACGATCGTACTCGCGCAGTATGCGTATGCTGGAGAACGCCAACAAGACGAGTATTAATAAAAAACCACCAAAACTAAAATTCCAGGTCATATCGTTCTCCTTAATTGAATTGCTATTGCCAATGGGCACAGAACCATTCAGGGATTGTGCCCTTCTTCCGGCTCCACATCGAAGATCAGCCCGTCCATGCGAACGACCCTGATCTTTTGTCCCCGGCCCAACGGCTGCCTGCTTCTGATGCGCCAGTTTTCGCCATGCACCCGCGCCCAACCATCCTTGCCATCGAAGTCTTCCAGCACCTCTCCGAGGCTTCCGATCAATTCCTCGCGGCCGCTCACCACGGGTCGCCGACGTGCTTTCATTGCCATACCGGCGACGAAGAAGATGAACAAGGCACTGGCAAGGGCAACCGGCACGATCACCGTCCACGGAATTCCATACCCCAGAATATCGGTATCGATCAGCATCACCGAACCGATCACGAAGGCAATGATGCCGCCGATGCCCAGCACGAAGCTGGGCATGAACACCTCACCGGTCATCAAAGCGAGCCCCAGAATGATGAGTCCCATTCCGGCATAGTTGACGGGCAACATCTGAAACGCGAACAGCGCGAGTAGCAGCGAAATCGCACCGACCACCCCCGGCAACACGAATCCCGGATTGGAAAATTCGAAAAACAGGCCGGCAATACCCGCAAGCATCAGCAGGTAAGCAAGACTTGGATCAGCAATGACAGCCAGTACCCGGCTCCGCCAGTCCGGCTCCAAAATGACGATGCGTGCCCCCGCCATATCCAGAGTGCGCTCCAACCCCAGTACATTCACCTTCCGCCCGTCGAGTTGCCGGAGCAGGTCGGGCACGTCACGGGCGATCACATCGATGACCTTGAGCTTCAAGGCCTCGCCCGCGGTCAGGCTCACCGCTTGGCGCACCGCCTGCTCCGCCCATTCGATATTGCGGCCGCGCATCTGCGCCAGACTACGGATATACGCGGCGGCATCATTGATTTGTTTGTGCTCCATCGCGGTGATGGGTGCGGCCATCCCGCCGCCAGCCGGACTCGCGGCTCCGCTCTTCCCCTGCACGCCGTCCTTCTTGTCTTTCTCGCCCTTCTGCGCTTGATCGCCCGGCTCCGGCTGACCGCCGATGCCGCCCAGGCCGATCGCTATCGGCGTGGCAGCCCCCAGATTGGTGGCCGGGGCCATCGCGGCGATGTGGCTGGCGTAAAGGATATAGGTGCCCGCACTCGCGGCCCGTGCGCCTTCGGGTGCGACGAAGGCAGCAACGGGAACCGGCGAAGCAATGATCTGCTTGATGATCTGCCGCATAGCCGTGTCCAGGCCACCCGGCGTGTCCATCTTCAGCACGACCAATTGGGCCTGTTCCGCGGCGGCCGACTTCAGGCCGCGTACCACATAGTCCGCCGTCCCCGGGCTGATCGCCCCGTCAACGTTGAGCACCACCACCAAGGGCGCGGACGCTGCCGCGCGACCCAACCAGGCAAGCAAAAACAGGCCGGACAATAAAGCGCGCATGATAGGAAGGCGATCCATAATCGCAACTATAGGCGTTTTTATTCTATCCGCAAGAATTTTTGGATGGTGTACTCTGTTGCCAGGTTCAGAGGCAATTGCAGGCTAACATTTGCGCTGGAGAGAGTTACCCAACCAAACATATTTCGCTATACTTATCCGCAATCGTACCTATGCTTGCGCGGCTTTTATGTCTGGTCAAAATTCAATGAGCCCGACTGGTCAATTTTCGATGCGTACCAATAGCTAAAATTCACGTCTCAATCAACGGGTGACTGACCAGAACTTTTACCCTCTGTTGCCCGTGGTGAGTTGTGCCTACACCTGCGAGCGTAGGGTGTTAACAAAGAATTCCAATTCATTGGTCGCCATCTCGGACACTGCCCAGTAATCCATACCGCCCACGCACCAACTTATCAGATGATAACCTTGACGACCCTGCAACTGCGGTGCCTCATCACTATCCGTGCTCGGCCAGATATAAAGATTGATAGGGTGCTGATTATGCCGGTAGATAAGCACTGCCACGGTGCGGCCATCGAGATAATCTAACCGCCCACCCATTAGCGGAAATCCTTGTGAGGCAAGGTCAATTACTGGCGGAGAATAATTCAGCTTGCCGTTGAACCAAGGCTTTATAGTGTGACGGTCTGATGAAACCACATCCGACAGGTGATCAACCTGTAGCGAGCGTACATGGCTGGAAATCAGCTCTTCCATAAGCCGGTCCTGAGCGGACGGTAGCGTGAGATATAAGCCTCCACTCCATGCTACCGCCAGCAATGTCACCATCACGGCTCCTGCGTTTAACCAATTAAAATTCCAACCTTTGAAGCGCGTGGAGTGAGAACGATCCCGAGGCAGGGCCATTTTGATGCGTTGGGCGAGATGAGCGGGAGCCTCAAAGTATGCGGCATCCTTTTTCAGCCGCGCACTCACGCCACTTTGTTCCGCGTACTCATGTTGGCATTCTGAGCAGCTGCCAAGGTGGCGTTCCACGGCAATCGCATCGGATATGCCGAGTTCTTGATCCAGATAGGCTGGCAGCAGTTCTATTAACTCTTTATGATCCATCATGCATCCCGATTCGTTGACGCAAGAATTTCCGCCAGTTGCTTACGACCGCGTCCTAGACGAGACATTACTGTGCCTATCGGTATCCCTACGATTCCGGCAATCTGTTTGTAAGATAGATCTTCCAATTCACGCAACACCATCACCTCACGAAATCCCACCGATACTAATTCCAGTGCCTGGTGCAACTGTCGCCGACTATCTTTCTGAATGAGCAGAGCTTCCGGGTTATTGTCAGCATACTGCGTAGCAGCGGTATCCTCCGGCTTGATGCTGTGCAACTCTTCTTCAAATTGGGTGCTTTGGGCCTCCGTTTTATTCTGCTGATACCAAGTATAGAAGGTGTTACGTACGATACTCAGCAACCACACGCGCCCATCCGCGCCATGAAAATTATCGAAGAACTTGAACGCGCGTAAATATGCCTCCTGCACTATATCCTCTGCATCCTGAGGGCTGCGTGTAAGCCAGCGTGCCAAATTGAAAGCTGAATCGAGATGCGGCAGCACCATTTCCTGAAAACGCTTCTCTTTTGTTGATGCGGTCATTCGACGTTTCCATATTTCATAACACAATACCGACTATGCAGGATTTTTATTCCTGTCATTACAGCTTAGGCGACAACAAATTGCAAACGATAGGTGTATAGCAAGGTACTGATCATGTGATCGGCGCTCTTATACGATGACCATTAGCCACATGTAAAAACGCATCCATCCCTGACCTCCTGTTCACTGAATGAAGGTTGGGGTACCAAGCATTTTATGCCGAGGCAAAAATTAATATCCCTTCCGGGAATATTTAGATCTCCAACTCAGTCTTGCAGGGTATCACGGGAGTAACCTTAAATCACAAGATGAGGTGGTGAATGGGTTCCCCTGTGTACGTGCAATTGAAGATTCGTTTAGCAAGGTGCGGTGATTGTTTGTGTTGCATCCATTTTTTCCAATTCATCAAAAATAAGGAGAGTAATTATCATGAGAACAATTAAATTTCTGTTGGCAATACTTTTCAGTCTTGCCGTTGTCGCATGTGGTGGTGGTGGCTATGGTGGTGGAAGCTTGGGTGGAAGCTTGGGTGGAAATGGAGTTCCTTACAGCATTTCGGGCATGGTCACATCTGGTGGTAGTGCGTTGCCAGGCGTGACGATCATCCTGACAGATTCAAGTTTAAGAACCACGACCCACCAAACTGGTACTGACGGGAGCTATAGCTTCACCGGCCTGAACGGGATATACACGGTCACGCCAACAACGACAATGGTATATACGTCGTTCACCCCACCCTCCAATTCCGTAAACGTGACCGTTTCGAGCATGACCCAGAACTTTACGTCACCCTAGAGCATTCCCAGTACGGCAAGCGGGGCTGCAAGCAGCGGTGTGACATTCAATCTTCACCAGAATTTTCCACAATCCACTAACTTCTGCCAACCATGAAAAACCCCCATGACATTTTCATTAAAAACTAAGGAGGGAAATTATCATGAAGACGATTAAATTTCTGTTGGCAATACTTCTCAGTATTGCCGTTGTCGCATACGGTGGTGGCTATGGTGGTGGAAGCATGGGTGGAAGCTATGGTGAAAGCCCTACTCCCGCTATTTACAGCATTTCGGGCATGGTCTCACACTCTGGTAAAGCGCTGCAAGGCACGACGATAACCCTGACAGGTCCACCAAGAAGAACGTCCACCACCACCAACATGAGCGGAATTTACAACTTCACCGGCCTCGCAAACGGGGACTACGTGGTCACGCCATCATGGCCTGGATATACGTTCACCCCAACCAGCACGGCCGTAACCATAAACGGTGCGAACGTGACCGGCCAGGACTTTACGTCATAGAGCATTTCCGGTACGGTAGCTAATATTCACGTCTCAATCAACGGGTGCCTGACTATGAAAAACTCCACAACACTTTTTCTGTTCTGCCTTGGGATTACCGGATATGCAGTGTGTCGAGCCGACACTTCTCCGCCCGAGGAGGTCGTTTACCAGGCAACCATCGCAGCAGATGGCGTGCAGCACGTGCGGATTGAAGGCGGTAGTGATTTTTTCAAGCCAAACCGTGTGATCGTCAAGCTGAATGTGCCGGTGGAGTTTACGGCCAGTGTGGAAAGGAGTTTGATTCCCCACACGCTGGTTATTCAATCGCCTGAAGCGGGCATTTCGGTGGATGAAAAGCTATCGAGCGATGCCAAAAATATCCGCTTCACGCCCACCGCCGTCGGCAAGTATCCTTTTTATTGCAAGAACAAATTGCTGTTTTTTAAAAGCCACCGCGAGAAGGGCATGAAGGGTGTGCTCGAAGTGGTGCAATAGCCGGTGTTATCAGCCCTGATGCTTGCCGCAGCGCTCACCGGTATTCCCCCCGCCGATACTCCACCAGACCCGCTGGCTAGCGCCATCGAGCATTACCGCACAGTCGAGTCCTACCGTGTCACCATCCACTCCACTCATGCCGGCGGCGAGGAGTACATTCGTTATTACTACAAGCAACCCGGTTTCGTGCGCATGGAATTCATTCGTCCGCATGACGGCGCGCTGCTGATTTACAATCCGGATACCCGGCGTGTGCGCGTGTGGCCGTTTGGTGTTAAGCATTTCCCGGAACTCAGTTTGAGTCCCGATAATCCGCTGATCCGGAGTTTGAGCGGTACGCGCGTGGATCAATCGGATGTCGGGGTGCTGTTCGAAAATATCCGCATCCTGCGGGAGGGCGGCACCACCGAGATATTGGGCGATACAAAAAACTCTAGTCCGGGCACCCGAGAGAGCATGGACGGCCGCACGGTTCTGCATCTTATCGTGACCGGAGCGGGCGGTATCGCGGTCACCCATGTCCACCGTAGCGAATTGTGGTTGGATACAGAGAGCCAATTCCCGGTCAAAGTGATCAGCCGCGATTTGCGGGATGTCATCATTGAATCCGTAATGATGGAAGAACTGGAAATCAACGCTACGCTGCCGGAGACGCTGTTCAATCCTTAGAGGAGCAATGATGAAGTACAGTTTTGTCACCATCTGGTATATCGAAGCGCCGATCGAGGCAGTCTGCGAGGCTATCTACCATTCCCTGAACTGGCCGCAGTGGTGGAGCAATGTGGAGAGAGTCGAGGAGCTCGCCCCCGGCGACGCCCGAGGTATCGGCAGCGTGCGCCGTTACTCCTGGAGAGGACGCCTGCCATATCGGCTCACTTTTGACATTTGTGTTATCCATATCGAGCCGCTGGCTGCCATCGAAGGCATCGCCAGCGGTGATGTAAAAGGCCATGGCCGTTGGTCATTCAGTACCGACGGTGCCATGACCATCGTACGCTTCGAGTGGCAGGTACACACTACGCCAGTCTGGATGAATCTGCTGGCGCTGTTTGCGCGCCCATTCATCAAGTGGAACCATGACACTGTCATGCAGCAGGGCGGCGAAGCCTTGGCGCGCATGCTCAATGCCCGTCTGGTTGAGATCGCGCACTACTGACATCCAGCCATCGGTAAACCGAGATGGCCGTCACCCCGAACACCGCATGAACAATCAAAGTAATCCAGCCACGCGCTTGCGCGAACCAGGGAAAGATCGCCGTGAAGCCGTATAGATTGACGATATAAAGCGTGACGCCGAAGCCGACACCCGCCAGTAGTGCTAGGACGGTTTTAAGGCGCGTGGCGAGTGGTGCCAGCAAGGCGGCATAAATAATCGAAAGCATAAAGTGGATGAGCGCGGCTGCCAGCATGATGCCAACATCGAATGTGGCGGGTGGAGGTAACACCGAGCCACCGAGTACCATTGCCACAGTCAGCCGTGCATCACGGTATAGGATGGCGGGGAATTCATCGGTAAAAATCAGCCAGAGCAGCACCTGAACTAGCGTGGCCAAGGTGCCGGCAATTACACCGGCCCAAATCGTGGCACGCCAGCCGGACTGACAATTTTTACAGCATCTGGTCATCGGCTGTTGGTGTTCATGTGAAATTGATCCACTATTTCCATGCTGGATTGTCTCACGGGATTAACCTGTAAATCGGCGACTTGTTTGGGTTGGCGGGGGCTTGGCATGGATCAGCCTGGCATGAAAAAAGGCACATGGATCGATTTGGTGAATTTGGTGTGGGTGTCAACAACTGGGGTATTCTTGTTGCGGCCCAGTTGACTTCTCTGGACTGCAGACTCTGCGGGGAGGGTGGGATTCACGTTGTCGCCTGAAAGCCACGCATTCACTGTGTTTTATTATTGTCATAACCACGAGTTACCACGTTTGTTACCACTGTTACAGCTTCGATATCCCTGCAATTTACCAACTTCTCCAATCAATCGGGAGCGGATATTGGCAGGCAAAAAATATTCTACCTGGGAACCTCGAATGTCTGGTTGTAGCACAAACCTGCCATTCCCCAATGTCTGAAAATGACCGAGGCTATGTAGAAACCCAAAATCAGTTTGATTTTTTGGGTGCCCTGCCCATTTCAGACACCAGAAAAGTCGAATACAGCGCGTTTAATGCGGTCACGTTTAATTGGCACCGGCTGATTGGCGCGAGCGGTGCGGCTCATTGTTTCCAGGCAAGAATCAAGGGTTCCTTTCTTGAAGTGGTAGCAGTTTCTCCTCTCGGCACGCCCACGATGATCGGCGCCACTGCGTTGAATTCGGCTGGAATGCCGAGTTTCGCTTTCACCTCCGGAGTGTTCAGCGCTGCAACAGAAGAGCCGATGACGCAACTGCCCAGCCCGATGGCGCAGGCCGCTAGCATCAGGTTTTCCGCCGCCAGCCAGCAGTCGGCTTCCACAAAAGGGCCGGATGGTTTGGCGCAGATGACGATGAGCGTGCCTGCGTCATGGAAGATATTGAAGTCCGGGTTGGAGAAGGTGTCGAGTGCATGGCCACCTGCCTGGTGGGGGCGATGCAACCTCTCGATGAAAAGCGGCTTGGCGCGATCGGACAATTGCTTCAAAACCTGTCTGTCCTGCACCACGACGAACGCCCAAGGTTCTTCATGGATAGCCGTGGGAGCGCGCACGGCGGCTTCCAGCAATATTTGAACGGTGTTGCGGTCAAGTTCATTCGGCGCATAAGCGCGCACGGAGCGCCGCGCAAGGATGGCCTCGAATACGTTTTTTTCCGGTGGCTTCTCGTTAGCAGGCAGGGTCATGATCTTTAACTTCCAGAAAGCAGACGCCACACGGTAGCATCAAATCATCACGGTGTTAAGATGCATCCCCGATTGATGCATCCCCGATTGGAATGAACCGCTGGTCCAGCTCTCATTTCATGGTTATAGTCGAGTAAATGCAAAAATTCTGCCAAGTGGCTCAATCCGGAATGCATTTCAACATGGCTAGATTGAGGCGTAATACGCAAGCGTTAACAAACCCCGTTTACAACACTCTGGACTTCAATACGTGCGGGGCTTTGAAGCAGCGCGTATACTATGTTTCACTTTATCTGCTCGGGTTTTTTCCAGCCTGCTCCTGGGTTAAATGTCGTGATCGCTGCTGCGACGGTTTTCGTATTCTGACCCAGATCCTTCTCGTAGATCACACCATCGTGATTGACAAGAAAGCTCGTGACTCCCGATGCGCCGTAACGTGCCGGATACGCGATGACAGCAAACCCGCCGATCATCTTGCCTTTAACCAGGTAATCTCGCGCACCGTCCGGTGCGTCTTCTCCCTGGCCGGTCAGAATACGGTAGTAGTAACCGTGATAGGGCTCGCGCCGCAACACGCCTGGGCGCGCGTATCCCTCATCGGCAGCGTTCGCAAGCAGCGCACCGAGCGGACTCGGTGCTTCGTTCGCTTGGGCCGGCCAATACAATCCGTCGCGTTTGCCCTGGCTGCTGGTGAACCGAGACGCATAGACCGGAACACCGCCGCTGTCGAGGTGCCGCGCCGCATACTCGCGTTCCGCATCGACGATCGCCAAGCACACCTGCATCGTCTCGAGTTCGTTGCGGCCGATTCGCCGCTTGAGTATTTCATCCTCGCCCTTGACCGTGTCGAAGCGCCAGCCATCAGGATACTTGACCAACGGGATCGGCATCGGCCATTCGTCCTTTCCGATGACGAGGGTCGCTTGCGCTTCGCTTTCAAGCACCACTTTGTTGGCCTCGTCGTAGGCTTTGCTGAACACCACGCGGCTGTGCGCGTCGGCGACCGCGTCGCCCGAACTGAGGAGCTTGCTGCCCTCGGGTCCGAAGATGGCGCGCAATGCGGATACGTCGTTCGCCTTCACGGCCTTTATCAACGCAGTGACACCCGCCTGCGGGGATTCAAAGGATTGCTGCGACGACGCCGCGAAGGACTCCGTCGGCGCGATGAATGCCAGTCCCAATGCGTAAATGATGGTTCGCGCGATGCGCCGGTATGTGCTCATGCGCCAAAATATTGTTTGCGAAATATTCACTACCTGTTCCTCCCGTTTGCACTGCATGTTGAGGTCATTAACCGTTGCATTTTCGTATTCCATTTGCCGCGTATGCTGGGGATGTTCGGCTGCCAACGGCACTGGGCTTCATTGTTGCTCCCGACGCGATGGCCCGCGCGATGACGCAGGCGCAGAAGATCTACCTGATGACGCAGGCGCAGAAGATCTACCTGAAGGCGCAGGCTCAGAAAATCTGCCTGAAAAGCTGGCATGGCCGCGCTCGCTAAAACTACGTACGTC
>CABDYQ010000177.1_pt1 | contig 14894 bp, 14 predicted proteins | sample 3132001 | NCBI WGS metagenome assembly CABDYQ01 (sample SAMEA5534338, study PRJEB31848) | metagenome | biome: tundra; feature: field; material: soil | place: USA | collected 2013-05 | depth 0.45 m
GTGGCCGAAAGTGTTCGCCGGATAGGAGGGAGCGTAACCCTTTATTTTTCGCTTCTCGACAAATTCCGGGTTAATCAGCGGAATTTTGCCACCAGTTTTCGGGAAGCGTTGGCCGCAGACGACCGGAGCACAGCAGAAAGACTGGCGCACACCCTAAGAGGAATTGCAGGTACTCTCGGCGCGGAAACCCTGCAAGACTTGGCTAAGTTATTAGAAAGCAGCATCAAGAAAGAAGAGTCCGGTGAAGTTGATTCCCTGCTTGCACGGGTCGATAAGGAACTCGCCACATTTATAGCCAGCATAGATCAGGTACTGGAAACTCGCCGGGATTGAATTTCCAATGAACTGATCCATTTTCTGTATTCATACAAAGCATGCTGAAACATAACCAATGGTTCGACCTGAATCAGCGATGATCGCTTGCTAACCAAGGCTTACATAGGTCAGTGCGAAAGTTTTGCAGGCTTGGTTGATTGAGTGTTTTTTAAGCAGTGATTTTAGATCTGTCGACAAAGAATTTTTCATCACTATAGGTCGTTAGCAGTCGTTCGAAATCAATGGACTGGGCTTCATACAATTTTTCAAAGAAGCCGAAACCTTTAGCTACTTGACCATCTTCTTGCTGCGCAGCACTTCGATGATTTCCGGTATCACGCCCGGATCATCGATGTTCGAAGGCACCCTATATTCCTTGCCGTTGACGACATTGGCCAGGGTCTTGCGCAGCGTCTTGCCGGAACGGGTCTTGGGCAATCTGGCCAGGATCACCGTGTCCTTGTAACAGGTGATCGCACCGATGGTGTCGCGTATGCGGGAGATCAACTGCTGTTGCAGCTCTGCCTCGGCGATGGTCATCCCGGACTTGAGCACCACCAGCCTCATCGGCACTTGTCCCTTGAAATTGGCCCCTTGAGATCGTCGTCGCGCGCGATGACCGCTCCGCTACTGTGGGATGAGTGGCGATCACTTCTTCAATTAAAGGCCCAGGCTGAGCCTCCTTAATTCCTGTGACAACTGATTGACTTCCTCCCGTACAACTTTACAATTCCATCAAGAACCTCTGCTCCAGTAATATATACATAGCGACAGAAATCGTAGCGAGCGGTTTGCGGGTGGGGGAGGCCAGCGCGCAGCGACCGGAGCATACACATCAGTATGTGAGGATCGCGAGCATTGCCCGACCCTGCCCGCAAATCGCGCATAACCAATGACTTGGTTGGCGTAGTTTGCCAACTTAGTCAGATGGCTAGTTGTTTCATCAGTAGATTTATGTCGCTATGTATAGTTCAACGAGGTTGGTCTGCAGTTGCAACGCAATAGCGGCGATGACATTTCAATTCTGAAATTGGATATTTATATGCAAGCTCGAGAAGTCAAAACGATTATGGATGCCATTGCGCTGGTCGAGGCGAGGCGCCTGACCCATGTCAAGGTGGCGGTGTCGGACATCGACGGTATTTTGCGCGGCAAGTACATGTCGAAGGAAAAATTCATTTCATCGCTCAAATCCGGGCTGTCGTTTTGCAATGTGGTGCTCGGCTGGGATTCGAATGACCAGTTGTATGACAACGTTAAATACACCGGTTGGCATACCGCCTATCCTGATGCTCAGGTTCGGCTGCTGCCGCATACCTGTCGCGATGTGCCGTTTGAGCCCGGCGCCGATGGCGACATGCTGTTTTTCCTCGGCGAGTTTGTAGGTGATGCCGAAGCAATCTGTCCGCGCGCGGTGTTCCGCCGTGTGCTCGAAAAGGCAGAAGCGATGGGCTTTGATGCCTATGCGGCACTTGAGTATGAGTTCTTTATGTTCAAGGAAACGCCGGAGTCAGTGCGCGCCAAAGGCTACCGTGATTTGCAGACGTGGACGCCCGGTTACTTTGGTTATTCGATGCTGCGCAATTCGGTTAATGCCGAGTTTTATCATGAGCTGATACAGCTATGCGAGCGCATGGATATGTCGATCGAGAGTTTGCATACCGAGACTGGCCCCGGGGTGGTCGAAGCAGCGCTGACGGTGGACGAGGCGGGCGCGATGGCCGACAAGGCGATGTTGTTCAAGACTTTCGTCAAGGTGCTGGCGCAGCGGCATGGCTTGATGGCGACGTTCATGGCGAAATGGTCGCAAGACTATCCGGGCCAGAGTGGGCATATCCATTTGTCGCTGCGTAATCGTGGTGATCATGGTTCAGCGTTCTACGATGCCAAGCAGCCGCTCTCCATGAGCAAAACCCAGCGCCATTTCATGGCGGGTGTGCAGCGCTTGATGCCGGAATTTATGGCGCTGTATGCACAGACGGTCAACAGTTATTCGCGTCTGGTACCCGGCTATTGGGCGCCACTCGACGCAACCTGGGGCGTTGAAAATCGCACCACCGCACTGCGGCTGATTTCCGGCTCGGAAAAATCGCAACGGGTTGAGGTACGTATCGGCTCGGCCGATGCCAACCCGTATCTGGCATTGGCTGCTGCGCTAGCATCGGGGCTGGAGGGCATCGCCCAAGGCTGGGAACCAGAGCCTGTGGTAGAGGGCAATGCCTATACGCAAAAATTTTCTCCGGCGCTGGCGCTGCCGAATACCTTGTGGGAGTCGGCACAACGGCTCAAGGCGTCGACTGTTGCACGCAAGCTGTTTGGCGACCCATTCGTCGAACACTATGCCGCGACCCGCGAATGGGAGGAGCGCCAGTTCCGCCGTCATGTTACGGATTGGGAACTAGCGCGCTATTTTGAAATCATTTAAAAGCTGTTTAAAAATGGCTGCGCGGGCGTGATGCGGGGTCGGGCGGTGCTCGGAATCCTCATGTACTAGTGTACATTCCGGTTCCTCTGCTCCGTCCTTCCCCACCTGACGCCCGCTCGCTACATTTTTAAATCAGCTTTTAAGGGCTCCCTCAGGACATTTTTAAAACAGCTTTTAAGGGCACCGCTAAAAAACCATAATGTAAAACCAACATGACCCAAGAACTCATCACCATCAGTCCGATAGACGGTAGCGTCGCAGTGCAGCGACCCTACGCTTCGTCTGACGAGATTCAAGCCGCGCTCACACGTGCGAAACTGGCGCAGCGCTCATGGCAGAGCACGCCGCTTGCCACACGTGCGGCGCTGGTGACGAGCGCGGTTGAAGCATTGGTTTCACAGAAGGATGCAATCGCTGAGGAACTGACACGCCAGATGGGCAGGCCCATCCGCTACACACCCGGAGAAGTGGATGGTTTCGAGGCTCGTGCACGCCACATGATTGCGATTGCCGCGGAAGCTTTGGCCGATGTCGTGCCGTCAGCCATGGACGGCTACACACGCTTTATCAAACGCACACCGGTCGGTGTGGTGCTGGTGGTCGCTCCGTGGAATTACCCGTTGCTGACCGCAGTCAATGCCATTGTGCCGGCGTTGCTGGCGGGTAATACCGTATTGCTCAAGCATTCAGCGCAAACACCACTGGTGGCCGAGCGATTCGCCGCAGCATTCCGCACAGCGGGTTTTCCGGACGGCGTGTTTCAGTTTTTGCATACGACACATGACGACACCCGCCGGATTATTCGCTCGCCCGAGGTGAACTTCGTTTGCTTCACGGGTTCCGTTGCGGGCGGTGTTGCAGTCGAAAAGGCAGCGGTTGGGCGTTTCATCGGTGTCGGTTTGGAACTCGGCGGCAACGACCCTGCCTATGTGCGAGCCGATGCCGATCTGGCGCATGCGATGGAGACGCTGGTCGACGGCGCATTTTTCAATTCCGGACAATCCTGCTGCGGGATACAACGAATTTATGTACATCGATCCCTGTTCAAGGAATTCATCGAACGCGCGGTGGCGTTAACCAATCAGTACGTGCTCGGCAATCCGCTTGATCCACAGACCACGCTGGGGCCGGTGGTTAGCACCCGTGCTGCCGCCGGTATCCGCGCCATCGTCGCCGAAGCGGTCAGCAAAGGCGCAACCGGGCTGATCGATGCGCGTGCTTTTGCTACGAATAAAGCGGGCACTCCGTATATGGCGCCGCAGATTCTGGTTGATGTCGACCACAGCATGAAAATAATGGCCGACGAATGTTTCGGCCCGGTTTGTGGTGTGATGCCGGTGGCCGATGACGATGAGGCGATCCGCTTGATGAACGATAGTCCCTATGGCCTCACCGCTGCGGTATTCACGCGCGATGTCGAGGCGGCACTGCGCATAGGCGACCGCATCGAAACCGGAACATGGTTCATGAACCGCTGCGATTACCTTGACCCGGCACTGGCCTGGACCGGTGTCAAGCATAGCGGGCGGGGCGTAACGCTTTCCAGTATTGGCTTTGAGCATCTTACGCGGGCGAAGTCTTATCATTTGAAGACCAAATTGTAGGAGAGTCGTAGGGTGGATAAGCGCAGCGCATCCACCTTATTCAAGATGGCATGTGGATGCGCTGCGCTTATCCACCCTACATTGATTCTCCGAGTCGGCTTCGCCCTTCATGTTGGGCGGAGCACGACCTACATTTGGTTCCGGCTTGGGATAACATACCGCAAACATTAAGAGGTACCGCATGAGCACCAAAGAAATCATCCGCGCTAACTGGAATTATCCGACCGCTATCAAAGTCGGGGCGGGGCGCATCCGGGAATTGCCAGACCTCTGCCTATCCCTGAGAATGAAAAATGCCCTGCTGATCACCGATCCCGGTTTGGCGCCGCTGCCTATCGTGCAGCAAGCTGTAGTTAGCTGCCAGTCTACCGGATTGGGTTGCGCGGTGTTCAGCAACATCAAGGGCAACCCCACTGAACAAAATGTGGCCGATGGCGTGCATGCCTACCGCGCTGGAAATTTTGATGGCGTGATCGCATTCGGGGGAGGCTCGGCGCTCGATGCGGCCAAGGCTGTCGCGCTCATGGTTGGCCAGAATCGGCCGCTATGGGATTTTGAGGATGTTGGCGACAACTATTTGCGCGTCAACGTGGCGGGCATGGCGCCAGTGGTGGCGGTGCCGACCACGGCGGGCACCGGTTCCGAAGTCGGGCGCGCTGCGGTGATCACCGACGACCAGGCGCACGTCAAACGTATCATCTTTCACGCCCGGATGTTGCCAGCAGCGGTGATCCTGGACCCGGAGCTGACCGTCGGTTTGCCTCCCCGACTGACCGCTGCCACCGGCATGGATGCGCTGTCGCACAACCTGGAAGCGTATTGCTCTCCGTTTTATCATCCGATGGCGAGCGGCATCGCACTGGAAGGCATACGATTGGTGAAGGAATGGTTGCCGGCTGCGGTGCAGGATGGACGCAATCTGGATGCGCGCCTGCAAATGCTGGTCGCGTCGAGTATGGGTGCCACCGCATTTCAGCGTGGCCTCGGTGCTATGCACGCGCTGGCGCATCCCCTCGGCGCACTGTATGACGCGCACCACGGCACGCTCAACGCGATATTGATGCCGTATGTGCTGCAAGCCAACCGCGCCGTGATTGACGAGCGCATTACCAGCCTGGCACGCTACCTTGATTTGCCGCAGCCTTCGTTCAGCGCATTTCTCGATTGGGTGCTGGCCCTGCGTGAAAAAATCGGCATCCCCCCTGCGCTGGCTGCAATCGGCATCGACGATGCGCAAGCTGAGCTGATCGCGCGCATGGCGGTGGTTGACGGCTCGGCCGCGACCAATCCGATTCAATTCAGTGAAAGTAATTACGCTGGCATACTGCGCAATGCGGTTGCAGGTTTGCTCTGACAACTAATTACCATTCATATGGCGCGTATTGCGATAGCCGGTTTCCTGCATGAAACGAATACCTTTGTTGATCGGCATACCGACATGGATGCGTTCGTTACTGCTGATGCATGGCCCGGTCTGGTGCTGGGGCCGAATTTATTGGAAGAGGTTGCCGGCGCCAACATTGCGATTGCAGGTTTCATCAAAGAAGCTGCGACTTACGGCCATAAAATGCTACCGCTGTTATGGGCCTCAGCCAATCCTTCCGGTCTGGTCACGCATCTCGCGTTTGAAAAAATATGGTCGTTGCTGGCGCGCGAGCTGAAACAGGCAATGCCTGTTGATGCGCTGTTTCTTGATTTGCATGGCGCGATGGTGGCCGAGCATATCGAAGATGGGGAAGGGGAGTTGCTGGAACGGATACGCGCCATCATCGGCCCCGGCGTGACTATCGTCGCAGCGCTGGATTTTCATGCCAACATCAGCCCACGCATGGTGGCGCTGACTGACGCGTTGACCGTTTACCGTACCTATCCGCATGTAGATATGAGTGATACCGGCCGGCGCGCAGCCATTGTGCTGCAACGAATACTGGCTGGTGAACGCCTGCATAAGGCGTACCGTCAAATTCCTTTTTTGATCCCGATGCTTTGGCAGTGCACATTGATCGAGCCGCTAGCCTCGCTGATGCATCTGGTCGAGCAGCTGGAGCGCGATGGCAATGTGAGTGCGGCAATCGTTCCGGGTTTTCCACTAGCCGACATTTACGATTGTGGCCCGACGGTACTTGCTTATGGCACCGATGTGGCTGCTACTGAGGCGGTAGCCCAGCGCTTATTTGACGCAATGCTGGCGCAGCGCACCGCCTTCAGCGGCCAGATCTACAGCCCGGCTCAGGCAGTGAGTCATGCGCTTGCCAGTAGCGGTGACAGGCCGATTATTTTGGTTGATACACAGGACAATCCGGGCGGCGGTGCCGCTGGTGATACAACCGATATCCTGCATGAACTGGTGCGTCAGCGCGTGCCGGATGCATGTGTCGGCTTGCTGTGCGACCCGGCTGCCGCAGCAGCTGCGCACGCCGCAGGCATTGGTGCCACGGTTGAATTGGCACTCGGCGCGCACAGCGGCATCGGCGCTGCTCCTCTTGTCGGGCGCTATACCGTTGAAGCGCTGGGAGACGGCCAATTTACCGGGACCGGCCCGTTTTATCTGGGATGCCGGATGAATCTGGGTCCGATGGCACGCTTGCGGCTGGACGGCATACAAATACTGGTCGCAAGCCACAAACAGCAGGCAGCGGATCAAGCGATGTTCCGCCATCTCGATATCGACCCGGCGCGGCAATGCATCCTGGTACTGAAAAGCTCAGTGCATTTCCGTGCCGATTTTGCCCATCTGGCGAGAGAGATTCTGATTGTTGCGGCTTCCGGTGAAAATGTTGCTGATCTTACTCAGCTTCGCTACCAAAAATTGCGCCCCGGTGTTGCATGTCCTGTTCAAGATGCGTGTATTTAAAAGGAGTATGCTGGAATAAATCTGGTCAATTGAAAGGGTTCAAGGGGTCAGCTTCGCTTACCTTTTTGAACAGTAAATCCATGTCGCCCACGCATTAAATTAGATCGTGTCCGTCTCTTATGGGGCGAGAGCTGACTCTTAGCACAAAAGCTTTCTGCCCCTGAATCTGTTGTGCGAGAACAAGTACAGATCGGCAAACTTGACTGTCGAGTTTCCGCTGGACTTGCGGCGGAGTACACTGTGCCATCAAGCCGCACTTGCACTCATTTGAACGCAACCATGGGACGCCGCAACCACTATCACGTCTATGTGATCGAACTGTCGAAAGACGTTCTTTACAAAGGCCGATTCAAGAAAGCCAACCCCGATTACGTCACGGGCAAGCCGTGCGTTTACGTCGGCATGACAGGATTGGATCCCGACGTGCGCTTCGACAAACACAAGGCAGGTATCCAGTCCAATCGATACGTACAACAATTCGGATTGCGGTTATTGCCTGGCCTCTACGAAGTTTATAACCCGATGCCCTATGACGGCGCGCGCGACATGGAAGTGGAGTTGGCGATTGGTCTGCGTGAAGCAGGGTACGGGGTTTGGCAGGCGTGAGTAAGGTGCCGCCGATCACGCCTATCGTCACTTTGATAGGACAATTGAATGATTTTCCGCTGATATAAAAGTGGAATAATTTTTAAAGTAGTAAACAAGGTCATGTTCAAATTATCAGGAGTTGAGATCATGAAAAATAATCGTATAGAACTCATTGAAGGCGTCAGGCATCAGCTTAAGGATATTCTGGAATCCTCTAAACAGGCGATCTACGTCTATCTCGATGATACCCACAAACTCTGCAACCAAAGATTCGCTACTCTATTAGGCTATGGCTCAACGCGCGAATGGGAAAATATAGGCATGTCTTTTCCGGAAGCGTTCGTCGCAAATCAAAGCCGGGAAACTTTGGTATCCGCTTATCAAAATGCAATGAAAGATAAAACCGGATCTACGATAGACATCATTTGGAAGAAGAAAGGCGGCGGGCAGGTGAATACGAATGTGATATTGGCTCCGGTCAGTTTCGGCGATGGGCTGCTCGCGCTGCATTTCATCACGGAAGAGGTCGACCGGCTGGTTCGGTCGGAATGAGTCATTCATGCCGCGCCGATTATTGATGAGCCCAGCACTTGGGAGGTGGCCTTGGGCTTTCGAAGACGGATTCTGGATGCCGATTAAAACTGCGCGCGATTTTCGTTTGAAGCACGATAGGCTTTCGGATACAATGCGAACCCTGCAATAGGCGCGTAGCTCAGCTGGTTAGAGCACTTGGTCGACATCCAAGGGGTCGTTGGTTCGAGTCCAATCGTGCCTACCAAATAAGTAGTACAAAACAGTCCAAAGAAGTCCACCAAACCCGCAGAGTTAATGGCTTTTCGGGTTTTTTCTTGTACCGTGGAATAGGTCAACAGGCGCACGCACACCCGAAGGCAAGGCAAGATCATCACACGCAACGCATACAAGGGCGGGTTGCGCTCCCTGCTGCGCGAAATGTCCGCGCTGTTGCGTGAGCAACGGGATGGGCTCAAAGAGATTGCCTGGATAATTTGGCGCATTGATTGTTGGGTGGTATGGGCGTAGCCTGCGCTCAAGGTTAGGCGTCGATAAGGATATAACGAAAATGAATAAGTTGCTAAAACAGCTGTTGTTGGTTTGTGTGTGCTTGTTTGCGTTGACTGGTCAGGCAATAGCCGATTCGTTATCAGATGCAGACGGTGCCTACGATGCGGGAGATTATGCACAAGCGGGAAAATTATTCAGGCCGCTGGCAGAACAGGGTAATGCACAAGCACAACTCAACCTTGGTTGGATGTATAGCAATGGACAAGGTGTTCCTCAAGATTACAAAGAAGCAGAAAAGTGGTATCGGCTCGCGGCAGAACAAGGCAATGCTTATGCCCAATCAAGCCTTGGGGTGATGTATTACTTTGGGCAAGGTGTTCCTCAAGATTACAAAGAGGCAGTGAAGTGGTATCAACTGGCAGCGGAGCATGGGGAGGCTAGTGCACAAACCAGCCTTGGGGTGATGTATTTCTTTGGGCAAGGTGTTCCTCAAGATTACAAAGAGGCGGTGAAGTGGTGGAGACTGGCGGCAGAACAAGGTAATGCTAAAGCACAAGCAAAACTTGGGGTGATGTATAACAATGGACAAGGTGTTCCTCAGGATTACAAAGAGGCGGTGAAGTGGTATCGACTGGCAGCAGGACAAGGGGAGGATTTTGCACAAAACAACCTTGGGAATATGTATTACAAAGGAGAGGGTGTCCCGCAAGATTACAAAGAGGCGGTGAAGTGGTTTCGGCTGGCAGCAGATCAAGGTGATGCTGGCGCACAATTCTACCTTGGGTGGATGTATTACAGTGGACAAGAGGTTCCTCAAGATTACAAAGAGGCGGTGAAGTGGTATCGGCTGTCAGCAGAGCAAGGTTATGCTGACGCACAATCCGACCTTGGGTTTACGTATGAATCAGGACTAGGTGTCCCGCAAGATTACAAAGAGGCAGTGAAGTGGTATCGACTGGCAGCGGAACAGGGTGCTGCATCAGCACAATACATGCTTGCGAATATGTATGGCTATGGGCTAGGTGTTCCTCAAGATTTCGTCCTGGCGTATATGTGGGCAAACATTGCTGCTACCAATGCTCCTGCTAGTGAATTACAAGAAAAAGCCAGCTATCGCGATTCAATAGCAAAGAATATGACTGCACAGCAAATTGCCGAAGCACAGGAGCTAGCCAGAAAATGCACTGCTAATAAATTCAAGGGATGTTAGCGAGAGTGAATTTGCTACTAGCCAGTCTTGCGCTGGCTCTTTCTTTCCCTGCATGGGCATCTGACCTAACCGACCCGGTGCTTACCCCAGACGCAATCAATCTCAACGTTACCCAAGAAAACATCCAGTCCACGGTCTGCATCAAGGGATATACCAAGACCGTGCGTCCACCTGCTTACTACACCAACAAACTCAAAAAGCGACAGATGCGGGAGTATGGCTGTACCGACATGAACCCCACGCATTACGAGGATGACCATCTAATCACCCTTTCTATCGGTGGTGCCCCGGATGATCCGCATAATCTGTGGCCAGAATCTCGCAACAGCGAGTGGAATGCCGATAAGAAAGACCAATTAAAATTTGTAATTTACCGCATGGTATGCGCTCAAGAAATCCACGCTTGCGGAAGCACAGCACGCGATGGCGACAAACTGGATGGAGGCGTACAAGAAATATGTGCATGGAAAAGGCTGTCGTCATGGTCGTTGCTATGGTCATGTAGCTTAAAGTAGGCGAGCAGCTGAGATTTACATACGCTTTGGTGGCCGGGAAAATGACGCTGACGGCCATGAGCTACCATTCGAGGTTCAAAGGAACTGTTTGGATCAGACTAAAGAAGTAAACTTCATCTGTCTGTACTATTATGCATATGCTGACAGACAAATTTGTGGAGCCGTCAATGAATCAAGCATTTATCGTGAATCTGTATGCATCGCGATTTTCAATAGTACAGACCGGCGGGTCTGTTGAATAACTGTTAGGGCGTCACTTCATCACCACAGGAGGTTGAATGAAAGATACAGAGTTACGTGGCATCGTTCTCCATAAGTACTACGAGAAGCGCAGAGAACCCATGTTCACGCCCAAACCGAAAGACTTTGACGAACAGATATCGTTTGAGGACATTTTGGCAATCAGTGAGCAACTAGGAAAACATGGTCTCATTACATGGAAACCAATCAAGGCCATTGGAGATGTGCACTTCGGAATGGGGAAAATCTCCGCATTCGGCATCGACGTAGTTAAAGGTGATGCCGCTCCTGACATCAAGGTGGAATTCGTGCAAAACAAATCCGTAACTATCTCTGGTTCGTCGAATGTGATCGTTGGCGACCACAACAAACAAAGTGTTTCCCATCACGTCAATGAAATCATCCGTGCAATCGACGCGAGTCAGGCTACGCCCGAACAAAAGGCCGAAGCAAAGAAGCTTTTGAGAAAATTTGTTGAGCATCCTCTGGTGACTGCTGTTGCGGGTGGTGCAATTTCGTTGCTGGGCAGTTGAATGAGCCCTAACTATTCATTCCACCGGACCTGCGCGAAAAGCCGAGCAGGCCGGTGAATTCAAACGTTGAACGTCCGCTTCTGAGGAAATCGACCGGCTGATTTTGGTCGAGAGTTGACCACCGCGACCGGCAGCAGTCGGCCAAAATCCCTTATTCCGGTGATAACATTGTGGAGCCGGTAAACTGTTGTGTCTATCTCCACGATCAGCTATCTCCTTCCTGCGACCAGGTGAGTCACCTTGGGAAGCTCACTGCCGAGATGGAACGCCCGTGTCTTTTCGATGACTTCACGATCTGCAACAGTCACCCGTTCATGCTGGCGCAAATGCTCAAACCATGATTCGACCATGAAACATTCCACCATGTGATCCGGATCCTCAATATCGTTGAACAGCTCCCACATGAACGCTCCATCGCGTCGCCGGATCCTGCGCATTTGTTGGTGCATGAACTTCGCGAATTCATCGGCTCTTGCCGGATCGATGCGGTATTCCACTGTCACCATTACCGGCCCTCTATCGATTTCAAGGTCATCGACCATCATCGGTGTCGGCCAGTAGATCGACGGCGAAAGATCAGCCACATCATGCTGCCCGATCCGGTATCGCCATGTTGCGGCAATTCCGACCAGCGCTCCGACGGCTGCCACCGTAAGGGCGTAGGGGATGCCAACCCATGAGGCGATCTGCCCCCACAGTGCGCTGCCCGCAGCCATTCCTCCCATGAAGACGACCCAGAAGAGTGCCAAGCCGCGTGCCCGCACCCAACTCGGCAGGGCAGTCTGGGCAGCCGTCATCAGTGACGATACCACGCTGATCCAGGCCACTCCCGTAAGCAGCATTGCCGCTCCGGCTGCATACACATTCCCGCTATGGGCAAGAGCCAGCATGGCGATCGTGTAAAGCCCGGTGGCGCCTGCCACAATTGTGTCCCGCGATACACGGGTGCGAACACGAGGCAGCAGCAACGCGCCGGCAATCGCGCCTACACCCAGGCAAGCCAGGAACAGTCCATAAGTACCGGGACCACTGTTCAGCTCTTGCCGAACGATCAGCGGCAGCAATGCCCAAGAGGCGCTTGCGAATACAAAAAAGGAGGCTCCCCTTGTGAGCACCGCACGCAACTCCGGAGAATGACGCGCGTAACGCAAGCCGGCGCGAATCGCCCCGAAGACGCGTTCGGCAGGCAGTTCACTTTCCGTTGGTGGGCGCTGCCAGCGCTTCAGGGCTGCAATGACGGCAAGAAATGAGATGGCATTCAGGATAAAGACCATGCCGGGCCCGGCTGCGGCAACGATCAACCCGGCAAGCGCCGGGCCGACGGATCGGGATACGTTCATCCCTATCGTGTTCAAACCGATGGCGGCCTGGAGTTCGGATCGCTGCACCAATTCCGGTGTAATCGCGCCCCATGCCGGCATCATCATTGCGGTGCCTATGCCGAGAGCGAAAGTAAAGATCAACAGGATAGTGGCTGTCGTCATTCCTGAAAGTGTCAGTAAGCCTAGCGTTGCAGCAGTGATCATCATCCATATCTGTGATGCGATCAGGTAGCGCCGCCGATCGACAATATCGGCAAGTGCACCCGCAGGCAGCGCCAACAGAAATACCGGGGCAGTCGTGGCCGCCTGCACCAGAGCCACCATCAAGGGGCTGGGCGCAAGCGAGGTCATGAGCCAGCCTGCGCCGACCTCGTGCATCCAGGAACCGATATTTGAGACAACCGAAGCGATCCACAGCATCCGGAACACCCTGTGATGCAGTGGTGCCCATGGTGAAGTGGATGAACCTTTAATGAGGTTGGCGCTCATGATTATTTTTGCTATGCACTATTCAACGCCTGCTTCCAGCTTCGCAGCGGAATGCATGTCTGCAGGCGATGAATGGCGCGATCGGAAAGTGCGGCATGGATCTCGTGACCAACCGATGATGCGACATCCAGAGTAACATCTCCATTCAGGTGCATGAGCGTTTCATAGGCAGCATACGCATGTTCGACCGGAATCACAGGGTCATCTTCTCCATGCAGCAAGTGCAATGTCGTTAACTCGGGTGCTTTTTCGGGAAGCTTCGCAAACCGGCCGGAAAATGCCAAGACTCTTCCGACGTTGCCATCATGAATTACACTGAATTCCATGGCCATAATCGCACCCTGAGAAAAACCGACCAGTGCTGTGTCCGACTGCAAAACCTTGAAGCGATCCTGGGCATGCCGCACCATGGCATGCAGGGCCGGAATGGCCTCGGCAATACGCGCTGCCCGATTTTCTTCGGTCACTCCGCTTATTGAAAACCATTGCCGGCCATTGCCTCCGCCGTCGAATGGGAAGGTGCCATCCGGGAGCAGGCACGCGGCACTTGGGAATGCATCCCTGAGCTTATTAGCCAATGGTACTAGATCGGACGATTTCGCGCCCACACCATGCAATAAAATAAAGAGTTGTTCGACAGCCTTGGCTTCCGGCAACAACTCGATACCCTGAAAGATTTGTTCAGCCATTTATTTTCTCCGATGAAAAAATATTATATGTCTGCAAGTATGCCAGTTAATTTAAACTTGCTTGCAGTCGGATGACTGCTTGTGTGCCACGAGCGGCCGGTCGGTGAGTGGTGTATGCTCTTGATAACCAATTGGCCATCGTTGCAATCGTAGTGGTAATACCTGAACGAAAGGATTGATCTGTGAGCACTTTGAAAATCAATGAACTCTTCGACACCCTCCGCGCGGCGTGTGCCCGCCAGTTTGGCTTCAATCCTCGGCGAATTACGGCGGGAATGCGCTATGTCGGCAAGGAGGGCCATGGGAATGACCTCGTTCACATCTTCAGGGATGCCGGCACCCATTCACAGATGGCGCTAAAGAGCACCTTCGTGACCTTGCGCGAAAAGCACGGCGATAAGCCGCATTGGACCGAATCCGAAAAGGCCCACTACAAAAATACCGATGCCGAGATCGACGCGGAGATCGAGGCGATGCAAGTCGAACTCGATTTCACCCGCAATTGCCCACTCTATCAGGACCACCGCGAACAGCTGTTGTCACACTACAAGGATTGGCCAGGCTACCAGGCCGGAGGGCCGAACCCGCGCGAAGCGGCAAGAACGCTGGTTGGCACCCTGGCCGACGCCCACGATTCGCGGCTGGCGGCATTTGCGGAACACATGCGTTCGAATGATCCTGAACATCTGGCGCATCTGCTGTTGGCGCCTTGTCACCTTGAACTCGAAGCAAGCAGGGTTGCCGCAAGCGTGGATGGCCGATAGCACGGGCATTTAATGCTGGCTATCGCAAGGCGGGTTTGAGGCCAAAAGCAGCCATTCGCAGATTGCCCAAGCTGTTGCGTGAGCAACGGAGTGCCTTCAAAAAGGGAACGCTTTGCGCAATACAACCCAAACCGAGTCTCGTCGCGGTTTGATCTCGAGCCGTTCTTGTTTCGACTCGAAACATAATAGGAGAGGCGACAATGAAGAGCAGCCGCTGTCGGAAGTGATTTGCCTGCGTGCGTTTGTTGACCAGACGGCTTCTTTTTTCGGCTCGGCGACGAGGAACAACCGTGGTGTGTTGCTGAATCCTGACCCGGCGGGTG
>CABDYQ010000186.1_pt1 | contig 14571 bp, 11 predicted proteins | sample 3132001 | NCBI WGS metagenome assembly CABDYQ01 (sample SAMEA5534338, study PRJEB31848) | metagenome | biome: tundra; feature: field; material: soil | place: USA | collected 2013-05 | depth 0.45 m
CTTATCGCCGGTGTCACCCTCAGCTTCCCTGTTGCGGCAAAGTTGTACAAATGGGTGGATGACAATGGCACTACACACTACGGCGAAACAGTTCCTCCGGAATACGCCAACAAAGATCGCGTAGAGTTGAACCAGGCAGGACGCGTGATAAAAAGTGAAGAGGTGCCCACCCCCGAGAGGCGTCGCGCCAAGGAACAGGAGGATGCGAAGAACCGCGATGATGCCAAGACTGAACTTGATCAGCAACGCCATGACAAGACGCTGATCAACACTTATAACAGCGTGAAGGAAATCGATCAGGCGCGCATCCGCAGCCTGCAACAGGCTGACGCGCGCATCAATGTCATCGGCTATTCCATCAAGACGGCCAACGACAACTTGCTTACCTTGCAAAAGGAAGCTGACGGCTACACCAAGGCAAACAGGAAAATCCCGGATTCCTTGCAAGAGGACTTGCAGGACGCGCAGGCACGTTTGACCAAACTGCAACAAGATTCAGAAAATCCCAAGGCGGAAAAGGCGGCGGTGGAAGCGCGCTTCGATGCCGACAAGGCGCGCTACATGGAATTGACCGGGAAAAAATAACTGCAGGGTGCGGCAGTTCGCCCAATAAATGGGTTTACCTTTAAAACCGCAGTTCATCCCACAGAGAACACACTGGGTTTGCTATTTAGTCATGGACACTGATCGGGTGACATTTATCGTTCCCACGCATAACCAGCCACTTGGTTGTCGTTCTTTGACAGCCTAGTGGAATGGCTAGGTGTTTCATCAAGAGCGTGGGAACGATATCAAACGATCACTTCCTGATTAATCTCCGTGACCTCTGTGGATAAGTGTTTTTTCCAGATTTTAGAGATTCCCTACAGCGTTTCAAACTGGCGTGTAGTTGCGTTATAGCCCAGCAATTCTCCGCGCTCGATATCAAAATACCAGCCGTGCAAAGCGAGCCTGCCTTGTTCGACACGCTCGCGTATCCAGGGAAAAGTCATCAGATTACTCAGGGAAACCAGTATTGCCTGTTGTTCGCAGGCACGGTGGCGCACCTCGCTGCTGGCCCCTGCAAGCTCTTGCTCAATATGTTCACGTGCGGCATCGGCTATTCTCATCCATTCTGCAATGAAGGAATCATCCTTGGCCACGCCGCCTTCCAGCAGGGCGTGAATACCGCCGCACTGCGCATGTCCGAGCACGATGATGTGCTGCACAGCTAAATTACGCACGCCAAATTCAAGCGCTGCACTGGTGCCGTGATAATGACCCTGGTTTTCTGCGGGGGGAACCAAATTAGCGACGTTGCGGATGACAAAAAGGTCGCCCGGGGCGCAATCGAGTATCAGAGCCGGATCGACGCGCGAATCACAACAACCCACCACAAGCGTGGAGGGAGTTTGACCAAACTGCACCAGATCGTGAAACTGCGCGTCATCATCTGCGAATGAGCGTTCACGGAAGCGTTGAAATCCTGCTATGAGTTGTTTCGGCGAACTCATGCGCCCGTTAGCTTGGCCAGAGCCTCGCGGTACTTGTCAGCGGTTTTTTGCAACACATCTCGAGGGATGCTCGGCGCGGGATCTCGCTTGTTCCAGCCGGAAGCTTCCAGCCAGTCGCGCACGAATTGTTTATCGAAACTGGGTGGATTGCTACCCACATGGTATTGATCAGCGGGCCAGAAACGCGAGGAATCAGGTGTCAGTGCTTCGTCGATCAGATACAACTTGCCCGCCTCATCCACGCCGAATTCAAACTTGGTATCGGCAATGATGATGCCCTTGGTCGCCGCATAATTTGCCGCTTCGATATAAAGCGCCAGCGTGGCATCACGCACTTCGTTAGCGCGCGCTTCACCGAGTAACTCGACCGCTTGAGCAAACGAAATATTTTCGTCGTGAGCACCCGCTGCCGCCTTGGTAGACGGCGTGAACAAAGGCTCCGGCAACTTTTCTGCTTCGCGCAACCCGCCAGGCAATGCAATTCCGCAAACTGTCCCGGTCTTTTGATAATCCTTCCAACCGGAACCTGCCAGATAGCCGCGCACGATGGCCTCGATCGGCAACGGCTTGAGCTTCTTCGCCACGAAGGCGCGTCCACGCACCTGCGCACGCTCCGCGTCAGTCTTGACCACCGACTCCGGCGCAATGCCGGTAAGATGATTGGGAATGACATGCCGCAACTTGTTTAACCAGAAATTCGACATGGTGGTGAGCACTTCGCCCTTGCCCGGAATCGGGTCGGGCAAAATCACATCGAACGCAGACAAACGATCCGTCTGCACCACCAACAACTTGTCATCCCCAACCGCATAAATATCGCGCACCTTGCCGCGATGCAAAAATGGCAAACTCCTGATATCCGATTGCTGCAGCGTTGCACTCATGCGGGTGCCCGGCCAATAGTTCATCGGAGCGCCGCTCCGAGTATGCCAGCAATTTCCTGCTGCACATTCTCGGCGGTTTGCGGTGCATACAAAACTTTTACCAGCTTGCCGTCGGCGTCGAACAATGCCAGGGTTGCCCGCGCAGCATTGTTGGCGGTGATAAATGCACGTCCCTCCGGGGTGTCGAAATCGGTCAAAAGAAACTCGACCCGTTCGGCATATTTATCGCGTATGCCCTCAAGCACGTTCATCAAATCAAAACTTTGCACCGCATTTTTGTCACGCACCAGCACGACAGCCGCTTTGCCTTTACCGATGCGCGACAAATCATCGCTGTAACCGCGCGGCAAATTCATGATCACGGTTGCAACCAACAACAACGACAAGCCGACCACAATCCATTTGATTTTTCGTGCGCGCGCCGGGGCCTCAGTGTGTTGCTCAACTTGGCTCATATTCTCTTATCCAATACAGTAGTTACAATGCCGGCAAAGTGGTCGCTTTTACCGTTTCTGCCTGCTTCTTGCGGAATGACTGCAGGCGCTGCGCAAGGTCTGCATCATTAAGTGACAGCATGGCCACCGCGAATAATCCTGCATTGGCAGCACCCGCTTCGCCAATGGTAAACGTTGCCACCGGTATGCCCTTGGGCATTTGTACGGTGGATAACAGCGAATCCATGCCCTGCAAATATTTTGATGGCATCGGCACGCCCAGCACCGGCAGCGTGGTCTTGCCGGCGATCACCCCGGCCAAATGCGCCGCGCCGCCTGCTCCGGCAATGAAACACCGCACGCCTTGAGCCGTCATGTCGTTAATGTAGTCGAACAGCAGGTCGGGCGAACGATGCGCGGAAATCACGCGCGCATCGTAGGCTACGCCGAAATCCTGCAACTGCTGCGCGGCCTGCTGCATAATTTCCCAATCGCTGGTACTGCCCATCACAATGGCAACTAGCGGCCTGCTCATGAAAACTTCCAATAACCTACTGCGCGTTCGATCTGCTCGCTACGGTTCTTGAAGGTTTCCAAAGCTTAAGCCTCTTTGTGATAACGGACGATGCGCTCGATCTCGTTCTTCGAGCCGAGGATCACCGGCACGCGCTGATGCAGGCCGGAAGGCTTGATGTCCATGATGCGTTCATATCCGGTGGAAGAAATGCCGCCCGCCTGTTCAACGATAAAGGACATCGGATTGGCTTCGTAGAGCAAACGCAGCTTGCCGGCCTTAGCCGCATCCTTGGTGTCCTTGGGATACATGAACACGCCACCGCGAGTCAGGATGCGATGCACTTCGGCCACCATCGATGCCACCCAGCGCATGTTGAAATTGATACCGCGCGGGCCGGTTTTTCCCGCGACGCATTCTTCCACATAACGCTGCACCGGCTTTTCCCAGAAACGCTCATTGGAAGAATTGATGGCAAATTCCAGCGTGTCCGCAGGAATGGACATGTTCGGATGGGTCAGCATGAATTCGCCGATGTCGCCATCCAAAGTGAAGCCATTCACGCCATGACCGGTGGTGATCACCAACATGGTCGCCGGGCCATATAGCGCGTAGCCCGCACAAACTTGCGTGGTGCCGGGTTGCAGGAAGTCCGTCGCGGTCGGATTCTCAACACCCTTGGGTGCGCGCAGAATCGAGAAAATCGTCCCGACGGAAATGTTCACGTCGATGTTGGAAGAACCATCGAGCGGATCGAACACCAGCAGATATTTGCCCTTCGGATACTTGGCCGGAATGGGATAAACATCATCCATTTCTTCGGAAGCCATCGCCGCCAGGTGACCACCCCATTCGGTGGATTTGATAAACACCTCGTTGGTGATGATATCCAGCTTCTTCTGCGTCTCACCTTGCACGTTCTCGCTGCCCGCACTACCCAGCACACCGATCAACTCGCCTTTGTTGACATCGTGTGCGATCTGCTTGCAGGCCATGATGATGTCGCTGATCAGGCCGGTGAAATCGCCGCTTACACCCGGAATCGCGCGCTGTTCTTCGATGATGAATTGGATCAGACTCTTGCTCATGCTTTATCTCCCCATGTTATAAATTTATCGGCGTGCGATTTTACCGCTTTTCCGTCTTGCTATCCACGGCTATTTAATTTCATTCCCGATTAACAATAGGGTCGTTTGCGCGGGGTTGTGCCGTTTATCCGGATTAGCGCTCCTCTGGTCAGTTGGGGGTGGAAACAATAGAATCGGTGTCCTACTATCCGCATCAAATCCAAATGGAGCACGCCATGAAGTTCGAAAATATGAAACATGCCAAAGGATTTACCCTGGTTGAATTACTAATCACAGTAACTATTATTGGCATATTGGCGGCAATTGCCATCCCGTCTTATGCACACTATATGCAGAAAAGCAGGCGCGCATCCGCACAAGCGCATCTCATGGACATCGCCCAGCGGCAACAGCAGTACCTGCTCGATGCACGCGCCTATGCGCCGAATCTGGCCGCGCTCGGCATCAGCACACCCAGCGACGTCTCTCCTTATTACAGCCCCATCACCATCGCAGCAATTAACAATGCTGGCGCACCGCCCAGTTTTACCGTCACTGCGGAGCCCAAGGCGGGGACTGATCAAGTGAGTGACAAATGCGGAAAGCTAAGCATCGATAACCTCGGCACTAAAACCACCATCCCCCCTGGAGTGGCAGGCTGCTGGTAAGCAGATATCATGAACAACCTTCGCTCATCCCGCACCCACAGCACCCGCAGCCGACCGGTCGTGGAAATGCTGAGCCCGATGGCTGGATTCACGCTGATTGAGATGGTCGTTACCGTTATGATTGCCGCCATACTGGCAACAATGGCGCTTCCTTCATATACAGCATTTGTAGCAAACCAAAGGGTAAAGTCTGTTGGGGCCGACCTGATGATCACCATGATCAAGGCGCGCAACGAAGCCATCATGCGCAATGCGAATGTTACTGTGTCGGCCAATGCGGGCGGCTGGCAAAATGGCTGGCAGACAACAGACAATAACAATGCCATTCTGGATACACTTGGCGCCGCCCCCCAAACTGTCGCCATCAGCGCCAACTTTACCGGCACTGGAGGCAGCGTAATTTACCAAAGCTCGGGACGCCTCAACCCGACGTTAACAGGAGCGGCATCTTTCACGATCACCTCTTCCAAATCGGCCTCGGCATATCAATGCGTAACCACTGACCTGAGCGGCCGCCCAAACACGAAAACAACAACGCCATGCCCATAATAAAACGACAATCAGGATATTATCAGCGCGGCACCTCATTGCTGGAAGTGCTGATAACCATCGTCATACTGGCTTTTGGCCTGCTCGGCCTGGCCGGCTTGCAAGGCAAAATTCAACAGGCAGAGGTGGAGTCTTTTCAGCGCGCCCAGGCGACACTGCTGCTGGCCGACATGCATGAACGCATTAGCGTTAACCGCGACAATGCCGCAAATTATGTATCGGCCAACCCTATAGGCACACTCGAACTCGTCACCCAGCCGGCTGACTGCAGCGGCATCACCCTCCAGGCCAGTCGAGACATTTGTGAATGGAGCAACGCCCTGAAAGGTGCCAGCGAAAAAATGGGTACTAACAATACCGGAGCCATGGAGGGAGGACGCGGCTGCATCGGGCAAGTGCAGGCCCCTGACCCAAGCCCGGGCGTTTGCACACCCGGCATTTACCAGATCACTGTGGTGTGGCAAGGCATGAACCCGACCGCTGCACCAGGACCAGGCCTGACCTGTGGCCAAGGCTTATATACGCAGGACACTACCCGCCGCGCCATTTCGTCGCAGGTTACGGTAGGACTGCCCAATTGCATTTGATATATGGCACCGCAATTTAAATCTTTGGACGCGCCTATTATGGACATCCGCAACAAGATTCATCAAAACGGCTTCTCCATCATTGAGATGATGATATCCATTACCATCGGTTTGATCATTCTGGCCGGTCTCACTGCTATTTTTATCAGCAACAGCCGCGCCCGGACTGAAATCGAGCGTGCCAACCGGCAGATCGAAAATGGCCGCTATGCCCTGCAACTCCTGAGTGACGATGTCAGGCTCGCCGGCTATTACGCCGAATTCGATCCCTCCGGCCTGACCTCGCCGGGCGCCTTGATCGACCCATGCGTGACCAGCCTGGTTGGCCTGCGCGATGGTTTGCCACTGCATGTGCAGGGCTATGACAATGCTTCAACCATTCCGAGTTGCATTAGCGACGTGAAGCCTTTAACCGACATCCTGGTGATCCGCCGCGCCAGCACCTGCGAAGCCGGGATCGGCGACTGCGATCCGGTTGCTGCCAATCTTGTGCCCTATTTCCAGGCGTCCTTGTGCAGCAACCCGGCACAATTGAATTTCCCCATCGTCAACAACGGCAGTTACCTCGGCAGTTACTACCAGCTGGATACCAATCCCACCAAACTGACCCTGAACAAGCGCGATTGCACAACCGTAGCGGCATTACATCGATATCGCACCCACATTTACTTCATTGCCAACAACAACAAACCCGGCGACGGCATCCCCACGCTCAAGCGCGCCGAATTGGGTATCGACCCGGCCACCGGCATCCTGGGCTTCCCCATCGTCCCGCTGGTGGATGGAATCGAAAATTTACAACTTCAGTATGGCATAGACTCGCCGACCGTGGATGGCGCTCCGGATTCCTATAGCGCCGCTCCTGCCAGTGTCAACGACTGGAGAGCGGTCGTTTCGATAAAGATCAACCTGCTGGCGCGCAACACCGAACCAACCAGCGGCTACAACACGACGGCCACCAGCACCACGAAGAAATACACGCTCGGATACGATGCCAGCGGTGCCCCCATTATCGTCGGGCCGTTCACCGATAGTTTCAAGCGCCATGCTTACCAATCCGAAGTGCGCGTCAACAATGCGGCCGGAAGGAACCTGCCATGAAAGCGATGCGACATCAACAGCGCGGCGCCACACTGATCGTGGCCCTGATCCTGCTGGTTCTGCTTACCCTGTTCGCCGTGACCAGTTTCAACCTCGGCAAGAGCAGCCTGCAAACTGTCGGCAACATGCAGCACCGCAACGAAGCGATCGCCGCCGCCCAGCAGACCATGGAAGAAACCATCAGCACCACGCGGTTGTTCCTGAGCCCTGCCAACGTGATCCTCAACGGCAACCCATCATGCAATAACGGGCAGGCCAATACCAAATGCATAGACGTCAATGGCGACGGCAACGCGGACATCACCGTCTCGCTCACGCCCACGCCGACCTGCATCAAGGCGCAACCCATCCTCAACAATACTCTCAGCGCAACCGATCCCAACGACATCGGTTGCGGAATCCAGGCGGCTCAGGGATTCGGCATAGCCGGACAAGCCACCGGCAACTCGCTGTGCGCGGACAGCATGTGGGAAGTCACCGCAGTGGCGAAAGACAACTTAACTGGGGCGCAATATTCCGTGACGGAAGGCATCGGGGTGCGCGTATCAACGGACGACATTGCAGCTTCCTGCCCATAGCAGCCACTGCCCCATAGCATCAGGAGACCACCATGAAAACCTCATACCAATCGAAACTGCTCGCTCTCTATCTCAGCATCTGGATTGCCCTGATGCCGATGCTGGCGACTGCGGAGGACATCGACATCTTTACCGGCACCTCGGCCGGCGCCAATGCCAACCCCAACATTCTGATCGTGATCGACAACACCTCCAACTGGTCGCGGCAAAGCCAGGGATGGCCGGGCGGAATCTCACAAGGCCAGTCGGAAGCGAGCGCCATCAAGACCGTCGTCCAGGCGCTGGGCGCGAAGGGAGCTAACGTCAACATCGGGCTGATGGAATATGCCACCAACGGCAACGCCAGTGTCGATGGCGGCTTCATCCGCTATGCGATCCGGACGATGACTTCCGCCAACGTGAGTAACTTCAGCACCAAGCTGGGCACCATCTACAACAACATCGGCAGCCCGACCGAAAAGCGCTCCGCCAATACCCCTTATGGCGACCTGATGTACGACGTTTACAACTACTATGCCGGTGCAGGTGTCTCCAAGGACGGCAGCAATCTCTGTGCGAGCCTTAATCCGCCAAACAACGATACGGATGCGAACGGCTACACCACCGCCTACAGTCAATTCAATTCGCCCATCAGCGCTGCCAACTCTTGCGCTCGCAATTTCGTGATTTTCATCGGCAATCCCAACACCAACGGCCCGGCTTCAGATTCCACGGCCAACAGTTGCGCCCTTGCCGCGCTATACGGCGGCACCGCCTCCTGCGCCAGCGGCAAATTTTTCCCGCAGTTGGGTCTGCCCAATTTCAGCGTGACCGGCAGCAACGTCTACACGACCATAGGCGATACCGCGCAGTGCTACACCAGCACCCAGGTCAGCAGTTTAAATTCCGCCATCAACACTTGTGTGGCGGGCGGCGCTTCCAACTGCTACTCCAGCCAGGCCGATACCAACTATGACACCTCCACCAGCACCACCAACAGCTCTGTAACCGGATGTTCTTCCTACACCCAGGACTGCAACATCGGCGCAGCCGTCGCCAGCCCGAGCAATGCGCCCATGGCTTGCGCGGTCGGGACCAAGAGCTATCACGTCATACAAACCACCTCGGTGTCGCAAGCCGACATCATCACCACTTCCTTGGGGACGGCGCAAACGACCTCTTCCCCGACCGCTGTCTGCTCTACGAGTCCGCCCAGCGTGACCAGCCCGGCCACGAGCAGTTCCGTCGCCACGTCATCCGCCTTGAACTGCCCTCTGGAGAATATCGTCTATTCGACGCTTGGCGACGGCACCCAGGTAAAAACCGACACCACACATGTGTGCACCTATGCGATCAGCAGTACAGCCGTCTCGCCCAACACCTGCTCCAGCACGCCCACGACCGCTACCTCGAAGACGAATAGCTGCTACACAACCTTGGCCGGTGCCCAGAGTTTCAGCCCTGCCGACACTGGAACTTTCAGCAGCTGCCCGGCGGGTTACACTTGCAGCTATTCGTGGAACACGCCCTCGACCCTCTGCGCTGCCACGTCGACGACCAGCTTCGGCACAACCAGCAGTTGCTATGCCTCGTCAACCACCGCCTCGACCGCCATCACCGGTGGCACCGACATCGGCGGGATGACCTGCCCTCTGGACGGCTCGGGCAATCCCCAGGTTTGCAGTTATTCCGTTGGCCCGGTCGGCTCCAGTTGCGCGGCCAACACGACCCCCGCCACCACCAGTTGTCTGGCTGCCGCGCCCAGCGCCGACGCCACGACGGCCGCCGCCGCAACGCCGGCCCTGGCTTGCCCTGTCGGTTCCACATGCAGTTACAGTGTCGTGGCAGGTGCCGGCTGTGATGTCAACATAGCCGGCACCACCTCGGGCTATTATGCCAGCGCGCCCACGTTCGCGAACAACGTCAACAGCACATCTTCCGCCGTTGCAGAGACGGGGACGAGCCTGAGTTGTCTCGCCAATTCGACTTGTACTTACGCGACCGGAACCACCGCGACGACCGCAACCGGTGCCGGCTCGACCACCGGTGCGACCAGCGGCTACTATGGGACTTCCGCCCCCAGTTTTGCCACGCTGAGCAGCAATACCGCCAACCCCTATACCAACAACACGGCATCTGCCGTCGCCATTCCGGGCACCAATTTAAGCTGCCCGGCCTATAACATCTGCACCTATACCGTCGGGGCCGCGTCAACCAGCACGACAGCGGTTACGGCCACCGGCGTGACCTCGGGCTACTATGCGGCCGCTCCGTCTTTTTCTTCGGTGACCAATGGCACGGCCAGCGCCGTCGCGCTGTCGGGAACCAACGTGAGCTGCCCGGCATACAGCGATTGCAGCTACACCACGGGAACCGTGGCGACGACTGCGGCCGCCAACAACCCTTCCGTTAATTCCAGCAACAAAACGGGGTGCCTGAATTACAGCCCCGCTAACGATATCGTCACCAACAACACGGGTTCCGCCGTATCCATCTCTTCCTACTACGATGCCAACAACGCCGCCACCATATCGTTCACGGCAGTGAGCTGCTATGCATACACCGTCTGCACGGTAGGCACTACGGGTACGGTAAGCAGTTGCGGCGCCGGCGCCGGCAATAAGTATGTGATGAGTATATCGTCCGTGGGCATGGGTACCTACAATCTCACGCAGACCGCGACGCCCTGGGCCAAATACAGCGTCACGCAGGTGGCTGCGGCGATGAGCACCTATAACGTCCAGCAGACACAGAAAAAGTACAAGTACACCGTCACCCAGTCTGAAGCCAAAAACCATTACGGCGTCACCCAGACTTCGGCCCCCACCCCTACAAACCAATACACGGTCACGCAGTCGAAGACGCTGAACACTTACCAATACACGGTCACGCAGACTGACACGCCAACCATCACGGCGACGAAGACGCCACCGCCTGTGGTGACAACGACCGATCTGGGACAGAGCTCGCAGTGTTTCTCCAGCCTGCCGACCTACGCCAATCCGCCTAGTGCCGGCGCCGACTATGCCAGCTCGTGTACCGGCACCGGGGTCACCTGCGCCTATAGCAGCACCGGTGCCGCATCCACTACCAGCCAGTGCCCGACTGGCACCAATCAGTACATCGTACAAGGCAACGAGCTGTTTCTGCACCAGGGGCCGAATGGAACCACCACCACCGATACCGCAGTCTACAACGCAGATGAATGGGCGAAACTGCTGTTCCAGAAAGGGGTGCCAGTTGCTCCTGCCAATGCAGGCGACCCAACCCCCAGCAATGCTACGGTCAGCACCTACACCATAGACGTTTACAACAAACAGCCGAACAACGCCGAGACCGGGCTTTACATGAGCATGGCCAAAAACGGCGGCGGGAAATATTATTCGGCCACCAATGAGGCTGCCATCGCCGCCGCATTGGATAACATCCTGGCGGAGATACAGTCGGTGAATTCCACCTTCGCTTCCGCCAGCTTGCCGGTGAACTCCACCAACCGCGCGCAGAACGCCAACCAGGTGTTTATCGGGATGTTCCGCCCTGACCCGAATGACGCCCCGCGCTGGTTCGGCAACCTGAAGCAATATCAGATCGGCACCAACGGGGTCTCGCTGGATTTGTATGACGGAGACTCACCCCCTAAACCGGCGATCAACAGCCAGACCGGCTTCATGAGCGATTGCGCGGTGAGCTTCTGGACCACGGATTCGAGCACACCTTATTCGGCAGCGTACCCATGGAAAAATAAGTTCTATGCCGACCCCGATGCATATTACTGGAACAATATTGACAATTTGGCGACCTCGCCTGCCAGCAAGTGCGTGACATCTTCAACCTACAGCAACAGCCTTTATTCCGACATTGCCGACGGTGCTTTCGTGGAGAAGGGCGCAGTCGCCGAAGTGTTGCGCAAGGGCAACGATCCAGCGGCGGCCACGCCCACCTGGAGCTTTAACCGCAACATGTATACCCTGGACGGTTCCGGTGCATTGGTAGCCTACACCAGCAGCAACTCCGGCCTGACAGCCAACGCCTTCAATTTCACCCAGGGCAAGGATGTCAATGGGGATTGCACCCCAGCTCCCTGCGGCCATACCACATTTGACACGTCATTCACGCCGTATGACCCCAATACCAACATCATGCGCGCCTCGGTGCATGGCGATGTGGTCCATTCGCGGCCGTTGCCGATCAACTACGGCACCAGTACCAACGCCAATGCGGGTGTGACCGCTTATTACGGCTCCAATGACGGAACCTACCGCGCCGTGGTCGCCACGGGTTCCAATGCGGGCAAGGAACTGTGGGCCTTCACCGCACCGGAGTTTTCCCAAATGTCCCCCAGCCGCACCCCAACCCGCGGCACCGACCCGCTGACACGCTTGATGAATAACTTGCCGCTGGTGAATTATCCCAACGTCAGCGCCACGACGGTCCCGACCCCATTGCCCAAGGATTATTTCTTCGATGGTTCGACCGGTGTTTACCAGAACATCGACAACACCAAGGTGTGGATCTATCCTTCCATGCGCCGCGGCGGCCGGATGATCTACAGTTTCGATGTGACCAACTCCAACCCCAGCGTGTCCGCCGCGCAGCCGTTTGCGTTCAAATGGCGCGCAGGCTGTCCCGATCTGACCGACGACACCGGTTGCACGGCCACCGGTATAGCTTCCCCCGCAACGATGTCCGGCATTGGGCAAACCTGGTCAACGCCCGCTCCCGTGCCCATTAAAAACCCCGATGGGACATCCTTGCTGGCGCTGGTGGTAGGCGGGGGATATGATGCCTGTGAAGATGCCGACACGACCGATGTCCTCACGCCTACGTTATGTAACGGCGGCAAAGGCCACGTTGTATATGTTCTCGACGGGATTACCGGTACGCTCATCAAATCATTTGCCACCTTGCGCAGTGTGATTGCCGACATCTCTTTTATCGATGTCGACAATGACGGCTTTGTAGATTACGGCTATGTCCTCGATACCGGCGGCAACGTCTACCGCATCAATTTCTCGGACCCGACCAATAATAATGCTCCATTGGGCAGCGCAAGCTGGACGATACAACGGATCGCCTATACCAGCGGCGGCGGGCGTAAATTCCAGTGGGCACCGGGGTTGCTGCCCAGTGGCGGAAAGGTGTATATGGCGTTTGCCTCGGGCGATCGCGAACACCCGTTGATAACTAACTATCCTTATACGACTCCGGTTACCAACCGCCTGTATGTCTATCTGGACGATATGGCTTCAACCGACACCAATCTCGACGACACCGCAATGAGCAATTTTACTGCTCCCACTACCTGCACCACGCCGGGCATAGGTTCGTCCGGCAATACCCATACGGGCTGGTACATGGACTTCTCCGGTCAGGGAGAACAGGCGGTGACCTCTGCGGTGATCGCTGCCGGCATGGTCACGGTCAGCACCAATCGCCCGATTCCGGCTGTCTCAGGCACGTGCTCCACAGCTTTGGGCGAGGCGCGCGGCTACTGGGTCAATCTGTTTAACGCATCCGGCGCCATGAACGTAACAGGAAGCTGCGGCGGCGACAGATCCGGCACCTTCGTCGGTGGTGGCCTGCCGCCATCCCCGGTAATCGGCACGGTGCCCATCAACGGCGTGCCAACCACGGTGCTCATCGGCGCGATCCAGCGCGAGGGCGGCGCAAGCTCGCCGATCGCCCCGCAAAAAATAAGACCAACCATCCCATCCACACGCAAGCTGCATTACTGGAAAAACTCGGGAGACAATTGATCGTCCAGCGCGGTTAGTTTGAAAGGGTGCGGAAAGTTCCGCGCCCTTTTTTTCTTTGCTGACTTCCGTTTCGTTTGCATGGAAATCATATTTCATTCAAATTGGGGCGCGATTCATCGTGCCCTGGTTTATTCCTATATGCGTTAAAAACGACAATAATTTTGGCGTGTAGGAGCGGGCCATGCCCGCGAACACCTTGGTCGCGGGCATGGCCCGCTCCTACAATTAACGCTGTTTTTAATGAGAAATAGAATTACTCCTGCGCCAGAAAAAAGGGCGCGATGAATCGCGCCCCTACAGAGTCAATTTGACCTTTGAAATGGAATTATTTGACGATGGCTTTCAATTCACCCTTGGCATATCGGCCTGCCATCGCGTCCAGCGAGATCGGTTTGATCTTGCCCGCTTGACCGGCGGCACCGAAGGCTTCGTAGCGCGCCTTGCAGATTTCCTTCATGGCCTTGGTGGACACCGCCAGGAATTTGCGCGGATCGAAGTCCTTGGGGTTTTGTGCCAGGTAACGACGCACCGCACCGCTCGATGCCATGCGCAGATCGGTATCGATGTTGATCTTGCGCACGCCGTGCTTGATGCCTTCGACGATCTCCGACACCGGCACGCCGTAGGTTTGACCCATATCGCCGCCGAATTCGTTGATGATCTTCAGCCATTCTTGCGGTACGGAAGAGGAGCCGTGCATCACCAAATGCGTGTTGGGTATGCGCGCATGGATTTCCTTGACGCGGCCAATCGCGAGGGTGTCGCCTGTCGGTGGCCGGGTGAACTTGTATGCGCCGTGCGAAGTGCCGATGGCGATGGCCAATGCGTCCACGCCGGTTTGACGCACGAACTGGGCGGCTTCCTCAGGGTCGGTCAGCAATTGGTCGTGGCTCAGCACGCCTTCCGCGCCGTGACCGTCTTCCTGTTCACCCATCCCGCTTTCCAGCGAGCCCAGGCAACC
>CABDYQ010000198.1_pt1 | contig 13871 bp, 12 predicted proteins | sample 3132001 | NCBI WGS metagenome assembly CABDYQ01 (sample SAMEA5534338, study PRJEB31848) | metagenome | biome: tundra; feature: field; material: soil | place: USA | collected 2013-05 | depth 0.45 m
TCATGTGCTGCAAGCAGGCACTGGTGCGCCAGATGCCCGGGCGCATCATCGGCCGCACCGTGGATATGGATGGCAAGCAAGGCTTCACGCTGACGCTGCAAGCGCGCGAACAACACATCCGCCGCGCCAAGGCGACTTCCAACATTTGCAGCAATCAGGGTTTGATGGTGACCGCAGCGACCATCCACATGGCGTTGCTCGGCGTGGATGGGTTGCGTCGTGTCGCGACAGCATCGCATGCCAACACGCAAGCTTTGGCAAAACTTGCCAGTGCTGTATCGGGTGTAAAATTATTATTTAGCGCAGCGAATTTCCACGAGGTCGTGTTGCAACTGCCCAAGCCCTCCGTTGCGGTGTTGGCCAGCATGGCTGAACAAGGCGTATTAGGCGGTTTCGACTTGCAGCCGCACTACCCGCAGTTGGGCAACGCGATTCTGGTGTGCGCCACCGAAACCAAAACCAATGAAGATTTGCAACGCTACGTGGACGCACTGCGCCACGCACTAAGTTAAGCGAGACTAACATGCTGATTTTTGAACGCTCCCGCCCCGGTCGCCGCAACGCGGCACAAGCTCCGAACGGGCAAGCCCGTTTCCCCCATCCCAACCTTCCCCCGCAAGTGGGAGAAGGGGCAAACGAGTCGCTACGCGAGCTCTACTTTAACCACGCCGCAGCGGTCAGCGGCATCCCCGTCGCGCTGTTGCGCAAAGACCCGCCGCTGTTGCCGGAAGCCTCGGAAATGGACGTGGTGCGTCACTACACCGGGCTGTCGCAGAAAAACTTTTCCATCGACACGCACTTCTATCCGCTCGGCTCCTGCACCATGAAATACAACCCGCGCGCCTGTAATTCGCTGGCGATGCTGCCGCAGTTTCTGGCGCGACATCCGCTCGCCCCCGAGCACACCGGACAAGGCGTGCTGGCGTGTCTGCATGACCTGCAGGAAATCCTCAAAGATGTGACCGGCATGGCCGGTGTGAGCCTGATGCCGATGGCCGGTGCGCAAGGTGAATTCGCCGGCATCGCGATGATCCATGCTTACCACGATGCGCGCGGCGATACCGCGCGCACCGAGATCATCGTGCCGGATGCGGCGCACGGCACCAACCCCGCCACTGCCGTGATGTGCGGTTACACCGTACGCGAGATTTCGACCAACGCCAATGGCGATGTGGACCTGGACGCGCTGCGCGCCGCCGTCGGCTCGCAGACCGCTGGCCTGATGCTGACCAATCCGTCCACGCTGGGCGTGTTCGAAAAACAGATTCAGGCCATCCAGAAAATTATTCACGATGCGGGCGGTCTGCTGTATTACGACGGCGCGAATCTGAACGCGATTCTCGGCAAGGTCAAACCCGGCGACATGGGCTTCGACGTGATCCACATGAATCTGCACAAGACCTTCTCCACCCCGCACGGCGGCGGCGGGCCGGGCGCGGGCGCAGTGGGCGTGGCGCAACGCCTGCTGCCATTCCTCCCACTACCAGTGGTCGCCAGGCAAAATGCAACCTATCGCTGCCTGACCGAACAGGATTTGCCGCAATCCATCGGCCACCTCTCCGCCTTCACCGGCAACATCGGCGTGCTGCTGCGCGCGTATGTGTATGCGCGCATGCTGGGCGCGGAAGGCATGCACCGCGTCGCGGAATTCGCCACGCTGAACGCCAACTACCTGATGGCGGAATTGCAGAAGGCGGGCTTCACCGTGGCCTTCCCGCAACGCCGCGCCAGCCACGAATTCATCGTGTCAATCAAACCGCTCAAGGATGCCACCGGCATCTCCGCGATGGACGTGGCGAAACGCCTGCTGGACAAGGGCTACCATCCGCCCACCACCTACTTCCCGATGCTGGTGCCGGAATGTTTATTGATCGAACCGACCGAAACCGAATCCAAGGAAACGCTGGATGGCTTCGTCGCCGCGATGAAGGAAATTTGGGACGAGGCGCACACCACACCGGAACTGGTGAAGGGCGCGCCGCACACCATGCCGGTGCGCCGTCTAGATGATGTGAAAGCGGCACGCGAACTCGACCTGACATGGAAACCCGCCACAAGCACCCGCGCGGCTTAACTCACGCCTGGCGCGCAACGGGGATTGCGCTGCAAGGCCTGCGCGCCGCGTGGCAACACGAAGACGCTTTCCGCCAGGAAGTGCTGGTCGCAGCGATTGCCATACCCGCCGCGCTGCTGTTGCCTGCCAGTTCCCTCGGCAAAGCCATGATGATCGCCAGCATTTTCCTGGTGCTTATCGTCGAACTGCTCAACTCCGCACTCGAAACTGCTGTGGATCACACCTCGCTGGAACAGCACCCACTCGCCAAACGCGCCAAGGACGTCGCCAGCGCAGCGGTGTTTCTTAGCATCGTCAATGCGCTGGCGGTGTGGGGGTTGGTGCTGTTCGGCCACGCGTAATCCAACTATGCTGCTAACATGACCTGAAAAATTTTTGAGTTAAGCAACATTTCATGGAGCTGAAATTCTGAATTTATGGCTTCCTGTCTAGGCGAAATGCAGATTCAAGCGTTGATTAGAGACGAAAGTAAAGATGAACAGCAGAATGAAGATGCGGAAGGCTCGGAACATTCAAAAGAGGGTCACGGCAACGGGAAACATGGTCATTGTAGCCCAGCATATGGAGGACTACACCGTCCTACTGCGATTATGCTCAGGCTGTGCTCCGCGCGCAAAAGCGCCTACGCATCATCCTTAACATTGAGCACACGCAATGGCGGCGCATTTCCGCTTTTGTCCTGACCGGCGTGGAATGTGAGATGAGGATATGGAATCTCAATGCCTCGCGCATCGAATGCCTCCTTCAATCGGTACAGGAACTCACGGCGAACACCTCATTGCTCAAGGCTGGCAACCTTGAAGCGGCAGCGCAGCACCACTGCTGAATCCGGGATTAGCAATACAACTGACCGCACTCAAATTACGTATGCGCAGCATTGAGCCACTGAAAGCTGACCTGCTCGTAGTCCTCTCCCTCCGCCAGTAAACCGGTGAGCTTGATATTGCGACTTTTTTCTCCCAGCATCACCTCATAAATAGTTTCCGGCACATAGCTGTCCGATTCCATCAGCATCGTGGCATTCACATAGGAGTTGCTCGCATCGGGCAACAAGATGGCCGGTAGATAATCGTATTCGAAGGAGCTGGAACTCGTTTCCCAGTTGGACACTTTTTCAGTGCCCTTGCCGAGCGTGCGCAGCCACACTGACAGGGGTTTCTTGGCGAGCATTTCGATGCCCACATGCACCGCTCCCTTGGGGTCGGTATGCAACCTCCGTATCATGCCGATCCACCATATCGAACTGTTTCCGGCCTTGAGGCCGCACAGGTCTCCGATCTTTACCCAAGCTCCTCCGTTATTCGGAATCATGCCGCCAATTCCATCAACACTCACATCCGAGACGGTCCAGTTTTCCGTGGAGTAATCGACTTCATCATTATCAGCGGCAAGATTGATATCAGAACGTTCTTTCAACGCAGCCGCATCCTTTTCAGAAATGTTCACCGCATTATCAATATCCATGCGTGCAACCAGTTTGCTGATCGTCCGGAAGCTATGCACCACGTCAATGGCGGTGTTAATACCTCTACGTTCCTGATGCCGGTGCGGTTGATCCTTCCCCCAGTACAACTGCAGGTGCTTGAGTACGGTAAGTTTGCCCGCCGGGGTGAACTCGCTACCGAAGCGTTGTTCTTTCTGGATCAAGCCGTGCTCATGCTGAGCGATAATGTCCGTCACCTTGGGGACTGCCTTGGTTGCGCCAAAAAAACGCAGCATCGTTTTTATCTGGATATCTCCATCCACCCGCCTGGGCGCGTCTGGCTTGGCCAGATCGAAGCAGTATGAACAATCTGGATCAGGCGCATCCTTGAAATCGAAAAAACTTACCATGCGACCGGCGATGCGAAAACACACCTCGATCTGGTCTGGTGCCAGCGTGCCGGGTGAAGACTCATAAAGCATCATCGCCCGCAACAACTCCCGTTGCGGACTGATATGGATTGCCTGTCTGGGATAGGCGAAAACCATGCTGTCAGCAAACTGGTTGGCTTCAGCAAAATTGTAGCAACTGCATAGACGATCCCAGACCGACTGCTCAATATCCACATAATGCATCATGTCCAGTTTCATCTGCTCGGCAACGGCGCGCAACAGCCTGACGCAAATGACCGGCATGAGTTCCTTGTGGTCGAAAGACTTTTTTTCCGCCTGCTGATATTCGTGAACACACACGGAATAAGCCTCAGCCAAAGTTTTCATAAAACCATGCAGACCTTGCCACAGATGCATGCCCTTGAAATCCTGCAAATGCGGCGCGCCGAGAAAGAGCTGCAACAGCTCCGCATATAACGGCTGTCCCGTTTCATCCAGCAACATGATGATTGCTGCGCGTACCTCAGGACGAAAACCGGATGCCTCTTTAAGCGAATCCAACCTGGAGGTGATTTCTTCCAATTCCTTAAAAGCATTGTCCTTCGGCAACTCGGCCAGCAGCCTGCTGGCCTCCTTCACGTCGAACATGGGATGATCCGGTTTTCCTTCGAAGATTTTGGGTATGGAAAACATGGTTCGATTCAACCTTTATGTTTGATAGGGCTGCCCACGGATATAGCAATCATATCGGAACAGCTCTTTTTAGAGAACAGGACTAATGGGCCGGCAAGAATCAACTTTCCCCGATGAATCATATACCCTGCCGAATGGATGCATTTTCATCCAAAGGTGGCATCAATCAAATTCGACAGCCAAAGTTGCGATTAACATGAACGGTCTCGCTGCAATTTCAACAATGTCTTCACCCCGCAGATTATGATCGCTGCCAGCGCGTAGATCGACACGAACGGGTCGAGCAAATAATCCCAGAGATTGTTGGACTCATACCAGCCGACTGCCCAGGCAAGGGTGGCGAACGCAATACACAGCGCAATCAGTGAAGACTTCCAGAACCACGCAGCAAGTGTAACCAACAGCAGCATAGCGACGAACTGCGGATTGCCGTAGCCCAGACGATAGGGATCATACGCACCGATACCCAAGGCCATCGGATATAGCGCGAGGGCAGCGAGCACGGTCAGGATCAACAGCGCAAGTCGGTGTTTAGCCTCAACCGTAACCCAACCACACCAAGGCCTTAACAACGCGCACCACAGAAGCACCAGCGTGGTGATGCTCAAGTCACCTGTTGCGCCGCGCACATAAGCGGCGATGGGTATGGTGCCGAATGGAATAAGCGCCAGCACAAACACCGCTCCCAGCAGCAATGCCAGACGCAGCTTGGTGAGTCGAACAATGCCCGGCAACAGCAGCAAAGAAGCCGCTGTCGCGCTGGCTAGACTCGCCAGTCCGGCAAGGTCAGTGAAGTTCGGCATCGGTCAATTTTTCCATGCGCTGATCCAGCCATGCGCGCGTGAACTGGATATGTTTGATGAAGCTTCTGTTCCAGGTGTAGACGAGATGGAAGTCGCCGTTGTGCGTCTGAATCAGGTAAGGGTAGGAGAACTCGAAACCACAGATTTGCGCCTCGCATTTATTTCGCCGGGCGGATTTCGCATAGCCAGTTGCGTCGGTGATGCTCGCCTCGGTAGCCTTGGCTAATTCACCGGCGGCTTGCATATAGCGCGCTGGTTCGGTGGGCTGGCCGCTTTGGTCTTCCAGTTGGTAAACCGTTTTCCAGGTGGCTCCGCCATCCGCTGAAACCACCAGTGACAGCGCATCCCGGCCTTCTTCGATATTGTTCAGTACAACTAAAATCCGCCCATCTGGCAATCCATCTGGCAACACCACACCCGAAATCGCCGCATCCGGATTGGCCAGCGCGGTCTTCGTCGGCACACTCCAATGCTGCCCGGCATCGTCAGTCGTGGTTGCGATAACTTGCTTGGGACTCGCGCCGGAGCGACGCATCAGCACCAATGCCTGTTGCGGATTTTTTATCAACATCACCGGCTGAAGCGTCGATTTACCGGAGCTGAGTCTTTGTTTATCGATGATTTCACCGCTGCTATTTATGCGCCCATTGTTTTTGATACGCAAAATCTCAGCGAATTTGCCGATGAACTCGTGATAGACCGGCAGCCCCATCGTGCCATCGCTATACAAGAACGGTGTGCCCTTGATCAGTGTGCTGATGTTGATGAACGGCGAAGTGATCAATCGTCGCGCCGGACTCCAGGTTACGCCGTCGTCCTTCGAGGTGATCGCCGTGATTGAACTGCCCGCCCATCCGCCCAACGACACGGTCACGTAGAACAGCCGCAGCGTTCCGTCCGACGCGCGCTGCGCCACCGGGTTGCCGAGTTTTTTCACATAACGCAGCAGCGAACGTTGTGTGTCTTCACGATTGGCAATGCTATGTTCGGGTCCCCATAGATTTTTCGCCGGGTCAAATACCGCGCTGCGTATCTCCACATCTTCCGCGCCTTCGCGACTGCCGGCGAACCAGAAGGCGCGGATACGGCCGTCGCTCAGCTCAACCAAAGATGCGGCATGGGTAGAGATATCCTGCCGGGTGGAAACGAAGTGGGTGCGGATATCGGGTGGCGCGTTGCTGGTTTGCGAAACACCCGTTTTCTGCACGATGCCAATTTTCTGCACGATCAGGGGCAATTGAAAAAGCGCTGCCGACGGACGATGAACGACTTTGTAAAACGCTGCGCCAAAGGCGATTAGCATAAGGCACAGAACCAGCGCATGTCGCGCACCTGGTTGACGAACGATATCGTTAAACATCAACGGCACATCTGAGCGAAAGTTTGCACATACATCGCTTTGCCGCCTGCGGGGGACTCCATCAATATTTCCCTGACGAAAAGATGCTGAAACACCTTACCCTCCAGAAACATTTCCTTTAGCTCAGCCGAGCTTTGACGGCCACGAATATCCAAACGCTGACCGATGATTTTGCACTCTGCGCAACCGCCGTTTTGCGTGCTGTCATTCAACGCCAGCCGCACCGCGAACAACGGATAACGCGCCGCCAATTCGCTCACGGAAAGATTTTGATCCTCGCTATAACCGCGTATCTCCGCGCCCGGCAGGATGAAGCGATGACCCTCGTCCATGGCTCTGAAGTTGCACGGCACCCCAACGTCCTTGCCGCTGGCATAGTGCCGGGCCTCCGCACTGTAATTACCCAAAGCGCCATCAAAAGGGCGCAGCAAAGCGGCGAGACACAGCAGTACCAATAATGCGACGACGTTGACGCCGGGCCGGGTGAGTGCGGGTACCACGATAGTCAGCAGCGTCAGTACTCCCGCGCCCGACATCAACAACCAGAACGTCAGCGGATACAACTGCACATCGGGCATTTCGGCCTGCAACCGCACGGCCAGATAAGCGATTCCCGCAATGACCGCACCTGCCAACACCAGGCTGGCGATGAATGCCTTGCGGCTGATCTGCTGCCAGTTAAGCGCGCACAGCAGCGCCACAGCGGGCATCGCCGCCAACAGGTAGCGTCCCGAGCGCTGACTGGGCAGGCTAAAACTCAGGAACATTACGGTGATCCAGATCCACAGCAATTTCTCTTCGTTGCTCAACTGGCTGCGCCGTCGGTAAGCGACAAAAAATAACGCCACCACCGGGAATGTCAGCAAGCCCGGATTGGTGAGGAAGGCCAGCGCGTAATTCCAGATGCTGGAGCCACCCCAAAGTAATTTCTCCAAATAACCCGGGCCGTGCGGATCGAACTTGCCGACATTCTCGCCCACCACGAATTCCTTCCAGACCGCTTGAGGGTTGGGATCGAATACGAACCACATGGCGAACATCGCAACCGCAACCGACACAACAATCACAACTTTTAGTGCATCTTGTTTCAGGGACTCTGCAACACGGTACTGACGCTGATGCAAATACCACCCGGTCAAACCGAGCGTGACGGGCAGACCCAGCGCGAATGATTTATACAGGAAGCCTATGCCGATACTGACGCCGAGCAATAGCGGGATCAGCCAACGCGATGCGAATGCTTGCCGCCAATACAACAACACAAAGAACGGCAGGAAGATCCAGAACACTTCCGGCGGATTGGTCAGGAACGGGCGACCGAAACGATAGGTGGTAAAAAAAGCCAGGAACGTCAGCGCAGCGATGAATCCCGTTTCCGCGCGCTTCGAGAGCTTCCAGCCGAGCATGAACAGCATTGCTGCCGTCAGTAAAGTATAAACGACGCTGGGGTAACGCAAATCCCACAGCGTCCAGTTCTTGCCCCAACCGGTGGATGCGATGCCCTGCCAGAACAGCAGCGGCGGCTTGGTGTTGCGCATGTTGTCCAACTGCGATTGCAGCGGCAACAGTTTGCCGCTGTCGGCGGTCAGCCGGGTAATGTGTTCATACGGATATTCGTCGCCGTTCTTGGGAATATGCTGGCTGTCGAGGCCGTAAAAATAAATGAACACCGCCAGCAGGCTGGCCAACGCGTACCATGTCAGACGCAAACCCGATTCATTTAACTTCATGTGCAGACGCGCCCTTGTTAATTTCATACTCAGGCTCGGGAATGTTAGGCAACGCAATTTCTTCCACGGGTTTGTGGCTGCGGAACGTCCAGAAATTGTTCACCAAAAAATTGAACACGCTGGCCAGCACGATGGCAGTCGCGTTGGCAATGAGGTAGTACAAATAGACCACGAACAGCTTGGTCAACAGCACCTGCAACACGATGCCCACCCAACACGCCAGCGCATATTGGCCAAAATGTAGAATCAGGTGTTTGTCGGGATGATGCTTGCGATCACGCCATGTCCAGGCGCGGTTCCAGAAAAAGTTATTAACGGTTGCGCAGAAAATCGCCACCGCCAGAGACACGTTCAGCCGCATGCCGGGGGATTGAATCGCGATGAACAGAAATTCCTGGCAGAGGTACAACACACCCAGGTTGACCACCACACCGGAAGCACCCACGGTACCGAATTTCATGAAGCGCTTCCTGAATATCCAAGTCATCACCGGCTGCTCGGCGAGTCGCGCGATCCGCTTCATGCGATTTGCCGATCTTGCGCCGCAACATCTTTCGCCCCTGCCAGCATTTCGTGGGCTTTCGCCAACACCTGTTCGACCGTGATCTGCTTTAGACATTGGTTGTCGCCATCGCAGGGTGATGTGCGGTGGTTATATGCGGTCAGGCACGGCGAGCAGGGCAGTTGCCGGTGGAAACAATAGGCATTGCCGCCCAGCGATTTGTATAGCACCGGTGTTTCCGGGCCGAAGATGATGATCGCTGGAAGCTGCGGCGTGAGCGCGGCGAATTGTCCCGGCCCGCCATCGTTGGTGATGAGCAGGGCGGCGCGATGAAACACCGCCAGGAGATGACGCACCGACTTGGTATAGCCGGCCAGATTGACACAGCCCGGACTCTTGTAGTGATCCACCACGGCCTGTGCAATTTCCCTGTCGCCCTTCATGCCGATGACACCCACCGCATAGCCTTCGTCCAGCAAAGTCTTGCTCAACCGGCAATAGCTCTTGAGCGGCCAGGCGCGTATCGGCAGGATGCCGCCGCTCGGGTAGATCAACACCAGCTTTTTATCTTTGATCGACGGAAAGAAATTGTGCAGCTCCCTGTAGATATGCTCCAATTCCTCACGGGGGAATTCCAGCACGGGCGTCTTGCCGGTATAGGGCGCAGGGAACAACTTGGCAACCGGATCGGTAGTGGATTCCAGTGCCGAGGCCAGCGTCAGGAATTGCTGCGACAAATGCCGATACGGGTTGTACAGCACCGGACGGTTGATGAATGAGCCGCGATACAAACCTTCCTGGGTATGGCGATGAAATCCCACTCGCAGTGACGCGCCCGACAAGTAAGAAAAGATGCTGCTGATGCGCGCGAATAGTTCACAGTCGATCACCGCATCGATTTTGAGCTTGCGCATCGCGCGTATCGCTTTGAGGCTGTCCCCCATCAATCCTTTCAGGGAACTATCATCCAGCGTCAACACGTTCTCACGGGGAACCACTCCGAGCAAATCGAGTACTTCGCGATTTTTGGCGAACATCAGAACGTGGATTTCGGCCTCCGGGTATTGTTGTTTCAGGCGCATGAACATGGGGTGCGCCAGCACCAGACTGCCCATTTCGGATAGCAGGATGATCAGGATTTTTTTGGGGGGCGTACCGTCAGGGTCATTAGACAGGACACGATTCACCAGGGAAAGCAATGCGCAAATTGGCACACCCACATATCGGTCAACCGCGCGCTGGAAATTAATATTCATCTGGATAGTGTCGCCGGTGATTATGCCAATAACTCGGGGTTGAACTTGGAAAGGATTTTGCCAAGCGTACCGCGTCCACAACGGGCAAATTATCGGGGATTTCAAACTGCTAAGCAACCGGCAATCATATCCGGCGAACCGGTCGCTGCGCATAACAAACAGATACTGGCCAAGTGCTACAATTCGCGCCTTTCCATTCAGGCAAGGTTAGTCGATGCACACTCTGATTTGCGGTTCGATGGCTTACGACACCATCATGGTGTTTCAGGATCAATTCAAGAAGCATATCCTGCCGGAAAAAATTCACATGCTGAATGTGGCGTTTCTGGTTCCGGAGATGCGCCGCGAGTTCGGCGGTTGTGCGGGCAATATCGCTTACAACCTGAAGCTGCTCGGCGAGCAGCCCCGGATCATGGCCACGGTCGGTGATGACTTTTCCACTTATGCTGTGCGTCTGGAAAAGCTCGGTTTGACACAGGCGCACATCCGCCACATTTCCGGCAGCTATACCGGGCAGGCGTTCATTACCACCGATCTGGACGATAACCAGATCACCGCGTTCCATCCCGGCGCGATGAGTTTCTCCGAACAGAATCACGTCGGCGATGCAAAGGATATCAGCCTCGGCATCGTTTCGCCGGATGGCCGCGACGGCATGTTGCAGCACGCGCGCGAATTCCACGAAGCAGGTATTCCATGGATATTCGATCCAGGCCAAGGCATGCCGATGTTCAGCGGTGATGAATTGTTGCGCTTTGTCGCGCAGGCCGACTATGTGACCGTGAACGACTACGAGGCGCAACTGTTGCAAGACAAGACCGGCAAGAAGGTTGAAGAACTCGCCAATGGCAAGCGTGCGTTCATCATCACGCGCGGCGGCGAGGGTTCGACCATTTACGCCGATGGCAAAGAAATCATCATCCCCTGCGCCAAGCCCACTGCATTGCTCGACCCCACCGGTTGCGGCGACGCCTATCGCGCCGGCCTGCTGCACGGCATCCGACAAGGCTGGGATTGGGAGACCACCGGACGGCTGGCTTCACTGCTCGGCACGCTGAAGATCTCCAGTCGCGGCGGACAGAACCATGCGCCGACTCGCGATGAATTGAAGGCGCAATTCCAGCAACACTTCGGGTACAGCATCAAGCTGTAAATCGTGATCGACTGGGACGCCATCGCAGCCGCGATCAGTTCGGCGACACAGCAACCCTTTCAACTCGGCGGCCATGCTGCAGCAGGCGGCGGTTGCATCAACCAGACCTATCGCATTCGTGGCTTGGACCATCGGCAATTCTTCATCAAACTGAATGCAGCGGACAAGCACGCGATGTTCGTCGCCGAAGCGGAAGGACTCAACACAATCGCCGTGACGAACACCATCCGCGTACCGCGACCCATCTCGCACGGCATCGTAAGTGGACAAAGCTATCTGGTGCTGGAACATCTGGAGTTGAGTTCGCGCGGCGATGCAAAACTGCTTGGCGAACAACTCGCCGCACTGCATCGTTGTTCGGCAAAACAATTCGGCTTCGCACAAGACAACTTCATCGGCACCACGCCGCAGCCAAACACATGGACGGATGATTGGGTGACGTTCTGGCGCGAGCGGCGCTTAGGTTTCCAATTGCGCCTCGCGGCGCAGAACGGCTACGGCGGCCAGTTGCAGACCTTGGGCGAGAAGTTGCTGGACGCACTACCCTCCTTCTTCGCCGGCTACACACCGCAACCCTCATTGCTGCACGGCGACCTGTGGAGCGGCAACCATGCTTTCCTTGCGGACGGTACGCCGACGATCTTCGACCCTGCGACCTATTACGGCGACCGCGAATGCGACCTCGCGATGACGGAATTGTTCGGCGGCTACCCCGCAGATTTCTACGCCGCCTATCGCGCCGCCTATCCGCTGAATGCGGGCTACACCACCCGCCGTGACCTGTACAACCTCTACCATATCCTCAACCACGCCAACTTGTTTGGCGGCGGCTATGCACGGCAAGCGCAGCAGATGATGCAGAGATTGCTGGCGGAGGTTGTGGAGTAATTGGTAGGTAGACCTAGCGGACCAATGCCTAGAGCTTGACAGCATTGTCCAGCTTTCGATGGATGAACGAGACCAGTGAAAGAACGTCGATAGCGTCTTGCTCTGGCATAGCCCATGTGATTTTCGGAGCATGTGCGGTCGGGTTTCTTATCGCGCCAAAGAGTCCGATCATGAGATTTGCGATGCCCCTTTGCTCGCTTCGCTCAGTCTCCGTTTGTAAGGAGTTGAATGCGACGATTGGGGACTTCACAGAAAACGCTTCATTGATTAGTTCTGCCCCATCTGTGCCAAGCCCAGAGAAATCGCGAATGCGTTGCGCCAAACCCTTCGCCGCCTCGAAGACTGCATGAAAGTAGTTCTCTTCGAGCAGTTCTGTACGGCAATACTTGAACACCTCGGGATGTGTACCGCGAGCCTCCAATATTGCCTTTAATTTTCCCGCACGCGCCTTTGCACCAGCGAGAGTTGTTTCTGGCGTAGCACGAATGACTTTGCCATCCTCGCGAATCTGGTAGCCAGAAAACGCCAGCACTACATTTAGTCCGTCTCTCCGCCAGTCAAACTTTTCCTGCGCATTTACATATCGAACGGGCCCCATCGCTCTGTTAATGAACATGATCAGATGGTTGCCAACCTGATGCTTGTTCTGAGTGAGCACCAGCGCATTGAATAGCCTCTTCCACTTCGTCATAGCTGGATCAGGGTCGGCAATGCCCATGTCTTTGAGGATGTACCCGATCTCGTCTCCTTTCAACCCCATAGTGGTATCCGCAAGCACTTTGCATGCGGCCTCAAGATGGGATGCATCGAAGCAAGGAATAGTGTTCATTTCAGTAAAGGTCTAACGCAAGTTGGATAGTAAAAACGCCGTATATTTCGGCGCGGTTTTTTCTTGCTGCGAAAACTTTAACAGACATCACCAATGCTTCGCCACCGGATTCTTGCAGCTCACCTGAAAGAGTTGCCGGTCTTCGAGCCGGGTCGCGCTCATCGGGCCACCCCACAGGCAACCGGTGTCGAGCGCGATGACGTTTTTTCTGAGCAGCAGACCGAGCGCCGACCAGTGGCCGAAGATGACGGTGGCATCGCGGCTGGCACGCTTGGGCACGTCGAACCACGGCAGGTAGCCGGCCGGGATATTCTGCACTTCGCCCTTGAATTTGAATTCCATCTCGCCCTCCATCGTGCAGATACGCATGCGTGTGAAGGCATTGACGATGACGCGCAGGCGTTTGTAGCCGGTGAGTTCGTCGTCCCAGTTATGCGGGGCGTTGCCGTACATGCGCGCGAGGAAGATGGCGTAGTCGTCAGACCGCAGCGCCGCTTCGACTTCACGCGCCAAGCTTTCGGCTTGCGCCACGTTCCATTGCGGCAGCAACCCGGCGTGGACGAGCACGTAGCCATCTTGCGCATACAGCAGGCGCCGATTGCGCAGCCAATGCATCAGTTCGTCGCGATCCGGCGCGTTGAGAATCTCATCCAGTGTGTCGTTGCGGTTCAGTTCCACCACGCCTTCCGCCACGGCAAGCAAATGCAGGTCGTGGTTGCCCAGCACGGTGATCGCGCTATCGCCCAGCGATTTGACCAGCCGCAGCAC
>CABDYQ010000206.1_pt1 | contig 13420 bp, 12 predicted proteins | sample 3132001 | NCBI WGS metagenome assembly CABDYQ01 (sample SAMEA5534338, study PRJEB31848) | metagenome | biome: tundra; feature: field; material: soil | place: USA | collected 2013-05 | depth 0.45 m
TGGTTCAATCACTGGCCGTTCGCCAGAGTACTCGCGCATATTCAATATGCAGACAAACAGTTTGAAGACCAACTTCTCCAGAGTGGCATGAAGGAATAACGCCTTAGTGCTGCTATTCGCAAAGACATTATTCATGGGGATGCCGCCCGTTCAATAACGAATAACCAAAATAATTTTAAATCCGGATGTCAGGTTCCGCTTTTGGCACATTGCAGCCCTTCAGGTTCAGGCTTAACCTTACGCTTTAACATTCCAAAACGTAACCGTCTGAGTGGGATTTTTTATGTCTGTTGACTTGATGAAATTTTACTTAATCTGCTTACATATCGCTTACACGGGCTTTATTTCCATGTTGCAGGCTATTCAGTCAAAACGCTGTAAGCCTTGAATCTATTGGTGCCGGGGGAGGGACTCGAACCCTCACACCATTTCTGGCACCGGATTTTGAGTCCGGCGCGTCTACCAGTTCCACCACCCCGGCTAAGCGGGGCGCATTATCCATGAAGCGACGCGCCATATCAACTACAATCCCGCCTTCGCAAAATTTCCGTCGCTGTTCATGCGTACCGATGAATTTGATTTTGTTTTGCCTGAGCGGTTGATCGCGCAGCATCCGCCGGAGCAGCGCGGCGCCAGCCGCTTGTTGTATGCGCATGATGGCGTGCTGGAGGATCGCCGCTTTGCCGAGCTGTTGCAGTTAGTCAGGCTCGGCGATGTGCTGGTGCTGAATGACACGCGTGTCATCAATGCGCGTTTGTTTGGCAGCAAGGAAAGCGGCGGCAAGGTCGAGGTGCTGGTTGAGCGTGTATTGAATGAGCATGAAGTGTTGGCGCAAGTGCGCGCCAGCCATGCGCCCAAGGCGGGCAGTTTTTTGCATTTGGCAGGCGCATTGCCGGTCGAGGTGTTGGGGCGCAATGGAGAATTCTTCCGCTTGCGTTTCGTCTCCGGGGAAGACGTGTTGGACTTGCTCGAACGCTATGGTCAGTTGCCCTTGCCTCCTTACATCACCCATGCGGCTGATGATGAAGATGAGCAACGTTATCAGACCGTGTTTGCGCGCCAAGCAGGCGCGGTGGCAGCTCCCACGGCGGGGCTGCATTTTGATGAAGCGATGCTGCAAGCCTTGCGCGATAAGGGGGTGAGGCTGGCTTATGTCACGCTGCACGTCGGGGCGGGAACATTTCAGCCGGTGCGCGCCGAGCATATTCACGAGCACGCCATGCACAGTGAGCGCTATGAAATTCCGCAAGCGACCGTGGATGCGATTGCACAGACCCGCGCGGCGGGCGGGCGAGTGATTGCGGTAGGAACGACCAGTTTGCGCGCGCTGGAGAGTGCCGCTACGGTTGGTGAGTTGGTTGAGGGAGAGAGCGAGACCAACATCTTCATCGTGCCGGGATATCGCTTCAAGGTGGTGGATGTGCTGCTCACCAATTTTCACCTGCCCAAGTCCACGCTGCTGATGCTGGTGTGCGCGTTTGGCGGGATGGATGAAATGCTGGAAGCTTATCGGCATGCGGTTGAACAAGAGTATCGCTTCTTCAGTTATGGCGATGCGATGTTGATTGAAAGAAAAGCATGAATTTTACTTTGCATAAAACAGACAGCCTTGCCCGTCGCGGCACCTTGCGGCTTGTCCACGGCAGCGTTGAAACTCCCGCGTTCATGCCGGTGGGCACTTATGGCACGGTGAAGGCGATGAGTCCCGCCGAGTTGCATGAAATCGGCGCGCAGATCGTGTTGGGCAACACTTTTCATCTGTGGCTGCGTCCCGGGCTGGAGGTGATCGCGGCGCATGGCGGACTGCACCGCTTCATGGGCTGGGATGGGCCGATCCTCACGGATTCCGGCGGGTTCCAGGTGTTCAGTCTCGGCGCGTTGTGCAAGATCACCGAGGAGGGGGTGAAGTTTCAATCTCCTGTAAACGGCGATAAATGTTTCCTGTCGCCGGAAGAATCCATGCGCATCCAGCGCGTGCTGAATTCCGATATTGCGATGATCTTTGATGAATGCACCCCGTATCCGGCGAACGAGCGCGAGGCGGCGGATTCGATGCGTATGTCGCTGCGCTGGGCCTCGCGTTCCAAAGCCGCGCATGAAGGCAATCCGAATGCGCTGTTCGGTATCGTGCAGGGCGGGATGCATGAGCGTCTGCGAGATGAATCGTTGGCAGGCTTGGTGAACATCGGCTTCGACGGTTACGCCATCGGCGGGTTATCGGTGGGCGAGCCGAAGGAAGATATGTTGCGCATTCTCCAACACACCGCGCCGCAATTGCCGCAGGACAAGCCGCGCTATTTAATGGGAGTCGGCACGCCGGAGGATATCGTGGCGGCGGTCGCGCAGGGCATCGACATGTTCGATTGCGTGATGCCGACGCGCAACGCGCGCAACGGCATGATGTTCACGCGCCTCGGCGACATCAAGATCAAGAATGCGCAATACCGGATGGACATGCGTCCGCTGGACGAGCAGTGCGCTTGTTACACCTGCCGCAACTTCACCCGCGCTTACCTGCACCACCTGCATCGCATCGGCGAGATACTCGGTGCGCGCTTGAACACCATCCACAATCTGTACTACTACCAGCAACTGATGAGCGAAATCCGCACAGCGATCGAAGCCGGTGCGTTTGTAGATTTCGTGGCTCGTTTCCGTCTGATGCGTGACCATTGTTGAGGCAGTTGGACACCATGAGCTTCGGAATTTAGAGCGCTTCGGTGTATCGACCTGCACAGAGAATTCTTGAAAACATTGCGCCAATTCGGCAGCTACTGCGGAAGATGGAGCTGAAACAGCGACTGGGTGATGAGCATATCTCGCTTTTCCAATACCAGCGATAAAAACTCGTCGGCCGGCAACGGACGGCTGAACAGGAACCCCTGCGCTTGGTGGCAGCCGAGCTGTCGCAAGAATGATACTTGCGCGTCGGTCTCAACACCTTTTGCGACTACGGCCAGCTTAAGACTATTCGCCAGCGCGATGATCGTCGTCACGATCGCCGCATTGTCCTCATTGTCGGGCAGATACTGAACGAACGAGCGATCGATCTTGAGCATGTCGATCGGGAAGCTCCTCAAATACCCGAGACTCGAATAGCCGGTTCCGAAATCATCGAGGGAGAACTTGATGCCGATGCGCTTGAGTCCTTCGAAATTGGCGAGAACTGATTCGTTCATGTCTGTCAGCAGGCCAGCCGTGATCTCGAGGTGCAACCTCCCCGGATCTATCTCGGCCTGCTCGATCACCCCGGCAATCATCGTCGCCAGACCCGCTGTCGCGAAATGGCGTGGCGACAGATTCACCGCCATGGTGAAATCGTTTAGTCCTTGCCCGATTTCTCGCCATGCCTGCAACTGCGTGCAAGCCTCGCTGAGGATCCATTCGCTGAGCGGCACGATGAGGCCGCATTGCTCGGTCAGGGGGATGAATTCCGTGGGCGAAAGCCATTCTCCATGTACATTGGGCCAGCGCAGCAGTGCCTCGGCTCCGACGATCGCGCCCGACTTCAGGTCGACGACAGGCTGGTAATAGAGCACGAATTCGTTGTTCTCGAGGGCGCGCCACATTTCGTCTTCCATTTGCACCTGCTGCTGCACCTGCTCGTCCATGTGTTCGGCAAACATCTGGTGCCTGTTGCGGCCGAGCCGCTTGGCACTGTGCATCGCCATGTCTGCTTTGCGCATCAGCGTCTCCGCATCTTTTCCGTTCTCTGGATAAAGGGCGATGCCGATGCTGGCAGTGAGGTGAAGCTCACGCCCCTCTGCCTCGATGGGCAAAGCGATGGCAGCGAGCATCTTCTTGGCAATCTGGAACAGATCCACGTTGGAATGGATGTCGGGCAAACTCACGATGAATTCATCGCCGCCGAGGCGGGCGATGGTGTCGCTTTCGCGCACACAGCGTACCAGACGTTGCGCCACGGTTTGCAGCACCTTATCGCTGATGAGGTGGCCCAGGGAATTGTTGATATTCTGGAAATTGTCGAGATCGATAAAAGCCACAGCAAGCAGATTGTTGCGGCGTTCAGCTGAAGTCAGCGATTGTTTGATCCGATCCAGTAGCAGCAACCGGTTCGGTAAATTGGTCAACGCGTCGTGGGTGGTCACGTGCCCGAGACTTTGCTCGATGCGGCGTTGTTGCTCGTATTGCTTCCTGATGACGCTGTCGGCGTGCCTTGCGATGAAGAACAGGATGCCGTAGAGCGCGGTCAGCACTGCGACCACGCTCAAGGTGACGAGACGTTGTTGCCTTTCGTCACTTGCCAGCAGGTCAGTGACGTCGGTATAGATCGTCATCACGCCTTCGATTGGTGCGTCCGTGCTGCTGTGTAGCGGGATGTAGCTCGACAGCACATCGCGGTTCACGAACTCCCCGTCGAGGGCGCTGAACTTGTCGTGGTGGGTGATTTCGCTTAGCGCCAGCCCTAGTCTTGCCGAGAGAAAACCAGCATCGCTGCCATTGCGGGCGCCGATCTGCGTGGCATCCGTTGAGAACAGCGTGCGCCCGTCGAGTTGGTAAATTTTCACCCTGACCGTTGCGGTGTTGCGCACAGCATCACGCACGCTTTGGCTTAGTTTGGCGATGTCGGGATGACGACGCAGGGCATCTGTGTCAAGTAGTTTCGCCGCATTGGCGAAGCCGCGAAACTGCGGCCAAATGCTGTTTGAAAAAGCCTGCGTCAGTGTAACGTTCTGACTTTCGCCAACTCTAAGCAGATGACTTTTTTCAAATAACTGATGGAGTGTGCCGAGGACGATTGCCGCCAGCACCATTGAAACCAAGCTCGCGATAGAAAAATAGCGCAGTAGTCGAAACATGAGTTTCCCTTGTTGTGTCCCATCATATTAGGATGTTCTTGGCACTGTCAACACGAAGGAAGCACTGAGTCGGCAATAGGATTCAGACCGCATTTCAAATTTGTGTTTCGTTCACTTCAACTCATTAAAAAAGCTTTTAATGGCGAGCACGCGCTGGTTCAGGTCGCCGTACTTTAATTCGATGCGCAGCTTGTCCTGGCCGCTCAGTTTGTAGTGGCGTTTGGCTTGGATGAGGTGCAGCACGCGCAGCGGATCGATCGGCGGATTCGGGATGAACTGAATCTGGATCGCTTCGCCGGAAGCATCCACCTTGCTGATGCCGAGCGGCTTGGCGAGGATGCGCAGGCGGTGGCTGTCGAGCAGCGTTTGCGCGGGTTCCGGCAGCAGGCCGAAGCGGTCGATCAGCTCCTGATGCATCTCGTCCAGTTCTTCCAGAGTGTTGCAATTCGCCAGCCGTTTGTAAAGCATCAGGCGTTGATGGATGTCGCCGCAGTAATCATTTGGTAAAAGTGCAGGGCAGTGCAGGTTGATCTCGGTGGTGATGCCCAGCGGGTGTGCCATGTCCGGTTCGCGTCCCTGGCGTAGCGAGGTGATCGCGGCATTCAGCATGTCGGTGTACAGCGAGAAACCGATTTCCTGCATCTCGCCGCTCTGCGATTCGCCCAGCACTTCGCCCGCGCCGCGTATCTCCAGATCGTGCATGGCGAGATAGAAGCCGCTGCCGAGTTGTTCCATCGCCTGGATCGCTTCGAGGCGCTTCTTTGCCTGCGCGGTGAGCGCTTCGGTTTCCACCAGCAGATAGGCGTAAGCCTGATGGTGCGAACGCCCGACGCGGCCGCGCAACTGGTGCAACTGCGCCAGACCGAAACGGTCGGCGCGATTCATGATGATGGTGTTGACGGTGGGTATGTCGATGCCGGTTTCGATGATGGTGGTGCATAACAGCACATTGAAACGCTGCTGGTAAAAATCGCGCATCACCGCTTCCAGATCGCGCTCATTCATCTGCCCGTGCGCCATGCGGATGCGCGCTTCGGGCAACAGCGTGGTCAGTTTCTCCGCCATGTTGGCGATGGTGTCCACCTCGTTGTGCAGGAAGTAAACTTGCCCGCCGCGCTTCAGTTCGCGCAGCACCGCCTCGCGGATGATGCCGTTGCTGGCCTGCGCGACGAAGGTCTTGATCGACAAACGGCGTTGCGGCGCGGTGGCGATGATAGAAAAATCGCGCAGACCTTCCAGCGACATCGCCAAGGTGCGCGGGATCGGCGTGGCGGTGAGCGTGAGCACGTCCACTTCGGAACGCAGTGCCTTGAGGCGTTCTTTTTGCTGCACGCCGAAGCGGTGCTCCTCGTCGATGATGACCAGCCCGAGGTCGTGGAATTTCACGCCCTTCTGGATCAGCTTGTGTGTGCCGATGATGATGTCGAGCTTGCCGTCGGCCATGTCCTTCAGCGCCTGCGTCTGCTCCTTGGCGGAACGGAAGCGCGACAGCTCGGCGATCTTGATGGGCAGATCGGCGAAGCGGTTGGAAAAATTCTGGAAATGCTGTTCGGCGAGCAGGGTAGTGGGCACCAGCACCGCAACCTGTTTGCCGTCCATTGCCGCGACGAAGGCAGCGCGCAACGCGACTTCGGTCTTGCCGAAGCCGACATCGCCGCAGATCAGCCTGTCCATAGGCTTGCCGGATTGCAGATCGTTGATGACTGTGGTGATGGCAGCGGCTTGATCCGGTGTTTCCTCGAAACCGAAACCGGCGGCGAACGCTTCATAATCGTGGAGACTCAGCTTGAAGGCGTGGCCTTTGCGCGTGGCGCGCTGCGCATAAAGATTCAGCAATTCGGCGGCGGTGTCGCGCACCTGCTGCATGGCGCGGCGTTTCGCCTTGTCCCACGCTGCCGTGCCCAGCTTGTGCAACGGCGCGTTTTCCGGCGCGCCACCGCTGTAGCGGCTGATGACATGCAGTTGCGCCACCGGCACATACAGCTTGTCGCCGCCGGCATATTCCAGCAGCAAGAATTCGTTTTCGCCCTCGCCCATGTCGAGATTGAGCAGCCCGGCATAGCGCGCGATGCCGTGCTGCTCATGCACCACCGGATCGCCCGTCTTGAGTTCGGACAGGTCGCGCAACATGCCTTCCACGTTGCTCCTCTTCGCGGCGCGGGCGGCACGACTGCGCGGTTGTGCGGCGTAGAGTTCGGTCTCGGTGGCGATGGCGAGCTTGTCGTCCGTCAGGACGAAACCGTTTTGCAGCGCGGCGACGCTGAGCATGAATTTTTCATTGCTTGAGAGGAACTGCGCATAGCTCTCGCACAGCGCAGGCGACAAGCCGTATTCATTCAGATAACCGGAAATGATCTCGCGTCGGCCCAGGCTGTCGGCCAGCAGCAGCACGCGCCCGTCGAAGTTTTGCAGGAACTGCGCGAAGGCATGGGTTGGAATATCGGCGCGGCGATTTACAGCGATGTCCGGGATGGCGCGGGTGGCGCAGGGGGTAAGGTTGGCGGCAGTGATGTCGTCTACGATGTCGAGGCGCGCGAACTCTTTTGCGCGGATAAAGAACGCTTCGCCATCCAGAAACAATTCTTTTGGCGGCAACAGCGGACGCTGCGGATCGCCTCTAAGCAGGTTGTAGCGCGACTGCGCCTCCACACCGAACTGAGTGATCGCCTCGTTCACATCGTGATGCAGGCACAGCGTGGCGTGCTTGGGCAGGTAGTCGAACAGCGTTGCGGTCTTTTCGAAAAACAGCGGCAGGTAATACTCGATGCCCGCCGGGGCGTTGCCCTTGCTTACGTTTTTGTAAATGTGCGATCTGGAAGGATCGCCCTCGAAGCGTTCGCGGAAACTTTGACGGAAGCGTGCCTGCCCGGCCTCATCCAGCGGAAACTCGCGCGCCGGCAGCAAACGGATTTCCGGCACCGGATACAGCGAGCGCTGCGTGTCCACATCGAAGGTGGCGATGGTTTCGATCTCGTCGTCGAACAGGTCGATGCGATACGGCAGCACGCTGCCCATCGCGAACAGATCGATGATGCCGCCGCGCACGCAATATTCGCCGGGCGACAGCACCTGTTGCACATGGCTGTATCCGGCTAATGTCATCTGCTCGCGCAGCTTGGCAAGGTCGAGTTTTTCGCCGCGCTTGAGGAAGAAGGTAAAGGCGGCCAGATACTCCACCGGCGGCAACGGATACAGCGCGGTGGTCACCGGCACCACCAGCACGTCGCACGACTGGCTGCGCACATGATGCAGCGTCGCCAGCCGCTCGGAGATTAAATCCTGATGCGGCGAAAAGTGATCGTAAGGCAGCGTCTCCCAGTCCGGCAGTAAATGCACGCGAAGCTTAGGGTCAAAGAACGGAATCTCCTCCACCAGCCGCTGCGCTTCTTGCGCATTGGCGGCGATCACCACCAGCGGAGCATTCTTTTCGGCGTACTGCGCCAATGCCAGCGCGTCGGACGAGCCGATCAACCGGGTATAGCGGGGGCGGGAATGGGAGGATGAGAGCAGCATGAGAAGCGCGCCAGGGTGTTTTCTAAATCAAGGCGCGGATTATAAGGGATGAGCTTAATCTTTTCGGTGCTGCTTGCAGCGGAGCCGTTTATTCAGGGGTTGAGAATACCGTTGATATTTCTCCCGGATTCAGCGGAATCTTTTTTATCCGGCGGGTAGTGCTCAAAGAGAATGTTATTTTTGCCGCTCTTTTTGACTTGATACATCAGGGCATCGGCCAGCTTGATCGCCTCATCGAAATTAGATGGCGGCAAGTCGAAGGAGATGGCGCCGATGCTGAAGCCGACAGACCAGTTGTTTTTTTGCATTGCTTGGGCAAGATTTTTTCTGAGCTTGCTGAACGCAGATTTTGCGCCTGCATCATTGGTTTCGGGCAGTGCGATGGCAAATTCATCCCCACCCAAACGCCCAGCCACGTCGGTTTTACGCACAGATTTAAGAAATACCTCACCGACGGTTTGCAGTACCTTATCCCCCTCGCTATGACCACGCTGGTCATTCACTTGCTTGAAATCATCCATGTCGATGTAGGCAAGGCAAGTCGGCCTGCCATGCCGCGCGCCTAATTTGAACATTTTTTCCGCCGCCTCGGCGAATCCGCGTCCATTCATCATTCCGGTCAGACTATCCGTTCTCGACAGGTTCTTTTCATTGTTCAATTGAGATTTTAATAAGGTAAGAAAGAGAGTGGTGATTAAAAACAATCCCAGTCTCACACTTGTATTCCAATACGGAATTAAGGGATGGCTATAAGGGTGTGCAGCAAAGACGGTATCGATCAAGTGCCAAATGAATGCGGAAAGGAGTGCGAAATAAACGCCTTGGCGGTAACTGCCGTACCACGTCGCCAGCGCAATGGGTATCAGGAGGAAAGTCGAAGTGGTTATTTCATATCCCAGTAAATAGGCCGCTACTGAAATAATAACGACCATTAATATCGCGGTCTTCCTTATCTCTTTGGCCGAACGTCGCCGCAGCACGGCATCAATATGGCGAAGATATCTTTTCATGGTTTCTTTTCACTGCAATGGAGCATTATATCAAGGGCAAGAATATCGCGTGGCACCTGCCTGATATATTCCATTACAATCTCTCCCATGACTGAATTCCACGCTTTAGTTCCCGCCGCCGGTTTTGGTGTGCGCATGGGGCACGAGTTGCCCAAACAGTATCTGCCCCTGGCCGGGCGGCCGATGATCGCGCACGCGCTCAATACGCTGTGCGCCAGCCCGGAAATCACCACGGTGTTCGTGGTGCTGGCTCCCGATGACAACCTGTTCCATAGCTACGACTGGTCGCGTTTTGGCGACAAGCTGCAGCCGTTGTATTGCGGCGGGGAAAAGCGCGCGGAGAGTGTGCTGAACGGCCTGTTGGCTTCCGAAATAGAGCCGGATGATTGGGTGCTGGTGCACGACGCGGCGCGTCCCTGTCTGACACAGGCGCATCTGGCCAAGCTGATCGCGGAATTACGCGACGATGCGGTGGGTGGCATTCTCGCCGTGCCGGTGGCGGATACGCTGAAGCGTGCCGATGCCAACGACCGCATCCTGCGCACCGAGAGCCGCGAGCAATTGTGGCAGGCGCAAACGCCGCAGATGTTTCGCGCCGGACTGCTGGCGCAGGCGTTGCAGCAGCCCAGCAACTTTACAGACGAGGCGTCGGCGGTCGAGGCGTTGGGCTTGCAGCCTAAACTCGTGTTGAGCGAACCGACTAATTTTAAAGTGACCTATCCGCAGGATTTGCTGCTTGCGGAATTGCTGCTGACTCAACAAGGAAAATGAACATGAGAATCGGTCAAGGTTTCGATGTGCATCAGCTGGTCGAAGGCCGCAAGCTGATCATCGGCGGGGTGGAGGTTCCTTATGAGAAAGGCTTGCTCGGGCACTCCGATGCGGATGTGTTGCTGCATGCGATCTGCGATGCGCTGCTCGGCGCGGCGGCACTGGGCGACATCGGGCGGCACTTTGCCGACACCGATGCTAAGTTCAAAAATATCGACAGCCGCATCCTGTTGCGCGAAGTGGCACACCTGGTTCGTGAACAGGGCTTTCGTGTCGGTAATGTGGACGCCACTATCATCGCGCAAGCACCGAAAATGGCACCGCATATTGCACACATGGTGGCGAACATCGCTGCCGATCTGCGCGTCGAGAAAAGCGCCATCAATGTGAAGGCGACCACCACCGAAAAGCTGGGCCTTACCGGGCGCGGCGAGGGGATTGCGGCGCAGGCGGTGGCGATGCTTTTAAAGGATAATTGATGCGCATATTGGCATTAGAAACCTCCACCGAATATTGCTCGGTCGCGCTGTGGCAGGATAGTGCGGTCGTTAAGCGTTGCGAGTTGGTCGGTCAAAAACATTCTGAAGTTTTGATGGAGATGCTGGACGAATTGTTGCGCGCGGCTGATACGAAGCTAGCGCAGCTTGATGGCATCGCTTTCGGCATGGGGCCGGGTTCGTTCACCGGTGTGCGCATCGCGTGTGGTGTGACGCAGGGTTTGGCGCTCGGCGCGAATCTTCCGGTGATTGGCGTGTGTACCCTGGAAGCGCTGGCCGAAGCTTCCGGCAAGCCGCGCGTGATCGCCGCGCTTGATGCGCGCATGGGCGAGATTTATCACGCGGCGTATGAAAAGCATGATGATGTCTGGACGACGGTGAGCGAGCCGTGTTTGTGCAAACCGGAAGCAGCGCCATCGGTGCCGGGCGACGACTGGTTCGGTGTGGGCAGTGGCTTTGCCATGCATGGTATGGCGTTGGGTGCAAGATATACCGGGCAGTTGCGAGGCGTGGATGGTGCTGCCGTGCCGCAGGCCGCAGCGATAGCCGCGCTCGGCGCTGCGCAATTCGCACTGGGTCACGGCGTGGATGCGGCAGCAGCTTTGCCGCTGTATCTGCGCGACAAGGTGGCTTTAAAAACCAGCGAAAGAGAACAGCGTTAATGCGCGCCATGACGCAAGCGGATGTGGATGCGGTGCTGGGTATCGAACGGGCGGTGCAAGCTTATCCGTGGACGCGCGGCAATTTCACTGATGCGCTGACCCATGGCTATGTGTGTCGTGTGGACGCCGAAGAGCTTTTGATAAAACCACTAGCCATTCCGCTAGCCTGTCAAAATACGACAGCCAAGCGGCTGGTTATGGCCGGGCACCCGGAACAGGGCGGTGAGATTCGCGGCTATGCGGTGCTGATGCCGGTGCTGGAGGAGGCAGAGCTGCTGAACATCGGCGTGGCGGCGGGGCAACAGCGCAAAGGATTGGGACGTGCAATGTTGCGCGAAATACTGGAGATCGCACGCGCAAAAAATATGCGCCGCGTGTTTCTCGAGGTGCGCTCTTCCAATGTCGCCGCGCTTGCCTTGTATCGCAGTACCGGTTTCGGCGAGATCGGCGTGCGGCGTGGCTATTATCAAAATGCCGGCGGCAGCGAGGATGCGCTGGTGATGGCATGCGAGTTGATGGGTGGGTTAAATGGACAGACATGAAGCAATCTTGCGTGAGTTGAATCTGTATCCGCTGTGGAAACGGCGCGGTCAACCTGCACCGATTGAGGCGGTTGTTCCAAATGCAACAAGTAGGTTGGGTGGAGGCGAAGCCGATACCCAACAATCGGCAATGGGTATCGTGGAGCCTGTCCTGAGCGAAGTCGAAGGGCTCAACCCATCCTACGTAAGCTCCCCCTCCGACGGGGGGCAGGAGATCGCGAACCTCGATTGGCCACAACTCAAGGAGGTTGTGCGCGACTGTACTGCCTGCAGGCTGCGCGCCGGATGCACGCAAACGGTGTTCGGCGTGGGCGACGAAAAAGCCGACTGGCTGTTCGTCGGAGAAGGGCCGGGCGCGGACGAGGACGCGCAGGGTGAGCCGTTCGTGGGACAGGCGGGCAAGCTGCTGGATAGCATGCTGGCGGCGATCAAACTCAAGCGCGGCAAGAATGTTTATATCGCCAATATCGTTAAATGCCGTCCGCCGAATAACCGTAACCCGGAAGCCGACGAGATCGCGCAGTGCCTGCCGTATCTCGAACGCCAGATCGCGCTCATACAACCCAAGTTGATCGTGGCCTTGGGCAAGACTGCCGCGACAGCATTGCTGATAAAACCACTAGCCAATCGGCTAGGCGAGTCAACTACACTCGCCAAGTCGCTGGTTATGGGCAAGGAAGCCACCCTCGGTTCGTTGCGTGGCACGCTGCACGACTACCACGGCATCCCGCTGATCGTCACCTACCATCCGGCATACTTGCTGCGCAGTCCGACGGAAAAGGCCAAGGCGTGGCAGGATTTGTGTTTCGCGGTGAAGGTTATGGCAGACAAAAGCGCGTAGCTTGCATAAAATCGCAACCAACAGTCTTCAAGGCACAGTCGAGAGTGATAATAAAGAACCTGCTTCGCGGGAAAAGCCAATCTGATCGCTGTATCTCGGTGGCCGTTGCCATGTTGTTCGTTGCGCTCCTATATGGCCAGTACGGCCGCTTCAAGCCAAGCATAAGAATCGGTGTGCTGCATTCACTCAGCGGCACGATGGCGGTGAGCGAAGCCCCGCTGGTGGATGCGGTGCGGCTGGCGGTTGAAGAGGCCAATCGTCCTTGCGGTTTGAACGGCCAACAAACATCGACATGGCACGGAATTTCCGCTTGAATGTGATCGCCGAAGGGGTGGAAACCGAAGCGCAACTGGCCTTCCTCAAGCAGCATGGCTGCATGGCCTATCAGGGCTATCTGTTCAGCAAGCCGGTTCCGCTTGAGGAGTTTGAAGCGTTGCTGGGTGGGTTGTAGGGGAACGGCGCAATTGTAGGGACGCGATTTATCGCGCCCCTACAATATTGCACTATCACCCTGCGATTCCCTACATTTGTCCATGGTCCTGGTCATGCCCATGACGCCTGTATAGCGCAGTCATGATGCCGGATAGCAGCAGGCCGAACACCAGAATGATGAAGTAGATGCTGAGGTCCAGCTTCTCCATTGCGGCATACAGTCCCAGCATGGCGAAGATACTCAGGTTTTCATTGAAATTCTGTACCGCGATAGAGCTGCCTGCACCCATCAGCAAGTGCCCGCGATGTTGCAGCAGGGCATTCATCGGCAC
>CABDYQ010000208.1_pt1 | contig 13325 bp, 11 predicted proteins | sample 3132001 | NCBI WGS metagenome assembly CABDYQ01 (sample SAMEA5534338, study PRJEB31848) | metagenome | biome: tundra; feature: field; material: soil | place: USA | collected 2013-05 | depth 0.45 m
CTGCCTGTACTCGCGACCATCACACACGAAGGAGTGACGGCAAAGATCCAGTTCGATGAAAAAGGTGATTTAAAGGGCGGCGCCGTCACTGTGTATCAAGTGCAACAGGGCAAGTGGCAGCCGCTGGAAACGCTGGGTGCGACTGCTCCGGCGGCGCATTGATGCAATTCCAATCCCATTTCATCGGTGAAACTGCGTTGGCTTCCTCGCTTACTCCTGATGAAACAACTAGCCATTCGACTAGGCTATCAGCCGAAGAGCTTTTGGCCGGGCACCCGAAAGACGATAGCCAAGTCGCTGGTTATAGTCGTGCTATCAGCACTGTCTGCGTCGTTCGCTTTGCGTCGCGGTCGATGCGAAGCATCGGGAACCGCACGGCATACCCCTTGCGGGTGCAGCCGCCTTGTTTGACCTTCGAAATGGAATAGGAATAACACATACAAAATACCAAACGACACTTTCGCGTGTCGTTTTTGTTTGCCAACTATGGAAATTTTCTTTCAGCAGGTTATCAATGGTTTAGTGCAAGGCAGCGTGTATGCGCTGGTCGCGCTGGGCTACACCATGGTGTATGGCATACTCGGACTCATCAACTTTGCGCATGGCGAAGTGGTGATGATAGGCGCAATGCTGGCACTGTCCGCGCTTACTGCATTGATGGGTTTGGGCGTACCGCCGCTATTGGCATTGCCGCTCAGCATAGGGCTGGCGATGCTGGGTTGTATGGTGCTGGGCTATGGCATCGAGCGCATCGCCTACCGCCCGTTGCGCCATGCGCCTCGCCTCGCTCCGCTGATCACCGCCATCGGCGTATCTATCGTGTTGCAGAATCTCGCCATGATGATCTGGGGGCGCGAGTATCACGCCTTCCCGCAACTGATCGCCAACCATCCGCATACTTTCGGCGGCGCGATCATCAACGATATTCAGATCATCATTTTCATTCTGGCATTGGCGATCATGGCGGGGTTGATGGTGGTAGTGCATCGCACCCGACTGGGGCGCGCGATGCGCGCGGTGGCCGAGAATCAACACGCCGCGCAACTGATGGGTGTGGATATCAATCGCGTGATTTCCATTACCTTTATGCTCGGCTCGGCACTCGCCGCAGTGGCAGGAGTGATGGTCAGTGCCAACTACGGGCTGGCGCATTACTACATGGGCTTTTTGCTCGGCCTGAAAGCCTTCACCGCTGCGGTATTGGGCGGTATCGGCAACTTGCGCGGGGCGATGTTGGGCGGGCTGCTGCTGGGGCTGATCGAGAGTCTGGGTGCAGGCTATATCGGCGATCTGACCGGCGGATTTTTGGGTAGCAACTATCAGGACGTGTTCGCTTTTTTTGTGCTGATCGCCGTGCTGGTATTCCGCCCCTCGGGTCTGTTGGGAGAGCGCATTGCTGAACGCGCTTGAAAACCCTCGCATAAGCTACTGCGCGCCCGAATCGCGGCGTCGCGTGCGCGCTCACTCCTCGCCTACCCATACGGTATGTCTCGTTGCTCGCTGTGCGGCTCCTTGCGCTTCGGGCTGCTCGCGACGCTTCTACGAGGGTTTTACGAGATGAAATTATTCGACAAGCGCAATTCACGTCTGACGTTCTGGCTGATGCTAGCCGCATTGCTGCTGTTGCCCTTTGCCACCGATGCACTGTTCGGGCGCGGCTGGGTGCGCATCGTCGATTTCGCGATGCTCTACATCATGCTGGCACTCGGGCTGAACATCGTGGTCGGCTATGCGGGATTGCTTGATTTGGGCTACATCGCATTCTTCGCGGTGGGAGCGTATTGCTACGCGCTGACCGGTTCGCCGCATCTGGCGCACGCATTTCCGTTGTTGTTCCCCGATGGAGTGCATCTGTCGTTCTGGATCGTCATGCCGTTGGCGGCTTTGCTGGCGGGCGGTTTCGGCGCGTTGCTCGGCGCGCCCACGTTGCGTTTGCGCGGCGATTATCTGGCGATCGTCACGCTCGGCTTCGGCGAAATCACCCGCATTTTTTTGAACAATCTCAACGCGCCGGTCAATCTCACCAACGGTCCGCAAGGCATCAGCCGCATTGATCCGATCAGAGTGGCGAGTGTGTCGCTGAATACCACACAGGAAATTTTCGGCATCACGTTTCCCTCGGTTCATCTGTATTTTTATTTGTTCCTCGCCTTCACCGTGCTGGTGATATTCGTCTCGCAGCGATTGGAAAAATCGCGCATCGGAAGAGCATGGATGGCGATACGCGAAGACGAAATCGCCGCCTCCGCGATGGGCATCAACACGCGCAACCTCAAGCTGTTGGCGTTCGCCATGGGTGCAATGTTCGGCGGCGCGTCGGGCGCGCTGTTCGCCGGTTTTCAGGGCTTCGTCAGCCCGGAAAGTTTCAGCCTGATGGAATCCATCATGGTGTTGTGCATGGTCGTGCTGGGCGGCATGGGCAACATCGCGGGTGTGATACTCGGCGGCGTGTTGTTGGCGCTGCTGCCCGAGGTGTTGCGCCACAGCGTCGTGCCGCTGCAACAGGTATTGTTCGGCAAGACGCTGGTCGATCCGGAAAGCTTGCGCATGTTGCTGTTCGGCGGCGCGCTGATCGTGATGATGCTGTATCGTCCGGCCGGGCTGCTACCGTCACGTGTGCGTCGCCGCGAACTGGATGGCGATGAGACGACTGCTGAAGCGAGCGTATACGATGCCACACACTGAAAACGTATTGCTGCACGCCTCGCGCATCAGCAAACAGTTCGGCGGATTGAGCGCGCTGAGTGACGTGTCGCTGCATATCCAGCGCGGCGAGATTTACGGTTTGATCGGCCCGAACGGAGCGGGCAAGACCACGCTGTTCAACGTGCTGACCGGGTTGTATCAACCGAGCGCGGGCGAATTCCAGTTCAATGGCACGCACTATCAAGCAGGCAAACCGCATGTCCTGGCGCAAGCCGGTATCGCGCGCACCTTCCAGAATATCCGCCTGTTCGCCAACCTCACCGCGCTGGAAAACGTGATGATCGGCCGCCACGTGCGCACCCGCGCGGGTGTATTCGGCGCCTTGCTGCACAATCGCGCAACGCGCAATGAAGAGCGCGCCATCACCGAACGCTCGCGCGAATTGCTGCGTTATGTCGGGATCGAGAAGCCCGCGCAGATTCTCGCCAAGCACTTGTCTTACGGCGAACAACGCCGCCTGGAAATCGCCCGCGCCCTGGCGACCGATCCGCTGTTGCTGGCGCTCGACGAACCCGCCGCAGGCATGAACGCCACCGAAACGGAAAGTCTTAAAACGCTGTTGCAGATCATACGCGATCACGGCATCACCGTGCTGCTGATCGAGCACGATGTAAAGCTCATCATGGGACTATGCGACCGTGTGGCGGTGCTGGATTACGGCAAAAAGATCGCCGAAGGCGTGCCGGAAGAAGTGCGCAAAGATCCCGCCGTGATTGCCGCTTATCTCGGACAAGAAACCCCCAGTTCGTCCCCGCAAGAGGGAGGCCGTGGGGTGCCCGGCGGCTCTGCCGCCACCCTCACGCACGGAGGTAGTGATGACTAACAAGCCATTGGAGAACTCTACTCCCTCCCCATTGAAGGGGGCACCAAAGGCAGGCAATCCGCTAGTGGCTGAAGCCCCTGCGGAGTTGACACAGGGCTGGGGTGGGGGTGAGCAGTTTTCTGGTACCGCCAATCCGCTACTGGAAGTCCGCGACCTGAAAGTCAGCTACGGCGGCATTCAGGCGCTAAAAGGTATCAGCCTTAATGTTGCGCCCGGCGAACTGGTCGCGCTCATTGGCAGCAACGGCGCAGGTAAGACCACCACACTGAAAACCCTGGCGGGACTGCTGCATCCGGCCAGCGGGCAAATTCAATACGATGGCAAGAGCTTGAAAAATATCGCGGCACACCAGCGCGCCGCGATGGGCATCGCACTCGTGCCAGAAGGGCGCGGCGTATTCGCGCGCATGACGGTGGCTGAAAATCTGCTGATGGGCGCATACAGCCGCAGCGATAATAATAAAATCACAACAGACCTCGCGCGCATGTACGGATTATTCCCGCGCCTCGCCGAACGCAAAGACCAGTTGGCCGGAACGCTCTCCGGCGGCGAGCAGCAAATGGTCGCGATGGCGCGCGCTTTGATGAGCCGCCCGCGCTTGCTGATGCTGGATGAACCGAGCATGGGACTCGCCCCGCTGATGGTGCAAAAGATCTTCGAAACCATACGCGACATCGCAGCACTCGGCATGAGCATCCTGCTGGTCGAGCAAAACGCCAGGCTCGCCCTGCAAGTCGCCCAGCGTGGCTACGTGATGGAAAGTGGCGCGATCACTCTGTCGGGTGCGGCTAGTGAACTGCTGGGCAGTGATGCAGTGCAGCGCGCGTATCTGGGAAAGTGACCGGGATAGCTTTTCAGATTTTGTAGGGTGCAATAAGCGTAGCGCATTGCACCGGATGTCTTCATTCGGCGGTGTCAATTTCTCAAGTTCACAAGAGCTTAGAGAATTGCCTACCTTTGGTGCAATAATGATTGCACCCTACGCGGGCGGTTATGCCTTGTTACTACACCGTACCATTGCCGTAGGGAATTGGCAGGGGTTTAAAGACAACACACCGCTACTTGAGATATAACTCGATGACTCGATCAGCAAACTCAGGAACATTTGAGTAGGCATCCGAAAGCGCATGAATCTTTTTCGTGGCTTCGCCCTGGCCTTCCTTGGGAATCTTTAGGAGTTCAAACAATGAAGTCAAGTATTGGCCCCCGCCATTGCTAATGTCGCTCAAGATATTCTTGTATGTGAGCACAATATATTCCTTGGCCTTTTGTTTGGCATCGGTGGCAGTGTTGGACTCCAAGGATCCCGTTCCTTCTTGTTGCAGAGTTACCATATACTGGCTTGGTGAATATTCATTAATCGCACCTGAAATTCCGTCGGTGGTTGAACCAATAAGTCCCCCGAGAACAATGTTGCCCCAAAACCAGCTATCCATGCGAGTTTCCAGTTGCATTGTGAGCGGCTTATATCCATCCTTAGAGAAGACGAGGCTTTGACCAGTTTTCTTCTTTAAGAAAGCCGTAATAGGAGTTTTTCCGATGATCCTCCCATCTATATTGACCGTTGCCCCGTCTGGATTCGAATTAAAGCTGACTTCTTGATGCGAACCATCAATGATAGAAGCGCAACCTCCGAGGATGCCTGCCCCCAATATAATATATAGCCAAGTGATCCTGATAACGGATCGATTCATTTTTTCTCCCTGAATTAGTTGCCGCACAGCACTCTAACATAATACTTCACACAGGAACTCAAGGAGCCTGATGAGCTTTAGAACTGTGATTAACCGGTTGCCGGATTTGTCCGAATTATTTTTCCGTATAGAGTGACAACCTCTACATCAAAACGTTGCAGTTAGCATACACTCCGAGCACTAGATCATTTAGTTTTGGAAAATTCTTCACTGGCTACTCTTGGCACATAGCAGTCGTCGGCTATATTTGCTACTCGCCCCACTGTGCCGTCAGCTTGCGGTTGCGTCTGCTCTCCGTCAGGTGCAGCATGAACGCGCAGTCTTTGCGATGTATCGTGATGCCCCGGTCGCGCGTGACGTAGCCGACGATTGCGTCCCCCAGTGCCGGGTTGCAGCATTTGGCGATCCGTGTCATCAGGTTGTTCACGCCGCCGACGGTGATGTCCGCTGTAGAAGCGAGCTGGGTCGCTGGCCTGAACACTTTCGATTTCGCTGTTTCTATCACCTTGGTTGGCAGCTCTTCCTGGATGGCGACTGCGATACGACGTTGCGTGATCTCGTTGCGTCCGATGGCCGCGAGCAAGTCTTCCAGTTTGTTGAAGTGCAATCGTTGCGCGAGCTTTTCCTGATTGATGGAGGTGACGCCGAGCCGGTGCAGTTTGCGATCCAGTTGCGTTCTGCCCTGTGCGACGCTTTCGTCGAAGTTCTGGTCCTTGAACCAGGCGCGCACCTTGGCGCGGGCACGCGGACTTTGCAGAAAGCCGAGTGACGGGTTGATCCAGTCACGGCTCGGCGCGCCTTGTTTTATCGTCAGGATTTCCACACGTTGGCCGTTCTGCAACTTGTAGTTGAGCGGGACGATGCTGCCATCCACCTTGGCGCCGCGCGTGCGGTGTCCCAGATCGGTGTGCAGCGTATAGGCGAAGTCCACCGGTGTCGCGCCTTTGGGTAAATCAATTACTTTGCCTTGCGGGGTGAGCACGTAAACCTGGTCGTGGAACAATTCGTTCTTGAATTGCTCCTGCATGTCGCCCTTGCCGGCCAAGTCTTCCTTCCACTCCAGTATCTGGCGCAACCAGGCAATCTTCTCATCGAAGCCGGTATCGGATTTGCCGCCTTCCTTGTAACGCCAATGGGCGGCGACGCCGAGTTCGGAATGCTGGTGCATCTCATGAGTGCGGATCTGCACCTCAAGCGCCAAGCCGCGCGGGCCGATGACGGCGGTATGCAGCGAGCGGTAGTTATTGGTCTTGGGGTGCGCGATGTAATCGTCGAATTCGCCGTCAATCGGCGGCCACAAATCATGCACCAGACCCAGCGCCGTGTAGCAACCCTTTATGTCATCGACCAGGATCCGCACGGCGCGCACATCGTAGAGCTCGCTGAAATCCACCTGCTTGCGCTTCATCTTATTGATGATGCTGTAAATGTGTTTGGGGCGGCCGGTCACCTCGGCGGGTATGCCAGCCTGGCTCAACGCCTGTTTCAATCGGGTCACCACGTCGGCGATGTATTGCTCGCGATCGACTCTGCGCTCATCCAGCAGTTTGGCAACTTTCTTGTACAGCTCCGGCTCCAGATAGCGCACGGAAAGGTCTTCCAGTTCCCACTTGAGTTGCCACACGCCGAGACGGTTGGCCAGTGGAGCAAAGATGCTGCGGGTCTGTTGTGCAATCAGTTTCTGCTGTTCTTTGCTGGCACCCGACAGATGGCGCAAGGTCTGGGTACGCTCGGCCAGCTTGATCAACACGACGCGGATGTCCTGCACCATCGCCAGAAACATTTTGCGCAGACTTTCTATCTGCTGGACATCGTCGCCTTTTTTCTTGTCTTTCTTATGCGGGCTGCGTATCTCGCTGAATTGCTGGATCTGCTCCATGCGCGAAATGCCTTCGACCAGCATCTTCACATTGGTGCCGAAATCTTTCTCGAGTTTTTCCGCCCAGTCATCCAGATACTCGGGCACCGCATGCAGGATGGTGGCGCCGATCGTTTCGTAATCCATGTTCATGCCAACCAGAATTGAAGCCGCGCCCAGCGCGTGCTGCAACAGCGGTGCGCCGGTCAGTTCGAGTTGCCCTTCGTAGATCGGCTCGGCCAATTCGCAGGCATGGCGAATCACGTCGACTTCTGCGGGAGCAAAGGTCGTCGATATGGCATCAAGCCAGGATTGGGTGCTTTCGTAGCCCTTGCCGGATGGGGAAGATGCTTTTTGTTGGATAGAAACCATGGAGCATTATTGCATTGATGCGCGAGCTACATAAAGGACACACGAAACAAGAAGGGCAAGCCGATGTATAGAGTTTGGTCATCAAATAGCAAGCCGTTCGCCCTGAGCGTAGGCTGTTTATCGCCGAAGTCGAAGGGAAGCAGCACATCCCCTTCGACTTCGCTGCGTGAAGTTTATTCTGAGCGCAGTCGAAGGGCTCAGGGCGAACGGTTAAAATTTCGCCGTACCGAATCAATAGCGCTTCATTCTGCGTTCAATATCGGCCAGTGTTTCTTGCGCAACCGGAGCAAGCGAACCACCCAGGCTGACTGCCCGATGGGCAGCCTCCAGCGCTTCTTCATAACGTGTCTGGTCGGCCAAGGTTTGCGCCAGGTTATTAAAGGCAGCGACTGAATCGGGGTGGTCATGCGCGGCTTGACGAAAGGCGGTCTCGGCCTGGGCCAAGTCATGCAATCGATAAGCGGTATTGCCGGCGCCTATTTGTGCGGCCAGATTTCCGGGCCAACGATTCAATGCGGCAATGTAGGAGCTTTGTGCGCGTTCAGGATCGCTGATTTTCTCGAGTGCGCTGACTGCGGAAATAAAAGAGGTTTCATCGGCGGTTTCCGGGATTTTCCCCGGCGGCAATGCGACCATCGCCCAGTAGCCGCTGCGTGCCCAGGTGTATTCGAATGTCCTCATCGGCAATATTTGCCGTTGCTCGGGACCCGAGCGCAGGATGATTTCCGCGCGGTCGAGATCGTAGCCAATCGCGACAGCGTAATGCCAAACCGGATACCAGCCAAAGGCCAGATTCTGCAGTACGACAACGGGTGTTCCGGCTGCGATTTCGCGCAGCATATCGTTTAATTCGGGTGCCAATTGATAGGCGGTCGCGCCATGGCGGCGCGTGGCGGCCAGCATTTCGACCTGGAGGCTGCCGTGCCGGTCGGGCAAATAGAGTTCAGGCTTGAGTGTTTCGGGTGCCACCGTGATACCGGCAGCATTCAAAGACATCGACAGCGATGCCGGCCCGCATTGAAAGGCCTCTTGCGCAAAATAGGGCACCTCGGTGAGTTCGGCATGCCTGGGCAAAGAGGCCGGCGGAGAACCCAGCATAAGGCGCGTCTGTGGCGGAGCTGCGCAAGCGCCGAGGCACAAAAGAAAAACGCCCACTAAAAAGCGGGCGTTCCGGATCAACATAAATTATCGTTGAATAGCATGGGTGAACGGGAAAACTTTGGTAAACCCGAGAATATCGGTTATCAGCAAAACGATGAAAATGAAGAGCAACGCTTCGATGATACCGTCGCCGCCAACGGGCAATTGGTCCAATCTCCCGGCGATCTTATGGGCTTCATCATCGGTCAGCGCATTGACGCGGGCTTTCGCCTCTCCTGCCGTCACACCTTGTGTTTGCAACTGGGCGAGTACGTCCTCACGGTCAATGAACGCGCTGATCTTGGCGCGATCTTGCCCCGCCAGCTCATGGGAAACAGCCTGGTCGGTTTCCACCATGCCTGCAAAAGCGGATTGCAGCGGCAGGCCCATGGTCAGCATACTTATAATAACCATGCGACTGGTCCAGCGCATGAAATGGGAGTGTTGCTGTGTCATTTTATTTCTCCTCGGTTACGTGGGACTTGATTTGCAACGTTAAAAAATTGAGTCGTTTCCATGTGTCGACTATGAAATAAAACTTTCGCGAGGACATGGAATTTTCATTATAGCGAGACATTAAAAAAAAGGTATTAAATTCGTGGCTCCCGAGATAAAAAGCCAAGCGAGATTTTCGTTTAGCTCCGTTAGGATGTATAGCGCAGCAGAAACTCGATCAGCCTGTTGCGTACCGCTTCGCTGCCCAGCGACTGGGCATGCCCCGCACCCGGCACGATCCATAGCTCTTTCGGTTCCCCGGCCCGCTCGAACAGTTGCCGGGAATGGTGAGGCGGAACCACCACATCCTGGTCACCGTGTATCAGCAGCAGCGGCAGAGGACTTAACGCGGCGACCGAGACTGCGGGGGAATAATCATCGTCAACCGTTAACCAGGGGAGATACTGGAACGGCCAGGTTATAAAAGATGTGGCAAGTTTTTCTTTGGCGATTTCGCGGTAATCATAAAATGCGCTGTCGATGACGACCGCGCGGATGTTGGCCCGATATGCGCTATGCGCTGTGTAATAGATGGCGAGCGCGCCGCCGAGGCTTTGCCCGAAGATGACGATTCGATTTGGGTCCACGCCCTTATGCGCAAGCAGGCTGCGCATGGCCGCATCGATATCGAGCTGCATTCCCGCCAGAGACGGCGTTCCTTCAGAGGCTCCGTAGCCGCGGTAATCGAGGGCAAGCACGTTGAAACCTTCGGCTGGCAGCCACGCAACATTACGGAAATGGGTGCTGATGTTTTCGGCGTTGCCATGCAGGAACAGCACCGTTGCTTTTGCCTTGCCGCTACCATTATTCCCTTTTTTATCTTGGGCCGGAAGGAACCACGCATTGAGCGCTGTGCCGTCCGCTGCCTGAAAATTTTCCACCTGATACTCGACGCCGTGCCGTTCCGGTGTATCGATCAGGAAGCTGTGGGGATGGAAAAACAGCTGGGTGCAACTGGAGAACAGCACGGTGAGCAGAAGCAATATTAACGTACGCATATGAGTGCCTCTAACAATACAGAGTTCGCCCAAATGCCCCACAAGGGGACGTCGATCCGCTACGGGCAAAAGCAGCCCGTGCGGAATCGTCAGCAAGGCGCGGAAAACGAAGTTTCAGTGTAGGGTAACCTTTAGGTTGGCCGGAACTAAAAAATTTCGTCGCGCCGCATATGATTGACCCTTCGACTAGGCTCAGGACAGGTATGTAAGCAAGGAATTTTTTGCGAGCATCCGCTACGCGGCTTGCCTGCTTACCCCTCCGCCGCAACACAGCATAACCAGCCACTTGGTTGTCGTCTTTTGACAACCTAGTGGAATGGCTAGTAGCTTCATCAGTCAGATGGCTAGTAGTCATATCAGTAGTTCCATCAGTTGGAATGAAATCTGGATTTTTAGAGGTGCACATATCAGAAGTAGAACAACATCGACACCGAGCCGCTGTTGTAAGTCCGTTGCAATTCGCGGTTGCGCGCGACATCCACACGTAGCGCGCTATCACTGCCAAGTGCGATGCGCTGCTCCAGGCCTAATGTCAAAGGCGTGTCGCGCTGACCAAGAAAATATCGCAAACTGCGCGCGTAGCCATGCATGCGCCAGCGGGGGCTAAAATCGAACAGTCCGCCCACGCTTGCTCCGGCACCCAGTGCATATCCGTTCACCAAACTACGGTTGAGTCGTGCACTACTGTCGAACAAGGCATACCCCAGTGCGGTGTTACTCTTGTTAGACCAAGCTCCTCCTGCACCGCCATCCAGCGAAAAAGCCAGCGGCTCGCTGCCGTCAGGCGTGCGCATGCGCTGCCATCCGGCGGCTATCTTCCAGGACATGGATTGAAAAAAATCGTCGCGTGGAGTCAGTGACAGGATGTTGACTGGTGTGAATTTCTCGACCCTTGTCGCGCTGGAATCATAATGACGCAGCCCCAGGCTGAAAAATTCGATCTGCGCGCCGCGTGCATATCCGCCGTCGCTATCCATAATGTCATGGTAGGTGGCGCGAGTACTTAGCTCCTGAAAGCTCTGCCCGTCCCTGCGCCCAGCGCCGAATGTGAGACGCGACGAACCGTGCCCTTGATCCGGATGGACTATTGGCATTGGAACCTCCGGCACTTGCCCCACTACGTCCAAGCGACTACGCGCGGTGAGCAACTCGCGCGCAAGTCCGGCAGAATCGGGCACGTCCTGTTTGCCGATGGCCCGGCGATAGCTGACGTAATCCTGGCTGGCTTCGAGCACTGCGGCTGCGCGATCACCGGGCAGTGCCCGTAGAGCCGGATCGTATGCAGCGATGTGCTGCACACTCAAATCTTTCACCAATCTTCGCTCTGGTTCTTGCAACCCGTTCAATCTGTGTCTTACCACCGTAGCACTAGCTGGGCGATAGACGACTTTTTTCACCATATCCGGTTGCTGTGCGATTGCGCGTACCGAGTCGGTGGGGATCGCCCACCAGCGGAACTTACTGGTGAGATCCAGCTCCGGGCGCGCGACCTGGAGCAGACCCAGCAAATGGTAGGCACAGTTTTCGTCGAAGAAATAATACTGAAAGTAAGTAGACCCGAGCTCCCATGCGTGCATCAGGACCCGGTCAACCTCTTTGGGGGTAAAGTTCAACTGGTATTCCCATAGATCGCGATTTTCAAAGTCTCTGTATTCGCGCACCTTGAGATAGTAGGGCATGACCGAAAACACACCGGGATAGCCGCCGGACAATCCTTTCACCGCAAAGGCGAGACCATTCGTTTCATTGGTGTTCGCCGCGAAGGTAATGGCGTAGGCGAGCAGCCGGGTATGCTCATCCTGATCCTTTGCATCCACCCTGACGAGAGGATGACCGTACATCGAGGATGGACTATTGAGGTATGCCGAAGCGAAGATAAGTGTCAGCCCGCTCGGATCAAGCGAGGCATGCCAATTTTGATAGCGTTTGCACTCGCGCTGCGGAAGACGTTGCGGATCGAATGCAAGTTGTTGGTTAAGCCACGCGTAGCGCGCCACGAACAGGCACTGGGGATTCTGCTGCTCGTTGCTCTCCTCGATTGCCGAATAAAAGCTTGCGAGTGTCGCTTCCAATTCCGATTGAGGATTGTTTTTTCCATCAGGCGCGTTATAGAACTGGGGGCTATCGACCAGGCCGTGGACACCCGGAGATATAAGGTTGGGCACATAATGTACCAGCTTTTGCCATTCCGGCCGCTCCGCGAGCCGGAGTTGCTTCGACTTCGCAATCAATTCCGCGAGATATTCGCTATCTGCTGCACCGAACGCGGAAGTCAGTGATAAGAGTAGCGCCGCAGAGATTAGTAACCATATCGAGCGCATCTACTAGATATTTTTAGGTAAGAAAAACCCCAGTGGTGCGACCACTGGGTGTTGGTGACCTGCGTTGGTGTTACAGCGCGGCCTGATAACGCGAGAGAGTCGCGTCCGAAGCCAGCACTTCGCGCAACGCGCCAATTACTTGCTCAGTCGCAATGCTCTCGGTGGTGAAGATGCGTGCCACGTTGTCCTTGGCCAGACGGTTGAATGCAGCTTGGTCCGTCGCTTCGACACCCAGCAAGTGTGAGAGCGAAGCCAGGGTTTCGCCGCTACCGACCGACATGTCGCGCGCCAGCTGATCTTTGTTGCTGTCGATGAACATCGCAGTCTTCATGTTCGAATGCACTACGCCATCAACGCTGCAACCCAAGGTGCCGGTGGTAATACCAAAGGTCTGATTACCGAAGCTGCCGTTAGTGGTGATCGCCAGCACCTGCGGAGGAATACCCGATTGGCCCTTGAATATCATTGAGCCCACACCACAGCTGCCATCTGCACCGATTTTGTCGCCTGCAGCCAATGCAGCTGCTGGAAATGCTGCAATTAAAGATAATATCGTTATAAGCTTTTTCATGTGAACCTCCCGAAAGTTGATATAAATAAATCTCTTTATTAACGTTCAATCATCTATTTGGACGTCGAATAGTTTATACAGGGTTACTCCGAGTATTGTCAATGCGCTGCTGTTATTGCTGCGGGGTTCGCTTGGCTTGCCGGTCAGGCGAGCACTTTGAGCAACAGCTTGGTTGCCAGCACCAGTAACAGCACTGCGAAGAATTTGCGCAATACCCCGGTCTTTATGTGATGCGTGGCTTTTGCGCCGAGCGGTGCCGTGATGACGCTGGCGAGTGCGACCCAGAATAATGCGGGCAAGTAGACAAAGCCCAGGCTGTAGGCGGGCAGGGCATGGATGCTCATGCC
>CABDYQ010000212.1_pt1 | contig 13046 bp, 11 predicted proteins | sample 3132001 | NCBI WGS metagenome assembly CABDYQ01 (sample SAMEA5534338, study PRJEB31848) | metagenome | biome: tundra; feature: field; material: soil | place: USA | collected 2013-05 | depth 0.45 m
GTATTGTCGCGCTACCATCGCATGAAGGGCTACAACGTGTTACAGCCGATGGGCTGGGATGCGTTCGGCCTGCCTGCCGAGAACGCCGCAATCCAGAACAAGGTGCCGCCCGCCAAGTGGACTTACGACAACATCGCTTACATGAAACAGCAACTCAAGTCGCTGGGCTTCGCGATAGACTGGTCGCGCGAACTGGCAACCTGCAAACCGGACTACTACAAGTGGAATCAGTGGCTGTTTCTGCGCATGTTGGAGAAAGGCATCGCCTACAAGAAGACGCAAGTGGTGTACTGGGATCCGGTGGACCAGACCGTGCTGGCCAACGAGCAGGTGATAGACGGGCGCGGCTGGCGTACCGGCGCGCTGGTGGAAAAGCGCGAGATTCCCGGCTACTACCTCGGCATTACGCAATATAAAGAAGAGTTGCTGGCCAACCTCGACAAACTGCCGGGCTGGCCGGAGCGCGTGAAGGCCATGCAGGCCAACTGGATAGGCAAGAGCGTCGGCGTGCGCTTCGCATTCCCGCACGACATCCGCGATGCGTCGGGTGCGCCCATCAACGACGGCAAGCTATGGGTGTTCACCACCCGCGCCGACACCATCATGGGCGTGACCTTCTGCGCCGTAGCCGCCGAGCATCCGCTGGCCGCGCATGCTGCCAAGAGCAACAAGGAAGTCGCCGCCTTCATCGAGAAGTGCAAGCACATCTCACTAATGGAAGCCGATCTTGCGAAGATGGAAAAGGAAGGCGTGGACACCGGCCTCAAGGTTATGCATCCCCTCACTGGCGAACAGGTGCCGGTGTGGGTTGGCAACTACGTGCTGATGAGCTACGGTGATGGCGCGGTGATGGCGGTGCCCGCGCATGATGAGCGGGACTTCCAGTTCGCTAATCAATACGGCCTGCCAATTAAACAAGTCATAGAACATTTTCTTGTGCTCACGCCTGAATTAAAAGCTAGGCACCCGAGGGAAAATTACGAAAACCTATATTTCGACGCAAAACTTTGGAAAGACTGGTATGCCGAAAAGGGACTTCCCTGTATTAACTCCGGCAAATATGACGGCCTGAAATATGAAGCTGCGGTAGATATGATCGCCGCCGATCTCGCAGCCAAAGGCTTGGGCGAGAACAAAGTGCAATGGCGTCTGCGCGACTGGGGTATCTCGCGCCAGCGCTACTGGGGCTGCCCGATACCCATCATCCATTGCGACAGTTGCGGTTCGGTGCCGGTGCCGGACAATCAGTTGCCAGTGGTGTTGCCGGAAGACTGTGTGCCGGACGGCTCCGGCAATCCGTTGCTCAAACGCGAGGATTTTCTCAATTGCACTTGTCCGAAATGTGGCGGTAAAGCGAAGCGCGAGACCGACACGATGGACACCTTCGTGGATTCGAGCTGGTACTACGCTCGTTATGCCAGCGGGTTCAAATCCGACGCGATGGTGGACGAAGAAACCGGTTACTGGATGCCGGTAGATCAGTACATCGGCGGCATCGAACACGCGATTTTGCATTTGCTCTACTCGCGCTTCTGGACCAAGGTGATGCGCAACTTAGGCCTCGTGAAATATGACGAGCCATTCTCGAATTTGCTCACGCAAGGCATGGTGCTCAACCACATTTTCTCGCGCCGCACCGACAAGGGCGGCATCGAATACTTCTCGCCGGAAGAGCTCAGGTTGAATCAGGACATACACGGCAAGGTACTGTCTGCCACGCTGCTTAAGGACGACTCCGCCGTAGACTATCAAGGCATGGGTACCATGTCCAAGTCCAAACATAACGGCGTCGATCCGCAAGCTATCATCGACCAGTACGGCGCAGACACCGCGCGCCTGTTTATGATGTTCGCCTCGCCGCCGGAGCAGACGCTGGAGTGGGCTGATTCCGGTGTGGAAGGGGCGCACCGATTCTTGCGTCGCGTTTGGAATTTTGCCCAGCGCGTACCTAAAGATCCAAATCAAAACCTGTCAATCGATTGGGGCAGCGTTGCCCAATCAATTAAAAGCCAACGACGGGAAATTCATTTGGCCCTGAAACAAGCAAATTACGACTTGAGTAGGCATCAATTCAATACGGTTGCTTCTGCCTGTATGAAGATGTTGAATACGCTAGAAGCGCACATTGATGAATGTGAAGCACCAGGGAATAACAATATGGCGGCTCTCATGTCTGTAATTTTTGAAGGCTCTTCCATCCTGCTACGGCTTCTTTCTCCTATTGCACCACATATCACCCACATCCTGTGGCGCGAACTGGGTTATGGTAACGACATCCTCGCCGCGCAATGGCCGGAGCCGCTGGCGGCAGCCCTAGAACAGGACGAAATCGAGCTGGTAATTCAGGTCAACGGCAAGCTGCGTGGCAGCTTGCGCGTGGCGAAGGATGCCGACAAGGCAACGTTGGAGCAGCTTGCGCTGGCAAATGAGGCTGTGCAGAAACATCTGGCGGGTGCAGCGCCGAAGAAAATCGTGGTCGTGCCGGGTCGTTTGATCAACGTTGTCGTCCAGGAGTAAAGCTTGTGCGCCCACTGCTTAAGTTATTAGCCCTGCTGTTTACCGCTGTGTTGCTGGCCGGTTGCAGCTTCCATTTGCGCGGACAGGCAGGCATGCCGTTCAACACGTTATATCTGGATGCGGCCAATCCCAAGTCGCCCTTCACCAGAGAATTGCGCCTCAATCTGGAAGCGAATAAGGTGAAATTAGTAAACACTGCCGGGCAGGCCGATGTGGTGCTTAACATCGTTTCTGAAATCCCCGACAAACAGATTCTTTCACTGAGCGGCAGCGGACGCGTAAATGAATTCCAATTGTTCTACCGCGTTTCCGTGCGCGCATATGATCTCAAGAAACAAGACTGGATTCCCGCCGAAGAATTCGTGATGCACCGCGATTACTCTTACGACGACAACAATGTTCTTGCCATGGAGGCTGAGGAAACCCTGCTCTACCAGAGCATGCGTTCAGACATGGTGCAGCAAATCGTGCGTCGCCTGAGTCGTGCCAAACCGCAACCACAATAGCCCATGACCATCACCAGCGAAGACTTGTCGCGCCATCTCACCTCCGGTTTGAAACCGTTGTATGTGGTGTTTGGAGACGCGCTGTTGCTGGCGATCGAAGCGGCGGACAATATCCGTGCGGCGGCACGCGCCGCCGGATATACCGAACGCGAAACATTCATCGCCGAACAGCATTTCAAATGGAGCGAATTGCACAACAGCGCACGGAGTCTGTCCCTGTTCGCCTCACGCAAGGTGGTGGATCTGCGCATTCCGTCCGGCAAGCCCGGCGTGGAGGGTGGGCAGGCATTACAGGATTACTGCGCCAACCTGAGTGAGGATGTGCTAACACTAATCTCTTTACCCAAGCTGGATAGGACTGCGCAGAAGAGCCAATGGTTTAACGCTCTGGAAAAGCACGGCGTGATGATTTCCGCCGACGACATTCCGCGCAGCGCGTTGCCACGCTGGATCGCCGGGCGCCTCAAACGGCAAGAACAAACGGCGGACAATGCCACTTTGGAATTCCTCGCGGATCGTTGCGAGGGAAATCTGCTCGCTGCATTTCAGGAAATTCAAAAACTCGCTTTGCTGTTTCCAGCCGGGCAACTGTCTTTCGATCAAGTCAAAGACGCGGTGATGGATGTGGCGCGCTATGACATTTTCAAACTTTCGGAGGCCATGCTGAACGGCAACGCGGCACGCTACGCGCGCATCCTTGACGGCCTGCGCGCCGAGGGAACCGCCACCGTGCTGGTGCTGTGGGCGATCAGCGAAGAAATCCGCACGCTGGGCAAGGTGCTGCAAGCTACCCAGCGCGGTGGCAATATTAGCAATGCCCTGCGTGATGCCCGGGTATGGGGGTCGCGTCAGGGATTGATCGAAAATGCGGCGCGCCGACTGAAGTTTCCGCACATCGAGCGCGCCATCCAACAGGCCGCACGACTGGACAAGACCATTAAAGGTTTGCGCCAGGGTGATGTGTGGGATGAGTTATTGCAACTCGGGTTGCGCTTTGCCAAATGAACACCTCTATAAATCCATTTTTGCGAGCATCCGCTATGCGGATTGCCTGCTTAAACCACTTCAGGCACATCGCTGCGTTGCACCAAAGGTACGCAATCCACTATCCGGCTTGCCGGATGTGGAATTGTCAGCGCGGTGCTCGCTCCCTCGTCTATCGTGTGATATGCCTCGGCCGCTGCGCTCCGTGCGCCTTGCGCAGTATCCCGAAATTCTGAATTTCTAGAAATGTTCAAATCATGAACGATATTTTACTGGTCATCACCAATCTGCCCGACGTTGCATCTGCGGAAAAACTTGCGCGCCAACTTATCGAAGCGCGTGCCGCCGCTTGCGTGAACCAGCTTGCTCCCTGCATCTCTACTTACCGTTGGCAGAACAACATCGAAACCGTCACCGAAGTGCCGCTGCTGATCAAAACCACACAGGCCGCTTACCCGCGCCTTGAAAAATTGATACGTGAAGCGCACCCGTACGAACTTCCCGAAATCATCGCTGTCTCGGTGACAGCAGGTTTACCCGCTTATCTGGATTGGATAGGCGGGGAAACCACTACTCTCAAGGAATAATAATGCGTTTTGCTTTACTGCTGCTGCTTTGTCTTGTCGCACCCACCTCGAATGCGGATGGCTTTCTGGATCGCCTGCCCGGCCTGACTGGCAGCAAACAACCCAGCTTCCTGCCGCCGGATAAAGCTTTTGGTCTGGATGTGAGCGTGCGCGATGCGCATACCTTGCAAGCCAACTTCAACGTGACACCCGACTACTATTTGTATCGTGACAAAATCATCATTACCGCCAAAGACAGCGCGGTCAAAGTCACGGCAGTGAATTTGCCCAAAGGCGAAATAAGGCACGACTCCAACTTCGGCGATACCGAGGTTTTCCATCAATCATTTCAAGCGGAAATCACGCTGAATCGTCCAAATATTGAGGCAACCAGCATCACACTCAACGCCGTCTACCAAGGTTGTAGTGAGCAAGGGCTATGCTACCCGCCCATCACCAAGACATTGCACATCAACCTGCCGGATGCAACAACCGGCCAGCTTGCGCCGCCATTCATTACTGAAGCCCCGCCGCCTTCATCGCAAGCACCCGTATCGGAAGGCTCGCAAATCGCCCGACTATTCAAGGGCGGTAGTTTCTGGCTGATCGTTTCCTTTTTCTTCGGCGCAGGGTTGTTACTGGCGTTGACTCCGTGCGTGTTCCCGATGATCCCGATCCTGTCCGGCATCATCGTCGGGCGCGGCCACAAAATCACCCATATGCACGCCTTCATCCTGTCGCTGGCATACGTGCTGGGCATGGCCATCACCTATGCCGCTGCCGGTGTGGCGGCGGGATTTTCCGGCAACCTGATTTCCAATGCACTGCAAACGCCCTGGGTACTCGGCAGCTTCGCCGCAGTGTTCGTGCTGCTGTCGTTGTCCATGTTCGGTTTTTATGAGTTTCAACTGCCCAACGCTTTGCAAAGCAAACTGAGTGACACTAGCAACCGCCTGCATGGCGGCCATCTCAGCGGCGTGTTCGTGATGGGCGCGCTGTCCGCCATCATCATGGGGCCATGCGTGGCAGCACCGTTAGCCGGTGCGCTGCTCTATATCGGCCAGACCCACGATGCCGTGCTGGGCGGCGTTGCGCTGTTTGTAATGGCGCTGGGCATGGGCGCACCGCTACTGCTGATCGGCACTTCGGCAGGTGTATTGCTGCCCAAAGCCGGCGCGTGGATGGAAGCTGTCAAACGATTCTTCGGCGTGATGTTGCTGGCGCTGGCGATCTGGATCACCCAACCGTTGCTGCCCGTCAGCGTGCAGATGCTGCTGTGGGCGGCACTGCTGATCTTCTCGGCGATTTACCTGCGGGCATTGGATGCCCTGCCACACAATGCCGGCGGCTGGCACAAACTGCTCAAAGGCATCGGCCTGTTCGCCCTGCTGCTGGGCGCGGCTTATTTGATCGGTGCGCTGTCCGGTGCGCGCGACATCCTGCGCCCGCTCGGCAACATCGGTCGAGCCGAAACACCGGCACCCGCCGCACTGCAATTTTCCCGCGTCAAAGACATTGCAGACCTCGATCAACGCATCGCCCAGACACTCAGTCAGACCCAAGGACGCAGACAAATAGTCATGTTTGATTTCTACGCCGACTGGTGTATCTCATGCAAGGAAATGGAACGCTTTACCTTCTCCGATGCCGCCGTAAAAGCCAAGCTCAAACCGGTATTGCTGCTGCAAGCCGATGTCACGGCAAACAGCGAAGCCGACAAAGCCCTGCTCAAACGTTACGGCCTGTTTGGCCCACCAGGTATCTTGTTCTTCGATACACAGGGCAAAGAGCTGGGCGATTTTCGCGTGACTGGTTATCAAGATGCCACAAAGTTTCTGAAAACGCTGCAAGGTGTTGGGCTTTAATATATTTTGGTTATCTTCGTCAAAATACTGGACAAATCACCATAATTTACGGCAAACTGCGCACATGAAAAACATTCTTGTGTTGCATGGCCCTAATCTGAATCTGCTTGGCAGTCGCGAGCCGGATGTATATGGCCATGTTACATTGAACGAAATTAACGAGCGTTTAATAACATTAGCTGGCAAAAGCGGCGCGAACTTGTTATGCTTCCAGAGCAACGCCGAGGCCGAACTGGTGGAGCGGGTGCAGCAAGCACGCGCTGATGGCTCGCAGTTCATCATTATCAATCCAGCCGCATTCACCCACACCAGCGTGGCGTTGCGCGATGCGCTGGCGGCAGTAGCCATCCCGTTCATTGAAGTACATCTTTCCAATGTGTTCGCGCGCGAGGCGTTTCGCAAGGAATCGTTCTTTTCCGATCTCGCCATTGGCGTGATCAGCGGCTTGGGCGCGGCAGGCTATGAATTCGCGGTGCAATTCGCACTGAACCATAAAAACCAAGCTTTAGGAGGTCACCATGGATTTACGCAAGCTCAAGACATTGATTGAGTTGGTCGAAAGTTCCGGCATTGCCGAACTGGAAATCAGCGAGGGCGAAGAACGCGTGCGCATCACCCGCACCGCCGCATCCGTTCAGCAAACCTATGCGCCGGCCCCGCAACCCATCATCGCCGTAGCAGCACCGCAAGCCGTGGTTCCGGCAGCTGAACCCGCCAAACCTGCGGTAGCGGAGGGCCACGTGGTGAAGTCGCCGATGGTCGGCACGTTCTACCGCTCGGCCTCGCCGGGTTCCAAGGCATTCGTGGATGTGGGTCAAACCGTAAACAGCGGCGAGACCTTGTGCATCATCGAGGCAATGAAGTTGCTTAACGAAATCGAGGCTGATCAGAGCGGGGTCATCAAAGCCATCCTGGTGGAGAATGGTCAGCCTGTTGAGTTTGGCCAACCGCTGTTCGTCATCGGTTAATCGTTAGCGCGCGATTTCGTGCAATGCCCAAGTTCGGAGCCAACACCATGTTTGAAAAAATCCTGATTGCCAATCGCGGCGAGATCGCTCTCCGTATTCAGCGCGCTTGCCGCGAGATGGGCATAAAAACCGTCGTGGTGCATTCTGAGGCGGATGCCGATGCCAAGTATGTGAAGCTGGCCGATGAGTCGGTTTGTATCGGCCCAGCCTCTTCTACCCAAAGTTATCTGAACATCCCTGCCATCATCAGTGCGGCGGAGGTAACGGATGCGCAAGCCATTCATCCGGGCTATGGCTTTCTTTCAGAAAACGCCGATTTTTCCGAGCGTGTCGAAAAATGCGGTTTCGTGTTCATCGGCCCGCGCGCCGAGACTATCCGTTTAATGGGCGACAAGGTGAGCGCCAAGATCGCCATGAAGAAAGCCGGGGTGCCTTGCGTGCCCGGAGTGGAAGGCGCGTTGCCGGATACTCCTGCAGAGATCATCAAGATTGCGCGCAGCATCGGCTACCCGGTCATCATCAAGGCCTCCGGTGGCGGCGGCGGACGTGGCATGCGCGTGGTGCATACCGAAGCGGCTCTGCTTAATGCCGTCACCATGACACGTGCTGAGGCACAGGCAGCCTTCAACAATCCCATGGTGTACATGGAAAAGTTTTTGGAGAACCCACGCCACATTGAGATTCAGGTGCTGGCCGACCAGCATGGCAACGCGGTGTATTTGGGCGAGCGGGATTGCTCAATGCAACGCCGCCACCAAAAGATTCTGGAAGAAGCCCCTGCCCCGTTGCTCGATGCAAAAATGCGCAACAAGGTCGGCGAACGCTGCGCTGAGGCCTGCCGCAAGATCGGCTATCGCGGTGCCGGCACGTTTGAATTCCTGTATGAGAACGGCGAATTCTACTTCATCGAGATGAACACCCGCGTGCAGGTGGAACATCCGGTGACAGAAATGATTACCGGCATCGACATCGTACAGCAACAAATACGCATCGCCGCGGGGGAGAAGCTGCCATTCAAGCAACGCGACATCCAGTTCCGCGGCCATGCCATCGAATGCCGGATTAACGCCGAGCATCCTTACAAATTCACACCGTCTCCCGGACGCATTACCACTTGGCATCCGCCCGGCGGGCCGGGCATTCGCGTGGATTCGCACGTGTATGCCAATTATTTTGTGCCGCCATATTATGACTCGATGATCGGCAAGATCATTGCCTACGGCGACACCCGCGAGCAAGCCATGGCGCGGATGCGCACCGCACTGTCAGAAATGGCAGTGGAAGGCATCGAGACCAACATCGCACTGCATCGCGAGTTGCTGCAGGACGCCGCTTTCATGCGCGGAGGCACCAACATTCACTACCTGGAAGAACGTCTCGCTGAGCGCACCAAAGGCAAATAATTCCAATTCCATTTCATCGATGAAACTGCGTTGGCTTCCTCGCTCCCTCCTAGTCGTGCCAATTGCACTGCCAGCGTCGTTCGCTCGTCGCCGCCTTGTTTGACCTTCGAAATGGAATTGGAATAAATGCCGTGGCTGTCTCTCATTGTTGATAGCGATGCCGAGCACGCCGAGGCACTGAGCGAAGCTTTGCTCGAACTCGGCGCGCTGTCGGTGGATTTGCTGGATGCCGATGCCGACACGCCGGATGAGCAGGCGATTTTCGGTGAGCCCGGTGAGCCCCCGCCCGGCGTGTGGCAACACAATCGCGTCAGCGCACTGTTCGACATCGAAAAAGAGGTCAGCGCAATTTTGCGCAATGCGTCCGCCATCATCGGCCTCAAACAAACCCCCCAACATCGCATCGAAACCCTGGCCGACAACGACTGGGTGCGTCTCACTCAATCCCAGTTCGAACCGATCCCGATTTCACCGCGGCTGTGGATCGTGCCGACCTGGCATACCCCCAGTGACCCGAATGCCATCAATATCGTGCTCGATCCCGGCTTGGCGTTCGGCACCGGCAGCCATCCCACCACGCGCCTGTGTTTGCGTTGGCTGGATATTAATCTGCAAGGCGGCGAAAGAGTGCTGGATTATGGCTGTGGTTCGGGCATCCTTGCCATTGCCGCGCTCAAGCTCGGGGCTGCCCACGCCGTCGGCGTTGATGTAGACTTGCAGGCCGTGATTGCCAGTCGCGACAATGCCACCGCCAACCAGGTCAAGAACGTGCGGTTTCATTTGCCCGACGATGCACCAAAGGCAGGCAATTCTCTAAGCTCTTACGAGCTTGATAAATTGACACCACCACAGTCCAGTTCCGAAGAACTTTTGATGGAACCACTAGCCATTCGACTAGGCTGCCAAAAAGCGCCAGCCAAGTCGCTGGTTATGGCCGGGCACCCGTATGATCTGGTCGTAGCGAACATCCTGACCAACCCGTTGCGTATACTTGCACCCCTGTTGGCGAAAGCGACGCGGTCAGGCGGACAGATCGTGCTGTCCGGCATACTTGAGGAACAGGCGCAAGACGTGATGAATATCTATCAACCATGGTTCGACCTGAACGCCCCGATTTTCGAGGACGGCTGGTCGTGCCTGTCAGGACGCAAGCGTTAAGATGCGCGGAACGACAGTCTGCCCGCACTGCGACACCCGCTTCAAAATCACCAAAGCGCAGTTGGAAGCGCATCACGGCATGGTGCGCTGCGGGCATTGTATGCAAGCCTTCGATACCCGCCCCAACTTCGCCCCCGATCAACTCGACCTGGAACTCGAGTTGCCGATACTGGATAAACCCGTCGCGTCGCGCGATTCCAAAGTGGCTGTTCTGCAACCCATGACACTGGCCGAGCAAGTCGCCATCGTGCAAGACGATGACGACAGCGAATTCCAACCCAAACGCCGCTCCTGGCCGTGGGTGATTGCAGCACTTCTATTACTGCTGATGCTGCTCGCGCAAGCCGCCTACTTTTTCCGTGTCGACCTCGCCGCGCGGCTGCCCGGCTTGAAACCGGCACTTATCGGCTATTGCCGGATACTGAAATGCAGCGTGCCGCTGCCGCAACATACCGACCTGATAGGCATTGAATCATCAGAACTCGAAGCCGACCCCGCGAACGAAAACCAGATCATCTTGAATGCCCTATTGCGCAACCGCGCTCCTTACGCGCAAGCCTTTCCCAATCTGGAACTCACGCTCAACGACAATCAGGACAAACCTCTCGCACGTCGCATGTTCATACCGGCAGATTATTTGCCGCAGGCAGAAAACGAAGCAGCCGGCCTGTTATCCAACCACGAACTCGGCATCAAGCTGCATCTCAACACCACCGACCTCAAACCATCCGGGTATCGCTTGGTGCTGCTTTATTTGAACAGCTAATCACATAGCTGTTTGTTAGACTGCTTTGCCAATACTCCGGTGGTTTTTATGACCTCCATGGTTCAGCCCAATGAAGTTGCGCACTATAAGGAAATCGCTGCCATGGATTTCATAGCCAAACTTTTGAATCCAATGACTCTAGCGAATACGCCGCAGGATATCTGGGAGCACTGTCGTGCATGATCCGGGAGAGTTGCAGGCAAAGCTAAAAACCTTGAGCGATACCTACGCCGCGCAATTGCCTGAAAAACTCAAACAACTCGAGCAGGCGTTGAGTCAGTTGCCTCATACAGCGTGGGATGAGCAGGGCTTCCAAAACCCGCTGGCCCCATACCGTGTCATGATCGTTGATGATTTGGTAGCCCTCACCGCCTATCACGCCGCAGTGCTGGAACAAGCCGGGCATAATCAAATGATGCTGGCGGATGATCCATCTGCCAGTGGTAGTAAGGATAAATGAAGCAACAGGATTAGCAAACAACGCTAATGTTTGTTTGTCAGCGCAGGTACTTTCCGGTATATTTCGCCCCGCCGATCAGACCAATGGGAGAGCGTGTCAGCCAGTATCTTTGCAAAGATCCAGTATCCTTGCAAAGACTGAGACACCGCCGAAGGCGCAACACCCGCAACCGCTCAGGCTCAAGAACTATTGGCGCAGGCAAATCTGGAGAGAGTTGGATCAACCAACCACCGAAGGGGCACGCAACGCGAGTTGTAATCTCTCAGGTATCAAGAACAGATGGGCGCAGCACGAAGTCGTGCTGCGCCCTTTTTAATTTTAGTTACGACTAACCTAAAGGTAAGTCTTCACTGAAGTGATTTAAGCAGGCATTTCGCCGATAGGCGAAAGCTCGCAAACTTTGTTTTCAGAAAGCACCTATGTCATTAAAACGTACCCCACTAAATGCAGCACACCGTGCCATGAACGCAAAGATGGTCGATTTCGGCGGCTGGGACATGCCAGTGAACTACGGTTCTCAAATCGACGAACACCATCAGGTGCGCAACGATTGCGGCATGTTCGACGTGTCGCACATGCGCGTGGTGGACATCAAGGGTAACGGCGCGCGCAGTTTTTTGCGCTTCCTGCTGGCAAACAATGTGGACAAGCTCACGCTGCCCGGCAAGGCCCTATACTCCTGCATGCTGCTGGAAAATGGCGGGGTGATCGATGATCTGATCGTATATTTCATGAACGAGGGCTGGTTCCGCATCGTGGTGAACGCGGGCACGGCGGACAAGGATATCGCCTGGATGAAGCAGCAAGCCACGCAGCACGCACCACAGCTAAATATCGCCGACCATCCGGAGTTGGCAATGATCGCGGTGCAAGGCCCGAATGCGCGCGCGAAAGTATGGGACGCCTTACCCGGCAGTCAAGAATTGACCGAGCGCCTGGTGCCTTTTAGCGCTGTTGAGATGGGCGCGATGTTCATCGCGCGTACCGGCTACACCGGCGAAGACGGTTTTGAGGTAATGATCCCCGCCAAAGCCGCGCCATATTTTTGGGCAACGCTGGCAGGAAAGGGGGTGAGGCCGATCGGCCTCGGTGCCCGCGACACGTTGCGCCTCGAAGCCGGGATGAATCTGTATGGTCAGGACATGGACGAAACCATCAATCCGCTGGAAGCCGGTCTGACATGGACGGTGGACTTGAAGAGCGAACGTGACTTCATCGGCAAGGCGGCCCTGCTTGCTAACCCGCCCACGCGCAAGCTGGTCGGCTTGGTGCTGCTGGACCGCGGCGTGTTGCGCGGTCATCAGCAAGTACACACCGCGCAAGGCATGGGCGAAATCACCAGCGGCAGCTTCTCGCCGACATTGAATCAATCCATCGCGCTGGCACGTGTGCCCAAAGAAGTGCAGATCGGCGACCAGGTGCAAGTGTCGATTCGCGATAAAATGCTCGCGGCAAAAGTGGTGAAGTATCCCTTCGCGCGCAACGGCAAGGGTTTGGTTTGATTTGTAGGGTGGGCACGCTGTGCCCACGCGGGATTTGGTGGGCAACTCGTTGCCCACCCTACGAGATGATCATTTAACTATTGGAGAACAGCATGAGCAACCCAGCAAACTTGCCAAATAATTTGAAGTACACCGCATCCCACGAATGGGTCAAAACCGAAGCCGATGGAACCATCAGCATCGGCATCACCCAGCACGCACAGGAATTGCTGGGCGATATGGTGTTCGTGGAAAGCCCCATGGTTGGCCGCAAGCTCAAGGCCAAGGAAGAATGCGCGGTAGTGGAATCGGTGAAAGCCGCAGCAGATATCTACGCGCCGGTAAACGGTGCAGTGGTGGCGGTAAACAGCG
>CABDYQ010000216.1_pt1 | contig 13002 bp, 10 predicted proteins | sample 3132001 | NCBI WGS metagenome assembly CABDYQ01 (sample SAMEA5534338, study PRJEB31848) | metagenome | biome: tundra; feature: field; material: soil | place: USA | collected 2013-05 | depth 0.45 m
ATATTTAACGCGAGTAAACATTCATCGCCGGAAAGAAATATGCGATTTCCACCGCAGCCGTTTCAGCCGCATCGGAGCCGTGCACCGCGCCCGTCCGTTCTTCAAGGATCTGGTGGATTTCATGATCTCCGGCCCGGTGATGATCCAGGCGCTGGAAGGCAAGGGCGCGATTCTGAAGAACCGCGATCTGATGGGCGCGACCGATCCGAAGAAGGCCGACAAAGGCACCATCCGCGCTGACTTCGCCGACAGCATCGATGCGAATGCGGTGCACGGCTCCGATGCGGCTGAAACGGCTGCGGTGGAAATCGCATATTTCTTTCCGGCGATGAATGTTTACTCGCGTTAAATATACCGTTCGCCCTGAGCTTGTCGAAGGGTGAGCTTTTAATTTATTCTGTTCGATTTAATCTTCCCATGGTTCGACAAGCTCACCACGAACGGATTAAATCAGAGGGTTTTTAATGCAACAAAACCTACTCGACTTTGATGCACAAGCATTGGCCGGCTATTTCACGGAAATGGGCGAGAAGCCGTTCCGTGCGCGCCAACTCATGCGCTGGATTTACAAAGTTGGCGAGCCCGATTTCGCCGCGATGACCGACATCGCGGCAGCGTTGCGCGACAAGCTCGCGCAATGCGCGTGCATCACCGCGCCGAATGTGATGCGCGAAGAATTGTCCGACGACGGCACGCGCAAGTGGCTGCTGGACGTCGGCACCGGCAATGCCGTGGAAGCGGTGTACATTCCCGTGGGCGACCACGAGAGTTCTGCTGCTGACGTGGAGGGTGGAGATGCGGTCGCCGGCATCACCTCCGCTGGCCGATCCCGCTTCGCGGGGCCCTCGTCCCGCGCTCCTGTGCGCCACAGAGGTACCTTGTGCGTTTCCACCCAGGCCGGTTGCGCGCTGAATTGCTCGTTTTGTTCGACCGGCAAGCAGGGCTTCAACCGCAATCTCAGCGTGGCGGAGATCATCGGCCAGTTGTGGTTGGCGAATCATCAGCTCGGCAAAGATGCCGAGGGTAACTGGCAGATCAGCAATGTGGTGATGATGGGCATGGGCGAGCCGCTGTTGAATTTCGACAACACGGTGAGCGCGCTGCGCCTGATGCTGGACGATCACGCTTATGGATTGTCGCGCCGCCGTGTGACGGTTTCCACTTCCGGCATCGTGCCGGCGATGGACAGATTGCGCGAGGAATGTCCGGTGGCATTGGCAGTATCGTTGCATGCTCCGAATGACAAGTTGCGCGACGAGCTGGTGCCGATCAACCAGAAGTATCCGCTGAAGATGTTGCTGGCCGCCTGCCAGCGTTATCTGGAACGTGCGCCGCGCGATTTCATCACCTTCGAATATGTGATGCTGGAAGGCGTGAATGATTCGGTGCAACAGGCCCGCGAGCTGGTGAAGCTGGTGCGCGACGTGCCGTGCAAATTCAACCTGATCCCGTTCAATCCGTTTCCACAAACGCATTATCGGCGCTCAAACCCGGATGCGATTCAGCGTTTCCGCGATGTGCTGATGCAGGCAGACATCGTGACCACCACGCGCAAGACGCGCGGTGATGACATCGCTGCTGCCTGCGGACAGCTGGCAGGGCAGGTTCAGGATAAGACCAAACGAACCATGCAACGCGCCAGTGGGGCGGTATAGATGGATAATTGGGGCTGTATAGATGCATGCCGAGGTGCACTGTGAATAAATTAATTGCGCTGTCGTTTTCTTTGGCGATTTCTTTGGCGTTTTCGTTGGTCATATTGGCGGGCTGCGGCACGCCTTCGGACAGCTCGCACGCCATCAAGAGTGCCAAGGTGCATACCGAATTGGCGGGTTTGTACTATGAGCGTGCGCAACTCGGCATCGCGCTGGACGAGTTAACACAAGCATTGCAGGCCGATCGAGACTATGCGCCAGCCTACAGCGTGCGCGGCTTGGTGCATATGGCATTGCGCGAGGACAAAGAGGCCGAAGAGGATTTCAAGAGAAGTCTGCACCTCGATAATACGAATTCCGATACGCATAACAATTATGGCTGGTTCTTGTGTCAGCGCGACAGGGAAAAAGAGGCTATTCCCCAGTTCATGGCGGCAATCAAAAATCCTTTGTATACGACACCCGGGCTTGCGTATCTGAATGCCGGGCTGTGTTCCAGAAAAGCGGGCAACAACAAGGATGCCGAGGAGTTTCTGCAAAAGGCGCTGCTGGTGCAGCCTGAATTGACGCAAGCACTGTTTGCTCTGGCAGAGATGAACTTTGACAATGCTGATTACTTCGCAGCCAAGAAATATTTCGCGAATTTTTCGCAAAAAACCGACAATCTGACAGCGGAGCAACTCTGGCTGGGGGTGCGTATCAATCGCAAGGTTGGTGATCGTAATTCGGAGGCCAGCTTTGGCACGCAGTTGCGCAATCGTTTTCCCGGTGCGCGCGAAACTCAATTATTGATACATGGTGAATAATGGAACATCTTCCGGAAAATAACGCCGAGCAAGGCAATCTTTCTGCCGCTATACCGCTGACTTCGTTGGGAAGGATGCTGCGCGAAGCGCGCGAGCATCTTGGTTTGAGCGTGGCGGATGTGGCCGCCCAGATCAAATTCGCACCGCGCCAAATTGAGGCTCTGGAAGCGGACGATTTCAAGCATCTGCCCGAAGCGGCTTTTTTGCGCGGCTTTGTGCGCAGTTATGCCAAGATTTTGCACCTGGATGCGCAGACTTTATTGGCGGCTCTGCCGCAATCAAAAGCGGCTGCGGCAGAGTTGATACCGGCTTCGGTCGAGGTGCCGTTTCCTGCCGCGCATTCATCGCAAAGACAAAATCTGATCTTGTTGGGCGCTGCGTTGCTGCTGGCCGTGATTGTGGTGGGATTTGCGGTGTGGCATTTCACCAATCCGCTTAAGCACTCCAAGGTTACGAAGATTGAAACCCCGGTTCCCTTGCCCGCTGAAATGCAAATCATTCCGGCTCCGCCTGTCCCGAAACAGAACACAGTTGCACCATCTGTCCCTGCCGAACCGGAGCTGCGATCTTCGGCAACAGTGGAGCAATCTTCGGTTCGGGCAGCGAAGACCGCGCCTGCTCAAACCGTGCCGCAAACCCAGTCAACAGATTCTGCGACCCATGACGACACCTCGCACGACACCCCGACGCAGACCACCACGCTGCGTCTGGTGTTCGATGTGGAGTCCTGGACTGAAATCACAGACAAGGATGGCAAAATTATTTCGTCCCAGGTTAATCCGCGCGGAAGCGAATTGAATCTGCATGGGCACCTGCCGCTGTCGCTGGTGATCGGTCATGCGGCAACGACGCATTTGTACCAGGACGGTGAGCAAGTGGACTTGACGCCCTACATCAATTCTTCAAGCGAAGTGGCACGGCTGACGCTGGAGTGAATATGAGCGCGATCATTATCAAACGCCGTCCGTCGCAACGGGTACTGGTCGGCAAGGTAATGCTGGGAGGCGGCGCGCCTATTGTGGTGCAGTCCATGACCAATACCGATACTGCCGATGCCGAAGCGACCACGCAGCAGGTATTCGAGTTGGCCAAGGCCGGTTCGGAACTGGTGCGCATCACGGTCAATACTCCCGAGGCTGCCGCGCAAGTGGCGCGCATACGCTCGCGATTGGACAGCATGGGTTGTGACGTTCCGCTGGTCGGTGATTTCCACTACAACGGACATCGCTTGCTCACCGACTACCCTGATTGTGCGCAGGCCCTGGCGAAATACCGCATCAATCCGGGCAACGTCGGGCGCAATCGCAAGTCCGGAAAACTTTTGGCCGGGCACCCGGAAGATGATCCGTTCACGATGATGATAGAAACCGCGATCCGCTACGACAAGCCGGTGCGCATCGGGGTGAATTGGGGCAGCCTGGATCAGAATCTGGTCGTGCGCATGATGGATGAGAACTCGCGTCTTGCTCAACCAAGAGAAGCAAATGAAGTGACCCGTGCCGCGCTGATCGCTTCCGCGCTGGAAAGTGCGCAGCGTGCCGAGCAATTGGGTTTGGCGCATAACCGCATCGTGTTGTCCTGCAAGGTGAGCGATGTGCAGGATTTGATCGCGGTGTATCGCGCGTTGACACTGCAATGCGATTATGCGCTGCATCTCGGTTTGACTGAGGCGGGCATGGGTTCGAAGGGTATCGTGGCTTCGACCGCCGCGCTGGCGGTGCTGTTGCAGGAAGGCATAGGCGACACTATCCGTATTTCGCTGACACCGGAACCGGGCGGTGATCGCACCCAGGAAGTGCTGGTCGGGCAGGAGATTTTGCAGACCTTGGGGATGCGCGCATTTGCGCCCATGGTGACGGCTTGTCCGGGTTGCGGACGCACCACCAGCAGCTTCTTCCAGGAATTGGCGCAAAGTATCCAGACGCATCTGCGCACGCAGATGCCGCTGTGGCGCGAGCAGTATGAAGGCGTGGAGAATATGACCGTGGCGGTGATGGGCTGTGTGGTGAACGGGCCGGGCGAAAGCAAGCTGGCCAACATCGGCATCAGTCTGCCGGGAACCGGCGAGAGTCCCGCCGCGCCGATCTATATCGACGGCGAAAAAGCCATGACCTTGCGCGGTGACAACATCGCGGCAGAATTCACGCACATTGTGGATGAGTATGTTGCTAAAAATTATGTGAAGAGGGAAGGGTAAGAAGAGAAGGGTGAAGAGGGAAGGGTGAAGGGTGGTGCGCGGTTTTCCCCTTATCTCTTCTCCCTTTACCCTTCCCCAGAAATCAAATGAGCAACGAAACCCTGCAAGCCGTGCGCGGCATGAACGACATCCTGCCGGACGAGGCAGGGTTGTGGTTATGGTTCGAGGAAGTGGTGCGCGATTGGCTGCACAGCTATGGCTATCGCAACATCCGTATGCCGCTGGTCGAGCCAACAGATTTGTTCAAGCGCGCCATCGGCGAAGTGACCGACATCGTTGAAAAAGAGATGTACAGCTTTGCGGATGCGTTGAATGGCGACCAGCTGACGCTGCGCCCGGAGGGAACAGCCTCTTGTGTGCGTGCCGTGCTGCAACACAATTTGCTGTATAACGCGCCGCAGCGCTTGTATTACAGCGGGCAGATGTTTCGCCATGAGCGTCCGCAGCAGGGACGCTACCGCCAGTTTCATCAATTCGGCGTTGAAGCGTTGGGTTTCGCCGGGCCGGACATCGATGCCGAACAGATTTTGATGTGCGCGCGGCTGTGGAAAAAGCTTGGCCTGCGTGATGTCACGCTGCAACTGAATACTTTGGGTGATGCCGCTTCACGGCATCGCCATCGCGCCAAGCTGATCGCCCATTTTGAACAGCGCATGGAGTTGCTGGATGCCGATTCCACGCGCCGTTTGCACAGCAATCCGCTGCGCATTCTGGACAGCAAGAATCCGGCGATGCAGGATTTGATTGCTGCCGCACCCAGGCTGATGGACGAGTTGGAAGAAGACGCGCTGCGGCATTTTGATGAGGTGCAAGCGATGCTCAAACGCCACGATGTGCCGTTTGAGATCAACCCCCATTTGGTGCGCGGGCTGGACTACTACAATCGCACCGTGTTCGAATGGGTGACCACGCGCCTCGGCGCGCAAGGCACCATCTGCGCGGGTGGCCGCTATGATGGGCTGGTCGAGCAGATCGGCGGCAAGCCCGCCCCCGCAACCGGTTTCGCGATGGGTGTGGAGCGTCTGCTGGCGTTGTTGCAGGACGATGGCATGGCACTACCCAAATCGGAAGTGGATGTGTATGTGGTGCATCAGGGCGAACTGGCGAGCCAGTTGGCCAGCCGAATGGCGGAGCAATTGCGCGACAGCAATTTGAGAGTGCTGTTGCATTGCGGCGGGGGCAGCTTCAAGTCGCAGATGAAAAAAGCCGATGCCAGCGGTGCGTGCGTTGCGCTGGTCATCGGTGATGACGAAGCGCAAGCGAACGAGATCAGCGTAAAGCCGATGCAGGGTGGCGAACAGGAACGGGTGAGTGTGCAAAATCTCACCGCGACAGTGGTGCGGCTCTTAAAACTGTAGCGAGCAGTCTGATAGCAAGGCGCCCGGAGCGTTGCATGGCCAATCGACTAAGCTGGCAATAGAACGCCAGCCAAGTCGCTGGTCAGCGCAGAACGCGAGGCATATCTGATAGATAGACGAATGTTCGAGCACCGCGTGTCAATTCCGCATCCGGCTTGCCGGATAGCGGATTGCGTACTTTTAGTGCAACGATACTGGCGGGCGGCGCAGTAGGTTTTTAGAGTCGCAAATAAATTTATCAAGTAGGAGCGGACGACATGGCAGCATTGGATTTGCAGGAACAGGAACAATTCGAAGCCCTCAAGGCGTGGTGGGAGGACAACCGCAATCAGTTACTCGGTGCGTTGTTGATCGTGGTCGTCGCGATGGGTGGCTGGCGCGGTTGGCAGGTTTACCAGCACAAACAGGCTGATGAAGCTGCGACTTTGTATCAGCAATTCATCGAGCAACTTGCCAGCAAGGATGCCAGGCGCGTCAACGATGCCGCTGCCGCAGTGACGGATAAATTCGCTTCCACCGCTTATGCCGCGCGTGCCGCGTTGCTGGCGGCGCAAGTGAATGAACAGGGCAAAGATCTGGCGCGTGCCAAGACGCAATTGCAATGGGTCATTGATCATGCCGGCGAAGCCACTCTGAAAGACGTGGCGCGGTTGCGCCTGGCGGCAGTGCTGCTGGACGAAAAAAATTATGCGGATGCGCTGAAGCAGCTGGACGCCAAACATCCGGGCTCATTTGATGGCTTGTATGCCGATCTGAGGGGCGATGTATTGAGCGCGCAGGGCAAGATCGATGAAGCCAGGAGTTCATACAAACTGGCTTACGAAAAAATCGATGCCAAAAGCATGTATCGCAATCTGGTCCAGATGAAGCTCGATGCTTTGGGCGTGGCTAAATGAACACGTGCGCTTGCAGTGACCCTTCGATAGGCGCAGGACTCAAGGCTCATAACAAGCTACTTCGACAGGCTGATGGAACTACTAGCCATTCGACTAAGCCCGCAAGCGGGCAAGTCGCTGGTTATCAGGACAGGCTTTGCCTGGGACTGTTGCTGGGGTTGCTGTTCGCGCTGGGCGGCTGTGCTTCCACGGATGAATCGATACCGGACTGGGCCGGTGTGAAGGGCGATGCGGAACCTGCCAAGCTGGTCGAGTTCATTGAGACCGCCAGGTTCGAAGTGCGTTGGCATAACAATGTCGGCGATCTGGGTGCGGATTTGTTGCAACCTGCAGTGACCAAAGATGCGATTTATAGCGCTTCCGTCAAGGGTAGTTTGATGCGTCTGGATCATGCCACCGGCAAGCAGGTGTGGCGCATCCACACTGGCCTTATCATTAGCGGCGGAGTGGCCAGCGGCGATGGCTTGGTGCTCATCGGTGGCGACAAGGGTGATGTACTGGCTTACGACGAAGCTGGCAAACTGAGATGGAAGAGTCTGGTATCCAGCGAAGTGTTGAACGTGTCGCCCGTCGTGGACGGCGTGGTGATGGTGCGCAGCGGTGATGGGCGCATCGCCGGATTGAACGCGGCAGACGGCAAGCGCGTGTGGATGTATGAGCGCAGCACACCGGCGCTGGTGGTGCGCAGTCATGCCGGAGTCACCATCCAGCGCGGTGTGGCATATGCCGGATTTGCCGGCGGAAAATTAGCCGCGATCAGCATCAAGGATGGCGAAGTGCTGTGGGAAGCGCAGGTGTCGCAACCGCGCGGCAATACCGAACTGGAGCGCATCAGCGACATTACCAGCGACCCGGTCGTGGATGATGAACAAGTCTGTGCCATTGCTTTCCAGGGGCGTATCGCGTGTTTTGACGCAGCGCAAGGCAGCCCGTTATGGAACCGCGACATCTCCAGCGACAAGGGCATGATGGTGTTGCGCAAATATCTCTACCTCAGCGATGTGAGCGGATCCGTGATTGCCTTGGATAAGACCACTGGCAGCACGACATGGAAGAATGGGCAGTTGTTGTCGCGCGGCATCACTGCGCCCTATGCCTTGGAAAATTTCGCCGTGGTTGGCGACTTCGAAGGTTATCTGCATGGTTTGAATCGCGAAGACGGAAACTTTGCCGCACGTATCAAACTGGATGGGGGCGCGATTGTGGCGACACCCATCGAGATGGACGGCGGGCTGCTGGTGCAAACGCGCGGCGGTGATCTGTATTCGCTGTCTATAAAATAATGAAGGTTGTTTAAATGCTGCCTACTGTAGTACTGGTCGGTCGTCCGAATGTCGGCAAGTCCACCTTGTTCAATCGTCTCACGCGCAGCCGCGACGCGCTGGTCGCTGATCTGCCGGGGCTGACACGCGACCGTCATTACGGGCGCGGCAGGGTAGGGGATAGACCCTATCTGGTGGTGGATACCGGCGGGCTGGAGCCGGTCGCCAAAGACGGCATCCTGTTCGAGATGGCCAAGCAAAGCCGCCAGGCCGTGGACGAAGCCGACGTGGTCATGTTCCTGGTTGATGGCCGTGCCGGTTGCACGCCTCAAGACGCCATCATCGCCGAACAATTGCGCAAGACCGGCAAGCCGATCTTGTTGCTGGTCAACAAAGCCGAAGGCATGGCGCGCGCCAAAGTGACTGCCGATTTTTTTGAGTTGGGCTTGGGTGAACCGTTGCCGATTTCCTCGGCGCATGGCGACAACGTGAACGAAGTGGTCGAAATCGCACTGGAGAATTTTCCGCCTGAGGCAGAAGAAGAATCCAACGCAGAACATCCGCCAAAACTCGCCATCGTCGGCCGCCCCAATGTCGGAAAATCCACGCTGGTGAACGCCATCCTGGGCGAGCAGCGCGTGATCGCGTTCGACCAGCCGGGCACCACGCGCGACAGCATCTACATCGACTTCGAGCGCGACGGCAAGCAATACACCATCATCGACACCGCTGGGGTGCGCCGGCGCGGCAAAGTGGAAGAAGCGGTGGAGAAATTTTCCGTGATCAAAACCATGCAGGCAATAGAAGATGCCAATGTGGTGGTGCTGGTGGTGGATGCGCGCGACCAGATCACCGAGCAGGACGCGCACGTCGCCGACTACGTGCTGCAAGCGGGGCGCGCCCTGGTGCTGGCGGTCAATAAATGGGACGGGCTGGACGAGCATCACCGCGATCAGGTCAAGCGCGACATCGAGCGCAAACTGCATTTCCTGAGCTTCGCCAAGCTGCATTTCATTTCCGCCTTGCACGGCAACGGTGTGACGAATGTGTTGAAGTCGGTGGACGAGGCTTATGCCGCAGCGATGGCAAAATTGTCCACGCCGAAACTCACTCGCGCGCTGATTGCCGCATTGGAAAAACAAGAGCCGCCCAAGGGCGGGCGCTTCACACCCAAGATGCGTTACGCCCACCAGGGCGGCAGCAACCCGCCGCTGATCGTGATACACGGCAGCGGGTTGGACGACGTGCCCGCCAGCTATACCCGATATCTGGAGCGCACCTTTTGCGAAATCTTCAAGCTTAAAGGCACGCCGCTGAAGATTCAATTCAACTCCAGCAAGAATCCGTTCGAGGGAAAGAAGCCGAGAGCGTTAACCGAAACCGAACAGCGACGCGCACATCGCGCCCGCATCCGCGGACGCAAGCTGTATGGATGATTTAACCGTGTATTCAGCCTGAGAGGAGCACCATGAGCACATTCGCCTTCTATCAAAAAGTCGTGGCACTCAATTCTGATGTGCACCGCAACCTGAAATTCGCTGCCAATGAGGCCAACTTTTCCTTCGCGCGCGATACCACTGCCGTGCTATTGGCCGGAGTGGAGTTTGCCGAAGCGGGACGAGAATATCCCATCGTGTTCATACGCGGGCAGGATAAGCAGATACGGCCGGTGGCATTGCTCGGTGTGCGCGATGGAGAGAATCTGTTCGTGGACGAACAAGGCAAGTGGGACGCGCGCTACATTCCGGCATTCGTGCGGCGCTATCCGTTCGTGATGGCGGAGGGCGGTGCAAACGGCCAGTTAGTGGTGTGCATAGACGAGAGTTGTCCCGCGCTGAACGCGAATCATGGCGAGTTGTTGATCAACGCCGAAGGCAAGCTGGAGCCGCGCATGAATGAGGTGATGCAGTTCCTGCAAAACTTCCAGCGCGAATTTGCGCGCACCGAATTGATCACCAGGCAGCTTGATGAACTTGGGCTGTTCATCCAGCAAGGCGCGCGCTTTGATACCAACACCGGCGAGACTTTCCAGCTCAACGATTTCTACCTGATCGATGAAGCCAAATTCGGCCAGATCGCTGATGCCAAGCTGCCCGAGTTGTTCCGCAGCGGCGCATTGGGCCTGGGCTATCTGCATCTGGCTTCACTGGGCAATATGCGCAAGTTGCTGGATCGCGTGTCAGCACGTTCGGCGGCACAAAAGCAGGCAGCTCCTGCTGCGAATTCTCCGTTGCATTAGCTTGCGGGAAGCGTGGCGTGTTTCCTATTCGGTTTGACAGCAGGGCTGAATTTTGCCAAGCTATGCGCATGTTTCGTCTCTTCAGAAAATTTGTTGCAGTACTTCTAGCCGTTTGGTTGCCGTTGTTCAGCGGCAACGCGCTGGCGGCTTCGATTGTCATGCAGTCCAGTAACGGTGACTGCCATACTGCCGTTGCACAACAAGTCTCGCATCCTTCGCAGCACGCTTCAGACATGCATCAGCATATGCATCACGCCCAGCTGACTGCCAATCAGGATCAATCTCCCGTGCATCAAGAGCAACAAAATAGCCCGCACGACAGTCAAAACTCTTCCTGCGATAATTGCGGCGTTTGTCAGCTCGCTTGCAGCGGATATCTGGCCGCCGTAGCAATCAATGTGGCGGAAGCCCAACCATCGGCACAGTCCTTCACGCTTTCTTCGACGCAATATCAATCCGTCACCTCAGCCCCGCTTGATCCGCCTCCCCTCGCTCGCGTTTAACGCGGGACGAGTGTCTTTTTTTCTTCGCCATCACGCTGAAGTATTCAGCATAAAGCCTCGTTCCGAATCGTTTGGTGGTCGCTTGCGACTACCCGACTGCAACTCCCCGACTGCAACACATTGAGGATGGATTCGGATCATGAAGTTCTTTCGAAAATATTTACCAGATCATCACGCAATTAAATTTGCTGCGGCTGTGCTGCTTGCTGCCTGGCTACTGCCTGCTGTTGCAGATGAGCAATATGGATTAGGTGCCAATCTCGCCGGGCTGCTTGATTACGCGCGCGAACACAATCCGGAATTCGCAGCAACACGTTATGAGGCGGATGCCGCGCAGCAACGGGTGCAGCCAGCGTCAGCTTTACCCGATCCGGTATTGCGCACCGAGTTGCTGGACGTCACCAATCAGGGCACGAATAAAGGCACGAGTCTGTTGCCGTCGCAAGTGGGTGGCACGAAGTACACGCTGATGCAAAATGTGCCCTGGTTCGGCAAGCGCGACTTGCAGCGCGAGGTGGCCGAAGCGCAAGTTGCGCAAAGCGATGGTCAGGTTGCAGCAACCTGGGCTGAACTGGCAGGCAAGATCAAGTCGGCCTATGCAATGTATTACTACTTGTCCGGCAGCGAACAGCTGACTCGCGAAACGCTGGATCTGATGACCAGTCTGGAACAAGTCGCGCAGACGCGCTATGCCAACGGACTGGGAGCTCAGCAGGAAGTCATACGCGCTCAAGTCGAGCAGACCGGTTTGCGCACCGAATTGCTAACTCTGGAAAACGAACAACATCACTCAAAAGCCCGGCTGAATAGCTTGTTGTCGCGACCCGCGATGGAGGCACTGGCTCAACCGGTATCTTTGCGCCGCTTGCCTGTGGCAGCACAGCTCGATTACGCAGTGCTGGAACAAAAACTGCGCGCGCGCAATCCACAGTTGCTGATCGCCGATGCACGCATCGTGTCAGCCGAAAAATCCCGCGATCTTGCCTACACCAACCGTTATCCCGGATTCACGCTGGGTGTCGCGCCGACCCAGAGCGGCAGCTCAATCAAGACCTGGGACCTGATGGTCGAGTTCAGCATCCCGCTGCAACAGGGATCGCGCCGCTCGCAGGAACACGAGGCCGAATCCATGCTGGCAGCTTCCGGCGCACGCAAGGATGCACTGCTCAACCAGATGCTGGCCGATTTATCGGAAAGCGTGTCTGGCCTTGAAACCGCGCGGCGTACCGAATTATTGACTACGACACAGTTATTGCCACAAGCCGAGCTGACCTATCAATCCGCCTTGACCGGTTATGAAAACGGCAAGGTGGATTTCGCTACCTTGCTGGACGCACAGCGGCAAATACTGAATGCCAGACAGCAGCAACTCAGGGCACAGCTTGAAGCGCAGTTGCGCTTGGCAGAAATCGAACGTTTGTTGGGAGAAGAATTATGAAAAATATCAGCGCGCTAATTATGGGTGCAGTGGCTTTGCTGGGCATAGGCGCAGCCGGATATTGGCTTGGCACACGAACATCACCGGCACCAGCACCAGCTTCAGCAACTCCTGCCATAACTGCCAAGGCGGAGCCAAAGATTCTGTATTACCGCAATTCGATGGGATTGCCGGATACCTCACCAGTGCCGAAGATAGACGCGATGGGCATGGATTACGTCCCGGTATATGAAAGCGATGCCAATGTTGGCGGCAGCAATCAAATCAGTATCAGCATCGAAAAGGTGCAGAAGCTGGGCGTGAAAAGCGAAGCGGCAACGCTGCGTACGCTCGACAACACCATACGCGCGACGGGACGGATTGAAATCGATGAGCGCCGCACTTACACCATCGCGCCGAAATTCGAAGGTTGGGTAGAGCGGCTTTACGTCAATACCAGCGGACAATCGGTCAGCAAAGGGCAACCTCTGTTTGATGTGTATAGCCCGGAGTTGATTTCTGCGCAGCATGAATATGCAATTGCCGCACAAGGTGAAACGTCGCTGCAAAACGCCGATGACGATGCCAGAAACGGCATGAAACAGCTTGCCGCAGCCAGCCTCGCCCGCCTGAGAAATTGGGGTATTGCGGATGATCAAATCAGGCAAT
>CABDYQ010000219.1_pt1 | contig 12933 bp, 9 predicted proteins | sample 3132001 | NCBI WGS metagenome assembly CABDYQ01 (sample SAMEA5534338, study PRJEB31848) | metagenome | biome: tundra; feature: field; material: soil | place: USA | collected 2013-05 | depth 0.45 m
ATGCAGGATCAAGTGGATGCGCTACGCCAGCTCGGAGTGAAGACCGCTTTCCTCAATTCCAGCATGACTGCCGATGCCGCGCGCGAGGTGCAAGGGCGACTGCTGCGCGGCGAACTCGATCTGCTTTACGTCGCCCCGGAACGCCTGCTTATGCCAAGCTTCCTCAGCCTGCTGGAGCAAGTTCAGGAAGACTCCGGGCTAGCATTATTCGCCATCGACGAAGCGCACTGTGTCTCGCAATGGGGCCATGACTTCCGCCCCGAATATCGCGCATTAACCGTGTTGCACGAACGCTTCCCCACCGTGCCGCGCATCGCGCTCACCGCGACAGCGGACACCCCGACGCGCGGCGAGATCGTCGAGCGGCTGGCATTGGAGCAGGCGCGCCAGTTCGTCTCCAGCTTCGACCGCCCCAACATCCGCTACCGTGTCACGCAGAAAAATAATGCAAGGCTACAGTTGCAGTCTTTCTTGGAAGCCGAACACCCGAACGACGCGGGCATCGTGTATTGCCTGTCGCGCAAGAAAGTGGAAGAAACCGCCGGCTGGTTAAAAGAACAAGGCTGGGACGCCCTGCCTTATCATGCCGGGTTGGATAGCGCGACTCGCAGCGCAAACCAGAACCGCTTCCTGCGCGAAGAAGGCGTGGTAATGGTGGCGACGGTGGCCTTCGGCATGGGCATCGACAAACCCAACGTGCGCTTTGTCGCGCATCTCGACCTGCCCAAAAGTATGGAAGGCTACTATCAGGAAACCGGTCGCGCCGGACGCGACGGCCTGCCCGCCAACGCTTGGCTGGCCTATGGTCTGGGCGATGTCGTATCAATGCGCCAGATGATCGACAGCGGCGATGCGCCCGAGGAGCGCAAGCGGCTGGAACGACAGAAGCTGGACGCGCTGTTGGGCTACTGTGAATCCACCGCCTGCCGCCATCAAACCGTACTGCGCTATTTCGGCGAAGAACATCCGGGCAATTGCAGCGAGTGCGATAACTGCCTGGAACCGGTGGATACATGGGATGCGACTCAAGCCGCACAAATGGCACTGTCCTGCGTATACCGCACCGGACAACGCTTCGGTGCGGGACACTTAAGCGACGTGCTGATCGGCAAGGCCACTGAGCGAGTCGAAAAATTCAATCATCAACGACTCTCCACCTTCGGCATCGGCAAGGAACTCAGCGCCGCGCAATGGAGCAGCGTGTATCGCCAACTGGTGGCGAGCGGCTTGTTGGAATCAGACATTGAGGCTTACGGCGGACTGAAACTCACCGAAGCCGCGCGCCCGATACTGCGTGGCGAACAATCTGTATGGTTGCGCCGCGATGCTGACCCAATCAAACGCAAAGTGCAGCGCGCTGAACGTACTGCCAAGTCACGCGAACCTTTTGCCGGTGCAAATGATGATCACCTGTGGCTCGCCCTCAAAGCCAAACGCATGGAACTCGCGCGCGAACAAGGGGTGCCGCCCTACGTCATCTTCCACGACAGCACCCTGCTGGAAATCCTCAACCACCGCCCCGCCACGCTGGAAGAAATGGCGCAGGTCAGCGGAGTCGGGCAGGCCAAGCTGGCGCGCTATGGGGATGCATTCCTTGGTGTGTTGAGAGATGTGGCGCATTGACACCCTACCTTACGCTTACCGCCCCAACACCTTCAAATAAACTACACGATACGCCTCGGCACTGCTTTCCCAACTGAAGTCCTTGCTCATGCAGTTTTTGCATAAGGCTTTCCATTTGCGTTGGTCGTGGTAGAGGTCAACCGCGCGTTGAATGGCATCGAACAGATTTTCAGCGTTCATGCCGCTGAACATGAAGCCGCTGGCCGTGCCGTCCTTGAGGGTTGCGGCGGTGCAGTCCACTACTGAATCCACAAGGCCGCCGGTGGCGTGGACGATGGGCGGAGTGCCATAGTGTTGGCTATACAGCTGGTTCAAGCCGCAGGGTTCAAAGCGCGACGGCATGACGAACATATCCGCTCCGGCTTCGATTTGATGCGAGAGCTCTTCGCTGAAACCGATCACCACGCCGATCTTGCCGGGATAGAGATGCGATAAGTCACGCGCGGTTTTCTGCATTTGCGCATCGCCGCTGCCGAGCATGGCCAATTGCACTGGCAGCTTAGTCAGGAGCGGCGCGATTTCCAGCAACAAGTCCAAACCCTTCTGCTCGGTGAAGCGACTGACCACACCGAGCAGCGGCACATCCGGCTCAAGGTTCAAGCCCAGTTTGCTTTGCAAGGCTTCCTTGTTGGCGGCTTTGCCGGTCATGTGCGTGTTGTTGTATGTCTTGGCGAGGTACTTGTCGCTTGCCGGATCCCACTCATCCGTGTCGATGCCGTTGAGTATGCCGGTGAGACTGGCGCGACGCGTGGTCAGCAAACCCTGCATACCAAAACCGAGTGCTTCTTGCTGGATTTCTTTGGCGTAGTTCGGGCTGACAGTGGTGATGTGGTCGGCATAGAACATCCCCGCTTTGAGAAAGGACAGGCTGCCGAAGAACTCCACGCCATTGATGCTGAAACAAGATGGCGGCAAGTGCAACTTTGCCAGCGTCGCGGGTGGGAAAATCCCTTGGAAAGCCAAGTTGTGTATGGTCATCACGCTGGGTACTGCGCCCTGCGCGAAATGCAGATAAGCTGGTGTCAAACCGGTTTGCCAGTCGTTGCAATGCACCAGGTCGGGATGCCAGTTAAGCGGTGATGCGCTGCTGCCCAGTACGGCGGCAACTTTGGAGAGCAAGCCGAAACGCTGCGCGTTGTCCGCCCAGTCGTGACCGCTGGTATTCTGATAAGGTCCGCCTCCGCGCTGATACATGCTCGGACAATCGAGCACAAACACCGGTACGTCATTCGCCATTTTGCCAGACAACAGTCGTGCGGAAGGAAAGCCCAACAGGCCATCGAAGGTCGCCGCGACTCCATGCTGCGCCAGTTGCGACATGACTTGGTTATAACCCGGTACCAGCACGCGCACATCCACACCGATGGCGCGCAAGGCGGCGGGTAACGCACCGCTGACATCGGCCAACCCGCCCGTTTTGATCAAAGGAGCGACTTCGGAAGTCGCAAACAGGACTTTTAATTCGGCCATTTCAATTTTTCTTTCAAGACCACTCCATAACGTGGTGAGCGGAGGTGCTGTCACAGGTGCATGAGGAGAAAAATGGCGGGAAACCTGTATGTGTGAGTTTATCTGCCACTTCGCGATCCCGGATTTTGAACCAATTTTCGACTAAATATCACCACGCGATGTAGCTGTGATTACAGCCAGCGCATCATGCCCATCTCGAACGGATGGGTCAGCATCTCATGGTATGGGTAAGTACGAACATGGTACTCCAGTTTGCCGCATTGCTCTGGTTGCACTTCCAGGGCGAATACGTTTTCGCCCGCTTTGGTCATTGTGCCGGTGGCTTCAAAACGGTAATGGCGTGAGCTCTTCAATTTTTCACGTTTGGTAAACAAACCCAGCAACATCTCTACCACTACGTCGTTAGGATTGAGACCATTCAGCTTGACCCCTACTTCAAAACGCAAACTTTCGCCGTAATTGATTTCCATTTGTTCGGCATCCAGACGGCGCAACGCAACACTCGACCAGGCGTGGCGTACGCGTGCTTTCCATTCGGCGATGATGTGCGAATTTTCATATTGGCTTTGTTTGTACAAACGATGTTGCTGGCTGGCCGGCAGGTAGCATTTGGCAAGATATTCGCCTACCATGCGCTTGGAGTTGAAGCGCGGCATGATGGTCGCCATCGAGCGTTTGGCCATCTTCACCCAGTTTGGCGAGAAGCCCATCTTGCCGTGATCATAGTATAGCGGCACGACTTGATCCTGCAACAATTCGTAGAGTGTGCGGGTTTCTTCGCGAGTGCGAACTTCTTCGCTCAACGATTCCGATACCGGTTTGATCGCCCAACCGTTCTCGCCGTCATAGCTTTCGCCCCACCAGCCATCCAGTACCGATAAGTTGATGGTGCCGTTGATACCCGCCTTCATGCCGGATGTGCCGCTGGCTTCCAGCGGGTACAACGGGTTGTTCAACCAGACATCCACCCCGGAAACCAGCTTGCGCGACAAGCCAAGATCGTAGCCCTCCACCATCAAGACCTTGCCGATAAATTCCGGCATCTTGGAAATCTGGGTGATGCGGCGTATCAGGTCCTGCCCGGGAATGTCCGCCGGATGCGCCTTGCCGGCAAAAATGAACACCGCCGGACGTTCCGGATCGTTCAGAATTTCACGCAGCCAATCGAGGTCGCCGAACAACATCGTCGCTCGTTTGTAAGTCGCAAAGCGGCGCGCAAATCCGATGGTGAGGATGTTCGGATTTTCCGGATTGACATACTTGAGCAGACGATCCAGGTGTGCCTCTGAACCTTGATTGCGGAAGTGCTGCGCACTGACGCGTTCGCGCACCATGTTCAACATCTTGGCTTTCAGCGATTGGCGCACACTCCAGAACAAGTGGTCAGGAATGTTCTTGACGTCTTCCCAGAATTCCACGTCATTCATGCGCGCGCTCCATTCCAATCCGAGATGACGTTCCAGCACTTCGACCCACTCGGACGCCAGAAAAGTCGGCGCATGCACACCATTGGTGATATAGGTCATCGGATTTTCCTTGTGCTCGATTTCCGGCCACATGAATCCGCAAATATCCGCCGACACATTGCCATGGATGCGCGATACGCCATTGTTGAAACGTGTGCCGCGAATGGCCAGTGCGGTCATATTGAAATCGGGGCTATCCTTGGCACGGCCAAGCTCCAGGAATTCCTCGCGGCTGAGCTTGAGTTCCGGGTAGTAGTGTTCGAAGTAGGTCTGCACCATGCCCTCGTTGAAATGGTCATGACCGGCCGGCACCGGCGTGTGCGTGGTAAAGACGGTATTGACCGCCACATATTCGAGCGCGGATGCGAAATCCAGACCGTCGTCGGTGATCTTCTGACGAATCCGTTCCAGCACCAAAAACGCCGAATGTCCTTCGTTGATGTGCCAAACGGTCGGCTTCAGACCGAGCACTTGCAACGCACGCACCCCGCCGATGCCGAGCACGATTTCCTGCTCCATGCGCATCACCTTGTCGCCGCCATACAGGCGGTGCGTGACGTCACGGTCACGCGGGCTGTTGCTTTCCAGATCGGTGTCCAGCAGGTACAGCGTGATGTGTCCGACCTTTGCTTGCCAAATCTTGATATTGAGCTTGCGGTCCAGCAAGTCCACCGACGTGTAAGCTTCAGAACCGTCAGCGAGCTTGGCAGGAACGATGGGCAAATCTTCAAAATGAGAGTCGTTGTTGGAGGCGATCTGGTTGCCGTCGCCGTCTATGGTTTGATGAAAATAACCTTGACGATACAGCAAGCCGATGCCGATGAACGGCAAGCGTAAATCACTCGCCGCTTTGCAGTGGTCGCCCGCCAGGATACCCAAACCGCCGGAGTAGATCGGGAAACTTTCGTGAAAGCCGAATTCGGCGCAAAAGTAAGCAACCAAATCTTCTTTGCGCAGCCAGTCCGAGCCGCTGGCCGGCAAACGATGATCATGGTAAGTATCGTAGGCCGCCAATACGCGATTGAGATTGCCGATGAACACCTGATCGTCCGCCGCCTCCAGCAGAAGTTGTTCGTCAACGCGCTTCAAGAATGCCTTCGGGCTTTGCCCGGTGGCATTCCACAAACCCGGATGCAAACGCGCAAACAGCGCGCGGGTGGGACGATCCCAGCTATACCAAAGGTTGTTTGCGAGTTCGTCGAGACGCGCCAGACGGGCCGGAACTTTTGGATGAACTTGCAAAATATAGGAGGTACTTTTTTCCATGGTTTTAATATTCAGTCAATAATCAAAAAAGTCGATGCGTAGGAGCGCGGATTATAACGCAAACCCTTCCCATCTCGATGCAGTTCTAAGCGAAGTGAAGCAAGAGAAATGCCAAGCTGAAAAAGTCAGATCTTTGAGACATGCAACGCAGGGCCATACAGCGCAGCACGGTCATTCAGGATCACACTGACCGGCATCGCTTCCAGCAAGGGCCGCATCCGCCCCTTGCTGAAAAAAGTGTCAAGGAATGTGCCGTTTTGCAGACGCGACAATATTTTAGGTGCGATACCACCGCCCAGATACAAACCGCCACGACTCATTACTTTCAGTGCGAGATTACCGGCTTCCGCACCATACAGGCGTACGAACCAATCCAGGGCTTCGACACACAAGTCATCACGCTCGCTCAGAGCAGCCTCGGCAATCACGGCAGCCGCATCGCCCTGCTGCATCTCGCCTTTCTGCATCTCGTGGCTCAGCCAATCGGGTAATGGTACACCACGGTGTTGGCAAAGGAACCCATGCAGGCTGACCAAGCCGGGGCCGGAAACGATGCGTTCCCAACTGACATGTTCATGACGCTGTTGCAAATGTCGCAACAAAGCGATTTCCATGTCATTGCATGGACTAAAGCTGGCATGGCCGCCTTCTGTAGCAAAAGGGTGGTAGCGCTGCCCGTCCCAGAACAAACCCGCCTCGCCTAACCCGGTCCCTGCCGCAATGATCGCCGCGTTACCCCCGGTATTGATCCCCGCGTCGTTCGGTGCGCCCGCGTGCAAGGTCAATAAATCCTCCTTGCCCAGAGCTGACAAGCCAGTTGCAGTTGCTTCAAGATCGTTGAGCAGTGTGCAGTGGCCAAAACCGAATCTACTTTGCAAAGCATCGGCATCAATGCGCCAAGGCAAATTGGTGGTTTGTGCCACCCTGCCTTGCACTGGTCCGGCAATACCGAAAGCAGCTCGAGCCGGAATACCCGAGCCTTGTAAAAATTCGCCAAGCAATTCCTCGAACACGGCGTAATCACGGCTCGCATAGGTCTGTTCGCGCTCCATGTGCAACCGAGTGCCATCCACAGTGATAACGGCAAGACGGGTCTTGGTGCCGCCGATGTCGCCACTTAATATTCGAATAGGTGTTGATTGCATTTTAAGGTAAAAGTGGTGAAACGAGCTTGTGGACCATGAGGGATTCTAGCAGTTTGACTGGTGCCCGGAACCGGAATCGAACCGGTACGCACTTTTTACGGTTGCGACGGATTTTAAGTCCGTTGTGTCTACCAATTTCACCACCCGGGCGGATATTTGGAGGCGAGACCCGGAATCGAACCGGGATAGGCGGATTTGCAATCCGCTGCATAACCATTTTGCTATCTCGCCGTATTGCATTTCATCAGCATAAAATGATTGAGGGAAAGCTGGAATGCTTTCCCTCAGAATTGGAGCGGGAGAAGAGTCTCGAACTCTCGACCTTAACCTTGGCAAGGTTACGCTCTACCAACTGAGCTACTCCCGCAAAACGAGTTGCGCATTATAGGGATATTCAAATCCCTGTCAATAATTTTGCCAGCGATAGTTACCGGCCTGATTTTTCCAATTTAAATAAACGCTCAAAATTCTCCGTGGTGCGCCGCCCTACCTCATCTACGCCGATGCCGCGCAGCAGAGCGATCTCTTCGGCGACATGTTTTACATAAGCGGGTTGGTTGAGCTTGCCGCGATACGGCACAGGAGCGAGATACGGCGCATCGGTTTCGATCAACATACGTTCCAGTGGCACGCGCCGCGCCACTTCTTTGAGTTGCTTGGCGTTCTTGAAAGTGACGATGCCGGAAAAGGAGATGTAGAAACCCATTGCCAGCGCGGCTTCCGCCACCTCCCATGTTTCGGTGAAGCAGTGCATCACCCCGCTCGCCTCGGCAGCGTTTTCTTCCGCCATGATGCGCAAGGTGTCCGCTGCGGCTTCGCGGGTATGGATGATGAGCGGCTTGCTACTCGCGCGCGCTGCGCGGATATGGTTGCGAAAACGCGCGCGCTGCCACTCCAGATCGCCTTTGAGGCGAAAATAATCCAAGCCGGTTTCGCCGATGGCGATGACCTTGGGATGCTGTGCCAACCCGACCAAGCGGGCGACATCAGGTTCTTCAACGCCTTCGTAATCGGGATGCACCCCTACCGAGGCAAAGATGTGAGGATATTGTTCGGCGAGCGCCAAGACCTGCGGAAAATCCGCCAAGTTGACCGAAACACACAGAGCGCTGACGACTTCGTTTTGGCGCATTTGCGCCAGCACATCGCTCATGTTCGCGGCGAGTTCGGGGAAATTGATATGGCAGTGAGAATCAATGAAAGCCATGGTTATTCGAGCATCAGTTGACGGTAGGCGAACAACAAAGATTCAAAGAATAACTTTGGATTGAGTGTGTGTTGCGCTTCGCGTTTCGCTGTTTGCAGGTGTTTTTGCAGGCGTGCCAGGTTTAATGGAGTGATAGATTCAACCAGTTTTATGATGACAGTTTCATCGCCGGGATGATAGCGCAGCTTGCCTGCCAGCTTCATCGAGCTCAGGTCGTAACACCATTGTTGCAGCCATTGCACGACCAGTACCTGCTCGGTTTTTTGCAACGCTTCGGCCAGCGCAAACACATCCAGCTCGGTGGGTTGACGCACGGCGCGGAGCAATTTATCGCGTTCTTCGCTGCCCAGTTGCTCATCCAGTTGCACGGCTTGTAATGGCGAAAAACCTGAAGTTGCGAGGGCTTCGGCGGGATTTTTTACGCCCTGCTCTATCAACCAGCGCGTGGCACTCGCCGCATCGGGAGCCGGTAGCGCGAAGGACAAACAACGGCTCAGAATGGTCGGCAACAATTGCTGCGGCTTGTGCGACACCAGGATGAACAACAGCCCCTGCGGCGGCTCTTCGAGGTTTTTCAACAGGGCATTCGCGGCATTGGTGTTCATTGCTTCGGCAGGATGAATGACAATCACGCGCCTGCCGCCTTGATGCGCGGACATACCGAAAAAATCGGCCAGTCCGCGTATTTGATCGACGGAAATTTGCTTGCTGGGTTTCTTGCCGGATATGGACTTAAAATCCTCGCCTTCTTCACCTTCCAGACTCAACGTTTCCGGTTGCAATAAACGAAAGTCAGGGTGCGAGCCCTGATCAAACCAGTGACATGAGGGGCATTTCCCACATGCAAAAGCAGATTTATCCGGATGTTGGCACAACAAACTTTGGGCAAAATTCATCGCCAGATCAAGCTTGCCGATACCCTTGGTTCCTTTGAATAAAAGACCATGCGCCGGACGCTTGCGCAACTCCTGCAAACGCGCCCAGTCGTTTTTCTGCCAAGGATAAATATCTTTCATATCAAATTATTAAGATGATTTCTTCAAGTTTATGTTTAACTATATCCAGAGACTGCGCCGCATCGATAACAACATATCTCTGTGGGTTTTGCTGAACGCGCTTGTGGTATCCGGCCCGCACGCGCTCGAAGAAATCGGCCTGCTCCTGCTCGAAGCGATCCAGCGAAACATTATTCGCCAAGCGTTGCCGCGCGACTTCGACCGGTACGTCGAAAAAAAGTGTCAGATCAGGCTGTAAATCGGGATGCACCCATTGCTCAAGCTGATTTAACTTATCCCAGTCCAGCCCTCTGCCGCCGCCCTGATAGGCGAAGCTGGCATCGCTGAAACGGTCCGAAATCACCCACTCGCCAGCGCGCAACGCCGGCTTGATGACTTGTTCGATATGCTCCAGGCGTGCCGCAAACATCAACAGCGCCTCGGTGCCGCTGCTCATCGGTTGGTTCAATAATATTTTACGCAATTGCTCGCCGAGCGGCGTGCCGCCCGGTTCACGCGTGATCACCACATCGAGACCGCGCTGCCGCAACGCATCGGCAAACCACGCCAGATGGGTACTCTTGCCGGCACCATCGACACCTTCAAAGGTAATAAATTTGCCCATCTAAGCCTTATTTTTGATATCGGTCAACGGCACGGTTGTGCGCCGTCAAAGTGCTGGAAAATTGCGAACTGCCGTCACCGCGCGATACGAAGTATAGCGCGTCAGTCTGCGCCGGATGCAAAGCCGCCTGCAAAGCGGCCAAGCCCGGCAAGGCGATCGGTGTAGGCGTCAATCCGGCGCGCGTATAAGTATTGTAAGCGGTGTCGGTGAGCAAGTCGCGCTTGCGCAGGTTGCCATCGAACTTGTCGCCCAAGCCGTAAATCACGGTGGGATCGGTTTGCAGCAACATGCCCTTGCGCAGCCGATTCACAAACACCCCGGCAATCATGGCGCGGTCGCTGGCGGTGCCGGTTTCTTTCTCGACGATGGAGGCCAGAATCAAGGCCTGATATTGGCTTTGCATCGGCAAGCCGGGCGCACGGGCGAGCCATGCTTCCTGCAAGCGTTTTTGCATGGTTTGATAGGCGCGCTTGAATATCCGCAGATCGCTGCTACCCGCAGCGAAGTAGTAGGTGTCCGGGAAGAACAAACCTTCGGGATGATTTTCCGTCGCACCGATACGCTGTAAAATTTCTCTGTCGGTTAGGTTCGCCGTGTCGTGGTTGATATCAGGGTTGGTATCCAACGCGTCGCGCAATTGTTTAAATGTCCAGCCTTCAATCACACTCGTCTGGCTCTGACTGACTTCGCCTTTGCTGATGATTTCCAAAAGCTCCAGCGACGACACCGGATGCTCCAGCACGTAATTACCCGCCTTGAGTTGCGCTGCTTTACCCAGCACCCGCCCCAGCCAGACGAATAGCCAGTCTTGTTCCAGTAGTCCGGCTTGCTGCAATTCCCGCGCCGTGCTCTTCAAGCTGCTGCCCTGTTTCAAGTCGAATACAAACGGCGTATTAGGCAGGGTCAATGGGCTATAGGCGTAATAGCCGATACTCGCTACAGTCAGCAGCAACATCAGCAGGAATAAAACCAAAGGTCTTTTCATCAACTTGCTGGCTCCTCTGCCCAGGCTTGCCGGATCTGCATAGCAACAGGAAAACCGATCCAGCGACGTTGCTCCAGTTCGCGTACCGGCCACAAGCCAATGATGCTGTTCACCACGAACAACTCATCGGCATGCAACACCTCATCCAGTCCGACATCGCGAATTTGTAGTGGCATGTTGTGCTGTGTCGACCAAGTAATCACGCGATCACGCTGCACTCCCGCCACGCCGCTACGCGACAAATCCGGCGTAATCAATTCGCCCTGAGACACTAAAAATAAATTACTGCGTGTGCCTTCGATGGCGTTGCCATCGATATCCAGCAGCAAGCCTTCGGCAATCCCTGAATCAGGCAGCTGGGTATCGTTCCACTCGGCAGCCGCCAGCACGTTTTCCAGCCGGTTGAGATGCTTGGTCCCTGCCAAGCGAGGCTGCTGACTTAAGCGTAGTTGGCATAGTCGCGCCTTGATTCCGTGTATTGCCCAATCGGCCGGATAGTCAGGTAAGGGGGAAATATCCCAGAGATGCGTGGTTTCAGCGCAGTCTGGCGGTGCATAGCCGCGTGTTCCCTCCCCGCGTGTGACGATCAACTTCACCACACCGTTGGGATGCCGCGCGAGCAAGTCGTTTAATTCAGCGGAAAGCAACCCAACATCCGGGCAAGCAATGCCCAGTGCGGTGCAGTCGTGTCGAAGTTTTTGATAGTGCAGCAGCCAATGCTGCGCTTTGCCCTGGGTGGCGCGCAGGGTGCGGAACACCCCATCGCCGTAGAGCAGGCCGCGATCACGTATGCTGATCAAATTGCCAGGCTTGCCATTGACCAGCATTGTAGCGAAAAAGCGCTTAGAGCTTGCGGAACACCAGCGTGCCGTTGGTTCCACCAAAGCCGAAATTATTGTTCATCGCGACATTGATCTTCATGTCACGTGCAACATTCGCGCAGTAGTCCAAATCACATTCCGGATCCTGTTCGAAGATGTTGATGGTCGGCGGCGAAATTTGATTGTGTACCGCCAACGCGCAGAATACTGACTCTATTCCGCCCGCACCGCCCAACAGATGGCCAGTCATCGACTTGGTTGAATTCACTACCAGCCTCTTGGCATGATCACCAAACGCCAGCTTGATCGCTTCAGTTTCGTTTTTGTCGCCCAGCGGAGTCGAGGTACCGTGCGCGTTAACGTACTGCACATCTTGCGGATTCAGCCCGGCATTGCGTAACGCGTTCAACATGCTGCGTTTCGGACCATCGCTATTCGGCGAAGTAATATGATATGCGTCGCCGCTCATGCCATAACCGGTCAGCTCCGCGTAAATCCTGGCTCCGCGCGCTTTGGCGTGTTCGTATTCTTCCAGCACCAGTACACCCGCGCCTTCGCCGATCACGAAACCATCCCTATCCTTGTCCCAAGGGCGACTGGCTGTGGCCGGATCATCGTTGCGAGTGCTGAGCGCACGCGCGGAAGAAAAACCACCCACCGCCAGCGCACACACGGTCGCCTCAGAACCGCCCGCAATCATCACATCCGCATCGCCATACTCGATGATGCGCGCCGATTCGCCGATGCAATGCGTACCGGTGGTGCAAGCAGAGACCATCGCCAGATTTGGGCCTTTCAACCCGTACATCACGGAGAGATTGCCGGAAATCATGTTGATGATCGTGCCCGGAATGAAGAACGGCGATATTTTGCGCGGCCCTGCGGCGAGGTAATCGTTATGCGTGTCCTCGATCATCGGCAAACCACCGATGCCCGAACCGATGTTCACGCCGATACGCTCGGCATTTTGCTCGGAGACTTCCAGCCCGGAATCCTTAAACGCCTCTATGCCGGCCACCAGACCGAAATGGATAAATCTGTCCATGCGGCGCGCATCCTTGGCGGAAAGGTACTGCGTGGCATCAAAATCTTTCACTTCGCCGGCAATCTGAGCTGCCATCGCACTGGCATCAAAATGAGTGATATTGGTGATGCCAGACTTCCCCGCGACGATATTCTGCCAGGTCGTGGGTATCCCTATCCCTACTGGGGAGATGATGCCTAGTCCGGTAATGACGACTCTACGTTTAGACAAATTGGCTCCGCCAAACAGAAAGGATGGACAAGCAGAAAAAGATTGGCAAATGGAATAAAGAAGTGGATTACTTTT
>CABDYQ010000222.1_pt1 | contig 12859 bp, 12 predicted proteins | sample 3132001 | NCBI WGS metagenome assembly CABDYQ01 (sample SAMEA5534338, study PRJEB31848) | metagenome | biome: tundra; feature: field; material: soil | place: USA | collected 2013-05 | depth 0.45 m
CTCTCCCCCGGAGGGGGAGAGGGATAGGGTCTCGCTGCGCGAGTCTCATGTTAAATGTGGGCGCAAACTTGTCATCACCGACGCGGTATTCAGTATGGACGGCGATCTCGCGCCGTTGCCGGAATTGCTGGCGTTATGCGAACAACATGATGCGTGGCTGCTGATCGACGACGCGCACGGTTTCGGCGTGTTGGGTGAACAGGGACGCGGCTCACTGGCGCATTTCGGCATCGCATCGAAACGCGTCATCTGCATGGCGACACTGGGCAAAGCGGCGGGGGTGTTCGGGGCGTTCGTCGCCGCGGAACAGGTGGTGATCGATACGCTCATCAACCATGCGCGCAGCTATGTTTACACGACTGCCACACCGCCCGCACTGGCGAGCGCGCTGCTGGAGAGTCTGCGACTGATAGCAAATGGTGATGAACTGCGCGACCATCTGCAACGCCTGATCGCGCAATTGCGCAGCGGGTTGCGCAGCCTGCCGTGGTCTGTGATGCCATCTGCAACGGCGATACAACCCTTGCTGGTTGGCGGCAATCAGGCGGCGTTGAATCTGAGTGCCGGATTGCGTGAACGCGGCATCTGGGTCGCGGCGATCCGTCCACCCACCGTGCCGCAGGGCACAGCGCGCTTGCGCATCACCTTGTCCGCCGCGCATCGCGCAACGGATGTGACACGGTTGATCGAATCATTGCATGAGCTTGCACGTTAAACAACTCGGCAGCGGTGCGCCGCTGTTGCTGATACACGGCTGGGGCATGCACGGCGGCCTATGGGGCCGTGTCGCGGAACAGTTGGCGCAACATTTTCGCGTGCTGGCAGTGGATTTGCCGGGGCATGGCTACAGCGTCAACAACGAAAGGGGCAAGGGACAAGGGACAAGGGACAAGGGGCTACCCTTGACCCTTGACCCTTCACCCTTCACTTTGGACTCCATCGTCGATGAATTGTCAGCACAGTTCGATGAGCCACTCAACGTATGCGGTTGGTCGCTGGGCGGGCAGATCGCATTGCGTTGGGCGATGCGCCATCCACAACAAGTGAACCGCTTGGTGTTGGTAGCGAGCACGCCATGTTTCGTGCGCAAGATCGAGTGGCCGTGCGCAATGGCTGCTGAGGCACTGGCGGAGTTTGGCGCGGGGTTGCAGCAAAATTACGCGCTGACTCTGCGGCGCTTCCTCGCTCTGCAAGTGCGCGGCAGCGAGCAGGAACATGAGTTGCTGGCGACGCTGCGCGGCACGTTGTTCAGTCACGGTGAGGCGGATTTAAGCGCGTTGCAGGGTGGCCTGGAGATTTTGCGCAATTGCGATTTGCGTAGCGCATTGCCGGACATCAGGCAGCCTGCGCTGGTGATCGCCGGTGAGCGTGACACACTCACGCCGCCGCAAGCCTCGCAATACCTGGCAAGCCACTTGCCGGATGCACGATTGGCGACGATCAGGGGCGCGGCGCACGCGCCGTTTTTATCGCATCCGGATGAATTTATGGAACACATTTTGGATTTTTTGTATGAACCCGGAAAAAGAATTGGCGGGTAGGGGCACGGCGCGCCGTGCCCCTACATTCTTTCAATCGTTCCCACGCTCCGCGTGGGAACGCCGCAGAGCGGGGCAACACGCTCCCACGCAGAGCATGGGAGCGATAGTCGTGAATGAAAACTGGGTATGAATGAGTTCTTGATAGACAAGCAGCAAGTGCGCCGTGCTTTCAATCGCGCGTCGGCAGGCTACGACGCGGCGGCAGTATTGCAGCGCGAAGTGTGCGCGCGGATGCTGGAACGCCTGGAATACATCAAGCTGCAACCGGAGCGCATACTGGACGCTGGCAGCGGCACCGGCTGGGGGACGCGCCGGTTGGCACAACGGTATCCGGCTGCGCAGATGATCGCGTTGGACATCGCCAGCGGCATGTTACAGACCGCGCGCGGACGTTCCGGCTGGTGGCAAAAATTGTTCGGCGGCACAAAGCAAATGCTAGTGTGCGGTGATATCGAAACCCTGCCACTGGCGGCGAATAGTGTCGAGATGGTGTGGTCGAACCTGGCGGTGCAGTGGTGCAATGATTTACCGGCGACGTTCGTCGAGCTGCATCGCGTGCTTAAAGTGGGCGGGCTGTTGATGTTCAGCACCTTCGGCCCGGATACGCTGAAAGAATTGCGGCGGGCGTTCAATGGTGTGGACCAACACAACCATCTCAACCGTTTCGCGGATATGCACGACATCGGCGACATGCTGGTACACAGCGGCTTTGCCGAGCCGGTGATGGATATGGAATATTTGACGCTGACATATGATGATGTGCGCGGTGTGTTGCAAGACCTCAAAACGATAGGCGCGCACAATGCCACCGCAGGACGCGGACAGGGTTTGATGGGAAAAAATGCCTGGGCACGCCTCATGGAAAATTACGAACGCTTGCGCAGCAACGGCAAGCTGCCCGCGACTTTTGAAGTGGTGTACGGCCACGCATGGAAGCCGCAGCCGCGCACGACTAAAGACGGTGCGGCCATCATTCAAACCTCGTTCAAACTGAAATGAATTTTTTTGTCACCGGGACGGATACCAATGTCGGCAAGACGCTGATCAGCTGCGCCTTGCTGCATGGTTTTGCCGCACAGGGCAAACTTGTGGTCGGGATGAAGCCGGTGGCTGCGGGAGGGTCGTTGCGCAGCAATGGGGTACCCACCGGCGGTGACGATCTTGCCCAGCCTTTGGCTGGTTGCAAGTCGCCTGCAAAGCTACTCCTTGCGGGTGCGGCGGGTTGCAATGCAGATGATCAGAACGAGGATGCGCTGCAATTGCGCGCCGCAGGCAATGTGGCGGTGAGCTATGGGCTAATCAATCCGTATTGTTTCCTGCCGGCGATCGCGCCGCACATCGCCGCACAACACGCCGGGGTCGAGATTCGATTTTCGCGTATCACAGAGTCCTATCAAAAATTGGCTGCGCAGGCGGATGTGGTGATCGTGGAGGGTGTGGGCGGCTTGTGTGTGCCGCTTAACGCGCAGCAGGACAGTGCCGATCTGGTACTGGAATTGGGCCTGCCGGTCATCCTGGTGGTGGGCATGCGCCTGGGTTGTTTGAATCACGCACTGCTCACGGTGGGGGCGATCGCCGCGCGCGGCTTGACGCTGGCGGGCTGGGTGGCCAATGTTGTCGAAGCTGACATGGCATCGGTTGAAGAAAACGTTGCCGCGCTGCAGCAGCGGATCGCCGCGCCGTTGCTGGGCATCGTGCCATATTTGCCGCAGGCGGATGCGCGCGTTGCGGCCAGGCAGCTCGATCTGGATCGCTTGAGTCAGCTTGATAATAAAGGCGCGCATTGACCGGCTGCGGTATTATAGATACGTTCAATAATAATCAATCGGTGTGGGGAAAATCGTCATGAAAATTCTGTTGGCGGATGATCATTTGCTGTTCCGCGAGAAGGTGCGCAATAAACAAATTGCCGGGACGGTGCATGTCACTGGACAGTTGGCCTTGATCGGTGCATCTCATGGCTGAAGCGAGCGGCGATTTTCCGACCAATAGGTTGTTCGTGCTGCTGCGCGAATCGCGCTGGATATTGCTGGTCGCTTGCGCGCTGTATTTCACCGTCGCTTTGTATGGTTATGATCGGGCCGACCCGGCCTGGTCGCATAGTGTCAGCGGCATGCACACCAGCAATCCGGGCGGGGTGCTGGGCGCGTATCTCTCCGATCTGTTGTTTTACCTGTTTGGATTCTCCGCCTGGTGGTGGGTGCTGTTCATGCTGGAGCGCGTGTGGGCGGGATACCGCAATTTGCGCGCCGACAGCATCTTCAGCAAGCGGGCATTGTGGGTCTCTATTGCCGGGTTTGCGGCGTTGTTGCTTGCCAGCAGCGCGCTCGAAGCGATCCGCCTGTATACGCTGAAAGTCCCGCTGCCGCTGGCACCGGGCGGAATGCTCGGCGCGGTGCTAGGCGAATCGCTGGCACGGGTGTTTGGCTATACCGGCGCGACGCTGCTGCTGCTGACCCTGATCGCCACCAGCTTTAGCGTGTTCAGCGGATTGTCCTGGCTGCGTTTTGTGGACTGGTTGGGTGAACTGCTGGAAACCGCTTATCTGTGGGCGCGCCAGACTTGGCAGACACGCCAGGATCGGCGTATCGGCATGCAGGCGACGCATGAGCGAGTCGCCGTCGTCGAAGAAGAAAAAAAGAAACGCGTTGAGGAGCACCAGCCCATACATATCGAAATGCCGCTGATGGAAGTGGTCAAATCGGCGCGAGCCGCGGAAGAAAAACAGGTTCCGTTGTTCGCCGATATGCCGGACTCGCCGTTGCCGCCGTTGCATTTGCTGGATCAGGCATCACAGCAGGTTGAAGTCGTGTCTGCCGACACGCTGGAATTCACCTCGCGCCTGATCGAGCGCAAGCTGAAGGATTTTGGCGTGGAAGTGAAAGTGGTGGCAGCCTATCCCGGGCCGGTGATCACGCGTTATGAGATCGAACCCGCCGTCGGTGTGAAGGGCAGCCAGATCACCAATCTGGTGAAGGATCTGGCGCGCGCATTATCGGTGGTGAGCATACGCCTGGTCGAAACGATACCCGGCAAGGCATACATGGCCCTGGAGTTACCCAACCCGAAACGGCAGGTGGTGCGCCTGTCCGAGATACTCAGCTCGCAGGTGTATGCCGATATGGGCTCCGCGCTGACCATCGCGATGGGCAAGGATATTTCCGGCAAACCGGTGGTCGCCGATCTGGCCAAGATGCCGCATGTGCTGGTGGCGGGTACCACGGGTTCCGGCAAATCGGTGGCGATCAACGCGATGATCCTGAGCCTGCTATACAAGGCCACGCCGCAACAAGTGCGCCTGCTGCTGATCGATCCGAAGATGCTGGAATTGTCGGTGTACGAGGGCATTCCGCACTTGCTCGCGCCGGTGGTGACGGACATGCGCCAGGCCGCTTCCGCGCTCAACTGGTGCGTGCAGGAAATGGACAGGCGCTACCGGCTCATGTCTCACTTTGGCGTGCGCAACATCGCCGGCTACAATCAAAGAGTGCGCGATGCCGTGAAAGCCAGGCAGCCGCTCACCAACCCGTTCACGCTCACGCCGGAGAATCCGGAACCACTGAAAGAGATGGAGTTTATAGTGGTGTTCATCGACGAGCTTGCCGACTTGATGATGGTGGTGGGCAAAAAGATCGAGGAACTGATCGCGCGTCTGGCGCAGAAAGCGCGCGCTTCCGGCATCCATCTGGTGCTGGCCACACAACGCCCGTCAGTGGATGTGATTACCGGATTGATCAAGGCCAACGTGCCGACGCGCGTCGCCTTTCAGGTATCGAGCAAAATCGATTCGCGCACCATCCTCGACCAGATGGGCGCGGAAGCCTTGTTAGGGCAGGGCGACATGCTGTATCTGCCGCCAGGCACCGGCTATCCGCAACGCGTGCATGGCGCGTTCGTGTCCGATCAGGAAGTGCACCGCGTCGCCGAATATCTCAAGGCGCAAGGTGAGCCGCAGTACATCGACGGCGTGCTAAATTCGCTGGAAGAGACATCAGAAGAGGGCGGTGTAGCGGGTGAGAGCCTGGGTGCGGAAGCGGATCCGCTGTATGACCAGGCGGTGGAAATCGTCGTCAAAAATCGTCGCGCTTCGATCTCGCTGGTGCAACGGCATTTGCGCATCGGCTACAACCGCGCCGCGCGGCTGGTCGAACAAATGGAAGCGGCAGGGATCGTCTCGGCGATGCAAAGCAACGGTAATCGTGAAGTGCTTGCTCCAAATCGGGAAGGGTGAAAGGGGAAGGGCAACAACCGCTCTGAGGTTTCCCCTTCTCCCTTGTCCCTTAACTCAATTCAGGTGTAAAGCGTGTTCAAAAATTTTTTAATCGGCTTTTCAATTTCCCTGTTCGCTGCAACCGCCCACGCCGGAGCCATCGAAAAACTCAAGACCTTCATTGCCGCGACACATTCCGCACAGGCGAATTTCACTCAAGAGGTTTTGGATCAAAACGGCAAGCGCATCCAGAGCGCGTCCGGCATCATGCAGTTTCAGCGTCCCGGTAAATTCCGCTGGACTTACCAGAAGCCCTACGAGCAACTCATCGTCGGAGACGGTACCAAATTCTGGTTGTACGATACCGACCTGAATCAGGTGACAGTCAGGAAACTGGATGCGGCCTTGGGTAGCAGTCCCGCCGCGCTGCTCTCCGGCAACAACGAAATCGAGCGTGGTTTTACGCTCATGGAAAACGGCAACAAGGATGGCCTGGAATGGCTGCAAGCTACGCCCAAAGGCCAAGGCAGCAAAGGCCAAGACAGCAGCTTCAACAAGATACTCATGGCATTCAATGCGCAAGCCGAGTTGGTCGTGATGGAACTGAACGATATGTTCGGGCATAAAACCGTGCTGCGTTTTTCCGCCATGCAGCACAACCCGAAATTGGCTGAGAAACAATTTCATTTCACGCCGCCCAAAGACGCAGATGTGTTGAGCGAATAACAGGGTGTTGAAAAACGTCGCGAGCGATGGCAGAACAAGGCGCGAAGGGGCGAAGTGGGTCTCGCAGGGATGGGCGGCTTTCCTTTGCCGCCCAACTCGCAAAAAGCGGAGTTTACTATTAGTTTATCGCTGCGCGACCCCGCATTTTGAGCCCTTGAGCAACGCAGTTATGCCGAAGCGCATAACCAATGACTTAGTTGGCGTAGTTTGCCAGCTTAGTCAGATGGCTAGTCGTTTCATCAGTAGTTTTTCAACACCCTGTAAGATATTGGCATCTCTTGGCCAACTAGGAAATGTAGCATGAGCCGCATTGCATTCGTATGGGAACTTGGTTCGTCATACGGCCATATCTCTGTGCTGCTTCCATTTGCAAGAAGGCTCAAGCAACGCGGTCATGATGTGGTGTTGGTGCTGCGCGAACTGCACAATGTCAGCGGCATACTTGGGGATGAAATCCCGATATTGCAGGCCCCGTTATGGTTGCCGCAGCTAAATGGTTTGCCCGAGCCCCCGCTCAACTATTCAGAGATTCTCATGCGCTACGGTTATTTCAATGCGGATGGACTGGCCGGTTTGGTGAGCGCGTGGCGGTCTCTGTTTGCGCTGCATGGCAGCGATGTGATCGTGGCGGATCATTCTCCCACGGCGTTGCTTGCGGCGCGCAGCATGGGTTTGGCGGCAACGACGCTGGGTACCGGTTTTTATTTTCCGCCGCGTCAGACGCCGATGCCCAATATGCGTACATGGCTGAATGTTCCGCATGGACGACTGGAAAATTCGGACACGCTGGTACTGAACAACATGAACACGTTGCTCGCCACGCACAAGGTTAAGCCGCTAGTGAGTGTGAGCGAGTTGTTCGGGATCGAAGAAAATTTCCTATGCACTTTTGCCGAGCTGGACCATTACTCGCAACGCGAACCGGCCAAATATTGGGGGGCTTGCTGGAACATGGAAATGGGGCAGGAGGTCGCGTGGCCGGATGGCGAAGGCAAGCGCGTGTTTGTTTATCTGAATATCCAAAGCCGCGATTTTGCCAAAGTGCTGGAAGCTATCGCGGTACTGGGCCTTCGCGCTATCGTGTGTGCGCCGGGTATTTCGGATGATTTGCGGCGAAAATATGAGAACCCGCGCATCATCGTTTCGACCAAGCCGTTCAGGCTCGACAAGCTGCTGGCGGGGTGCGACCTTGCCATCGGCTATGCGGGACACGGTATGACGGCGGGCATGTTGATGGCAGGTGTGCCGCTGCTGTTGTTGCCCCGCCACCTTGAACAATTCTTGCTAGCCATGCGTGTTGCGGCGACGGGTGCGGGCATAGCGGTGAATCCCGAAGCGCCGCTCCCCGATTATCCGGCTTTGATCCGTATGATGCTGGATGCACCGGACTATCGTGAAAACGCGCGGCTGTTTGCGAAAAAATATGCCGACTTCAATCAGAACGAGCAACAGGAAAATATCTTGGCCAGAATCGAAAAAATCGCCATCGAAGAAATCGCCGCCCGAAAACAGGGAGGAACATGACTGCCGATACGCGAGAACTGTTTGCCGAAAATGTTGCCGCTGCGCCGCTGGCGGAACGCCTGCGACCCAAGCACATCGATGAAGTGATCGGCCAGCCGCATTTGTTGGGCGAGGGCAGGCCGCTGCGTCTGGCATTTCAATCCGGCAAGCTGCACTCGATGATCCTGTGGGGGCCGCCCGGGGTCGGCAAGACTACGCTGGCGCGGCTGATGGCCTCGGCCTTCGATGCCGAATTCGTGCCGCTATCGGCGGTGCTGTCCGGCGTCAAGGACATTCGCGAGGCCATCGCGCAGGCACAGCAAGTGCTGCAACAGCGCGGCCGTCACACCATTCTGTTCGTGGACGAAGTGCATCGTTTCAACAAATCGCAGCAGGATGCCTTTCTGCCTTTCGTCGAACAGGGTTTGGTGACCTTCATCGGCGCGACCACCGAGAATCCTTCCTTCGAGGTGAACAACGCCTTATTGTCGCGCGCTCAAGTGTATGTGCTGCATGCACTTTCGGCGGAAGAGCTGGCGCAATTATTCGAGCGTGCGCGGCAAACACTAGCCACCGTTCGCCCTGAGCCTGTCGAAGGGGATAAGGGAGCCACTTCGGCAAGTTCAGGACAGGCTTCGACAGGCTCAGCCCGAACGGGTCTTTTAGAGTTCACGGATGACGCACGCGAACGCATCATCGGTTACGCCGACGGCGATGCGCGCAGATTGTTGAATGCGCTGGAACAATTGCAAACCGCCGCCAAAACTGCGGGCGTGAGCAAGATAGACAGCGCGTTCCTCGACAACACGCTGGCGCAAAACCTGCGCCGTTTCGACAAGGGCGGCGAGGCGTTCTACGACCAGATCTCCGCGCTGCACAAATCGGTGCGCGGCTCCAATCCTGATGCCGCCTTGTACTGGCTGGTGCGCATGCTGGACGGCGGCGCGGACCCGCGCTATTTGGCGCGGCGCATCGTGCGTATGGCGTGGGAAGACATCGGCCTGGCCGATCCGCGCGCCATTCAACTAACACAGGATGCCGCGCAAACTTACGAGCGGCTCGGTTCGCCAGAAGGTGAGTTGGCACTGGCGCAAGCGGTGCTGTATCTGGCCTGTGCGCCGAAGTCGAACGCCGGTTATGTCGCGTATAATGCCGCGCGCGCTTGGGTCAAGGAGGACGGCTCGCGCGAGGTGCCGCTGCGCCTGCGCAATGCGCCGACCAAATTAATGAAGCAGCTCGATTACGGCAAGGGTTACCGTTACGCGCAGAACGAGGAGGAAGGCTATGCGGCGGGCGAAACCTATTTCCCCGACGACATGCCGGAAGTGAGTTTCTACCAGCCGACCGAGCGCGGGCTGGAGGCGAAGATCGCAGAGAAGCTGGCGCATCTGCGCGAGCTGGATGCTGCGGCAAAAAAGAAAAAATAATGGTAGGTCGGGCTGCGCCCGCAAGGGGCAGGCCGTGGTTGTAAAGCCGCTAAAGCGGCAACAACCACGCACTGCCCGACATGGTGGGCGTAGCCCGACCTACATTGAAGCGGAGATGAGATGCTGGATATACAACTATTGCGCAACGATTTGGTGGGAGTAGCTGCGCGCTTGGCGACACGCGGCTTTGCGCTGGACACAACACGCTTTCAGGGACTGGAAGCGCAGCGCAAGACCATCCAGATACGCACTCAGGAATTGCAGGCAGCAAGAAATCGTATTTCAAAAATGATTGGCCAGCTTCGTGGTGCTGGACATGGCCCAGACGATGAAGAGGTTGGGGATTTAATGCGCGAAATGCAGAACATTCCCGATCAGTTAAAGGAAGCTGAAAAACAACTTGGTGAAATTCAGAATGAATTGCAGCAATTGCTGGAAGTGATTCCCAATATACCGCACAGCAGCGTTCCGATTGGAAAATCCGAGGCGGACAATCTCGAAGTACGCAAGGTCGGCAACATTCCGCAGTTTGATTTTGTGGCCAAGGATCACGTCGATCTGGGAGAAAAGTTGGGGTTGGATTTCGACACCGCTGCCAAAATCAGCGGCGCGCGTTTTTCCGTGCTGAAGGGCGGATTGGCGCGGCTGCATCGCGCGCTGGCGCAATTCATGTTGGATACACATACCGAACAGCATGGCTACACCGAGGTGTATGTTCCGTACTTGGTGAATGCCGATTCGATGCGTGGCACAGGCCAACTACCCAAGTTTAAGAATGATTTGTTCGAGATTAGGCGCGAGACTTTTATTGCTCGAGGTGTTGCTATTGGGCCGGACGGAAATGAAATTCGCCAATCTGAAACGGCAGGGTTAGATAGAGCGCAGGAAATGTTCCTCATCCCTACCGCCGAAGTCCCGCTGACCAATATGGTGCGCGACGAGATCGTGCCGCTGGAACAGCTGCCGATGAAGTTCGTGGCGCACACACCGTGCTTCCGTTCCGAGGCCGGTTCCTACGGACGCGACACGCGCGGCATGATCCGCCAGCATCAGTTCGACAAGGTGGAGTTGGTGCAGATGGTGCATCCCGATGAGTCTTACGCCGCGTTGGAGCAATTGCTCGGACATGCCGAAACGATATTACAGAAACTGGCCTTGCCCTATCGCGTGGTGAAACTGTGCACCGGCGACATGGGTTTTTCTGCGGCGCTGACTTACGACATTGAAGTCTGGTTGCCGGCGCAGAACACCTACCGCGAGATTTCTTCGTGCAGCAACTTCGAGGCGTTTCAGGCGCGCCGGATGCAGGCGCGTTTTCGCAATGCGCAGGGCAAGCCAGAGCTGCTGCATACCCTGAATGGCTCGGGCTTAGCGGTCGGACGCACGCTGGTGGCGGTGCTGGAGAATTATCAGCAAGCCGATGGTAGCGTGGTGGTTCCCGAAGTGCTGCGCCCCTACATGGGCGGCAAGGAAAAACTCACAAGCTAAATGTAATTCCAATTCGCATTAAAAACAGCATGTATGTAAGAGCGGGCCATAACCAGCCACTTGGCTGTTGTTCTTTGACAGCCTAGTGGAATGGCTATAACCAATGACTTCCCCAGCGTCTTTCGGGTGCCCGTCCAAAAGTTTTTCGGATGCTGGGTTAGTCAGATGGCTAGTAGTCATATCAGTGGTCCCATCAAAAGTTTTTCGGACATCCGGCAAAATTATTATCGTTTTTAGTGAGAATTGGAATAAGGTCGTCCATCTGTTCGGCATCGCCGTGGTCGAAGCACATGAAAACTCCGCTACTGACCGCGAATTTGCCGGCATTTTGTCGGCAGCGATGTTGAAAAAAGTCGGGCGTGAGGAGCAAGACTGGGGCGCGTCGAACTCCGGTTAGAAGAGCGGCAGCCAGCAGAGGACAACTAGGGTAACAAGCGTTGCATCGGCTCTACCAGTCGATATGAAACTTCCTCCGGCACGGCTATCGGTTGGCCGGGTTCCAGTCGCTTGAGCATGTCATAGTAGCTGCGGATGCTTTCCACCAGAATCACCGCCTCGCCGCCGCGCGCATAACCGTATTTCAGTGTGCTGTAATAATTTGGCCGGTTCAGCAGCGGCATCCATTTTTTCACGTCTGACCAACTGTCCGGGTTCAATTCGGCGCGGCTGGTCAGAATGCGCGCATCTTCCAGATGACCATAGCCCTGATTGTAGGCGGCCAGTGCCAGCCAGGTGCGATCAGGTTCCGGGATGCGACCCGGCATTTGTTCCTTGAGCAGCAGCAGATATTTCGCGCCGGCGCGGATGCTTTCGCGCGCATCCAGTCGATTGCTTACCTTCATCCGGTCGGCGGTATCCCCGGTCAGCATCATCATGCCGCGCACATTGGTGTAAGAGGTGGCGAGCGGTTTCCACTGCGATTCCTGATAAGCCAGCGCCGCCAACAGTCGCCAGTCCTCTCCGGTAAGCGTGGCGGCTTCCTCAAACATGCGGCGGAAATGCGGCAGGACTTTATTGATTCCGGTGATGAAGGCGGCAGCATCCATCTTGCGCAGCCGGTTGTTGTAACCGTAGTAACGATCCAGCAAGCGATGCAGCGTGCCGTCTTGCTGGATGCCGGTGAAAAAAATTTGTACTTGTTCGAGCAAGCCGGGATCAGCATCCTCGGGGAATCCCCAGGCGAGTTTGGAAGGCGGGGCAATATCAAGTTCGGCGACCAGATTGGGGTGATAGTTGCGTGCATCGTCAAGCTGCAGTTCATTGGCAGCCGCGCAATCCAGGGTGCCTTCGCCGACCTCGGCCAATAGGTCTTGCGTGGTGAGCTTGTGACGAGTTTGCCATTGCAACGAGGGCAAATTTGTCCGTGCCTCGCGCAGTGCCACCTCATGAGCCGATCCGGCCGTCACCGCCAATTTTCTACCCGCCAGATCAGCAAGATTTTTTATGGGAGGTCTATCGCCATTACATACCACCAATTCGCGCACACTCTGGTAGCTGGGGCCAAACTGCAGCGCGGCAGGGTTGTTCTCGCTACGCAGCGGAACGGCAGCAAGATGTGCCTGGTGTTTGCGTAACGCGGTAAGGACTTCATCTTGCGGCAGCGGAACCGTTTCGAGCGTGACATGCAATTGCTCGGCGAACAATCGTGCCAATTCGCGCTCAAGTTCCCCCTCCGGCCCCAGTGCGGTTTCCGGAACCACCACCACCAGCTTGCCAGCATTCCATGGCGGAACCTGTTGATCACAGGCAGCCAGCAACAGGCATAAGCTGACCAGTACTGTTTGCACACATCGAGTCGGGTTCCGCATGTGGACATTCTGCACGAAATTGGAGGTTGCTGGTAGAATGCGCGCCGCTATTTGTTGACTCACCCGGAGAGGTGTCAGAGTGGTCGAATGTACCGGACTCGAAATCCGGTGTGGCGTTATGCGTCACCGTGGGTTCGAATCCCACCCTCTCCGCCA
>CABDYQ010000231.1_pt1 | contig 11718 bp, 10 predicted proteins | sample 3132001 | NCBI WGS metagenome assembly CABDYQ01 (sample SAMEA5534338, study PRJEB31848) | metagenome | biome: tundra; feature: field; material: soil | place: USA | collected 2013-05 | depth 0.45 m
CGCGGGTGATGCGTTGCATCTGACCAGCGCGTTGCAGGCCAATGTAAAACGCATGGCAACACTGGATGACGTGTTTGCACGCAATGCCAAGCAACGAAAAATTGCAGTGGTCGAGTTTTAGCCAGCAACGAAAATAATTGAGCCTGACCCATTTCTCTATTTCTTTGTGGAGCGTAGCCACTTGCAGGGAGCGGAAACATGTACCGGGAAATCCTGAAATTCTGGTTCGAAGAAATCGAACCGTCGCAATGGTGGAAAAAGGATGAAAATCTGGACCGGTTAATCACCGGGAGATTTTCGGATATTCATCACCATGCAACCCTTTGCGAGCTGTTCGAGTGGAGAAAGGATGCACACGGCAGGCTGGCGGAGGTTATCGTGATCGATCAATTTTCGAGGAACATGTTCAGGAATTCTCCCCTGTCATTTACCTATGATTCCCTGGCGCTTGCACTGGCACAGGAAGCCATTTTAGTTGGCGCAGACAAATTATTGAAACAGACCGAGCGAAGCTTCCTCTACATGCCATTCATGCACAGCGAGTCGCTGAAGATTCATGAGATCGCCACTAAGTTGTTCCGGGACAATGGCAACCAGAACAGCCTCGATTTCGAATTGAAGCACAAAGCAATCATTGAAAGGTTTGGCCGCTATCCGTACAGGAACAGCATCCTTGGCAGGAAATCTACCGATGAGGAAATCGAGTTTCTGAAGCAACCAGGTTCGGGGTTCTGACGAACACCAGCCAGTATCAGCTAACACAACACCTGCGCAGGATTGAACGCCTTGCATGGTGCTGCATAAGCAAGCAAGGGGCGGTATACTCGGCGGCGAAAAACAATTCAGATTTGAGCTAACCCTTTTCATCCTATTAATTCAATGTCCGGCAAACGTCAACATTTCATACCGCGCTTCCTGCAAAGCGGCTTTGCCAGTCACACGAATGGCGATGAAATATTCACATGGGTTTATCGAAAAGATACCCAGCCTTACAACACGAACATTGCCAATACTGGCGTTGAAGGCCATTTCTACTCTCAAGATGATGACAACCAAGCTGACGACGACATCACTTCAGCCGAAGGTGTTTTTTGTGAATTGGTGTATGCTCTACGCAACGGCTCGGAGGAAGCGACTGCAGATTCAGGTGCGCTTGCGGAACTGATCGCTCATCTCGAAATTCGTACTCGCCATCTACGGCAGAGCTTCTCGAATACATCCGGTCTTGTGATGGAAGAAATGCTTCGATTCATGGATGATCAACAAGCCTTTGGTGATTTTATGAAAAGGCGCCTCAAGAACGATCCTTCTTTCATGCGAGATGCGATTACAAATGAACTCAGAAAGCGCAATTTGCCGGATTCACTCTTACCGCGTCTCCTCGATGTTAGTCTAACTCAGCCGTTTCTTGAACAAATGCTGCCTTCATTACTTGCTGACCTACCTTTGATGACCGATCAATTCCGATCGGCGCTGCCACACATATTAAAGAGCGCCTCGAAATCTGGCCACATTAAAGCGCTCAAGCAAACGCTAAGTCCGCAAGTTAAGACTGACCAGTATCGAGCCCTAAAGTTTTGCCTATTGCGTAGCACCAAAGTGATGTTTCCTTTGGGTGACGCACCAATCATATTCAAATTAAATGGGGAGAGGCCGTTCAAGACGTTCTCCGAGAAAGATGATCTCATTCATTCTGTTTATCTACCATTAACCCCTAGCCTTGTTCTAGTCGGCAGTATGGAAGAAGATATTCCAGAACTTTCTCAAATTCCAATTGCGATTGCGCAGTGCTCCCTAGAGTATTTCATCAGCGACTCACGAAGCAGCGCCAACGATGCTCTCCATACCCACATCGGAGAAAACGCGTACCTCTTAACTGAAAATCAAATAAATAATTTGATCACAGAAATGATAAACGAGGAATAATTGGGGACTGACCAAGGTTTCGTTGCGGCCCTGCTCTCCCCAATTCAAACATCCTATCCTCTCCTCTGGCGTGCGCCGTATACCGGGGCGAAGCTTGGGTTAAAATCCGAACAACCTCCCCTCAATTATTTTCAAACACACTTTGATTCCCGCTTCTCACACTCCGATGCATATCGAACAGCTTCGCCAACGTCTGCGCGATCTCGGTGCCAAGCCGTGCCACGAAGATCGTCTGCTGCGCGGCTGGAGTCAGGTCTGCTCGTACGATAGGCCGCGCAGCGCCGCAGCAGGTTTCTTTCCGCTTGCACTGCGCAATGAGTTGCCCGCCATTGAAGCGGAGTTGAATGGGCTGGCGCACCTGCGCAGTGAATATCCCGCCGATGAAGGCGTCGCACGACTGCTGGTGGAACTGGCCGATGGCCAGATGGTGGAGAGCGTGCTACTGCCGCGTGGCGGTCTGTGCGTTTCGACGCAGGTTGGTTGTGCCGTGGGGTGTGTCTTCTGCATGAGTGGCCGCGCCGGTCTGCAACGCCATCTCGGCAGCGCCGAGATCGTCGCCCAGGTGGTGCTCGCGCGCAAACGCCGCGCAGTGAGCAAGGTGGTATTCATGGGCATGGGCGAACCGGCCCACAATCTCGACAACGTGCTCGAAGCGATCCAGCTGCTTGGCACACAAGGCAACATCGGCCACAAGAATCTGGTGTTATCTACGGTGGGTGATCTGCGGGTGTTTGAGCGGTTGATGAATCCGGATTGTTCATCAGGTTCAAACCCCCTCCAGCTCCCCCTTGTCAGGGGGAGAGCAGAGTCGGCTCCTCCCCTGACAAGGGGAGGCTGGGAGGGGTTGAGGCGAGAGAGCGGACGAGAGAAGCAATCTTCAATCCCTCTGGTCAAACCGGCGCTCGCCCTTTCACTGCACACCACCGATGCGACACTGCGTACCAAGTTGCTGCCTCGTGCACCGCAGATCGCTATCGAAGAGTTGGTGGAGCGCGCCGAAGTGTATGCGCGCGCCACCTCTTATCCGGTTCAATATCAATGGACGTTGCTCGAGGGCATCAACGACAGCGATGCCGAGCTGGAGAGGATAACTCATCTCCTCTCCGGGAAATACGCCGTGATGAACTTCATCCCCTTCAACGACGTCGACGGACTAGCCTATCGCCGCCCCTCAGCCGAACGGATCGCGGCTATGGTGCACACACTGAAGCAGCATGGCATCCTCGCCAAGATACGCGATTCAGCGGGACAGGAAGTAGAAGGCGCGTGCGGGCAGTTGCGGGCTAGGGCAGTGAAAGAAAAATTATCCTTTAGTACCAAATCCGTTCCTTCCTCCTTGCAGGGGGAGGGGATGCACCCTGTATTTGTGACACAGCGAATTTTTTGAGCTTCGTAGGTCGGGTTAGCGCAGCGTAACCCCGACGCTTACCTCACAATAATTCGTCTGTCGCTGACGGTTCCCTTTCTTTTGTATCACTGCCATTACTTTTTCCTCACGCCGCTATAATCCGTCCTTTCGACATTACTGGAAATTACCGTGTCTGATCGTTTGGCCGTGTTATCGCAATACCTGATGCCGAAGCAGCTGCTGACCGTGCTGGCCGGCAAGTTTGCAAGCGCCCGTCTGGGTGGACTGACCACTGCGGTGATCCGCCGCTTTGTGGCGCGTTACGGAGTGAACATGCAGGAGGCGGCCAATCCGGACATCGCGAGCTATGCCAGTTTCAATGATTTTTTCACGCGGCCATTGCGCGAGGGTGCACGCCCGCTGGCGGATGCCGATTTTATCTGCCCGGTGGATGGTGCGATCAGCCAGTTCGGCGCAATCGAGCGCGACAATATTTTTCAGGCCAAGGGACACAGCTACACGACGACAGCGCTGGTCGGTGGCGATGCGGATCTGGCCGCGCAATTTGCAGACGGCAGCTTTGCCACGCTGTATCTCAGCCCCAAGGATTATCACCGTATCCACATGCCGTGCGCGGGACGCTTGCGGCGCATGATTTATGTGCCGGGCGAACTGTTTTCGGTGAACCCGACGACAGCACGCGGCGTGCCGGGTCTGTTCGCGCGCAACGAGCGGGTGGTGTGTGTGTTCGATAGCGAATTGGGACCTTTCGTATTGACACTGGTCGGTGCCACCATTGTCGGCAGCATGGCCACGGTGTGGCACGGCGTTGTCAACCCGCCGCGTTCGCACTCGGTACGCGAGTGGCACTACGACAGCCATGAGGTCTTATTGCAAAAGGGCCAGGAGATGGGGCGCTTCCTACTCGGCTCCACAGTGGTGATGCTGTTCCCGAAAGATACGCTGAACTTCAATCCTGAATGGGAACCCGCCAAGGCGATACGCATGGGTGAAGCGATGGGTGTCAAACCGGTTTGATCCGCACGCTTTTAATTCCACGGTAGCGTAAACAATCGGGGACTGATCATGGCATCTTTGTGGCCCTGCTCTCCCCCATTCAAACCTCATATCACGCCCTATGAAAAAAACCGCCCCGACCAAACCTGAGATCGCGCTGCTGGAGCCGTTTGCCGGCCTCGCGCTGGAGCGCATCCATGTGCCGACAACCACTGAAGAGTTTGCGTCCGCCACGGCCGAGATCAAGGCGGCGGGCATCGTGGGATTCGATACCGAATCCAAACCGACATTTGTCACGGGCGATGTCAGTGAAGGGCCGCACGTGGTGCAGTTTGCGCTACACGACAAGGCTTACTTGTTTCAACTGCATCGAGCGGAAGGGCATCCGTTCCTGATCGAGCTGCTGCAATCGGATCAACTCATCAAGGTCGGCTTCGGCCTCAAGTCGGATCGCGGACATATCTTTGCTAAACTGGGTGTGCATTTCAACGCGGTGGTCGATCTCAATACGGTGTTCAGAATGGACGGCTACCACAAAGAGATGGGCGTCCGGGCGGCGGTGGGGCTGGTGTTCAAGCAGCGCTTCCCCAAGTCGAGGCATGTGACCACCTCCAACTGGTCGCAGCCCCAACTCACCCCGCAGCAAATGCTCTATGCGGCAAACGATGCCTACGCGGCACTAAAAGTTCTGGAGGCTCTGAACCTGACCCGCGAGGATTTGCCGATCATGGGATTGACCCCGCGTTCAAATGAGATAGGGACGGAACCAAATTAATACCAAAGAGAAAGCCCGGCATGCCGGGCTTTCTCTTTGCAGCCAGCGTAGGATGGCCCGCCTTGCTTGACACCCTCTCCCCAGCCCTCTAATCGAAACACTGGTAAAACTACTAGCCATCTGACTAGGCTGTCCGATAACGACAGCCAAGTCGCTGGTTATCAGGGCGAACGGATATTTTTCGGATATCTGGGCTCAAGCTTTCTCGAACTTCATCACTCCGCCCACGCATCCTACCTTGATCGTATCTTTCGCGGCGAAGCGGCCTTCCAAAATCAGCTTGGCCAGCGGGTTCTCCAATTGCGCCTGGATGGCGCGTTTCAGCGGTCTTGCGCCGTACACCGGATCGAAGCCTGCGTTGGCGATCTCGGCCAGTGCGGCATCGCTGATCGCCAGCTTCATTTCCATCGCGGCCAAACGTGTTTCCAGATATTTCAACTGGATGCGCGCGATGGACTTGATGTTCTTTTCGTCCAGCGCGTGGAACACCACCACCTCGTCGATGCGGTTGATGAATTCGGGACGGAAATAACTTTTCACTTCGCCCATCACCGCCAGCTTGATGACCTGGTAATCGTCGCCCGCCATTTGCTGGATCATCTGCGAACCAAGGTTGGAGGTCATCACGATCACCGTGTTCTTGAAGTCCACGGTGCGCCCTTGTCCATCGGTCATGCGTCCGTCGTCCAGCACTTGCAGCAGCACGTTGAACACGTCGGGATGCGCCTTCTCCACTTCATCCAGCAGGATGACTGAATAAGGTTTGCGCCGCACTGCTTCGGTGAGTCCGCCGCCTTCCTCATAGCCCACATAGCCGGGCGGCGCGCCGATCAAGCGCGCCACGGAATGTTTCTCCATGTACTCGCTCATGTCGATGCGGATCAGATGATCTTCGGAGTCGAACATGAAACCGGCCAGCGCCTTGCATAGCTCGGTCTTGCCCACGCCGGTCGGGCCGAGAAACAAAAACGAACCATAGGGGCGATTCGGATCGGACAGGCCGGAGCGTGAACGACGAATCGCATCCGACACCAGCCGCACCGCCTCGTCCTGCCCCACCACGCGCTCGTGCAGCTTGTCTTCCATCTTCAGCAGTTTGTCGCGCTCGCCCTGCATCATCTTGGATACCGGAATGCCGGTGGCGCGGCTCACCACTTCGGCGATCTCTTCCGCGCCGACCTGGGTGCGCAGCAAACGGTTCTTGGGCTTGTTCTCCTCGACATGCACCGCTTCTTTCAGCTTGGCTTCGAGCTGCGGCAGCTTGCCGTATTGCAGTTCCGCCACTTGTTCCAGTTTGCCTTCGCGCTGCAGCCGGGTGATCTCGGCACGCACCTTTTCCATCTCTTCCTTGAGCTGTGCCGTGCCTTGCGCCGCGCCCTTTTCCGCCTTCCAGATTTCCTCCAGGTCGGCGTACTCGCGTTGCAGTTTGGCGATTTCGGTTTCGATCAGCGCAAAACGTTTTTTCGAAGCTTCGTCTTTTTCCTTTTTCACCGCTTCGCGCTCGATCTTGAGCTGGATCAAGCGGCGATCCAGTTTGTCCATGACTTCCGGTTTGGAATCTATTTCCATTCTGACGCGCGCGGCGGCCTCGTCGATCAGGTCGATCGCCTTGTCCGGCAGGAAGCGGTCAGTGATGTAGCGGTGAGACAGTTCCGCTGCGGCGATGATGGCCGGGTCGGTGATGTCCACGCCGTGATGCAGTTCGTACCTTTCCTGCAAGCCGCGCAGAATGGCGATGGTCGCTTCCACGCTCGGCTCATCCACCAGCACTTTCTGGAAACGTCGTTCCAGCGCGGCATCCTTCTCGACGTACTTGCGGTATTCGTCCAGCGTGGTCGCGCCTACACAATGCAATTCTCCGCGCGCCAGTGCGGGCTTGAGCATATTGCCCGCATCCATCGCCCCTTCTGCCTTGCCCGCGCCGACCATGGTGTGCAGCTCGTCGATGAACACGATGATGCGCCCTTCTTCCTGGGCGATTTCCTTGAGCACGTTTTTCAGACGCTCTTCAAACTCGCCGCGATATTTGGTACCTGCCAGCAGTGCCGCCATGTCCAGGCTCAGCACCTTCTTGCCCTTCAATGTCTCCGGCACTTCGCCGTTGACGATGCGTTGCGCCAGACCTTCGACGATCGCGGTCTTGCCCACGCCCGGCTCGCCGATCAATACCGGATTGTTTTTGGTACGGCGTTGCAACACCTGAATGGCGCGGCGGATTTCGTCATCGCGTCCGATCACCGGATCGAGCTTGCCCTGACGGGCGCGCTCAGTCAGATCGATGGTGTATTTTTTCAGCGATTCGCGCTGGCCTTCGGACTCGGCGCTGCCGACCGTCTCGCCACCGCGCACGGTGGTGATGGCCTGCTCCAGCGGCGCGCGCGCCACACCATGCTGTTTGAGCAAGCGTCCGGTTTCACCCTTGTCATCGCAAGCCGCGAGCAAAAACATCTCCGAGGCGATGAACTCATCGCCGCGCTTCTGTGCGGCCTTGTCGGTTAAATTCAACAGATTGGACAAGTCGCGCCCGACCTGCACTTCGCCGCCGTGACCTTCCACCTTGGCCAAGCGCTCCACCGCCTCTTTCAACGCGGCCTTTAACGGCGCGACATTGCCGCCGGCGCGCGCCAACAGCGAAGCCGCACCGCTATCGGCATCGTTGAGCAAAGCCAGCAGCAGATGCTGCGGCTCGATGAACTGGTTGTCACTTCCGACTGCGAGACTCTGGGCATCGGACAGGGCTTGTTGGAACTTGGTGGTAAATTTGTCGAAACGCATGGTGCACTCCTTACATAGGTAATTGTTGTTGAAATGGAGGGAGTTGCGGTCGATTTCAAGTGGTTGAAGAGAATTCGCTTGATGTATACAACGCCTGGCAATAATCGTCCATTTATCGTACAATAACACCTGCTGAATTAATAATTTTCCTTGTTCGGGATAGTTAACAAGTGTGCTGTTGTTTATCGGAGCGCGTGAAGCCGAGCGTTCCAAAAAAATGGAATATCCCAGCCGTTAATTGGTCATCCGGCAGCATGAAGGAGAACACGGCATGAAGAGCAAAATCTTAACAGCTTTAGTGACGGGCGCGCGGGGTATCGCGGCGGTGGGTGTCGCGGCGGTATTTGCCGTTCCGGTGGCATGGGCTGGCGATGAGAGATTCAGTCTGTCCAGCGGATTTGACAACAGTTCCAATCAATACGAAGCCGGTCCCTTGCTGTTTAAATTAACTGCCCCTGCCGGCATTTCCGGTGCAGGAAGTGTGGTTCCCGGGATTGGGCGTATCAGAACAGTCGGCATTGCCGGCAACGCGCAATCCGGCTTGGGTGACACCGAAGCAGCGGCCACCTATAACATCTATGCTGGCAGTGCATCCACCCCTCAGATTGATCTAACCGGCAAAGTTAAAGTCAATAGGGCGGATAAAAGCAAAGTTTTCGGTTTCGGTCAAAACGACTACGCGGCGCAGATGGATGTTTATCAAAGCCTGAACAGATTCACCGCAAAGGGCTCGCTGGGCTCCAAGGTTCTGGGCAACCCGACTGGAATTTCTCTGAACCCGTTGCTCTATGGATCCTTCGGGGGTATCTACCAATTCACCGAGCAAACAAGCACGGGTGTCGATATGAGCTTATCCCAAGACCCCTCTGCAACGGGAGTAATGCAACAGGAGCTTAGCGCTTATGTAAGTTATAAGCTCGATAAGAACTTCAGGGCCCGGGGCTACGTGCTCAGGGGATTTTCTAACGGCAATCCGAATAACGCCCTTGGCGGACAAGTTGATTACGGGTTCTAGAGCGATCGGACTTTGCACGCTACAGCCGGGTTAGTTTCTGCCCGGCTTTTTCTTGCCGGGCTATTCCTCAGACGGATTTATAGAAGTTCCCGTAGCCCTGTAGTCCAGCCTGAGTTAATCTGCGTCTCTTCCAAACCGGTCAGTGGAGTACCCATGCTTGAGTCCGAACTCGCCTCACACATCCGCCGCAATGTCACCAACTCGCTCGATGAAGACATTTACACCGGCGACTTGAGCGCGCAACTGTTGCCCGCGACACTTATCTCAACCGCACAAGTCAACACGCGGCAACACGGTGTGTTATGCGGCACGCAATGGTTCGATGAATGCTTTCGCAGGCAAGACCCGAACTGTGCGATCAACTGGCTGGCAAAAGACGGCGACTGGATAAGCGCAGGGCAAACGCTGTGCGAGATTCAAGGTCACGCGCGCGCGCTGCTTAGCGCCGAACGCAGCGCGTTGAACTTGCTGCAAACCCTGTCCGGCACAGCCACGCGCACCAAACTCTACATGGATGCGGTGGCTGGCATTAATGTCAAAATCATGGATACGCGCAAGACTTTGCCCGGGTTGCGACAGGCGCAAAAATATGCGGTGCGAGTAGGCGGCGGACATAACCAGCGTGTCGGTTTGTTCGATGGGATTTTGATTAAGGGAAACCACATCGCCGCAGCAGGAGGCATCAAGCCCGTGCTGGAGCAGGCGTTCCGCCTGGCCAAGCCGGGCATCAGCGTACAAATCGAAGTGGAAAACCTGGCGCAACTGGATGAGGCTTTGAATGCCGGAGCAAAACTGATACTGCTCGACAACTTTGATTTGGATAATTTGCGCGCCGCAGTGCAGCACACCGGCAAACGCGCCGAACTGGAAGCATCCGGCGGCATCACGATAGAGAATTTGCGCAAAGTTGCGCTAACCGGAGTAGGGCGCATCTCGATCGGCAGCTTGACCAAAGACATGCAGGCGATCGATCTGTCCATGCGGTTCAGAACATAAATATGGGTACGCTATGTGCCAGCTATTAGGCATGAACTGCAACACCCCCACCGACATCTGTTTTTCCTTCACCGGATTCCAGAAGCGCGGCGGCGATACGGACGTCCATGCCGATGGCTGGGGCATTGCCTTCTTCGAGGGCAAGGGCGTTCGTCTGTTCCTCGACCCGCAGCCTTCGGCGCAATCGTCCATCGCCGAACTGGTGCGCAACTATCCGATCCATTCGCTCAATGTCATCGCGCATATCCGCAAGGCGACGCAGGGCATCGTCTCGCTGGAGAACACGCATCCTTTCATGCGCGAGCTGTGGGGACGGTATTGGGTGTTCGCACATAACGGCAACCTGCCGCAGTTCCAACCCGTGCTGGATGGCGACTTCATGCCGGTCGGCAACACCGACAGCGAACTCATCTTCTGTTGGCTGCTGCAAAGCCTGCGCCAGCGTTTCGGCGATGCACCGCCATCACGCGATGCGTTGTTCGCCGTGCTGCATGAACTCACCTGTCCGCTCGCCGGCATGGGCATCTTCAACTATTTGCTCTCCAACGGAGACTGCCTGTTCGCACACTCCTCCACCGAATTGAGCTATATAATCCGGCGTGCCCCATTCAACGTGGCGCACCTGAAAGATGAGGACGTGATGGTGGATTTCAGCCAGGTGACCACGCCGAATGACCGTGTGGCAATCATTGCCACCCAGCCGCTTACGGACAACGAACCGTGGGTGATCATGCAACCCGGCTCCCTGTGGATGTTCCATGAAGGCGAGGCAGTGTCTCAGCTTGATACTCTCCCCAGTCCGGTCAACTCGCTGGTCGGGGTTTGAATTTCCAAGCTGCGTCCCCATCTTGTGCGGGTCGCAACCTGAAGAGAAATAATTATGAATGACTCACTGCACATCGTCTGCCCGCATTGCGATGGTGTGAATCGCATACCTGCCACCAAGCTGCGCGACCAACCCGCTTGCGGCAAGTGCAAACAGGCCTTGTTCGATGCGCACCCCGTAGAACTGGGCAGCAATAATTTTACGCAGCACATCAGCCGCAATGACATTCCCGTGCTGGTGGATTTCTGGGCACCGTGGTGCGGCCCATGCCGCATGATGGCTCCAGCCTTTGTACAGGCTGCGCAGCAACTGGAACCCGGGATGCGTCTGGCAAAGTTGAACACCGAAGAGGCGCAGGAACTTGGGGCGCGCTACAACATCCGCAGTATCCCCACCCTCGCGCTGTTCGTGGGTGGGCGTGAGATTGCGCGGCAAGCCGGTGCGATGGACGCCGGTGGCATCGTGCGGTGGGCACGCAGCAAGGCTTGATTCTTGCAGTAAGCGGCACAAATAAAAATGGGCAACCGTTGCACATGGCTGCCCATTTTCATTCGACAAGTAGGCTGCGTTACTGACCGATCACGCAACCGTTTTTATTCATCATCGGATTGTTGCGGTTCTCCAGGTTGATCTGCATGTCAGCCCCCATGAATGCCGGCATGGTTGCCAACCGGGCCAGCACATCCTTATTGGTGAAACCGGTTTCGCCACGCCCCAAATCGAGCTTATTATTACCTTGAACGAGGATGACGTTACCGTCATGCACCGTCACATACAGGCCGGGATCACCCGCATTCGATTCAGTACCAAACAGTTTCTCCATATCCAACGGGATGCTGTCCGGACGCGGTGTGTGGTTATCCATGATGCTCTGCGGAACAGCGATGATCCGCAGCGGCTTGCCGGTATCACGCGCGATGATGGCGGCCTGTTGTATCGCCACGACAAACGATGCTCCGGGCGTAACCAGGACTACCTCACCGGCCCAGACAAACACACCTGCGCCATCCAGCGGATCGCCAGGTGTCGCTCCCGGATTG
>CABDYQ010000232.1_pt1 | contig 11666 bp, 10 predicted proteins | sample 3132001 | NCBI WGS metagenome assembly CABDYQ01 (sample SAMEA5534338, study PRJEB31848) | metagenome | biome: tundra; feature: field; material: soil | place: USA | collected 2013-05 | depth 0.45 m
CTCAGGTACTTAAAATTACACAATTCCTCATGACCATTGACAGCGATGGCGATCCTACGAACGGTATCACTATCTCCAACGCAACAAATACGGCAGCGCAGTCCGCTTCTCCGATAGATTTTGCCACAGCAACTGATGCAACCCTTACTACAGCCCTTGCGGCGCTTACTGCAAACACGCTGGTTACAGTGTCCGCTGCGCAGACGCATCTGACAAGCTCCATTTATGGTCTTTATGCAGGAACATATAGCGGAACATTTTCTGGAACCGACTCAGGCGTCTGGACAGCCACCATAGACAGCAGCGGCGCCATAACTGGAACAGGGACATCTTCCCAAGTCGGCCTCTTTTCTGTTTCAGGTCAAATCTCTACCAGTGGAGCTTCAACGTTTTCTCCTTCCGGAGGTACATCTACTGGTGCCTCCTTTAGCGGAAGCATAGACGTCGCCACTGGTACTATGTCGGGCACATGGAGCAATTCTTCTTCTGGCGGTAGTGGCACATGGATGACGACCACACCTGGTGGCGTGAGCCAATTCAATAGGACATACACTGGAAGTGCTAGTGGGACACTCGTCTCTGGGGGATCAGATAATTTTATTATCCAGTTCACGGTTGCAAATGGGACGTTGGTGACAGTCGACAATACGACTGGCACAGTGACTTCATCAGGTGCAATTAACTTCATCGCGGGTGGGTGCGCTTCAGGCAATAATGGTGTACCTGTTCCATATGGGACGATGACAGGTCAGATCAACATTTCCTTGGCTGGTGTGGCAACCGCAAGTGGAACTTGGTCCGCGCCTTCTTGGACTGGCCCTTCTGGGACGTGCGATGCCCGGACTGGAACTTGGACCGCCACCCGACAGTAGGCCCTTCTTAGAAGGTAGATGGACGACTCACCATAAGATTATAAGAAAGCCCTGCTTGATTTGAGCGGGGCTTCTTGTTTTGTATTGTACCGCACTCGATTTTTGGTCGGAACAAACAAGCGCTGAAATTTTGTTTGAGTGATGCGAGCACAGGATAAATAGGTTGTGGCTATTTGCCGAACAACCTAATGATTAAGGCCTCTCGTGTCATGCCATGATGCGCTGCCACGTCGGCAAGGATCGCCGCGAGCGTGCCTATTCTTAATGGGTCGTGCAGCGGCACGGTGAGGTGGTGCTCTTGGGATAGCTGGCTGGATAAACGTACATGGCTGCCAGTTTGCCGCGTTGCTTGATAGCCCAGTTTTTCCGGCGCTTTGATAAGTTGCGCGCCCGATAAATTTCGCGGCAGCTTCATACTGCGAGAACTTCCTCACGGGTGAAATGCAGCCGGATAATTTGCGGAGCTTTACCTACTGCAAAATGGCAATGCACCGCATCACGCACTTGCTGATGCAAGCTTTCCACATTATCCGCTTCAGTGAAAATGGATTCGCCCAATGCGCGAGCCGTTAGTCCGCCTTCTGGTGCTTCCTCAACTACAAACAGAATCTCGTTCATTTTTCATCCTTTCGAGGGAAAGTTTCGCGTATTCTAGCATTACCCAGTGTTATGGAATCGCCACCGCTTCAATCAACTCACGCACCAGCACATCGCTATTTTGCTTCGAGTATTCGCCGACCGCTTGCAAGCGGTGGCTGACCACGCCGGGCAGCACGGCTTGCACATCTTCCGGAATCACGGCGTCGCGTTCATCCAGAAATGCCCACGCGCGTGCGGCGGAGAGCAGGGCGAGTCCGGCGCGCGGCGACAGGCCGTGCGTGTAGCGCGCTGCTTCGCGCGTACGGCGCAGAATGGCTTGCACGTAATCGAGCAGCGCGGGCGAGACGAACACTGCCCTGACACGTTTTTGCAGCGCGAGCAGTTCCACTCTTTCCATCTGCGGGCTGAGCTTGGCGATGATTTCGCGCCGGTCCACGCCAGATAGCAAGCCGCGTTCAGCCTGCGCATCGGGATAGCCCATCTGGATGCGCATCAGGAAGCGATCCAGTTGCGATTCCGGCAGCGGAAAGGTGCCGATCTGGTGTGCCGGATTTTGTGTGGCGATGACGAAGAACGGCGGGGGCAGAGCGCGTGTTACGCCTTCAATGGTGACTTGATGCTCTTCCATCGCTTCCAGCAGCGCGCTCTGTGCCTTGGGCGTGGCGCGGTTCACCTCGTCGGCCAAAATCATTTGCGCGAATATCGGACCGGGATGAAATTTGAATTCACCGCTGTCGCGTTGGTACACCGACACACCCAGAATATCGGCGGGCAGCAGGTCACTGGTGAACTGGATGCGTTGGAACTGCAAGCCCAGCGTGCGCGAAAGTACCTGCGCCAGCGTGGTCTTGCCGACCCCGGGTAAATCTTCGATGAGCAAATGACCGCGCGCCAGCAGGCAAGTCAGTGCGAGACGAATTTGCTGCGGCTTGCCGAGAATGATTTGCTCGGCTTGTTGGATGACGTTGTTGAGGGACTGGCTCATAATGCTCCGTAAAGTTCATGTCCGTTCGCCATGACAACCAAGTGGATGGCTATCAGGACGAACGGTTCATAGATGTATCAAAACAGAATTGCGGCGATTACCTTGCGATCCTCCGCCACCAGTATGTTGTAGGTGCGGCAAGCTGCAGGCGTATTCATGCACTCCACGCCGATACCCGCATTCGTCAGTGCGCGATACAGGCGGGGATGAGGGAAGCGTTGCCGCGCACCGGTGCCGAGCAGCAGCACGTCCGGTTTGAGCACGAGGAAGTAGTCAAAATGCGCTTCGCTCAGTTCGTCGAAACTGGCGACAGCCCAGTCGTCGCGCACTGCTTCCGCAAGTACCACGATGCTATGGCCATAGCGTTCGCCGCTGACCATGACGTGATCCGGGGCGTGGGCGGTGAACAGTTTTGTTTCGCCGGGATTGGCCAGATGTAATTTCAAAATGACCTCGCGAGCCGTGTCATGAGAGGGTGATGAGTTTAGAAGCTGGGTGCAAGGCGCGTCAAACCGGAATGGCTAGATAGTGTCGCAGATTGGCTACTGCGCATCTCAAGCAATTTGGTTGCCTCAACGGCGGCCAGCGGCTTGCCGAACAGATATCCCTGCCCGTATTGGCAGCCGAGCTTTGCCAGACAAGTGAATTGCTCGACGGTTTCTATGCCTTCCGCCACAACTTTCAAATTCAGCGACTTGGCCAAGCCGATAATCGCAGTCACCACAGCAAGCGCGTTTTTGTCGTTGGGCAATTTGGCGACAAAGCTTCGGTCTATTTTTATTTTACTGATCGGGAAGCTGGTCAGATAACTGAGTGATGAATAACCCGTCCCGAAATCATCGATCGCGACACCCATACCTTGATCGATCAGCAGACCCAGTAAATTCATGCTGTCGCTGGAGTTGTTCATCAGTATCGATTCAGTAATTTCCATTTCAAAATAACAAGGCTGGAGTCCTGCGTTTTTCAATGTCTTGAGCACGTCGTTTGCAAGGTCATTCTGCTTGAATTGTCTTGATGAAAAGTTGACTGATATGAAGGTCTGGCCGAAGCGGTTAACCCAGGCCGCCGTTTGCACCGCCGACGAATTTATTACGTGGTTGCCGATATCGATAATCAGCCCGGTTTCCTCGGCTAAAGGAATGAAATCATCCGGCCGCACTATCGTGCCATCTTGTTTTATCCAGCGTGCCAAAGCTTCAAAACCAACGATTCTTTCGGTGGGGATTTCCACGATAGGCTCATAGTAGACGACGATTTCGTCATGCTCCAGGGAGCGCCGCAATTGCGCCTCGATGTTGATGCGATTTTTGTGGGCGAGAGACAAATCGGCCTGATAGAACTGGAAGGTGTTCTTGCCCAGATTCTTGGCCTGATACATCGCGCTGTCTGCCTGACGTTGCAGAGTCTCGCGATCCTCGCCATTGTCAGGGCAAATCGTGATGCCAATCGATGCGCCGATAAATGCTTCATGACCTTCGAGAAAGAACGGCTGCTGCAGTGCCGCCAGGATTTTTCCGGACACGCTACTGATTTGCGAAATGCCGATAAAGTCATACATGATAATCGCGAACTCATCTCCGCCCAAGCGCGCGATGTAATCTTCCTGGCGCAACGATCCGCGCAGCCGTTCGGCAACTCTCGCTAACAGCAAATCACCGGCGTGATGGCCAAAGGTGTCGTTCACATATTTGAAGTTATCCAGATCCAGGAACATCAGCGCGAACTTTTCAAGATCATATTTGAAGTTGATAAGTGCCCTGTCGATTTGGCTGTTGAATGAGTAGCGGTTTGGCAGATTGGAGACAGAGTCAAAGTGCGCGATTTCAGAGAGCCTTTCTTCGATACGGCGGCGTTCTTTCAGTTCTTGATGCAATGAATTTTCGCGCTTTGATAGTTCATCAAGCATTTGATTGAATACGCTGGCCAGCTCACCGATTTCGTCCTGACTGACAAGCGTCGCACGTGCCGAGAAATCTCCGTCTTTACTGACTTTGTGCATGGCTTCGGTCAGGGAGAGTAACGGCAGCGTAATACTTTTTTGCAGTTTGGTGAGTAAGGCAGCGATCAGGGTAAAGCTGAACAGACCAACCAGCAGGAGGATGCCAATCTGGTAGGCGAGATGCGTATAGGCATCAACCAAGTTTAGGCGGATCGTTATGGTGCCGATTTGTTCTTTGCCGGGAGATACGCTCAAGACAGGCGATACATTATCCAGTGCCAGGCTGCCGAAGTGGGCAGCCTTCTCATATTGCGATGGGTCGAAGCTGAGGGGTGCGTTAAAGGTATTATTTTCTCTTGCATAGCTGGCGAATAAATGGCCCGATTTGTCGTATATTTCAGCGCGCAATACATCGCGGACGGTGCGCAAACCGCCGAGTGCGCCCTGGGCCGCTTCAGCGTCATTGGACAATAAGGCGGAATTTACGCTTTGTGCCAGCATTGCGGATAGGGTGGCCGCTTCTTTCTGGTAGTCATCCCGCAACGAGCCATACATAAAAAAGCTCATGCTGGATATTGTCAGCAAAGTGATCAGGCTGACGATCAATAGGTTGATCACCCGCAGTTTTTTGCCTATCGGTAATTTGCGAAAGCGTATTTCCATGGCGTTCAGTGCACCTGATTGGCGAGTTTAACTAGCTTGGAGCTAAGCGTCAGCGAGCGCGGCTTGCCCGGTCAGGGCAAGAAAACCGCGAGCGTTAATTCGGTCTGGCGATGTTCCCTGAAAAACATTGGATCTGCGCTTGCTGCCGCATGTTAAACCAGCGCTGGAAGGGGGGCAACTTTTCTGAAAGTGGGTGTACTTTTGCGGGGATGCCAAAATTGTCGCCCAGATGGTCGGATTTGCTGCTGCGAGGCCGGACGGGTAAAATCGCGCGTTTTCGCGCTGTGCCTTTTCGCGCTGTGTTAGATTAGGCGCGATTTATTGATTTAGCTGATTGAGTGAATGCCAGAATTGAGTAAATAAAAAGTGAAACAAATTTTAAAATCGACCAAGCTTTCCAACGTGTGCTACGACATCCGCGGACCGGTGATGGAACGCGCCAAGCAGATGGAGGAAGAAGGCCAGCGCATCATCAAGCTGAACATCGGCAACCTCGCGCCGTTCGGATTTGAAGCACCGGAAGAAATCCAGCAGGACGTGATACTGAACCTGCCGAATTCGTCCGGCTATTCCGATTCCAAAGGCATGTTTGCGGCGCGCAAGGCGATCATGCATTACTGCCAGTCCAAGAAAATCATGGGCGTGGGACTGGAAGATATTTACATCGGCAACGGTGCATCGGAACTTATCGTGATGGCGATGCAGGGCTTGCTCAACACCGGCGACGAAGTGTTGATCCCCACGCCGGACTATCCGCTGTGGACGGCAGCAGTCACGCTGGCCGGTGGCACGCCGCGCCATTATATCTGCGACGAGCAGGCCGGCTGGATGCCCGATCTGGCCGATATGCGCAGCAAGATCACCGCCAACACGCGCGCCATCGTCATCATCAATCCGAACAATCCGACCGGGGCGCTTTATTCGGATCAGTTGTTGCGCGAAGTGGTGAAGATCGCGCGGCTGCATGGCCTGATTATTTTCGCCGACGAGATTTACGACAAGATGTTGTACGACGGCGCGACGCATACCTCGATCGCCTCGATGGCTGATGACGTGCTGTTCGTGACGTTGAACGGGTTGTCGAAAAATTATCGCGCCTGCGGTTACCGCGCCGGTTGGATGGTGGTGTCCGGCGAGAAGAAACACGCGCAGGACTATATCGACGGGCTGACCATACTGGCTTCGATGCGGCTGTGTTCCAACGTGCCCGGGCAGTTCGCGATCCAGACCGCGCTGGGCGGTTACCAGAGTATCAACGATCTGGTCGCGCCCGGCGGACGGCTGTGCAAGCAGCGTGATCTGGCATACCAATTGCTCACTGCGATTCCAGGTGTGACCTGCGTCAAGCCGAAGGCCGCGCTGTATCTGTTCCCGCGCCTCGATCCGAAAATTTATCCGATCAAGGACGACCAGAAATTCATTCTGGAATTGCTGGAAACCGAGAAAGTGCTGGTGGTGCAGGGCAGCGGTTTCAACTGGATACACCCCGATCATTTCCGCGTGGTGTTCTTGCCCAATGCCGATGATTTGACCGATGCCATCGCACGCATCGCCCGTTTTTTGGAAAGCTATCGCAAGAAGCACGGCACGGAAAAATAACCAAGTTGGAAGTCGGAAGACGTAAGTTGTTAGCAAACCTCACGTGGCGGACAACACCAACTTACGACTTACGTCTTCCTACTAACAACTAGGAATTAACAAATGAAACCAATCAACGTAGGACTGCTGGGCATAGGCACGGTAGGCGGTGGAACCTTCACCGTGTTGCAGCGCAACGCGGAAGAAATCACCCGTCGCGCCGGGCGTCCGATTCGCATCACGGTAGTGGCCGACCGCGATTTGGAGCTGGCGAAAAAAGTCACCAAGGGTGCATGTCGTTTGACCGATGATGCGTTCTCCGTGGTGAGCGATCCCGAAGTGGACATCGTCGTCGAACTGATCGGCGGCTGTGGCGTGGCGAAAGACCTGGTGCTGAAAGCAATTGAGAACGGCAAGCATGTAGTGACGGCTAACAAGGCGCTGTTGGCGACGCATGGCAACGAGATTTTCGCGGCAGCGCAAAAGAAGGGCGTGATGGTTGCGTTCGAAGCGGCGGTGGCGGGCGGCATTCCCATCATCAAGGCGGTGCGCGAAGGCTTGAGCGCGAATCGCATCGAATGGATCGCCGGCATCATCAATGGCACCACCAACTTTATCCTCAGCGAGATGCGCGACAAGGGCTTGAGCTTTGACACCGTGCTGAAGGAGGCGCAGCGTCTAGGTTATGCCGAGGCCGATCCGACCTTCGATATCGAAGGCGTGGACGCGGCGCACAAGATCACCATTCTGTCCGCGCTGGCGTTCGGGATTCCGATGCAGTTCGACAAGGCGTACATCGAAGGGATTTCCAAGCTGGATGCAATCGACATACGCTACGCTGAACAGCTCGGTTATCGCATCAAATTGCTGGGCATCACCAAGCGCACACCGGAAGGCATAGAGCTGCGTGTGCATCCGACGCTGATTCCAAGCAAGCGTCTGATCGCCAACGTGGAAGGCGCGATGAACGCGGTGCTGGTGCAGGGCGATGCGGTCGGCTCGACGCTGTACTACGGTAAAGGAGCTGGGGCAGAACCCACCGCCAGCGCGGTGATCGCCGATCTGGTGGATGTCACGCGCATGCACACCGCCGATCCTGAGCACCGCGTGCCTAATCTGGCGTTCCAGCCGGATCAGTTATCCGATTTGCCGATACTGGCGATGGACAAGGTCATCACCAGCTACTACCTGCGTCTGCGCGTGCAGGACAAACCGGGCGTGCTGGCCGACATCACGCGCATTCTGGCGGATGAGCAGATTTCCATCGACGCGGTGATCCAGAAAGAACCGGGCGAGGGCGAAGACCAGACCGACCTGATCCTGCTCACTCATCAAACCCGCGAGAAGCGCATCAATGCGGCGATTGCGAAGATGGAAGCCCTGCCGGTGGTGGCGGGCAAGGTGACCAAGTTGCGGCTGGAAGAGTTGGGTTAATAAATCACCACCTCCCTCCCCCTTGCATAACCAGCGACTAGGCTGGCGTTGTTTGCCAGCCTAGTCGAATGGCTAGTTGTTTCATCAGGGGGAGGGCTGGGGAGGGGGTAGAAACGTTCACGCATCCATTCCCAATAGATTTACCCCCATCCTAGCCTTCCCCCTGCAAGGGGGAAGGGGCATGAGTTTGAGGATACACAATGAAATACATCTCCACCCGCGGCAATGCGCCCGCGAAAAGTTTTACCGAAATCCTGTTGGGTGGCCTCGCACCCGATGGCGGTCTTTACTTGCCGGAACAATACCCGCAAGTGACGCGTGCCGAGTTGGATGTGTGGCGCAAGCTTTCTTACGCCGACCTCGCGTTCGCGGTGCTGTCCAAGTTCGCCACCGACATTCCGGCGAACGATTTGCGCGCCATCATCAACAAGACTTACACCACAGCGATTTACAGCAATGGCCGCGCCGATTCCGATTTCACGCAGATCACACCGCTGCGCACGCTGGAGCCGGGCGTGCACATCCTCGAACTCTCCAACGGACCGACGCTCGCCTTCAAGGATATGGCGATGCAACTGCTCGGCAACCTGTTCGAGTATGCGCTGGACAAGCAACATGCCGAGTTGAACATCCTCGGCGCGACTTCGGGTGACACCGGTTCCGCCGCCGAATATGCGATGCGCGGCAAGCGCGGCATCCGCGTGTTCATGCTGTCGCCGCACGGCAAGATGTCCAGCTTCCAGCGCGCGCAGATGTATTCGCTGCAAGACCCCAACATCTTCAACATCGCCATCAACGGCATATTCGACGACGCGCAGGACATGGTGAAGGCGGTGTCCAACGACCACGCCTTCAAGGCAAAGTACAAGATCGGCACGGTCAACTCGATCAACTGGGCGCGCTTGTCGGCGCAGATCGTTTACTACTTCAAGGGCTACTTCGCCGCGACCAAATCCAACGACGAGCAGGTCGCGTTCTCGGTGCCGTCCGGCAACTTCGGCAACGTCTGCGCCGGGCACATCGCGCGCATGATGGGTCTGCCCATCGGCCAGTTGATCCTCGCCACCAACGAGAACGACGTGCTCGACGAATTCTTCCGCACCGGCGTGTACCGCCCGCGCGGCACCGATCACACCTACGAGACCAGCAGCCCGTCGATGGACATTTCCAAAGCGAGCAATTTCGAGCGCTTCGTGTTCGACCTGGTCGGGCGCGATGGCGCGAAGGTGCGCGAGTTCTGGAGCAAGGTGGATGCTGCCAGTTCATCCGACACCGCTGCGTTTGACATTAAGGGCACGCCTTATTGGGAGGCGTTGCCGAAGTTCGATTTCGCCTCCGGCAAGAGTACGCACCAGGATCGTCTGATGACCATCCGCGAACTGTGGGAGGAATACGGCGTGATGATCGACCCGCATACCGCCGACGGCCTCAAGGTTGGCCTGGAACAGCGCCGTCCCAGTCTGCCGCTGATCTGTCTGGAGACCGCGCTGCCCGCCAAGTTCGCCGAGACCATTCAGGAAGCATTGGGGCGCGAACCGGAACGTCCCGCCGCGCTGGAAGGAATCGAGAAGCTGCCGCAACACTTTGACACTCTGCCGCCGGATGTCGCGCAACTCAAGGCGTTCATCGCGGCAAGAGTGCAATCGTAATTCAGATTTTTCGAGCATTGAAGCACTCATGCAAATTCAAACCAGATCAGTGCTTACCTGTCCCGTGTGCGGATTTGCCAAGGAAGAAGAGATGCCTACTGATGCGTGTCAGTGGTTTTATGAATGTACAAATTGTCGAACAATACTCAAACCTAAAGCGGGAGATTGTTGTGTCTATTGCTCTTATGGAACGGTTCCTTGCCCGCCGATTCAGCTTGGTGGTGGTAAGGGTGGTTGCTGTTAGAAGTGCTCAAACATTCGGTCAAGAAGTGTGCCGACATTTTTGATACGCATTAATGTGGTTAAGTGAATAACCTCCTCCTGCTCATTCTCTGTTTCATCGCCGGTATGCTGCTGCGCCGCACGCGGCGCATGCCGGACAACGCGCCTGCTACGCTCAACAGCTTCATCATTCATGTCTCGCTGCCCGCGCTGACGCTGCTGTATATCCACCAACTCAAATTATCCGGCGATGTGCTGCTGATCGGGCTGATGGCGTGGCTGGTGTTCGGTTTGTCGGCGGGGTTTTTCTGGTTAATGGGACGCTGGCTGAAGTTGCCGCGCGCCACGGTGGGCGCGCTGATATTGGTGGGCGGATTGGGCAATACTTCGTTCTTCGGCCTGCCTATGGTCGAGGCGTTTTATGGCAAGGAAGCGTTGACCACTGCCATCATCGCCGATCAACTCGGCTCGTTCTTCGTGCTGTCGATTTTGGGTATCACCGTCGCGGGCATTTATTCATCAGGCCGTCCGGCGGCGAGTGAAATTTTCAAACGCATCCTGTTCTTTCCCCCGTTTATCTCGCTGCTCATCGCATTGTTGTTGATCCCGATCGAATACGCCGAGTGGTTCACGGTGCTGTTGAAACGCCTGGGCGATACCTTGGCTCCGCTGGCTTTGCTGTCGGTCGGTTTGCAACTGCGCCTCGGCCATCTCGCGGGCAATGGCCGCAATCTGGCGATCGGTCTGCTATTCAAACTTATCCTTGCGCCGCTGGCGATTTTCCTGCTGTATGTGCAACTGTTCGGCGCACAGGGTCAGGCGATACAAGTGACGCTGTTCGAAGCGGCAATGCCGCCGATGATTACCGCTGCCATCGTGGCGAGCGAGCATGATCTGGATCCGCCGCTGGCGAATTTGATGGTGGCGGTGGGTTTGGTGATTTCCTTCTTCACGCTAAGCGCATGGTGGTTTTTAATGAGGACGATATGAGCAGCATCTGGGACGAACGTTACGCGATCGAAGACTATCTGTTCGGCACCGAGCCGAATGCCTTTCTGGTGACACAGCGGCACTTGCTCAAGCCGGGCGCAAGCGTTCTCGCCGTGGCCGATGGCGAAGGGCGCAATAGTGTGTGGTTGGCGGAGCAGGGCTTGCGGGTATTGTCGGTGGACAGCTCTGTGGTCGCGCAGAATAAAGCCAGAGCGCTGGCGCAACAGCGCGGAGTCGCTCTGGATTTTGAATTGGCGGATTTGCTGCAATGGCAGTGGGGCGAAAATCGCTTCGATGTGATCGTGGCTATCTTCATCCAGTTCGCCGCGCCGGAGCAGCGCGAGCAGATATTCGCCAAGCTCAAGCGCAGCCTGAAACCCGGCGGTCTGTTGCTATTGCAGGGCTATACACCGCGCCAGTTGGAGTACGGCACCGGCGGCCCGCCAAATGCGGAAAATCTCTACACCGAGCCGATGTTGCGCGGTGCTTTTGCCGACATGGAAATTTTGCATCTGCGCGAGCATGACGACCTCGTTAGCGAAGGTGCGGGGCATAGCGGCATGTCGGCGCTGATCGATATGGTGGCGAAAAATATATAGGCATTTTTGCCTATTGTTTTTTCTCCCGAAAAGGAACACTATCACGCACCTAGTTGTTGTGACCATAAATTGATTGGCAATGGAGTGGGTGCCATGCGAAAAAAAAACACTAACGAGCAACTGCACACTCAA
>CABDYQ010000233.1_pt1 | contig 11636 bp, 10 predicted proteins | sample 3132001 | NCBI WGS metagenome assembly CABDYQ01 (sample SAMEA5534338, study PRJEB31848) | metagenome | biome: tundra; feature: field; material: soil | place: USA | collected 2013-05 | depth 0.45 m
CCACCGTGGCAGGTGGTGAAATCCGGCAAGGCAGGGCAGGTGCATTATCAGTTGCTACAAATTGAATAAATCCACATTTGTGGGATGAAGCGCAAGGAGCCGCCAACCCTCATCCTAACCTTCCCCCAGAGGGGGAAGGAACGATCGCCTCCTCCCCCTTGGGGGGAGGATTGAGGTGGGGGCTGTGCGAATGACGAGGCATATCACATTGATAGACGCACCCGCAAGGGGTAGGCCGCGCGGTTCCCGTAGCTGAAGCTACGACCGCTGCGCACAGGAATGAGCGAGCACGCGACACAGCGACTTGCCCGACAAACAGATTTATAGAGGTTTTCATGAGCGAATTACAAGCAGCCTTGCTGATGATCGGTTTCGGCGTGATCATCGCGGTGTATGCCTTTGGCTGGTGGCAGCAAAGGCGTTATCGGCGCAAGTTCGGCGCGGCATTCAAGGCGAGTCGCGCGGATGCGCTGTATGCCGAAGAGCTTTTGGCCGGGCACCCGCAGGAGAGTGGTGCCAAACTGGCAGGTCAGGTTCAGCAATCGGCATCGGCGAGGATGGTTGATGAAGCGATAGGCGAGGCGATCATCACTGATGTTGAAATTGCCGAAGTATCCGTCGTAGAGTTATCCATAACCAATTTGCTGGATGATTCCTGCTCATTGTTAAATGTGCGTAGCGATTTCATCATCGAATTGCATCTGGCCGAGCCCAGTCCTGCCCCCGTGCTGGATGGTTTGTGGCAGCGCAAGTTCGATTTCCGCAAGCCGGTACAAGTGTGCGGCTTGACGCTAGTCACAAAAAAGTGGGAACGCGCCATCGCCGAGAGTCAGGTTCTCTATGCGCGTTTTCGTATCGCCCTGCAACTGGTGGACAGAAGCGGCGCGATCAGCGAAGCAAAACTGGCGGATTTCCGGGATCTGGTGCTGGGTGTCGCCAGGCACATCAAGGCGGATACCACCGTTCCGGATATCCGCGAAACATACCATCATGCGGTTGAACTGGACGCGTTTTGCGCCGAGGTGGATCAGATGGTCGGGGTCAATCTGGTGCCGCCCGGCGGGCGTTTATTGCCCGGCGGGAGAATCGCACAAGCTGCGGCTTCGCTGGGCATGACGCTGGAAGCGGATGGCGCGTTTCATTTGCTGAATGCGCAGGGGCATAGCCTGTTCAGCCTGATCAATCAGAATACCAAGCCGTTCCAGCATCACACGCTGGAAACTTTCAGCACGGCGGGCATCACGTTATTGCTGGATGTGCCGCGCGTGGAAAATCCCGGCAACCAGTTCGACCGGATGATGCACGTTGCGCGCGAGCTGGCCACGGAATTGCAGGCCAACGTGGTGGACGATCACCGCGTGGCACTGAGCGATAACAGCCTGGCGCGCATCCGCGCACAGATCGCCGAGGTCGAGGCGAAAATGCGCGCCCAGGGCATAGCTCCGGGTAGTGCACAGGCACGCAGATTGTTTTCCTGATGAGTGTAACCGCACGCATCGCGCAACTGCGCGCGGAAATCGAACAGCACAATTACCGTTATTACGTGCTGGACGATCCTTCCATCCCTGACGCGGAATTTGACAGGCTGTTCCGCGAACTGCAAACACTCGAAGCGCAGCATCCCGAACTGCTGGCTGCCGACTCGCCGACCCAGCGCGTGGGCGTCACCCCGCTGAAACGGGTGCCCGGCCAAAAGTTCTTTGGCTCCTTTGCGGAAGTGCAGCATCGCACGCCGATGTTGTCGCTCAACAATGCCTTCAGCGAGGACGAGGTGCGCGCTTTCGATGCGCGTATCCGCGAGGCTCTCGGGGTGGCGGAAGTGGAATATGCGGTCGAGCCGAAATTTGACGGACTGGCCATTACCCTGAGCTATCGCGATGGGATGTTCGTGCAAGGAGCGACGCGCGGTGATGGCAGCACGGGTGAGGATGTCACGGAAAACTTGCGTACCGTGCGGACGATCCCGCTGAGGCTGCACAAGCCGATCAGGGATGTTGAGGTGCGCGGCGAAGTGCTGATGTTCAAGCGCGACTTCGCCAAATTGAACGATGCGCAGCGCGCCAAAGGCGAAAAGGAATTCGTCAACCCGCGCAACGCAGCGGCAGGATCATTGCGTCAGCTTGATTCGCGCATCACCGCCAGCCGCCGGCTGAGTTTTTTTTCTTACGGCATCGGTTTTTGCGACGGCGCGAAGTTGCCAAATCAACAAGATCAGCAAATGGCTTTGTTGCAGCAGTGGGGCGTGCCGGTTGCGCAACAACGCAGTGTGGTGCGCGGGCTGGAGGGTTTGCTGGCATATTACCTCGAAATAGGTGAAGCGCGTGAACAGCTGCCGTTTGATATTGATGGTGTGGTATACAAGGTGAATGATATCGCCCAACAGCAACAGCTCGGTTTCGTGTCGCGGGCTCCGCGATGGGCCATCGCGCATAAATTTCCCGCCGAGGAAGCGATGACCACGTTGCTGGACATCGAGGTGCAAGTCGGACGCACCGGTGCGCTGACTCCCGTGGCACGATTGGCGCCGGTGTTCGTCGGCGGTGTGACGGTGACCAATGCCACGCTGCACAACGAAGATGAGATACGCCGCAAGGATGTGCGCATCGGCGATACCGTCATCGTGCGTCGTGCCGGAGATGTGATCCCGGAAGTGGCGCGCGTGGTGCTTGAGCGGCGTCCGCGGGATGCCCGCGAGTTTGTTATGCCCAAGGTGTGTCCGGTGTGTGGCTCGCGCGTTGCCAGGTTAGAGGATGAGGCAGTGTGGCGCTGCACCGGCGGGCTGTTTTGTCCGGCTCAGCGCAAGCAGGCGTTGCTGCATTTCGCCAGCCGCCGTGCCATGAATATCGAAGGACTGGGCGACAAGCTGGTCGAACAACTGGTGGATACGCATATCGTCAACAACCCGGCGGCCTTATATAAATTCGGCTTGCTGGCGATCATTAATCTGGAACGTATGGGCGAAAAATCCGCAGTCAATTTATTGGCTGCGATCGAGCACAGCAAGCACACCACGCTGGCGCGTTTCATTTTCGCGCTCGGCATCCGCAATGTCGGCGAGACCACCGCAAAAGACTTGGCGCAACACTTCGGCTCGTTGGATAATCTGCTTGCCGCCGATGTGGAGAGTTTGCAGCAGGTGCATGATGTCGGGCCGGTGGTGGCACAAAGTATCGCTGACTTTTTGGCGGAAGCGCATAACCGTGAAGTGATAGAACAGCTGCGTGCCAGCGGTGTGCATTGGGCAGAGCAGCAACCCCTGGCTGCAACCGCTCTGCCCTTTAGTGGCAAGACCTTCGTGTTGACCGGTACCTTAGCTGCCCTGTCGCGCGAAGAGGCGAAAGAAAAACTGGAAGCGTTGGGTGCGAAAGTCAGCGGCAGCGTGTCGAAAAAAACTGATTACGTAGTGGCAGGTGTCGAAGCGGGCAGCAAGCTGGATAAGGCACAGGAATTGGGCGTGGCGGTGCTGGATGAACAACAGTTTTTGGCGTTATTGGAAGTAAGATGAAAGAGATAACAAGGGCTGTTTTTGGTTTCTGTGATGATTGATTTTTGGACCTTCGATGCAACTCACCTTTTGAGTGAGCCAATTGTCTGTGAAACTTATAGCCGGGCACCCGTCCGAAAAACTTTTGATGGAACTGCTAGCCATTCGACTACGCGAGCAAACAACGCTCGCCAAGTCGCTGGTTATGGCAAGGCACCTGTCCGAAAAGCTTTTGGCCGGGCACCCGTAGGAGCGGGCCATGCCCGCGATCAAGTGACCCGCGGGCATGGCCCGCTCCTACAGGTTTCAACTTTTTTTGGGTTAATCAATTGTCAGGGAGATTTGCAGTGAAGAAAATAACGAAAGCTGTTTTTCCCGTCGCCGGTATGGGCAGCCGATTTTTGCCGGCCACCAAAGTCAGCCCGAAAGAAATGATGCCCATCGTGGACAAGCCGCTGATCCAGTATGCGGTGGAAGAGGCGGTTGCGGCGGGTATCACCGATATGGTGTTCATCACCGGACGCAACAAGCGCGCGATTGAGGATCATTTCGACAAAGCCTACGAGCTGGAAGCCGAGTTGGCGATGCGCGGCAAGGACGAGTTGCTGCGCATCGTGCGCGAAGTGACTCCCTCACACATCAACTGCATCTATATCCGCCAGGTCGAGCCGCTGGGCTTGGGACACGCGGTGCTATGCGCAAAACCGGTGGTGCAGGATGAGCCGTTCGCGGTGCTGTTGGCGGATGATTTGATCGATAGCGAGCCGCCTGTCATCAAGCAGATGGTGGAGGTATTTCAGCAGTATCAGTGTTCGATTCTGGGCGTGCAGAATGTGCCGCGTGACGAGACACGCCAATACGGCATCGTCAGCAGTGTGCCGCTGGCAGCCAATCTGGAGCAGGTGAATGGCATCGTGGAAAAGCCCAAACCTGAGGACGCGCCCTCGACGCTTGCGGTGGTGGGACGCTATATTCTCACGCCGCGAATTTTTCATCATCTGGAAAAAGTGCGGGCCGGGGCAGGTGGCGAAATTCAATTAACCGATGGCATCGCCGCATTGATGCAGGAGGAAAAAATGCTCGCCTATCGCTTCAACGGGACGCGCTACGATTGCGGTTCCAAGTTGGGTTATCTCAGGGCGACGGTGGCACTGGGACTCAAGCATCCCGAGGTGAGTGATGAGTTTGCCGCGTATCTCCAAAGCTTGAAATAAGCAAACGGACAGCTTGAAATAAACAAACGAATAGCTTGAAATAAACAAACGGACAGCTTGAAATAATCCATGACGGTATCCATCCAGCACGCGCGCGACATTCTGCAACAGGCTGAATTGCTATATTCATCCGAGCAGGTGCAGGCTGCGTTGCAGCGCGTCGCACAACAAATCAATGCCAGGCTTGCAGATGCGCATCCGCTGGTGTTGTCGGTAATGGGCGGAGCGGTGGTGTTCACCGGGCAGCTGTTGCCGCTGCTCGATTTTCCGCTGGATTTCGATTACGTGCATGTGTCGCGTTATGGCGATGCAAGGCACGGCGGCGCAATGCACTGGAAGGTCGAGCCGCGTGAGAATGTGCGCGGCCGGGTGGTGTTGCTGCTGGATGATATTCTGGATGAAGGGCATACGCTCTCGGCATTGCGCGAACGGGTGTTGAAGCTGGGCGCGGCACATTGCTACAGCGCGGTGTTTGCCGACAAGCAACATGGCCGCAAAAAACCTATCTACGCGGATTTTGTCGGGATGGAATTACCGAATCGCTTTGTGTTCGGCTATGGCATGGATATCGAGGGGGCGTGGCGCAATTTGCCCGCCATTTACGCAGTTAAGGAGTAGAGATAATGTTGGCAATCATAGGCGGGCGAGGTCTTACGCAATTGGCGAATCTTAAAATTACGCATCAACAGGTGATGCGTACACCTTACGGCGAGCCGTCCGGCGCGTTTCTGTTTGGCACGCTGGATCAGCACGAAGTAATTTTTTTGGCACGCCACGGTTATGGTCATACCATCCCGCCGCATCTGGTGAACTATCGCGCCAACCTTTGGGTGCTGCGCGAACAAGGGGTCAGCAAAGTAATCTCGGTGGCGACCGTGGGCGGTATCCGCGCCGATCTCAAGCCCGGCGTGATCGTCGTGCCGGATCAGATCATTGATTACACCCATGGCCGCGATGCAACCTTTTTTGAGGCACGCGATAAACCGTTCAGCAATGCCGATTTCACCTTTCCCTATAGCGCCACATTGCGCAGCCGCATTTTGCGCAGCGCGCAAACCGCACAACAGCCGTGTGTGGACGGTGGCGTGTATGCGGCCACGCAAGGGCCGCGTCTGGACAGCATCGCTGAAATTAACCGCTATGAACGCGACGGGGCGGATATGGTGGGCATGACCGGCATGCCGGAAACTGCGCTGGCCAAAGAGCTGGAGCTCGATTATGCGGCCATCGCAGTGGTGGCGAATTACGCGGCGGGACGCGGCGACAGCGCAACTGGTATCAATATGGAAAGCGTTAATGCCACCGCCAGCGCAGCGATGGAGCGGGTGCGCAGCATCTTGGAATGCGTGGTGAACGATGGCGATTAGAAACGTATTGCGCATGGGCGATGCGCGCTTGTTGCAGCGTGCCGAGCCGGTCAGCCATTTCGACACACAGCAATTGCACGCGCTGCTGGTTGATCTGCGCGACACCATGCATGCCCTGAACGGCGCGGGTTTGGCCGCGCCGCAGATCGGCGTAGCGCTTCGCGTAGTGATCTTCGGCGTGCAACCGCTCTTGCTTGCCCAGGAAAAAAGAGCCTCGCGTTATCCCGATGCGGAGAGCGTACCGGAGACGATGCTCATCAATCCGGTCGTCACCCTGCTGGGTGAAGCGATGGAAGAAGACTGGGAAGGCTGTCTAAGCGTGCCCGGACTGCGCGGCCTGGTGCCGCGCCATGCGCATATCCGTTATCAGGGCCAGGACGAATACGGCGCATTGATCGACCGCAGCGTGAGCGGGTTCCATGCCCGTGTGGTGCAACACGAATGCGATCATCTCGACGGGATTTTGTATCCGATGCGCATCCGGGACATGACGCAATTCGGCTACAACGAAGAACTGTTTCCCGGGCGAGAAATGCAGGACGAATAGTGGTGACCTCGCAGGGGGCGGGTCTGAGCCCCGCATTTTATTTCGAGATTAAGTCCGTTCTCGGCCACAAGTAGACGTTCAGCATTCGAGTTGTGGTTGGCTCGCCGGTTCGGACAAATCTGGGCACTGGATTTTTGTGGTTCCGGTCTGGAATTGGCACTAGCCCGCATGGGCTGTCTGTAATCTTGCTGGAAGTTTTAAGAAAACACTGAAACCTTTCGGCCTACTATCTCTGGCAGACAGATTTTGATTCTTTTTTAATACTGGTGCGCTCGAAGCGATAAATCTGGGCACTGGGAAACGGCGATGTTACTGCCTTGACAGGTTTGCCATCCCTGACAAATCCGGGTATTGGTTTATCGAACTTTCAGTGGTGTTAACGACTACCAACGATATAACTAGTCGGTCAAACTAAATCATTGATAGAGGGGCGATTGGGCAATCGACCACTGGCTCGACGGCGTCTTTGATCTCGCCTGCTTACCCGCTGGCAATCTGCGAGACACCAGGCGTCCGTCCAAAGACAAGCTAAGAGAGACTGAATTACACGAAACCATCGGAGCGACAGCATAGTCAAGATTGATCCATAAGCGTTTTGCGGTCTCGGTTTCCCAATTTGATTTTTCAAGCTGCACCAGTAAATTTGAAATGACATCTTGGTGAAGCTGCTGACTACGTACCATCAATTCTTCAATGCTATTACCACAGGCCGCATAATGAGATGTAATAAAAAAATCGTCAGGTATGGAGGCTAACTCTACCTCTTGTGATTCAAGGTTAGCCATTGCCGGGGCATAAAAAATAGGCGGATTGATATCTACCAAATCTCTAGTTCGGAATGGCTCCTGTGTAACTGACGTATTCCAGTAGCGTTGGAAATAAAGAATAGTACCAACAAGAGACGCACTCAACCCTATACCCAAGGCAACCAGCTTATATGTGCCAAGATAGTCATAAGACAAAACGCAGACCACAGCAAGTAACACCAATATATTTGTAATATGACTATGTTTATTGTCGTCCATATTTACTATCTCCTAGAAGTCGCTAACAAACCTGTCCAGCCTAAACCAGCAGAAAACGCTTGACGAACATTTGTTGGATCTGTGAATAACATACTCATAAAGGCACCTACTACAACAAAACTGATCAACTCGATAACATCTCGTTTTCTTCCCGTAATTTTTAACAGGCCCCAAAACTTACCTAAACCGTGGACTGTTAGTTGTTGCCTTTCGCCTAATTTAAGCCACAACGCAAATGATCCTATGGCAGCGAAAACGACATTAGCAAAAAAATCGAAAGTCATGATGGCGTCAACGGCTTCAAAAGTGCCCCTGCAGCATTCAATTGCTTTAAGGCTTGTTCAAGACGTGCTATAACCCCTTCAACCTGTGAAGGGGTTAATTGAAACCATACTTCCTGATTTATCGCATCCGTATCCAGATGTACCAAGACTACAGGTGCAATGCGATTAACTTTGTCACCCTCAAACCCGAAACGGAAATCAACTTTAACTTCAAGTTCCATTAACGAAGGCAAGAGAGCATGCTGAAGAGAAGCCAATGAGAGGGTTTGCTTTAAACCCATACGATTGCCAGCCGCCACATTCCCAAATGCCACAATGTCATCTTTATTTTCATTAGAAAGAATATTGGCTGCCAGCGCTGAGGAAATGATTTCCCCAACCGACTCTGTTCTAAAGGCAAGTATGCCAAACAAAAGGCGGGACGAGTTAACAAGGTGATTAAGTTCATCGCCTTCAATATCCAGCTCAGGAACGATGGCTTCTATCTCTAAATCAGCCGTGTGAGGAGAAGAGATTTTCGAGATTGCAGAAATAATTAATGGCCACCGCGCCTTATCTGTCTTACATATTCGCGCAAAACCAAGACGGAAATATCCCTTTACCTCATCGGGAATCTCAGACAAAACATCAACAAGTGAACCCGTACTCGAAACGCCAAACGGGATTCCTGACATACTATTAAACTCCTGAGGTGATCCTAAACGTAGTTAATCTCGACTAGTCAATACCTATATTACTATGGACTGACAACTAACGAATACAAATAAATTCTCGTATTACAGAACCAAGAATGCCGAAGGCAATAGCTGTTTCATGTGGCATCGTCCCACTTCCCGCATAAAAAGGCAACTCTCTTGGGATGACTGCTCCTCGTCACATGTTCAGGCATTCATTGCTCCACTCAACCCCGTTCAGGTAACACGGGGGCTACAGATACATGGAGCCGATTATAGACACAATTCACTATCGGCATCATGGCTAAAAATATCTAGGCATTTTGGACGACCTATTCTCTGGTTCAAGTCCAGATCGGCGAGCCAGTTACCTTCGAGCCTCGAATGTTTACAATGAGTCGACTTGAGACCCTTAGAGGATGGGCGATGAAACGCAAATACCCTCGGCCATTCACCACCTGCCTGGTGTGTGGATAACCAAAATGCTTCATGAAAATAATAACGCCGCATTAATGCGGCGTTATGTGTCGGCTTATGGGAGGCCGATTGGGTCAGTCATCGAATACTGACTTGGGTAGCAACTACAGATAATTAATCATTGAAGTGTCGATAGGCGTCTCCCATTAACGGTTAACCTTTCCGAACCTGTGCTCAACAACCACGAGTATTTTATACACTTAATTTCTGGTAAATTCAACTCAAAAAAAAGAGCCATCCCTGCCGTGATTGAAACAACCTTTATGTTTTTCTGGGATGAACCATATCTGCCGGCCGCACCCAGCGCTCGAAGTCCTGTTCCGTGACATAGCCCAGCGCCAGCGCCGCCTGCTTGAGCGTGCTGCCATCATGGTGCGCGCGTTTGGCGATCTCGGCGGCGCGGTCGTAGCCGATGTGCGGGGTCAGCGCGGTCACCAGCATCAGCGAGCGTTCCATCAGTTCGGCGATGCGTCCGTGATTGGCCTCGATACCGCGCACGCAGTATTCCTCGAAGCTGGTCATGCCGTCGGCGAGCAGGCGCACGCTCTGCGAGAAGTTGTGCGCGATGAGTGGCTTGAACACATTCAGTTCGAAATTGCCTGAGGCGCCGCCGACTGTGATCGCAACGTCGTTGCCGAACACCTGGCAGCACAGCATGGTCAGCGCCTCGCATTGGGTGGGATTCACTTTGCCCGGCATGATCGAGCTGCCCGGCTCGTTTTCCGGGATGCTGATCTCGCCCAGGCCGGAGCGCGGGCCGGAGGCGAGCCAGCGCACGTCATTGGCGATTTTCATCAGCGCGACAGCCAGCGTCTTGAGCGCGCCGTGTGCGGACACCAGCGCATCATGTGCGGCCAGCGCGGCAAATTTGTTGGCGGCACTCTTGAACGGAGCTTCATTGCCGAATCGTGCGGCGTTGCTGCGCGCCAGTTCAGCGGCGACGCGCGCGCCGAACTCGGCATGGGTGTTCAGCCCGGTGCCGACTGCCGTGCCGCCGACCGCCAGTTCGTAAAGCGGTGCCAGCGCGGCGAATAGCATAGCTTCCGCGAGATCCAGTTGTGCCACATAACCGGAGAATTCCTGGCCCAGCGTCAGCGGGGTTGCGTCCTGCAGATGGGTGCGGCCGATCTTGACGATGTTGGCGAACGCGTCGGATTTTATTTTCAGCGTCGTGCGCAACGTACCCAATGCTGGGAGCAATTTTTGCGAGATGCCGATAACGGCAGCCACGTGCATCGCGGTGGGAAAAATGTCGTTGGATGACTGGCCGAGATTGATGTCATCGTTGGGATGGATGTTGCGCGCTTCACCGCGCACGCCACCGAGCAATTCCGAGGCGCGGTTGGCGAGCACCTCGTTCATATTCATGTTGCTCTGCGTGCCCGAACCGGTTTGCCAGACGGATAGCGGAAACTCATGGCGATGCAGACCGGCCAATATTTCGTCCGCCGCCTGCACGATGGCCTTTGCCTTGTCGTTATTCAGCAACCCAAGATCGCGGTTGACCAGCGCGCAGGCACGTTTGACTGTAGCGAGGGCCATGATGATTTCTTCCGGCATGCGCTCGGATGAAATGTGAAAGTGTTCGAGTGAACGCTGCGTCTGCGCGCCCCAGAGCCGGTCGGCAGGAACCTCGATGGTGCCGAATGAATCGCGTTCTTTTCTGGTGGTCATGGTGCTTTCCTTCTATAAACCCAAATTGTTCATTAGATCGTTCGCGAATTGTAGGAGCACGTCATGCGTGCAATTGCTCTTTTCATTCGCGGGCATGGCCCGCTCCTACACAGCTTGTAGGATTTCTATTTATTTTGATACCAGCTCGCGCAACACATACGGCAGGATGCCGCCATGCCGGTAGTAGTCCACCTCGATCGGCGTGTCGATGCGCAACAGCAGCGGTACTTGTTGCGTGCTGCCGTCCTTGCGGCGGATGGTGAGGGTCACATTCTGTTGCGGTTTCAGGCTGTCGTCGATGCCGCCGATGTCGAAGCTTTCCTCGCCGGTCAGGTTCAATGTTGCGACATTGGTGTCGCCCTTGAATTGCAGCGGCAGCACGCCCATGCCGACCAGATTGCTGCGGTGGATGCGTTCGTAAGATTTGGCGATTACCGCTTTAACACCCAATAGCTGCGTGCCTTTTGCCGCCCAGTCGCGGCTGGAGCCGGTGCCGTATTCCTCACCGGCGAAGATCACGGTCGGCGTGCCTGCGGCTATGTATTTCATCGCGGCATCGTAGATCGCCATCTGCCGGGTGCCCGGACAAAAGTTTTTCGTATCGCCGTGGTACAACGTGTAGCCGCCTTCGATACGGCTGCCGTCGGCTTTCACGGGCAGCATCAGGTTCTTGATGCGCACGTTGGCGAAAGTGCCGCGCATCATCACCTCGTGGTTGCCGCGCCGCGCGCCGTAGCTGTTGAAATCCTTGATCGCCACGCCACGGCTTTGCAGATATTTTCCCGCCGGCGTGGTGGCCTTGAAACTGCCGGCCGGACTGATATGGTCGGTGGTGACGGAATCGCCGAAGATCGCCAGCGGTTTGGCATTGCTGATTCCTGTGATGCTGC
>CABDYQ010000235.1_pt1 | contig 11460 bp, 9 predicted proteins | sample 3132001 | NCBI WGS metagenome assembly CABDYQ01 (sample SAMEA5534338, study PRJEB31848) | metagenome | biome: tundra; feature: field; material: soil | place: USA | collected 2013-05 | depth 0.45 m
GTGTAATCTTGCGCAGCTTAAGGCGTTGTCGGCGACGGTGGGGGCGCAGCTTAAAACTCTTGAGCAGGAGGGGTGGGTTGAACAATACGCTTCTACCCCCTTCCTAGCCCTGATGGAACCACTAGCCATTCGACTAAGCCCGCAAGCGGGCAAATCGCTGGTTATCCCCCTGCAAGGGGGAGAGCTGGCGAGGGGGCAGGATGTTGCGTCCGGGGTCACGCACACTTTCGACAACGCGCACATCCTCACCAGCGAACAGCAACTCGCGGTGGACAGCATCACACAAATCAGCGGCTATGCCTGCTTCCTGCTGCACGGCATCACCGGCAGCGGCAAGACCGAGGTGTATGTGCATCTCATGCATCATGTGTTGCGGCGCGGCGGGCAGGTGTTGTTGCTGGTGCCGGAGATCAATCTCACGCCGCAGCTGGAAAATTATTTCCGCAGCCGCTTCCCCGATGTAAACCTGATCAGCCTGCATAGCGGCTTGTCCGAGGGCGAGCGTTTGCATAACTGGCAGCAGGCACAGCTGGGTGCGGCGCAGATCGTGCTCGGCACGCGCCTGTCGGTGTTTGCCGAGTTGCCCAGGCTTGCACTGATTATCGTGGACGAGGAGCACGACAGCTCGTTCAAGCAGCAGGATGGCTTGCGCTATTCGGCGCGCGACGTGGCAATCTTTCGCGCCAATCAGCGCGGTGTGCCGATAGTATTGGGTTCGGCCACGCCGTCGCTGGAGAGCTATCACAACGCACAAAGCGGCCGTTATCAGATGCTCAAGTTGACCGGGCGCGCGCTTGCCGCCGCGCGCTTGCCTGCGGTGCGCTGCGTCAACATCAACCAAACGGTGATGCACCACGGCATCAGCGAAAATCTGTTGCGCGAGATCGGGCAGCGCATCGTGCGCCGCGAGCAGAGTCTGATATTCATCAACCGGCGCGGTTACGCGCCGGTGCTGATGTGCACCGGCTGCGGCTGGTTGTCTGGTTGCAAACATTGCGCGGGCAAGATGGTGTTGCATCTCAAAGATCAACGCCTGCGCTGCCATCACTGCGGTTATCAGGTGCGCGTGCCGCACGCCTGTCCGAGTTGCGGTAATGCGGATTTACATCCGGTCGGCAGCGGTACGCAGCGCGTGGAAAGCGTGTTGCAGGAACGCTTCCCGGATGCGCGCATCCTGCGGGTGGACCGAGACAGCACGCGCAACAAGCGCGCCTGGCAGACCATGCGCGAGCAGATACACGCGAATGAAGTGGACATTCTGGTCGGTACGCAAATGCTCGCCAAGGGACACGACTTCCCCGCGCTGACTCTGGTCGGCGTGCTCAATCCCGATAGCGCGTTGTACAGCAGCGACTTCCGCGCGGCGGAAAAACTCTTCGCGCAACTGGTGCAAGTGGCGGGACGCGCCGGACGCGCCGACAAGCCCGGAGAGGTGCTGATCCAGACCGCATTCCCTGAGCACCCCTTGTTTCGCGCTCTGCAAACGCATGACTTCGAAGGATGGGCTGCATCGCAGCTTGCCGAGCGGCAGATGGCGGGTTTCCCGCCGTTCGTGTATCAGGCCATGCTGCGTGCCGAGGGCAAGCAGGAAAACGAGGTATACCGTTATTTGAATGAAGCGCGCACGGCTGCTGTCACGTTGAGCCGCTCAATGGAAATCCCGGGTCAGGTGGAAATTTTCGGTGTGGTGCCTGCCGCCATGCCGCGCCGTGCCAATCACATTCGCGCACAATTGCTGATACAAAGCACGACCCGCAAGGGTTTGCAGCAATTTCTGCGCGCCTGGCAACCGTTGCTGGACGCGCTGACCGCACAAAAGCTGCGCTGTTCACTAGACATTGACCCGCTAGAGTTTTAAAGTGACCCATAAATAATAAGTTACAGACTGTGAGACGGAACCATGAAATCCATACCCGCTGATTTGGCCTGGCTAAATCTGCCTAATCTGCCGACACCCGTCAAAGTACTATTTTCCGGATATTTGCTCGCAATCGGGTTGGGTTTATGTATGGCCGGACTACAAATCATGCTGACACACGGCATGGCGGATGGGAAACCAGGGCTTTCCCTGGATGACATCGTGTACAGCTATTATGGTAATCGCAGCGGGAGCAAGTTGGAAAGTATGCTGAATGGGTCGATGAAAGAGATGGGTACACCGGAAGCCCGCATCGACATCATTAAATGGGTTCGCAATGGCGCACCTGAAGCAGAGTGGGAGCCGCACTTCAAGGGCGTCTTTAATGAACATTGCGTGCCGTGCCATAGCACTGTTCCCAACATTCCTGACTTCACCAAGTATGAAGAAGTCAAGAAGGTGGCTAAAGTCAACGAAGGCGCAAGCATTCAAACCCTGACCAGATCGTCGCATATCCACTTGTTCGGGATCAGCTTCATTTTCTTTTTTATGGGGTTCATTTTCAGCTTTGCGGTAGGTGTGCCGAGATGGTTAAAGATTTTAGCAATCGCCTTCCCCTTCGGATTTTTGATCGTAGACGTGCTTTCCTGGTGGCTTACGAAATGGAATCCTAATTTTGCATGGTTCACCCTCATTGGCGGTTTTGGTTACAGCGTTGCATCCACGGTAATGTGGTTTATCAGCATGTACCAAATGTTGATCCTGTCGCGTAATGAAAAAATCTATGGAAATGCGTGGGAATCCGATTTGAAATAGGAGAGGTGATCCACAAGGGGGTGTCATGGAAAAGCAATCAATCACAATCGTCGGGTTGGGTAAAGTGGGGTCGGCATTTCTGGAGGAATTGCTGGGTCAATCCAACCAGCGTATTGAGATTGTCGCCGTCGTGAAAAGCGGTGAAACAACCGGACGAGCCTTGGCTAAAGCACGTGGCATCGAGAACCTCAGCATAGACAAGTTGATTGGAATTGGTGACGAGCTGGATATTCTTTTTGACCTGACCGATGTGACTGCGGTACGGCAAGAGCTTAGGGAGAAGTTGCGGGCATCGGGGAATCGCCATACGATCATCGCCACAGAAAATATAGCCCGCATGATTTGGGCATTAATTGCCAGTGGTGCAAATTTGCCTAGCGCACATGCTAAACCGGGTACTGATTATCCGATGGGTTATGCTTGCAACTGACCCGCTCTGCGAAAGACGATGATGCCTGTCGATTTAATCCATTTGCTGTCCGCGTTGGTCGGTAGCGATGCCTTGCTGACCGGCGAGTCAGCTGTTCCATATTGCACCGACTGGCGTGGTCGATATTCCGGCACCGCGCTGGCGGTGCTGTTTCCGGCGGATACGCAGCAAGTCGCAGAAATTGTGCAGCTGTGTGCCGCCAACCAAATCGCCATCGTGCCGCAGGGCGGCAATACCAGTTTGTGCGGGGCGAGTGTGCCGCTGCCGCAGGGTGAGCAAATCGTGCTGAACCTGTCGCGTATGAAGCGGATTCGTGCCATTGACCCCACCAATTACACCATGACCGTCGAGGCGGGCTGCACGCTGGCCAGCGTGCGCGAGACGGCGGAACAAAATGATCGTTTGTTTCCGCTTGGGCTGACGGCCATCGCGCCGCATTGTGAGATCGGCGGCAATCTATCCACCAATGCCGGCGGCATCAGTGTGTTGCGTTACGGCAACATGCGCGAGCTGGTGCTGGGTCTGGAAGTGGTACTGCCGGACGGGCGCGTGTGGAATGGCTTGCGCAGCTTGCGCAAGGACAACACCGGCTACGATCTGAAACATTTATTCATCGGCGCGGAAGGCACGCTCGGCATCATCACCGCTGCCGTGCTGAAATTGTTTCCGCGTCCGCGATCCACCGCCACGGCCTGCGTGGCGATCGCCAACCCGGATGCGGCGGTGCGGCTGCTGGCGCATATCCGCGCCAGTTGCGGACATGCTCTGAGCGGATTCGAAATCATTTCACGCAACAGCCTTGACCTGGTTTTCAAGCATATCGAAGATGTGCAGGAGCCTTTCATGCGGCGTTATGAATGGTATCTGCTGATCCAGGTTTCCGATGTGCTGCAGGACTCACCGGATGGCGCAGTGCGGAACGGATTGCTGAGTTTTGGCGGTGCGGTTCTGGAATTCGACATTGCCGCCGACACGGATGGTGCGGAAAACTGGTGGAAGTTACGCAAGAATATCAGCGAGGCGCAAAAGCGCGAAGGGTTCAGCATCAAGCACGATATTGCGGTGCCGGTGAGTTGTGTGGCGGAATTCATCGCGCACGCCGATGCCGCATTACGCAACGCATTCCCGGGCGTGCGTATCGTGGTATTCGGACACATGGGTGATGGCAACATCCACTACAACGTTTCCATGCCGGATGCCGCACAAAATAAAACTTTCATCGCGCAACAGGAAGGCGCGGTGAACAAGCTGGTGTATGCGGTGGTGCGTGAACTCAATGGCAGCATCAGTGCCGAGCACGGCTTGGGGCAACTCAAGCGCGAAACCATCCGCGATTACAAAGACCCGCTGGAACTGGAATTGATGCGCAACATCAAGCAGGCACTCGACCCGCAGGGATTGATGAATCCAGGAAAGGTCTTGTAGGAGCGGGCCATGCCCGCGATTGTTTTTTGTTCGCGGGCATGGCCCGCTCCTACGAGGACAGGTAGAGTTTCATCTTAGGTAAGCTAGAGAAAATAGGAGATACAAATGGCAGCTCAACCCGAGATTACCAACATGGCATTGTTCTGCGATTTCGAGAACATCGCGCTGGGCGTGCGCGACGCCAAGTATTCGCAATTCGATATCAGGAAGGTACTGGAACGCCTGCTGCTCAAGGGCAGCATTGTCGTCAAGAAGGCCTATTGTGATTGGGATCGCTACAAGGAGTTCAAGGCGACGATGCACGAGGCGGCATTCGAGTTGATCGAGATCCCGCACGTGCGCCAATCGGGCAAGAACTCGGCCGACATCCGCATGGTCGTGGATGCGCTGGACCTCTGCTACACCAAATCCCATGTGGATACCTTCGTCATCATCAGCGGCGACTCGGACTTCTCGCCGCTGGTTTCCAAGCTGCGCGAGAACAATAAATACGTCATCGGCATCGGCGTGAAGGACTCGACATCGGATTTGCTGAGTGCCAACTGCGACGAGTTCATTTTCTATGACGATCTGGTTCGGGAGCAAGAGGCGAAGCAAAAGCGTGCCGAGAAAAAAGCGCCGATAAAAGCCGCAGCAAGTAAGACCAAGCCGCCATCAGCGAAGGGCGAAGACGACAAGCGTCAGGAGGCGCTCGATTTCATCGTCGAGACCGTCGAGGCCTTGATCGCCGAGCGCGGCTCGGATGAAAAGATCTGGGGCTCGATGGTCAAGACGACCATGCAGCGACGCAAGCCGGGGTTTACCGAATCGTCTTACGGCTATCGCTCGTTCAAGGAGTTGGTGGAGGATGCGCAGAGACACAAATTGCTCGTGGTGGTGCGCGACGAAAAGTCGGGGCAGTACACGATTAGGTTGCCTGCGGCTGACTGAGAGTTAATTTGAAGGTTGCCGGGGGTTGCCCGGCGGCAAGTTACTTTCTTTTGCTTCGCCAAAATAAAGTATCCAAAGAAAAGGCGACCCCGGCCTAATCTCCCTCATAACGACAATCCGCCCATATCAATCACTGAATGGCGTGATGCTATAATCCGCGCCTCTCTAAAGGTGCTGTTTCATGTCTGTCGTATTGAATTTCAAATCCCATTTGTCCGAATTGTTCGCGCAGGCGTTGCGCGAGGTCGCTCCCGACGCAGCACAAACCGAGATACTCATCGAACGACCCAAGCTGGCAACGCATGGCGATTACGCTTGTAATCTGGCGATGCAACTGGCCAAGCCTTTGCGCAAATCGCCGCGCGACATCGCGCAGGCGTTGATCGCGGCATTACCTGCTTCCGACGCGGTGGCGAAGATGGAGATCGCCGGGGCGGGATTCATCAATGTGTTCATCACCACGGCGGCGAAACAGGGCGTGGTGCGTGGTGTGTTGCAGGCAGGTGCGGGCTATGGTCACATCCACCTCGGCGCGGGACGCAAGGTGGGGGTGGAGTTTGTTTCCGCGAACCCTACCGGGCCGTTGCATGTGGGGCATGGTCGCGGTGCGGCGGTGGGCGATTGTTTGTGCAGCGTGTTGCACGCGGCAGGCTGGAATGTGACGCGCGAGTTTTACTATAACGATGCGGGTGTGCAGATCGATAACTTGACGCATTCCGTGCAGTTGCGTTGCAAGGGCATCACGCCGGACGATCCATCGTGGCCGGAGACGGGTTATCGCGGCGATTACATCGCGGATGTCGCCCAGGCTTATCTGGCGCAGGAGACGGTGGAAGCGGATGATCAACATGTGCACGCCTCCGGCGATGTGAACGACACCGAGGCGATCCGCCATTTCGCGGTGGCTTATCTGCGGCGCGAACAGGACGTCGATCTGCGCGCCTTCGGGGTGAACTTTGATGTGTTCGCGCTGGAATCCGCGCTGTACACCGGTGGCAAAGTCGAGGAGACAGTCAACAAGCTGATCGCCAGTGGCCATACCTACGAACAAGATGACGCGCTGTGGCTGCGCACCACCGATTTTGGCGACGATAAAGACCGGGTGATGCGCAAGAGCGACGGCACTTACACCTATTTCGTGCCGGACGTGGCCTATCATCTGGACAAGTGGCGGCGCGGTTTTACGCGCGTCATTAACGAGCAGGGTGCCGATCATCACAGCACGATTACTCGTGTAAGAGCAGGGTTGCAGGCGCTGGACGTTGGCATCCCGCAAGGCTGGCCGGATTTTGTGTTGCACCAGATGGTGACGGTGCTGCGCAACGGTCAGGAGGTGAAGATCTCCAAGCGCGCGGGCAGCTACGTCACGTTGCGCGACCTGATCGACGAAGTGGGCTGCGATGCCACGCGTTATTTCCTTGCCGCGCGCCATCCGGATTCGCAACTGGTATTCGACATCGATCTGGCGAAATCCAAGAGCAACGACAACCCGGTGTATTACATCCAGTATGCCCACGCCCGCATCAGCGCTGTGCTGGGGCTGTGGGGCGGCGAGCGGCAAGCCTTGTTGCAAGCGGATGTCAGCCTGCTGGATAGCGATTACGAGACAACGTTGTTGCAGAAGTTGATCGACTATCCGCAAGTGATCGAGAATGCCGCGCAGGATTTGGCCTCGCACCTGATCGCTTTTTATCTGAAGGACTTGGCGGCCGATTTCCACAGCTACTATAATGCGTCGCGCTTTCTGGTTGAGGACGAGGCGATCAAATTGGCACGGCTGGCATTGATCGCCGCGGCGGCACAGGTGATGCGCAACGGTTTGGCAATACTCGGTGTGAGTGCACCTGAGAAAATGTGATGAGAAAGAACGGATATAACATGGGCAGGGACAACGGCAACAAATCCGCGGCGCCGCGCAAGGGCGGGAATTCGTTATGGACCGGTATGCTCGTTGGCGTGCTGGTTGGTGTCGGCATGGCGGCCGGAGTGGCCTGGTACCTCATGAAATCGCCCAGTCCTTTCTTGCAAAAAGAGCAGCTGGCGGTCAATCCGCCGGTAGATGCCGCAAAGTCTCCGCCACCCGCCGGAGCCAAAGTTCCCAATGCGCAACCGGCAGCCTCAGGCGACAACGGCAAGCCGCGTTTTGAATTCTACAAGGTGCTGACCGACAAGCAGGGTGCGACGGCCATTGCACCGACCAGGCCCGCTGATAAAACCAAGCCCGCCGATAAATCCCAGCCAGCCAAACCCCGGCCGGCGGACAGCAAACTTGCTGCCGTCAATGAACCGCAGATATTGCAGGCGGGATCATTTTCCAATGTCAACGATGCTGAAAATCTCAAGGCTAAACTTGCATTGCTGGGTGTCGAAGCCAACATTCAAACCGCGACCATCCCGGATAAAGGTGTGTGGTATCGTGTGCGTTTGGGGCCGTACAAAAATGCGGACGAGATGAATCACGCGCGCGGTTTTCTGAAACAAAATGGGGTGGATAGTACTCCGATGCGGGCGCAATAAGCGTATTTACAATCACCAAGAGGAGCGATACATGAACAGTTTGATTAGGAGTCTGGTCGTTGCGGTGGCACTGTTTATCAGCGGAGCGGCATTGGCCGATGCGCAACTCGGCAAAGATTATAGTTTACTGAATCCGGCACAACCGACCGGCACCAAGAAAATCGAAGTGCTGGAGTTTTTCTTTTACGGCTGCTCACACTGCTTCCATTTGCATCCGCTGTTAAGCGCGTGGGAAAAGACCATGCCTAAAGATGTGGAGATGACTTTCGTGCCCACCATTTTCCGTGATTCCTGGGAACCGATGGCAAATACTTTCTACGCGCTGGAAAGTATGGGACAACAGCAACAGTTACATGACGCACTGTATCGTGCCTGGAACGAAGAAAATTTGGCCTTGACCGATGCAGACAATATTGCCGATTTCGTGGCCAAACACGGTGTGGATCGCGCAAAATTTTCCGCCGCTTACAATTCATTCGCCATGCAAAGCAAGGTGACGCGCGCCAAGCAAATGATACGCAGTTATGGTATCAACGGCACACCCACCCTGGTGGTGGACGGCAAATATGTGATCGAAGGCTTACAACCGGAAGACACCATCCGAGCATTGAAAGAGGTGATCGTGATGGCGCGCAAGGCGCACCGAAGCTAAAATAATTCACCAAAGCAATAGCCCGGAAACCAGCAGCGCATTGATTGCGATGAAAGGTGAAAAATGCCGCTGCGTGTAGTCAGCCTTGCATGGCCATGCGACAAACGTCCGCCAAGTCCACCCGCAAGGAGTACGCCGTGGTTGTAAACCGACTAAAGCCGGAACAACCACGCAGGCTGGTCATTACTGGCGCGTCGAGCGGTTTAGGCCTGGCCCTCGCGCGCCATTATCTTGAACGCGGCGCAACAGTCGCCGCATTCGCCAGACGCGGCGAGTTGCTGCAAGCCCTTGCCACAAAATTTCCCGGTCAGGTTTTTTGCTACGCGCTGGATGTGCGCGATGTCCCTGCAGTGCAAAATGCCGCAAACGATTTTATCGCGCGTGCCGGCGTGCCGGATGTGGTCATCGCCAACGCCGGGGTGAGTGTCGGTACGCTCACCGAATATGCCGAAGACCTTGTTGCTTTTCAGCAGGTGATGGATATCAATGTGTTGGGCATGGTGAAAACCTTCCAACCCTTCGTTGCGGCGATGCGTGCGGCGCAACAGGGTACGTTAGTCGGCATCGCCAGCGTGGCGGGTTTTCGCGGCTTGCCGGGGGCGAGTGCCTACTCCGCCTCCAAGGCTGCCGCAATCTCCTACTTGGAATCCTTGCGAGTCGAGTTACATGGCAGCGGCGTGAAAGTCGTTACGATTTGTCCGGGCTACATCAAGACCCCGATGACCTCCATCAATCCTTACCCTATGCCGTTCATACTGGATGCCGATGAGGCCGCAAGGCGCATGGTGCGTGCCATTGAGCGGCAAACTTCATTCACCGTGATTCCATGGCAAATGGGCTTGGTCGGGCGCGTACTCAAGTGGTTGCCGCGCTGGCTATATGATGGTTTGTTCGCCAATGCGCCGCACAAACCGCGCGGACGCATCTAAGGCAAATCCCTAAAAATTGTAATGAGCAGTTCAAAAACGCCAAAGGTACGCAATCCACTGCGCAGCAAGCCCCGTGTGGAATTGTCAGCAAGGCGCACGGGCGTAGCGATTCTTCTTTGTCAACGCGGCAAGTTTTCTGTATTCTGGGAAGTTGTTAGACCCTAAGTCCGACAGGCCTCCGGATTATGAGGCTTTTCCTCAACCTGTTTATTTTAAGGAAGGGCGGATTGCTGACTTATCGCCAGAACTTGGTGCACTCGCCCCCACCCACGCCGCATGCAATTCTGAATTCGCCGCCACGCCAAGGAGTCAACATGAAATTATATTATTCACCCGGTGCCTGCTCACTGGCTTCGCACATTGCGCTACAAGAGACGGGCTTGCCGTTCGAGATCGAAAAAGTGGATTTCGCCAGCAAGAAGACGGCCGGCGGTTCTGATTTCAATCAGATCAATCCCAAAGGTTACGTGCCGACTATCAAGCTGGATGACGGCAGCATCCTGACTGAAGGTGCTGCCGTTCTGCAATACATTGCCGATCAAAAGCCTGATTCCGGCCTGGCGCCCAAGGCCGGCACGATGGAGCGTTATCGCCTGCAGGAATGGCTCACATTCATCGGAACTGAAATTCATAAAACGTTTAGTCCGCTGTTCAACAAGGCGGCTGCAGAAGAAGTGAAAACCAATGCGCGTAATTTGCTCACCAGACGCTTGGGCTATGTGGAAACACAGTTGGCGAACAAACCCTATTTGCTGGGCGATAAATTCACCGTGGCGGACGCGTATCTGTTCGTGGTGACGCGCTGGAGCGATCACGCCGGCTTTGATCTTGGCCCATTTCCAAAACTCAAGGAATACCTGGCACGGGTCGCGGCACGTCCTGCAGTTCAGGCGGCGATGAAAGCAGAAGGTTTACTGAAATAATTCTTGCTGAGTTGTAAATAAAAAGCCGCATCACTGCGGCTTTTTATTTTTAGATTCTGGCAAATTTAACCGGCCAATTTTTTCTTCAATACCTCATTCAACTGCGCCGGATTGGCCTTGCCCTTGCTGGCTTTCATCGCCAGACCGACGAAGAAGCCGAACACCTTGTCCTTGCCGCTGCGGTATTCGGCCACTTGAGCCGGGTTTGCGGCGATGATCTCGTCCACGATTTTTTCAATTGCGCCGGTATCGGAGATCTGTTGTAGCCCGTAGTGCATGACGATCTTTTCAGGATTTGCACGATCTTCAAGTGAAAGTGTGAATGTTCCGGCTACAATCTGCCACATCTGAGGGAAAACTGTGTCTTTTGCAATTTTATTAGTGATTGTCCCGAGAGAAATTAACTCAATCAGCTTTGCTAATGCTTCAGCAGGTACTGGGCAATCGGTTATGTCGCGACCTTCTTTGTTAAGTCGTGCGCTCACTTCACCCATGATCCAATTTGCGCAAAGTTTGACGTTGTCCTTTCCTGCGAAATCAACACAAGCCTCGAAATATTCAGCCATCTTACGCGAGGAGGTCAAGATGCTGGCATCGTATGCGGATAACCCAAGTTCGTTCACATAACGTGTCTGCTTGGCCAGCAGCAACTCCGGCAGCGTGGCGCGCACCTGTTCTTTCCACTCCTCGCTGATCTCTAGCGGCAGCAGGTCGGGGTCGGGGAAATAGCGATAGTCGTGAGCCTCTTCCTTGCTGCGCATCATGCGCGTCTCGCCGGTATCCGGATTGAACAGCACGGTGGCCTGATGGATCGTGCCGCCGTTTTCCAGTGTGTCGATCTGCCATTGCACTTCGTAGTCGATGGCCTGCTGCATGAATTTGAACGAGTTGAGGTTCTTGATCTCGCGGCGCGTGCCGAGCGGCTCGCCGGGACGGCGCACCGACACGTTGACGTCGCAGCGGAACGAGCCTTCCTGCAT
>CABDYQ010000237.1_pt1 | contig 11331 bp, 9 predicted proteins | sample 3132001 | NCBI WGS metagenome assembly CABDYQ01 (sample SAMEA5534338, study PRJEB31848) | metagenome | biome: tundra; feature: field; material: soil | place: USA | collected 2013-05 | depth 0.45 m
CGCATTGTGGAACACCTCGCGCGCCGCTTGCTTCAGGGTCGCGCGATCGACCCGCTCCTTGCTTTGCGCGTAGGTGCCCAGCAGTGCACGGTCGCACAGCACGTTGATGATCCGGGGAATACCTCCGCTCAAGCGGTACAGCTGCCCCATCAGTGCAAGCGGGAACAACTGGCGCTGCGCTCCCGAAACCCCGAGCCTATGCTGCACATAGGCAGCGACTTCCTGCCTGTCCAGCGGCCCCAGGTGATAACGCGCGATTATCCGTTGCGCGAGCTGCCGCAGTTCAGGCCGTTCCAGCATCGCCGCCAGTTCGGGCTGGCCCAGCAATATGATCTGCAATAGTTTGCGCTGGTTGGTTTCCAGATTGGTGAGCAGCCGCAATTGCTCCAGCACGTCGGCGGAGAGGTTCTGCGCCTCGTCGATGATCAGCACCGTATGCCTGCCCCTGGCATGGGCATCGAGCAGATAGGCATTGATGCAATCGATGAACACCTTGACGCTGGTGTTGCCGGGCGGACAGGTGATGCCGAATTCTGCGCAGATGGTCGAAAGCAATTCCTCTACCGTCAGCTTGGGATTGAAGATGTAGGCCACATCGCAGGATTCCGGAATCTGCTCGAGCAGGCAGCGGCACACCGTGGTCTTGCCGGCACCCACTTCTCCCGTAAGCAACACAAACCCGCCGCCGGCATTCACGCCATAAAGAAGATGCGCGAGCGCCTCCTGATGGCGCCGGCTCATGTAGAGATAGCGAGGATCAGGTGCGATGGAAAACGGTTCTTCGGCAAGGCCAAAGTAACTCTGGTACATGGGCGGTCTGGATGTGGAAATGTTGCGTCATTATATACATAGCGACAGAAATCTACTGCGCGACTCCGGGGCGGGGTCGGGCGGTGCTCGCGCTCCTCACATACTGATGTGTATGCTCCGGGCGCTATGCTCCGGCCTCCCCCACCCCAAAGCCGCTCGCTACGATTTCTGTCGCTATGTATAGCGGCAAGTCCCGCGTACTCAAGGCTTGTTGTTCACCTCGCCGATCAATTAAAGGGGCCAGGCTAGAATTGTTTTTTTGATTCAAAATATATCGACCTTGACCCCTTTAATTTTGAGATAAAAGGGCAGGGGTCGATATATTTTTTTCAGAAAAGCAATTTGAGCCAAACCCCTTTAAGTCGAGGCTGACGCTTGATCGCACTGTTAGCACCTACGGACAAAATCTTCATCTCGTGTAAACTTCCTGCCCCACTTGTTGAAAATAGAACACGATATGAATGGTGCTGTGCGATTGACCCTCGGCTTGGTGGCATTCATGTGGCTGCAGTCTGCATGGTGCGGTGATGCGATCACTAAAACCTATGAAGAGTGTATCGAGGAGCCGATATTTGAAGGCCGGGTCTGCACTGTGCAGGCCAACCGTGACGCCAAGGTTGGGGTGATATTGATCCACGGATTGGGCGGATCCGTCGACGACTGGCAAAGCACCATTCCGGCTCTGGCAAAAGATTTTCATGTTGTCGCCTTTGATCTGCCCGGATTTGGCAAGTCTGACAAAGGCAGTCAAAACTATTCACCAACACGTTATGCACGCCTGGCGCATTTTTTGGCCGATCATTATTTTCAGGACAAGCCTTATCATGTGGTGGGTCACTCGATGGGCGGGGCCATTGCGCTACGCTTTGCAGCACAGCGCCCATTGGGATTCCAGCGGCTGGTCTTGATCGATGCGGCCGGTATTCTTCATCCTCTGGTGATCACCAAATTTCAGGCCGGCTCCATGATGGTGCGCGCAAGCGGTGTGCAACAGACACGGGGTTTTGTCGAGCGCTTGTCCGGCATGGTACTGGAGCATGCGGAATGGCTGCCGATCTCACTCACCGAAATTGTTGATACCGCTTTGGGGCGTGATCGTGTACTTCAGGGCGGCCCGGAAAAGATCGCCGCGCTTGGGCTGGCAGGAGAGGATTTCAGCCACGCCATTGCATCGGTGACCGAACCCACTCTGATCCTCTGGGGGGACCACGATCTTGTTGTTCCGCTGCGCACCGGAAAAGTGCTTGCCGCAAACATGCCGCATGCGCGGCTGGAAATTATTTCCGACTCCGGTCATGAGCCCATGCTGGAATAGGCGGATCAGTTAAACGCCCTGCTAGGAAAGTATCTGTTGGCCAGTGATGATGTTCTGGCCGAGTATTATCAGCAAGCCCCGCCCCTGCCCGCGTTCGCCAGCGAACGTTTGGGCAGCTGTTCCGGCAAGAACGACAAGGTATTTGAGGGTGATTATCGCGCCATAACACTGCGTGACTGTAACAACATCACCATCCGCAACGCACGAGTGGGCCGGCTAAGTGCGATCAATTCCAGGCTGGAGATAATCGATACCGATATTCTGGGAAAGAAAGTGGGACTGCTCGCGGACGATTCCGATGTCACCGTAACCAACGGTGAAATTTCGGGGGTGATCGCAATCAATGCTGTCCATAGCCAGTTTGATCTTGCCGGTGTTCGCTTGAAAGGTACCGAGGCTGCAGTCAAGGGAGTGGACAGCAAGTTCATCTTTTCTGTCAGCAAGGTGAGCAGCAAACATACGGATGGCTTTTTGCACACCTACAAAAGCATGGTCGACGAAGAACTCTGAATGTCCTTGGAGGAAGATAAAAAGGGGCCGGGGTCGATTATTATTTGTTGCAGCAAAGCAATTCGAACCTAGCCCCTTTAATTCTGCTGAAGGTCTGCCTCGTCCGATCATCTGACCAACGAAACGAATTCCTCAAACTTCCCGCCGCGTGTCTTGGGTAGTTCCTGATTGATAGCTAATGGGGCAGCTTCGCAATTAGTTAGGCAGCGATATCTTCATGTGGCGAACGACTTTGATTCACGTCCAGCCCGGGTGCCGCACTTATCTTCATGTGTTTTCCCTGAGTGCGGTAACACACAGCCCCATCCTTCTGTAGCGAGCATCCTTTTAAATATAGCCCGAACTCCCAACCGTAACGAGAATAAGTACGCGATGCTTGAAGATGCGCGTGGGGATGTATACTGCGTGAGGAATATTTGCGCCATCCTAAGGAGGATATCCAATGATCAACTACGAATTGCTACACGACGAAGGCATTCTAGTGCTGCATCCCAAAGGGCCGCTTGAAGCGGCAGACTTCACGTCGCTGGCGAGCCAGGTCGATGTTTATCTGGAGGGGCATGGGAAGCTGTGCGGAGTATTGATACACGCAAAATCGTTTCCCGGCTGGAAAGATTTTGGCGCGCTGCTTGCTCACCTGAGGTTCCTCAAGGTGCATCTTCGGAGAATCGAGAAAGTTGCGGTCGTCGCGGATGGCGTTTTGGCGAATATCATGCCGAACATTGCAAACCATTTCGTCCACGCGCAGGTGCAGCATTTCGATTTCACGCGCGAGGATGCCGCATGGGACTGGCTCAGGCAAAGCGGCAATGCAGCGGGCGCCTAGTTTCATGTTATTGATCTTTCCGTTATTCATTACACCGTTCGCCCTGACCATTCGACAAGCTCATGACAGGGTACGCCAAGCGTATCGAAGGGCGTAGACCGCCCAGAAAATTAAAGGAAAATTAAAGGGGTCAGCATCGCATTTGTTTTTTAGCAATCATGCCACGTCGACTACGCATTTTATTAGATCGCGACCGTCTGCTTTGTGCCAGGGGCGGAACTTCACGAGTGTCCTCCAATCCGGACCTTCAGCACTAAATTCTTCGCCAAAGGGGGCGGAATGAAACGAATAGCTTGGATTATTCTGGGCTGGCTGACGCTGATCACAACGACACAGGCTGCCCAACTTTCGCCTAATCAAATCCCGTTTTTTATAAAACCGCAGTGGTTCTTTCCAATATTTAGTATCATGTGGTTTTGCGACTATTTATGCCGGTCCGCTTTCGCAAATATTCCCGGTTGATTTATACGAAATTGTAACAATAGTCCGGACACCTTTCGAACTGCCAAATATATTTTGATGCTCTGTGCGGTAACGAACGGAGACGAGGGGTTGAAAAGTATAAACTGTGCATTTGATGCCGTGAAGGGAATCGAATTTTAACTTGGGGACTTTTATCAGGTCGCCCTAATACTAAGGAGGTAACCATGGTTGAACTATTGCTAGTCATCATTCTCGTTATCATTGTACTCAGGTTAGTGTAGCGTACGGCGACTATGGGTTGCACAGTACAGACTTCATTATTGATGCCATGAAGCGAATCGAATTTTAACCTGGGGACTTTCATCAGGTCGCCCTAATACTAAGGAAGTCATCATGATTTATCTTTTGGTAGTCATCGTTCTCGTGATAGTAGTTTTCAAGTTATTGTAGCGTACGGCGACTATGGGTTGCACAGTACAGACATCATTACTGGTGTCGTGAAGGGAATCGAATTTCAACCTGGATACTTTCATCAGGTCGCCCTAATATTAAGGAGGTAATCATGCTTGAACTATTGCTAGTCATCGTTCTCGTTATCGTTGTACTCAGGTTAGTGCACTAAAATCTTGCGAAGTTGGTTTACCAGCCATGCGAGGGATTTCTGAATGGTGACGGAGTTTGCCGTTGGTCGGTATTCGCCGCCAACCCATCAGAATCAAAGACAACAACTTTTGCATCAGGCTACAAAGTCTGGTTCTGTTACGCTTAAATTTTCATATCAAGATAGAGCGATAACTCATGCAGCTCGAAATTCGGAATCTTGCAAAGCTCTATGATCAAAAGAGGGGCCTTGCGCCGACCAGCTTTGAAGTAACCAAAGGCGAATTGATCGCAATTGTCGGTCATAACGGCGCCGGCAAATCCACACTTCTGAAAATGCTGGCAAACTGGATTCTTCCGGACGGCGGTACCGTCATGATTGACGGGATCAACCTGAAGAACAGGACGGCTGTTGTCAGGAAAGTGGGTTTTATTCCAGAAGTGCCCAATCTTTTCGACTTCTTCTCCGTTGAATACAATCTCAAACTCTTTGCTGCTCTCTCCCAAACACCCTTTCTGCGGGTGGAAGAGATCTTGAGCGAGTTCAATCTGCTGCCCTTTCGAAAAAGCAAGGTACAGGCGCTCTCAAAAGGCTTGAAGCAAAGGGTGAGCATCGGGCGCGCGCTGTTGGCGGATCCTCCGGTGCTGCTATTGGACGAGCCTACATCGGGCCTGGACTTCGAGATGACACGAGAGATTTACCGGCTGATGAGCGCTATGCATGGCGCCGGAAAAACGATTCTTTTTACTTCCCATCGGCCAGAAGAGATAAAAAGCCTTGCAACGCGCATCCTGTTGCTGCACGAAGGCAGCCTGGTCTTCGACGGATCTACACAGGAATATTTTCAATCCGAAATCCATGAAAAGCTGTACGCATGATGATGAGGAATATTCTTGTACTCGCATTCAACGATTTAGGCATCGCACTTAAGAACAAGACATTTTTTCTTATTCTTTTTATCCCTCTTTTTGTGTTTGTTTCCTTGAATTTGGTAGACCGGGCCGACTCGGACTCAAGCAAAGTCAAAATCGGTCTGATTCAGCACGACGCTTATGCGCCCGAGATCACCCGGAGCGTCAATGCAGCCGAAAAACTTGTTGAAGTCACATGGGTTCAAGATGAGAAGGAGGGCGTGCGTCTATTGAAGGAACACAAGTTAGACGGGATTTTAACAAGGAATGAAAAAGCACCCGGCAGCCTTGCGCTGCTGGTTTTAAAAAAAGATTCTCTCCATACCATTGCGATCGTGCAGAATTTCTCTGCTTTGCAGAAGGCGGCGGAAGGAAGTGGCCCGGATTGGATCACCGACATCAAATCACTGCACCAGGGCGGCGTTCAAAGAGAGACTTTGCCTACCTGGATCCTGATGCTGGTCCTGCTCATCGGTTTTATTATTCTCCCGGCGCAAGTTGCCGAGGAAAAAGAAAAAAAACTGCTCCTTGCTCTTCTCCAGACTCCCATACACGAAGTCCAATGGCTGATTGCCAAATTGATCCTGGGAATGGTTCTGATCATCACTGCCGTCTTGTTTCTTCATCTGTTGGGTAAATTCGGCCCGGTACATCTTTTCGACTATATCGCTTTTATCGTCGTAGGCAGTTATTGTTTCAGCGCCTACGGGATTTTCCTGGGTTTTCTCTGCCGCAATCAGGCAAGCGCCAGAACGCTGGGCGTTATCTTTTATTTGCCGCACCTGCTTCCTTCTGCGATGTCCGATGTGTCACAAAAATTGACCGCCGTTGCTCCTTTGCTGCCGTCCTACCAATTGTATCAGCCTCTTCAATCCATACTGTTGGAAGACGGCAGGATGGCGGACATGACTTTTGATTGGGTCTATTTATTTCTTTTGGGATCGTTGATGTTTTATCTTTCCTACTTATTGATGAAAAGACGCTGGCTGATGTGATTTTCGGCCGGCAATGGGCGCGTAGACGACATTCAATATCTTCTGGATCGCATCAGTTTTACGATTTTGACCAATGGCTGCTTTGGTGGTGAGTTCAACTGATCGACGCAACACATGCTCAGGGAGAGTGATTGAGCAAGGGCAACAATTACTTAATCGCCAGTAAAGATTTTCCATTAAGATTATTACAAACTAAAGACATAATCAACGGACGGCAGCGAGGTGCCGATAACTGGCAATACCAGCATCAGTGGACGCAAAAAAACCGCCCTCTGGCGGTTAGATTATGGAATGATAAAGCGTATGTAATCCGGTTTCTTGTTAATGAGGAGCTATGGAAAAACTAGACTACGAATTCGAGGGCTAGAACGAGCGTGTTCAGAACCAACGCGAACGAGCATATATAAACTCCAACGTCAGCAAGGAGAAAACTGCCAGTGGTGGTATCGCCTCCTTTCGCACGTGCTTAAAGAAATAGTGTCTGCTATTGCGATGCCACGTTCTCCAGACAAACCGAATGAGAATTGGGAGCCATAAGACACCGACGACAGAAATGGCTGAAGGATTTAATAGATAGCTTGGTCTATCGTTAATTGGCATCGATACGTCACGAATTATGTAGTAAACGCCAGAGAAAAAATAGGCAATAAAAGTAGGCCAAAAATAGGGAGCAATAAAAGACCACAACATATTCATGGCATACCTTCTGATATTATCCCTGTAAGTTTTAAGTTTGTTGCTTCGACAGACTGCCCCATTTCCTCTCCACGGTCAATATGCCAAAGTATCTAAACAATTTCATCGACATGGTTATATCCTGGTGAACTGCAGTCAATTTGGTACCATTTGCGGAGAGAGTTTTTGCATCATATGTCAGTGTATCATCGGGTGTAAATTCTGCATTGTAGTAGATCACCAAGTTCCGCCATGTGTCGCGTGCTGCACGTCACCAGCATCCGTTTTCAGGCGATGAAAGTAGTGAAGACAGATTCTTAATCCCAGTTGCAGCTTTCGGGCAGTCAGTTAGTATGTGCGTATAGCCGCTGGGTGCCACAAGCGGACGGTCAAGTATTTTCTCCATAGCGGGCGCCCAGCATTCGAGTATTGGTTGCCTCGCCGGTTCGGATAAATCAAGTAACTGGATTATCACTGTTCCAATTTGATGTTAGCGCACCAATGTCTGCCGGTTCTTTGAGCCGGGCGGCCTTGGTGTTTTGGTTTTACCACTCTTGCGGCAATTGGTATTTCTCCGGCAGCAAATTGATGATTTCCCTTTGCACCAGAATGTTATGCTCTTCGTAGAGCGCGTTGCCGCATAAAGACAGTACTTCGCCAAAATTCTCCAGAACTTTTTCGCCCTGCCACACCCATTCGACAGGCAAGCAAATGCCAAGATCGCTTTCAGTTGGATAATCTGACAACACAACACCTATGGCTTTGATATGCAGGCTGGATTGTGGCGTGCAGTGTTTGATGAAAACGATGTCTTCGTTCTTGATGGCCGAAACGATACTGTGTAAGTCCGATTTGCCATCCGGTGAGCGTGGGAGGCATACAATGCTCTTGTCGAGAAAACCTTGCGCATTGTGTTCCTCAATTCCGAAAAATGTAGTCATTGCTCCCTCCATTTCTGTAACGGTTTTTACCGATCCTGCATGAAGTTGACTGGCACATCAAACTATTCAATATCGTCGAACTGCCGTTTTGATGACGCCGTGTCATTCCCCGACAGGGATTTGGGGATGAATGACACCCAGAATGCCACTCCAAGTGGCGTGCGTATATTATGCATGACCGAGAATAATAGTCAAAGCCTCTTCCAATATGAAATGAGTCTGAAGGCGGACCGTATTTCCAACGAGAAATGAGTCTGAGCGTCTGAAGTTCTGAATCGGTCATGATGCAAGGCATGGCGATCAACATGGAAGAAGCACGGCTGCAAACCTTGGCGCAGGTCAAGGCATTTCTGGACGGGACAGCGGAGGTTATTGCAGGGCGGAGTCAAGAACCAACCGCAACAGTTAATGTTTAGTAGCGGTTTTAGCGAGTTCTTTCACGCGCTGATCTAGCAATAACAAGTCTGCCCATACGTTGCTCAATCAAGCCGGCACGGATACGGTGAACAGCCTGTATGTCCTGCTGCTCAACGGTCTTGACCGATACGAAGCGCATGTTGGGTCGGCTCATGGTTTCACAGATGGGCGCAATGTTGAGGGAAGGTAACCGTAATATTGTGAAACTTGGGGGTGGAACTGGTAGGGCGCGAACCACGCGCCATATTGCAGGACAATTTCTAATTGGCGAGTGGTACGCGTCCTACATGCCTCGGCTCATTTCTTTTCTCAAAAGCTTGACGTAATCCTTCAGCGGTTTCATTCCGTCCTGCGGCAACTTGGCCGCAATCTCGCCGATGCGCAAGCCGTATCCCGCCAGCACCATATCTGGCGCCAACTCGAAAAGCGGAATGGCGAGAAACGGCCGCTCCAGGATTTCCGGGTCGGGAAGCTTGATACCCTCCGCATCCATCGTCAGGTCGCCATATACAATCAAGTCGAGGTCTATCGTCCGCGGCGCATATTTGTCTTCCGTCCGCTTGCGTCCCAGGTTGTTCTCGATGGTGCGCAATATGCCGTGCTTCACTTCCGCAGGGGGCGCTTCCGTTTCGATCTCCACCACGCAATTGTAATAAGGCGGCTGTTCCGGGCGGTCAAGCGCATCGGTGCAATAGACCATGGATATGCCAACGAGATGGGTTTTCTGAGCAAGGCTGCGGATCGCGGCTTGTACATTTTCCGCAGGATCAATGTTCGAGCCGATGCCGATGAAGGCGCGCGCCATGGCCTGCTCAGCGCTTGCGGGTGATTTCCACCGCCACGCTCCTGGCAAAGCGGAGTGCATTCGGCTTTTCCACGCGCACGTCAACCTGCCGCACGCCCTGCTGGCCGAGACAGAGTTCCGCAACGGCATCCGCCAGTGCCTCCTCCAGAAAATATTGGGAGCCTTCCACCATGGCGAGAACGCGCTTTTTAAGCGCTCGGTAATCAACGGTGTCCTCGATGCGGTCGCTTTTGCCGGCCTTGCGCAGGTCGGTGTAGATGGCCAGGTTGATCAGCACGTCCTGCTTTTCGCGGCGCTCGCCTTCGTTGATGCCCAAAATACAGCGGGCAAGAAGGTCGCAAATGCGGATGCGGTCCATCATGTCTTCCATAGATTCTCCCCGGACAGCAACCAGCAAAATCCATCAACGCAAACTAGCGGATGAGGCCGCGCAATTTCTCCGGCGTCATCCTTTCCCCTTTCCTGATGAGTTCGCGCGCCGTCTCGACCTTGTCCCACACGTTGCACATCATCACGCCCCGCACCATCCCGTCGCGCTGGTAGTAGATGACGCCGGTATCGTTTTCCTTCTGCCAGTCGGCGAAAGTTTCCAGTCGCGAATCAACCTCGCCGGTCGCCTCGTAGCCGAACTCGAACAGATCCGAGAAAAAATACGGCTGATAGGTAAAGGGTTCATGCGCGCCGGCCATATTCCGCCCCGCCCATTTCCCCTGATTGAGGGCGTTGTCCCAGTGCTCGATACGCATCGGTTGTCCCAGTGCCCGGTAAGGAAAAAAGGCGTCGTCGCCTGCGGCGTAAATATCCGGACTGGAAGTCTCAAGGTATTCGTTCACCACGATCCCATTGCCCACTTCCAGGCCGCCGCTCTTGGCCAGTTCCATCTCCGGAATAACGCCCACGCCGACGATCACAATATCCGACGCTATCGTTTCGCCCTTCCCGGTGCGGGTGATGAATTGAGCGCCGTTCCTGCTGAATGAAATAGGTTTGTCCTCCGCCAGTATCCTGACGCCCTTCTCCTGATAACGTTGCTGCACTGCCCGCCCCAGGTAGTCCGGCAAGACGCGGTCGCAGAGGAGTGCGCCGGGGAAAATCATGGTGACATGCAGCTTGTTGATGTTGAGCGCAGCGGCCAGCTCCGAGCCGATGAACCCACCGCCGATGACCACGGCGGATTTCCCCTCTGCGGCTACGCCCCGTGTGCGCAGATAATCGTCCAAGCTGCGGAAGTAACAGATGCCTTCGAGATCGCCGCCGGGGATGTCCAGCGTCCGCGACTTGCAGCCCGTTGCCAGCAGCAGTTTTCTATAGCCGTAGGTCTCGCCATTGGCGGTGGTTATGGTTTTTTTGCCGGAATCGAGCCGCGCCGCTTTTGCCCCCAGCGCCAGGGTAACGGCATGTGTATCGTAGAACGCGCGGTCATGGAGAAAGATGTCCTCCACTTTCTGTTTACCAAACCACAGCTTCTTGGACAGCGGCGGCCGGTCATATGGCAAGTGACTTTCCTCGCCGGCCAGAAGTATGCTGCCCGCCGCATCAAGCTCGCGTATGCCCTGCACTGCCGATGCGCCCGCCAGCCCCCCGCCCACTATCACGTAGTCGTAAACGTGTTTCATGTTACCTCCTTACATGGAACAACAATGCTGCCGGCCAACTTCGGACGCGCGGTGTGCACTTCCTCTTATTGCGAAATCCTACCACTTATTGCGAAATCCTATGTCGCTTTTTGAGTGATGAATGATCTGGTCAAGGGCAAGGATGTGTCATTTCTTATACTTCACTCTGAAAAATGCAAGTTTCATCTGTCTGAACCATGGTGCATAGACTATAACAAAGTGCGTCTGGCTGCTGTGTGCCAAGAGCCGCCATTCGATTGTCAGTTCTGTTGGCGGTGATATGAGAGGTGTTGCTCCCTGCCCTGCACTACATAACCAATGCCGTTTAGTAGTGTCAACCGAACAAATGTGCAGTGCGTTATACGCACCGACACGGTAGTGTCTTAAACGTTTATTAATCTACTAAAAATTGGAGTTCACCATGAGCAAACTGTTATCCGTACTGATCGCTGCTGTATTCGCTGCTGTTTCTTTCACCGCTGTTGC
>CABDYQ010000240.1_pt1 | contig 11116 bp, 9 predicted proteins | sample 3132001 | NCBI WGS metagenome assembly CABDYQ01 (sample SAMEA5534338, study PRJEB31848) | metagenome | biome: tundra; feature: field; material: soil | place: USA | collected 2013-05 | depth 0.45 m
GCGCGTCACGTTGGTAGACACGGGCGAAGACACTATGACGGGCGGTCGTATCAAACGAGTTGCGCAATACGTGGGAGAAGAAGATTTCTGTTGTACATATGGCGATGGTATAAGCGATGTGAATATCACCGCCCTGATTGGATTTCACAAACAACATGGCAAGCTTGCCACGTTAACTGCAACGCAACCACCGGGGCGCTTTGGTGCGCTGAAATTGTCAGGCAATAACATTTTAAGTTTCCAGGAAAAGCCTCAGGGTGACGGTAGCTGGATCAATGGCGGCTTTTTCGTTTTGTCTCCCAAGGTGCTTGATTACATTAAGGACGACCATACAATTTGGGAGCGCGAACCCATGGATAGATTGGCGCATGAAGGACAAATCGCCGCGTTTTTCCATTCCGGATTTTGGCAGCCGATGGACACGATGCGCGACAAAAATTACTTGGAAGAATTGTGGGCAAGCGGAAAGGCACCGTGGAAAACATGGTAGAACCATCGTTTTGGGCCGGTAAGGTTGTGTTGTTAACCGGTCATACCGGCTTCAAAGGGAGCTGGCTTTCTCTATGGTTACAGTCCATGGGGGTAAACGTAATTGGTTATGCGCTGGCACCACCAACCAATCCAAGTTTATTTGTCACTGCGAATGTGGCTAATGGCATGACCAGTCTTGAAGGGGACATACGGGACATTTCTGCACTTTCAAAAGTATTTAAAAAATATCAGCCCGAAATTGCCATTCATATGGCTGCGCAATCTTTGGTGCGCCATTCCTATGCCAACCCAATCGAAACTTATTCCACCAACGTGATGGGTACGGTTCATTTATTGGAGGCGGCAAGGCTGGCTGGTAATGTGCGAGCAATCGTCAATGTGACCAGCGACAAATGCTATGAAAATCGCGAATGGGTGTGGGGCTATCGGGAAAACGAGCCGATGGGCGGCTACGATCCTTACAGCAACAGCAAAGGCTGTGCCGAGCTAGTCACATTGGCCTATCGAAACTCATATTTCAATCCGAAAAATTTTGCCGATCACCAAGTTGCATTAGCTTCGGTAAGGGCTGGCAACGTGATTGGTGGCGGCGACTGGGCGGAAGATAGGCTCATTCCCGACATCATGCGCGCCATCATGCGAGGCGAGCCGGTGCGCATTCGCAACCCACACGCCATTCGCCCCTGGCAATATGTTTTGGAGCCGCTGTCCGGCTATTTGATGCTGGCGGAAAAGCTCTGGGAAGAGGGCGCGGCTTATGGCGAAGCCTGGAACTTCGGTCCAAATGACGAAGATGCCAAGCCAGTATCGTGGATCGTGGATCGTCTGACCAACACTTGGGGCGAAGCCGCGAGCTGGGTATTGGATGATGGCGACCATCCACACGAAGCACATTATTTAAAACTTGATTGTTCGAAAGCGAAATCACGTTTGAATTGGCAGCCGCGCTGGCATCTCGAAGATACATTGAGTGCAATTGTTGACTGGCATCATGAACGCCAGACTGGGGAAGACATGCGCGCGGTAACACTCCAGCAAATTGCCGCGTATAAAGCTTATCAGGATCGTCCGGTATTGAATTGAGTAGAGGTTTGTGTGAACAAAGAAGCGATAAAACAACAAATATTTGATCTGGTTGAGCAATACAGCGCACTGCATTTTGCAGAGAAATCATTTCAGCCCGGGGCAAGCGTCATACCGCCTTCCGGCAAAGTGATCGGCGCGAGTGAACTGAAAAACATGGTCGATGCCTCCCTGGATGGCTGGCTTACCACTGGACGCTTTAATGAAGCATTTGAAAAACGTTTTGCTGACTTTGTAGGCGTGCCTCACGCATTGACCACCACCTCCGGGTCTTCCGCCAATTTGTTGGCGTTTACCGCGCTGACTTCACACAAGCTGGGAGATCGCGCCCTGAAGCCGGGCGATGAAGTCATCACCGTGGCAGCAGGTTTCCCAACCACCGTGAATCCCATGTTGCAAAACGGTATGGTGCCGGTGTTTGTGGATGTGGACATCCCCACCTACAACATCGACCCAAAAAAAATCGAAGCGGCCGTAACCGAACGCACCCGCGCCATCATGGTGGCACATACGCTGGGCAACCCGTTCGATCTGGATGCGATCATGGCGGTAGCCCGCAAGCATAACCTCTGGGTCATCGAAGATTGTTGTGATGCACTCGGTTCACGCTACAAAGGGCAACACGTCGGCACCTTCGGCCATATCGCCACTTGCAGTTTCTACCCTGCTCACCACATCACCATGGGCGAAGGCGGCATGGTATTTACCGGCGACCATGAGCTAAAAAAGATCATCGAGTCGTTCCGCGATTGGGGCCGCGATTGTTACTGTGCTCCCGGCAAGGACAATACCTGCGGCAAACGTTTCGGCTGGCAACTCGGCTCGCTGCCTTTTGGCTATGACCACAAGTACACCTACTCACACCTTGGCTATAACCTCAAGATCACCGACATGCAGGCGGCATGTGCATTAGCACAGATGGATCGCCTGCCGGAATTCATAGCGGCACGCAAACGCAACTTTTCTTACCTTAAAGAGCGGCTGAAATCTTGCGAGGAATTTTTGATTCTCCCTGAGGCAACCGAGGGTAGCGAGCCGTCATGGTTCGGTTTTCCGATCACCTTGCGGGAATCGGCAGGCATCGCCCGCGTAGAACTTCTCAAGTATCTGGATCAATACAAAATCGGTACGCGTTTGCTGTTTGCAGGAAATTTGACGCGTCAACCATATTTCGAGGGCAGGCAATATCGTGTAAGCGGCGAACTCACCAGCACCGACAACATCATGAACAATACCTTCTGGATTGGTGTTTATCCAGGACTGACCGAGGCAATGCTTGACTATGTGGCGGGTCAGATAGAATCCTTTTTTGGCGTGAACTTTTGAACGCACATGAAAGCTTCTGCCGCCATAGCCAAAATTCTTGAGCAACACCGAGTTCAATATTGTTTTGAACTGGTGGGGGGAATGATTACCCACTTGCTTGACAGCCTTGCCGAGAATGGGCGCTGCACCATTATTTCCATGCACCACGAGCAGGCCGCTGCCTTTGCCGCTGAGGGAGTCGCGCGACAAGCCAGTGGGACAAGTATCGCCGTAGCTATGGGAACCAGCGGTCCCGGCGCAACCAATTTACTCACCGGGATTGGCAGTTGCTGGTTCGATTCTATCCCTTGCTTGTTTATCACCGGTCAGGTCAATGTAAATGAACTAAAAGGCGACCGGGCTATTCGACAACAGGGATTTCAAGAGCTCGATATCGTCAGCATGTCCCGCTCGATTACAAAATACTCCGGCCAAGTGACCGAGGTCGGACAACTGCTCCCGGAATTACACCGCGCTTTGTCGCTGGCGCAATCGGGCAGGAAAGGCCCCGTGTTGCTCGACATCCCCAATGACATTCAGCGCATGGATATTCCCGATGAAGTCGTGAAAAAATGGCTAGCACAACCACTTGATACTGACCTAAACACACCACCCTCACTCTCAAACAAAGACGCTGCTTCTGTAGCAGCACTTTGCCGTTACTCCAAACGACCACTGGTTTGTTTTGGTGGCGGTGCCCGCTGGGCGGCATCCATGGGTTCGTGGGTCGATTCGCTGGAAAAGCATGGCATTCCCTACGTTTCCACCTTGATGGGACAGGAAAGAATCTGCGGCAGCAAGCATTACTTCAGCATGATCGGTTCCTACGGTAACAGGGAGGCAAACTGGGCGGTGCAAAACTGCGACTTACTGCTGGTTCTGGGCGCACGTCTGGACGTGCGCCAAACCGGTTCGGATACTGCCGATTTTGCGCGACATGCCAAAATTATCCAGGTGGATATAGATCCGGCGCAGCTCGATAACCGCGTAAAGGCCGATCTTAAAATTTGCGCGGATATCGAGGTTTTTTTTAAACAATTCAAAATCGCCACCGATACTTTCCCCTGGGCTGATGCCAGTTGGGCTGGGGAATTGATGACGCGGCGCGAGCGCCATGATGTCGATGAATATCCCGATTGGCGCATCAGTCCCCACCAAATATTTAAACGCCTGAACGAAACCATGCGCGGTCAGGCGGTTAATTACGTGTGCGATGTCGGCAACCACCAAATGTGGGCGGCGCAGGGAATCCGTCTTGGTGCGGATCAGGTGGTGCATTACAGCGGCGGAATGGGGGCAATGGGCTTCGCGCTCCCCGCCGCCATCGGCATCGGATTAAGCTCACCGAAAAAAACTATCGTGATTACCGGGGATGGCAGCCTTCAGGTTAACAGCCAGGAGCTAGACACGCTGAACCGGCTGGGACTTAACCTGACCATAATCGTGATGAACAATTTTTCCTTGGGCATGGTCAAAAATTTTCAGGACATGTATTTTGACGGACGCAATCAATCCACCCGAAAGGGATACAGTTGCCCATCGTTCGCTAAACTTGCTGAAGCCTATGGCTTGCGGGCAATCCAGGTAAGTGACATGGAATCCTTGCAGTCTGTTTTTGAGAAAATGGCTGGGAACACATCGCCGCTGCTGATTGAAATAATGATGGAAGGAGCAACAGAGTGCCGCCCTCGGCTTGCCTTCGGCGGCAAACTCGATGAGCAACATCCAAAATGTCCATGAGCGAAATGCAAAACAAACGCATCGCCATCCTGGGGGCGACCAGCCAAATCGCCAGGGACTTGATCGTCTCTCTTGCAGCTGTGGGAGAAAGAAATCTGTATCTGTTTGCCCGCCGTTCTGATGATGTGAGGAAGTGGTTAAACATTGTTGGGTTGTCGGGGCGCTACCCGGTGGATGACTTTTCTGCGCTTGGGGAGCACGAGTTCGATGCCATCATCAACTTTGTGGGTGCCGGCAACCCGGCGCAGGTCATGGCGATGGGGAATTCGATCTTCGACATAACCTTGCAGTTTGATGAAATGGTGCTTGATTACTTGCGGGCGCACCCTGCATGCCGCTATTTGTTTTTGAGTAGCGGGGCTGCATACGGATCAAGTTTTGATGAACCGGCAAGTTCTGATACTCCGGCCATTGTGGCAATTAACAATCTATCCCCACAAGAATGGTACGGCGTTGCCAAGCTTCACGCAGAATGCAGACATCGGTCACATCCTGATTTGGCCATTATTGATATTCGTATTTTTAATTATTTCAGCCACACGCAGGATCTTTCAGCACGCTTTCTAATTACCGATATTCTGCGCGCCATTCGCAATAAAACAGTACTTAAAACCTCACCTGTCTACATAATGCGTGACTTCTTGCATCCCTCCGACTTTTATAAATTAGTAAGTGCGTTACTTTCATCACCAGCCACAAATGCCACGGTTGATTGTTATAGTCGTGCTCCCATTGATAAGCCGAATTTACTGGCGGCGATGCAAGAAAAGTTTGGTCTGCGTTATGGAATTACTGAAGCATTGGCAAGCGTAAATGCAACGGGTGGGAAACCCTGTTATTACTCCTTAAATACTCGCGCCGCAGATTTTGGATACCAGCCCGGCTTGACCTCCCTTGAAGGAGTATTGCAGGAGTCCGAGAAAATTCTGAATCATCATCGCAATGAATAATGCAACATTCGGTGCGGAAAACTATCTAGGACAATCTACATTGGATATTGCCATTGCTTAATCGTCTGACATCGTATCTTGTTGCAATACGTAAGATGAGCAGCATCGCAGATCAGATATTGGTTTCGGGCGGTAATTTCCTGACTATCGCAATTTGTGCTCACGCTTTGCCTCTCGCGGAGCAAGGAAAGCTCACCTATATTTTTGCGAGTTACATTGCTTTGCTGTTACTGAATGTAGCCGGAATTTTTCAGGGGGCAGCGGTACGCGCCCCGGCACAAGAGCATCACAGCTACAAAATAAGCTTGGCTAAATTGCAATTGCTGCAGGCATTATTGTTATCCCTGATTGTTAGTGGGATTTGGTTGGCGGCGGGGAATGCCTTTGGTTGGCAAGCCACAAATATTGAAGTATGGTTGCTTTTTGCATTCCTGGTTTTGCAACAACTGGCGGATTTTGACCGGCGTACCGCCTATATTTTTGCAAGCACTAAGCGCGTAATATTTTCCAGTGCCTTGCTCTACCCCGCTCGAGTTTTTGGGTTAATCATTATTCGGCCTGATACGGTAAATCAAGTGCTTGTGATCATGATACTCAGCGCACTCATTCCAGCGGTTTTTACTGTTTTCATTGCTTGCCAAAGTAAGCGTGCGAGTACGCGGTCTTGGATGGATGCGGCAAAGGAACACCTCTCTTACAGCAGGCTGTTTATAGCGGGAACTCCATTGGTATGGTTATGGGTATACATTCCAACGTTTATGCTGGGTATTATGCATGGTAAAGAACAGGTCGCCTTATTAGGAAGCATTCGTGGTATCTCTAACATAGCAAATGTGTTGATGGAACAAATAGAAACCAAGGTAGTAGCTGATTGGGCACGTATGCGCCATGGGAATGACTTGTCTGCGTTGGAAGAAGCTGTTTCTCGAATGTTCAAGATCGGCGTGATTTTTTGGTTGGCAGGTATGGCTGTGCTCTTGGTATTTGGCCGGGAAATTGTAAATCTGATACTGGGTAGCCTTTATGCCCCACATTGGAATTTGCTGGTAATCGGTTGGATCGGATATGGAATATATTTCATTGCTCGGATATTTGGCATTAAGCACCGAACCTTAGGGTTTAATCAGATAGAGTTCACGGGCAATGTGTTTGGTGTTGTGGCTGCGGTATTGGCCGGTTTTGTGATGATCCCTGCTTTGAGTGCGACGGGGGCGGCGTGGGTTTATGTGGTGATTGCAGTTGCAATAATGGGCAGTCAAACATATTTAGCAAAAAGGCTGGGGCGACAATGAAAGATGTTCTCTCGATTTATATCCCGACGCTGAACGAAGAGATCAATCTTCCTCAGTGTTTGGCAAGCGTTAGCAAGCTAGGGGCAACGATATATGTTGTAGATTCAAACAGCACAGATCGTACGGTGGAGATAGCACAAGCGGCAGGATGTCAGGTTGCCACAGGGAACTGGCGTACATTTTCCGACAAAATGAATTGGGCGATAAACGAATTGCCAATCCAGACACCTTGGACACTGCGTATAGACGCGGATGAATGGCTCACGGATGAATTGATTGCAGAGCTTAAGACCAGGCTGCGCAGTACGCCTGATGAAGTGGGCGCATATAGCGTTAATCGAAGAGTATATTTTTTAAAACACTGGATTCGTTTTGGCGGCATGTATCCACTTTGGGGGACCAGATTATGGCGTTCCGGGAAAGCCAAGTGTGAAGTGAGAGAACTGGACGAGTATATGGAAGTAATCGGGCGAATTGAAAAACTCGAACATGATATTGTTGATGAAGGGCAGCGCGGGCTGACTTACTGGGTGCAAAAGCACAACCAATACGCAGATGCCGAAGTCAGGGAAATTCTGCGGGCGCAAGGGCAGGATGATGCATCAAAAACACTAACGACGCAGGCTGCAAGAAAGCGTTGGCTTAAGGCGAATTTTTATTACCGGCTCCCCAAGTTTTGGCGTGTATTTTTGTTTTGGATATACCGCTACTTTTTTAAGCTGGGATTCCTGGATGGAGTTCCCGGCTTGATATATCACACCCTGCACGGTTTCTGGTATCGATTCTTGGTAGACGCAAAACTTTATGAAATTGAGAGCCGTTCAAAGTCACTGTAAGTACGGCATATGACATAGTTAAGAATCATTAGGACTTGCAAGATTTTCGGAAACTGAGATCACCTGGCAATAAGTGAGAAAAATTTTGAAAAATGAGATGTGTTTAATATGTGGAAAAAACAGCACCTGGACTAAGGTAACGAGTCTTCCTGGTTTCATCTTTGGCAAGAGAGCAGAAATAGCTAAATGCAGTCAGTGTGGCTGTGCAAAGACAATCCCGCCACCCGTTAGCTTAGAACTTTATGAAAATAATAATCGGTATGTAGAGTTATTTACTGAAAAGAGAGCAATTTATGCTAAATACTCGGGTGACATTTTATCGGTGCTTGACGGGTTGATGGATCCTCACGGGAGAAAGCTTCTTGACGTTGCCAGTGGTGGAGGCTTTCTTGTAGAAGTTGCTAAGGCTCGTGGATATGCGGCTGAAGGGGTGGAGCTAAACAGGGAAATGGTGTCTTGGTGCAAGGGCAGAGGGCTTAATGTGCATCATGCTGATGCACTTGATTTTCTGGCCTCATGCGAGCCTTATGATGTCATTGTCTTAAGTTCAATTATTGAACACTTAGAGGATCCTATTAAACTTATTGAGGCTTGTCGAAAGGCACTTAAACCTGGGGGGATGATACTGGTTTCGCAAGCCATTTTTAATGGGTTATTACCCGTGATATTTCCTTGGGGCTGGTATGGATGGCAGCCAAAGGAACACCACTGGCATTTTACGGATAAATCGTTGGTCGCGCTGTTTCAGAGCTTGGGTTTTGAAGTTATACAATCAAAAAGGTTTTCGCTCCACCACCCGTGGTTTTTTTATGGGGGTATTAAAAACTTGGTTGGCAGAAACGTTGCAGCAATTCTCGCAAGGGTAGCTATACTCATAGGGCGTGAGGATGGGTATCTATTGGTTGTGAAAGTCAAAGATAGTTTATGAAGATAACCCCCGTATTCCAGATTTCATTATTGCTTCAGCCAACATACAAAACACCTGTCGTTTTGCAATTGTTTGTGCTGCTCGCGCTTACGACTACTGGTAAGAATGCTCCGGCAAATTAAATTGCTATTGCAAAGCAATGAGCCGATATCCAAGCTCGGCTATGGGTTGATTCTGCTTTCATACTTCCTGATTGTATTTAGCTCACCGATGCCTATCCAGGTTGGTTGGATTGACGTGGTGATGGGGACTGGATTAGTACTCGGAGTATTAATGACTGCCATCCCGCTTATTGTCCGGAACGGTAAAATATTTCCCCCGCTTTTTTGGATACTTTGCATTTTGATCATAGTGCCAACCTTGATTGGGATTGCTCGCGAAAATGGTTATGCAAATCTCATCAGGGATATTCTGCCAGTAATGTTTATGTCTGTCCTGCCGCTGCTTGCCTTACTTTACGCCAGGGTTGCCTACAGGATTGATGATGTTAATTTATTGATTGGAGTAATCCTGATCGTAGGAACAGTCAGCTCGTTTCAATTCTATTTAGGAACGATAGAGATATTTGGATCCTTTGCAAAGTTCAATGTTTGGATGGCAGGTGGTTACGCAGCATCCACCACGTCGGTGCTTGAAGTGATTGATCCAAAAATTACTCGTCCGTTTTGGATTAAAGTTTATGACCCTGCAATAATATTTTCTACAATCTATCTAATTTGTCGAAGTTTCGAATTTACGCTATCTAAACACCGAAGACCGATACTAGGAATATTGGCCTTGGCTGGCGGTGTTTTTTGCGGATACGGCTTTAGCATACTGGGATTGCGCGCTTTTGCCGGACTGACTGTTTTAGCGATAGCTATTTTTCTTCTGCATTTAATTGCGCAAAAAAAGGTTTCCGCCTGGCAGTTAATATTATTAGGAGGAGTGGGGCTGCTGATCTCCTACCCTTATCTGGCAAATTTAATTGGGTTATTGCTCGCAAAACAGAAGAGCGTGGGAATGAATAATAAAGCGGTTGAGTTCAGTGCTGCGCTTGATACGGTTATGGCAACCCCGTTTTCTTTATTGTTTGGGGTTGGCTGGGGTGGGGTATTTACCAATCCAATTTACGCCAACCCTGAGAGCACGCGTTTTACCCACTCCTTGATTTCATTCTGGCTGCTCAAGACAGGTCTGGTTGGTTTTGCAGTTATGGCGTCGTTCGTGATTCTATTGTTTCGAAGTATCAATTTAAAGGGCATGTGGACTTCAAGCCGAAGGACGGCCATTTTTTTGGCTGCTTCTGCAGTGATTATCATCGGGGTATTTTTCGAGCCCACATACAAAATGTTAAGTTTCGGCCTGATTGTGGGTTTGTTATTAGCTGAGTTGTCTTCACCGACTGAACACATCCGAGAATAAGTGCTGGATAACAATCTATTGAGATGCCATGCCGATAAATTTCAGCGACACCCCCACAGCTTTTTGTTTGAATTGTAAATTCCCCATTCAGGCAGATAGTGATGTGCTGTTTGATACTCGATTCGGCATTGCTGCACCATACTGGTCTGCACGATGCAGAAATTGCGGTTTAGAGCAAACCATCCCGTTGCCAACGAGTGAAGAGTTGAAAATATTGTACGAAACTTATTACAACTTTGGCGGTGAAAAAGGTGAAACAGCCAGTCACTATGTGCAATTTCGTAAGTTGTTTCAGAATTCGTTGTTGTGGGATTTCTGGTTAACAATCGATGGTGATATTTCCTTTCATGCACTACGTGGCAAGGGTCGTTTGCTGGATGTGGGGTGCAATGAGGGGCGTGGCCTGGTTCATTACCAAGGCAACGGCTATGCCGTGGAAGGGTTGGAGCTGAATAGCAAGGCAGCGGAAGTGGCGAGAAAAAAAGGCTTTGTGGTTTATTCCGATTTGATTGAGCAGTTTGAGCCAGCAGAAAAATATGATGTGGTCGTGCTGTCGAATGTGCTGGAGCATTCCCTTAATCCTGCCAATATGCTCGCTCATGTGGCACGCATTCTTAATCCTGGAGGGCAAGTCTGGATAAGTTGTCCAAACAGCCAAAGCTGGTTGCGTCCAGTATTTGGGCGGTTCTGGATTAATTGGCATGTACCTTTCCACATTTCTCATTTCTCGCCACAAACGCTGGCAGGTATATTGCATCAATCAGGTTTTGAATTAATAGAATCACGCCAAGAAACTCCTGCCCTGTGGGTCGCGCATTCAATATTGGCAAGATTTTTCAGCAAGCCGGGATATGCCACAGCACAGTTGCGCTCCACCATGTTGGTGGCCGGGTTGATGTTGTTGATTCGTGGTTTGGGTTTTCCCTTGCTTTGGTTAGGCAATCATTTGGGCAAGGGGGATTGTCTGTTGTGTATCGCAGCCAAGCGATAATGTTTTTGTTCTTATGACAAACCGCCGTGCGTATCTTAATTTACAGCATCAATTACTTTCCCGAACTGACCGGTATCGGAAAATATAATGGCGAA
>CABDYQ010000245.1_pt1 | contig 10895 bp, 9 predicted proteins | sample 3132001 | NCBI WGS metagenome assembly CABDYQ01 (sample SAMEA5534338, study PRJEB31848) | metagenome | biome: tundra; feature: field; material: soil | place: USA | collected 2013-05 | depth 0.45 m
GCAGGGCTGTGGCGGTAATTTTCCGGTCAAGCAGGCAGAATTGTTCTTGGGCAATGCCGGAACCGCGTTTCGTCCGCTGACGGCGGCACTGGCGTTGTCCGGCGGTGACTACAAACTGTCCGGTGCACCACGCATGCACGAGCGGCCGATAGGCGATCTGGTGGATGCGTTGCGCGAACTTGGCGCGAACATCGAATACCTGGACAATGAAGGTTTTCCGCCGCTAGAGATTCATCCGGCGACGTTGAGTGGAGCAGGTCGCGTCAGTGTGCGCGGCGATGTGTCCAGCCAATTCCTCACCGCGCTGCTGATGGCCTTGCCGCTGTTGAGTAGCGAGGTCACGGTGGAAGTGGTCGGCGAGTTGATCTCGAAACCGTATATCGAAATCACGCTGGCGATGATGGCGCGCTTCGGTGTAACCGTGCAGCGCAATGGCTGGCACAGTTTTACGGTGGTGGCGGGCAGCCGTTATGTGTCGCCGGGGGTGATCTATGTGGAAGGCGATGCTTCGTCGGCCTCGTATTTTCTCGCGGCGGGCGCGATCGGCGGCGGGCCGGTGCGTATCGAAGGCGTGGGCAGCGACAGTATTCAGGGCGATGTGCGCTTCGCCGATGCGCTGGCGTTGATGGGTGCGCAGATCGAACAGGGTACGAACTGGATGGAGGCGCGTGCGCCGCGATCCGGTCGTCTAAAGGCAATCGATCTGGATTGCAACCACATTCCAGATGCGGCGATGACGCTGGCGGTTGTCGCGTTGTTTGCCGAGGGTACGACCACGTTGCGCAACATCGCCAGTTGGCGCGTCAAGGAAACCGACCGCATCGCGGCGATGGCGACCGAGTTGCGCAAGGTCGGGGCGACTGTGGAGGAGGGCGCGGATTTTATTCGTATCACGCCGCCTGCTTCTCGATCCTCGATCCACAATCCTCAATCCGGCATAGATACCTACGACGACCACCGCATGGCGATGTGTTTTTCGCTCGCCGCCTTCGGCGCGGAGGGAATGCGCATCAACGATCCGCAGTGTGTCGCCAAAACTTTTCCGGATTATTTCGCGCGTTTCCGTGAGGTGGTGCAGGCCGTGCCGGTGATTGCGATCGATGGCCCTTCGGCATCAGGTAAGGGGACGGTAGCGCAACTCGTTGCAGCAAAGCTCGGCTATCACTATCTCGACAGTGGCGCGCTGTACCGCCTGCTGGCGGTGGCGGCGCAGCGCGAGGGGATTCCTCTGACAGACGAAGCGGGCTTGGCGGAATTGGCCGAACGCATGGGGATACGTTTCGAGAGGGAGCAAATCTGGCTGGACGGCGCATTGGTCGGCGACGAGTTGCGCGGCGAACAATGTGCTGCTGCGGCTTCCAAAGTGGCAGCCTTGCCCAAGGTTCGTGCCGCGCTGTTGAACAAGCAACACGCTTTCCGCAGGACTCCGGGATTGGTGGCAGATGGGCGCGACATGGCCTCTGTGGTGTTCCCGGACGCGGCGTTGAAAATCTTTCTTACCGCCAGCGCTGAGGCGCGTGCCGAGCGCCGTTATAAGCAGTTGATGGAAAAAGGAATCGGTGCTAATATCGCCGCCCTTTTGCTGGATATACGCGTGCGCGACGAGCGAGATACTCAGCGTAGCGCATCTCCTCTGCAACAGGCACCGGGTGCAAGTCTGCTGGATACCACAGCTCTGAACATCGAGCAGGCAGTTCAGGAAGTGCTGGCACGCTACCCGGCGAAAGGCTCCAAAAGCTAGGCCCCGTTTGACTCTCCGTCATTTGGGAACTTTAACTAACCTCTGTGCTGAACCTTTGTTCCGGGCAGAATTTTTTAGGTGTATCCGATGAACGCAACCGCAACCGCAGCAGCAGCTGTACTAAACCCCGATAGTTTTGCCGCAATGTTTGAAGAAAGTTTGACGCGCAAGGAAATGCGCGCCGGCGAACTGATTACCGCACAAGTCGTGCGTGTCGACCACAACATGGTGGTCGTGAATGCCGGACTGAAGTCCGAAAGTTTAATAGCAATCGAGGAATTCCATAACTCTAAAGGCGAATTGGAAGTCAAGGCGGGTGATTTCGTCACCGTCGCGATCGAATCGTTGGAAAACGGCTACGGTGAAACCAAGCTGTCGCGCGAAAAAGCCAAGCGTTTGGCGGCGTGGCACGAGCTGGAACTGGCCATGGAAGAAGGCAGGATTGTGGAGGGTTTCGTCAGCGGCAAGGTCAAGGGCGGTCTGACCGCGATGGTCAACGGTATCCGCGCATTCCTGCCGGGCTCGCTGGTGGACATCCGTCCAGTCAAGGACACTACGCCTTACGAAAACAAGACCATGGAATTGAAGGTCATCAAGCTGGATCGCAAGCGCAATAACGTGGTGGTTTCCCGCCGTGCCGTACTCGAAGCGAGCGTGGGTGCCGACCGTGAAGCGGTCATGGAAAATCTCAAGGAAGGCGCGATCGTCAAGGGCGTGGTCAAGAATATCACCGACTACGGCGCATTCATTGACTTGGGCGGCATCGACGGCCTGTTGCACATCACCGACCTGGCATGGCGTCGCGTGAAGCATCCTTCCGAAGTATTGACCGTGGGCGACGAAATCGAAGCCAAGATTCTGAAGTTCGATCAGGAGAAGAACCGCGTCTCGCTGGGCATCAAGCAAATGGGCGATGATCCCTGGAATGGCTTGGCACGCCGCTACCCGCAAGGCACACGCATGTTCGGCAAGGTGACCAATCTGACCGACTACGGCGCGTTCGTGGAAATCGAGCAGGGTATCGAAGGTCTGGTGCACGTTTCAGAAATGGATTGGACCAACAAGAATGTTCATCCTTCCAAGGTAGTGAGCCTGGGCGATGAAGTCGAAGTGATGATTCTGGAAATCGACGAGCAACGCCGTCGTATCTCCCTGGGGATGAAGCAGTGTCAATCCAATCCATGGGATGATTTTGAAATCAACCACAAGAAGGGCGATAAAGTGAAGGGGCAAATAAAGTCCATCACTGACTTTGGTGTGTTCATCGGTTTGGATGGCGGCATCGACGGTCTGGTGCATTTGTCCGACCTGTCATGGAGCCAGCCTGGCGAAGAAGCGGTACGCAGCTACAAGAAGGGCGACGAAGTCGAAGCCGTGGTATTGGCGATCGACGTTGAACGCGAGCGCATCTCTCTCGGCATCAAGCAAATGGAAGGTGATCCATTCGGTGGTTTTGCTTCCAGCCATGAAAAGGGTGCTATGGTCACCGGTAAGGTGAAATCGCTGGATGCCAAGGGCGCAACGATTGCATTGGAGGGTGATGTGGAAGCGTATCTGAAGGCATCCGAAGTGTCTGCGGATCGCGTTGAGGATATACGCAATTACCTCAAGGAAGGCGATAGCGTGACAGCTGTCATTATCAACGTGGATCGCAAGAATCGCGGCATCAACCTGTCGATCAAGGCTCTGAACAAGACGGAGGATACCGCAGCAATGCAGAAGCTCTCCGCAGAAAGCAATGCCAGTGCCGGTACCACCAATCTGGGGGCATTGCTGAAGGCCAAGATGAGCGGCAGCAAGACCGAAGCCTGAGTTTGAGGTTCCCGACATGATTCGTTCTGATTTGATAGCCAAGCTGACCGAGTTGCATCCGCAACTGCTGGCCAAGGATGCAGAGCTTGCCGTTAAAGTGATTCTGGATGCCTTGTCTGCCACGCTGTCGCGTGGTGGACGTGTCGAGATTCGCGGTTTTGGCAGCTTTGGCCTGAATTATCGTCCGCCGCGTCAGGGGCGCAATCCCAAGACCGGCGACAAAGTGAAAGTGCCGGCCAAGTATGTTCCGCACTTCAAGGCAGGCAAGGAACTCAGGGAGCGAGTCTGCGAAAAGAAATCCTGATTAGGAATTAGCCCTCACCTCAATCCTCTGATGCAACAACTAGCCATTCGACTAGGCTATCAAAAGACAATGGCCAAGTCGCTGGTTATCCCGCTTGCGGGGAGAGCGAAGCGAGGGGTGCGCAGCAAAGCAAACGAGAAAGGCGATTTTCAATTCTTGGCGGCATATCGCAAGGTATAGCCGCCTTTTTTTATGCTATCGTTGCAATGATTTTATCGGGGTGTGCCATGCGTTATCTCAATTGGATTTTACGGGTAGTACTGTTCATCGTGCTGCTTGGCTTTGCAGTCAAAAACGATCAGCCGATCACACTGCGCTATTTTTTCGGCTACGAGTGGCAGTCTTCTCTGGTGATTGTGCTGCTGATATTTTTTGCCGCTGGCGCGGCCGTTGGCGTGCTCGCGATGTTCGCCAATGTGCTGCAACAACGCCGTGAAATCGCAGTTCTGAAGCGCGATATTCGGGTCAAGAATAAACTTGCCGGTATCGGCGAAACGCAACAAGCGCCCAGATAAACGCCTAGATAAACACTTTCAGTTATGGAATTTCAACTCTGGATGCTGCTGATTTTCCCTTTGTTTTTCGGAATGGGGTGGTTGGCCGCACGCATCGACATTAAAGACTTGCTCTCGGAATCGAGTGTGCTACCGCATTCGTATTTTCAGGGGCTGAACTTCTTGCTCAATGAGCAACAGGATAAGGCCATCGAAGCTTTCATTGAAGTGGTGAAGGTCGATCCGCAAACCGTCGAGCTGCACTTTGCGCTGGGCAGTCTGTTCCGCCGTCGCGGCGAAGTGGATCGTGCTTTGCGTATGCACCACAACCTGGTAGACAGAGCCGATCTGGATGATGACAAACGCCAGCATGCGATCTTCGAGCTGGCTCAGGATTATCTGAAGGCCGGAATTCTGGATCGTGCCGAGAGTCTGTTCAGAGAATTGGAAAGCACCCCGTATGCCAAACAGTCTTTGGAATTCCTGCTGGAGTTGTTCCAAAAAGAACATGACTGGCTCAAGGCGATCGCGGTGACGCAACGGTTGGCGGCGGTATCCGGGCAGTCATACAGCAAGCAGGCCGCTTTTTTCTATTGCGAACTGGCGAGCGATGAAATTGCAGGTGGCGATCCAGTCGCGGCACGCGAACATTTGCAACAGGCGTTGCAGGATGATCCAAACGCGGTACGTGCCACCATGATGTTGGGTGATTTGCTCCTCAGCGAGGGCAGGCACGAGGAGGCGATCAACCTCTGGAAAAACATCGAAGCGCAGGATGCGCAATATTTGCCTCTGGTTGCGGAACGCCTGTTGAGTACCTATCAGAGCCTGAATCGTGAAGCAGACGGCATCGCCCTGTTGCGTGAATATTTGAGCAAATATCATTCGCTGGATTTGATGAATGTGGTGTTCACCGGTGTGCTGAAAAACGAAGGCCCCGCTGCCGCCTACCAATTGGTGCGCGATGATTTGGAGCGCAACCCGACCTTGCTGGGCCTGGATAAATTGCTCGAAGCGCGACTGCTGGAAGTGCCTGCGGGCATGCGCGCCGATATTGAACTGGTGAAAGATTTGGTCCACAAACGTACGCGCAATCTGGCCATGTATCAGTGTGACCATTGCGGTTTCAAGGCGCGCCAGTTCTACTGGCACTGCCCGGCCTGTCAGGCTTGGGGCAGCTACTCCCCGCGTCGTGGCGAAGAAACCGGAATGCCGTTATGAGCGACCCAAAAATCATCATCGCGTTGGATTACCCGAATGCCGTGCCCGCGCTGGCGTTGGCCGACAGACTGGAGCCATCGTTGTGTCGCTTGAAAGTAGGCAAGGAACTATTCACTGCCACTGGCCCGGCCTTGTTGGAAGAACTCATGCAGCGCGGCTTTGAGGTTTTTCTCGATCTGAAATTTCACGATATTCCCAGTACCACTGCGCAAGCCTGCAAAGCCGCCGCCAGTTTGGGGGTGTGGATGATTAACGTGCATGCGCTGGGTGGACGCAAGATGCTGGTGGCGGCGCGAGAGGCGATTGTTAGCAGTGTACAGCGTCCAAAGCTGATCGCCGTGACCATGCTCACCAGCATGGCGCAGGAAGATCTCGCCGAAATTGGCATCAACGCGACACCCGCCGAGATGGTGTTGCGTTTGGCGACTTTGGCGCGCGACAGCGGCCTGGATGGTGTAGTGTGCTCAGCGCAGGAAGCCGCGCTGTTGCGCAAACATTGCGGCGATAAATTTTGTCTGGTGACACCGGGCATCCGGCCTGCACATGCCAGCCTCGACGACCAGTCGCGGGTGATGAGCCCGAAAGCTGCCATGCAAGCCGGTTCCAGCTATCTGGTGATCGGTCGCCCGATCACCCAGGCAGCGGACCCGTTGCAGGCCTTGCTCGATATCAATCAGGAGCTTGGTATGAGCCGGAAAAACGGGGGAGAACCGGGATGAATCAGAAAAGCGCAGGGTGGCTATGACCGCGTTACCAAAATTTGATGGAGCAAAAATATTAGTGGTCGGCGATGTGATGCTGGATCGCTACTGGTTTGGCGATGTTAACCGCATCTCGCCGGAAGCCCCGGTGCCGGTGCTCAAAGTCGAACGTGTCGAAGAGCGCCCCGGTGGCGCAGCCAACGTGGCGCGCAACATCGCCGCACTCGGTGCGCAAGCTACGCTGCTGTCGGTGGTCGGAAACGACGAAGCGGGTGCTTGCCTGGAAAAGTTACTCAATGAGCACAGCAACCTCGTTGCGTTGCTGCATCGCGATAACACCATTTCCACCATCATCAAGTTGCGCGCCATCGCGCGCCACCAGCAGTTGCTGCGCATTGATTTTGAAACGCCGCCCAGTCACGAGGTGCTGCACGCCGCACTTGAAGATTTTCGCGTGCAGTTGCCGCTGGCTGATGCAGTGATCCTGTCCGACTACGGCAAGGGGGGGTTGACGCATATTGCCGAAATGATTCGGCTGGCGCGCGCTGCGGACAAACCGGTGTTGGTCGATCCCAAGGGCGATGATTACGCGCGTTATCGCGGCGCAACCTTGCTTACACCGAATCGTAGCGAGTTTCGCGAAGTGGCGGGCAGCTGGAAAACCGAAGCCGAACTCAGCACAAAAGCAGAGAAACTGCGCACTGAATTACAACTCGACGCGCTGCTGGTCACGCGCAGCGAAGACGGCATGAGTCTGTTTCGCGCTAACGAAGTGCAGCACGAACCGACCCACAGCCGTGAAGTGTTCGATGTCAGCGGTGCGGGCGACACCGTGATTGCCACGCTGGCGGTAATGTTGGCGAGCGGCGCGGATTTGCCCGAAGCCATGCGCATCGCCAATCGTGCAGCGGGCATCGTGGTCGGCAAGCTGGGGACGGCGGTGGTCAGCCGCGATGAGATCGTGCAGGATATGCAAGGTTGAAGGGTGGCGCGGAGCTTATGGTTTTACCCTTACCCCTTCACTCTTATCCCTTATCGTTACCCGCCATGTCAGATTTTAGAGAGGAATAGCTATGTATTACATCATCACCGGCGCGGCCGGATTTATCGGTTCCAACCTGGTCAAAGCACTCAATGAGCGCGGCGAGAATAACATCATCGCGGTGGACCATCTTAAGAACGCTGACAAGTTCAAGAATCTGGTGGATTGCGAAATCGCCGATTATCTCGACAAAGAAGACTTCCTGGAAAAATTGCAGGATGGTTTTTTCGATGGGCTGATCAGCGCGGTGCTGCATCAGGGCGCGTGTTCGGACACCATGGAAACTGATGGCTGCTACATGATGGAGAACAACTATCAATACACCCTGGAGTTGCTGAACTACTGCCAGAATGAAGAAGTGCCGTTTCTGTATGCCTCGTCTGCATCGGTGTACGGCAGCGGCAGCGTGTTCAAGGAAAGCCGCGAATGCGAAGCCCCGTTAAACGTGTATGCCTATTCCAAATTTCTGTTCGACCAGATCGTGCGTCGCCGCTGGCAAAAGCGCAATGCGCAGATTGTCGGGCTGCGTTACTTCAACGTGTACGGTTCGCGCGAAGCGCACAAGGGGCGCATGGCCTCGGTTGCATATCACTTCTTCAACCAGTATCGCGCCGAAGGCCGGGTCAAATTGTTCGAAGGCTGTGACGGCTACGCCAACGGCGGACAACTGCGTGACTTCGTCTCGATTGAAGACGTGGTAAAAGTGAACATGTATTTCCTGGACAATCCGCACAAATCCGGCATCTTCAATCTGGGCACCGGACAAGCGCAAAGTTTCAACGACGTGGCGGTGGCGACCATCAATACCCTGCGCGTTGCCGAGTCCAAGCCTGTGCTGGGTCTCGTCGAGATGCAACAACAGGGACTGATCAGTTACATTCCGTTCCCCGAGCAACTGCGCGGCAAGTATCAGAGTTACACCCAAGCCGATATCAGCGCGCTGCGCAATAGTGGCTATACCGAACCGTTCCTGAATGTGGAACAAGGTGTGGCAAGGTATGTGGAGCAAATGCTTAAGACGGCGGTATAGATACGGTTGCTTGATTAATTACAGAGTATACGTGTACCCATCCCTAGAAAATTTCGTCGGCAACACCCCGCTGGTGCGCTTGAAGCGTATTCCAGGCAATACCAGCAATGTGCTGTTGGCTAAGTTGGAAGGCAATAATCCTGCCGGTTCGGTGAAGGACAGACCCGCGCTTTTCATGATTGCGCGTGCCGAGCAGCGCGGCGAGATCAAGCCGGGCGATACATTGATTGAAGCGACCAGCGGTAACACCGGTATCGCGCTGGCCATGGCGGCGGCGATGCGCGGCTATCGCATGATATTGGTGATGCCGGAAAATCAAAGCGTGGAGCGCCGTCAGATCATGCGTGCATTTGGCGCGGAACTGGTGCTGACTGCGAAAGAAGGCAGCATGGAGCTGGCGCGCGATACGGCGGAAAATCTGAGTGCCGAAGGCAAAGGCATCATCCTCGATCAATTCGCCAATCCGGATAATCCGCTGGCGCACTATGAAGGTACTGCACCGGAAATCTGGCGCGATACGGATGGCAAGCTCACGCATTTTATTAGCAGCATGGGCACCACCGGTACCATCATGGGTTGCTCGCGGTTTTTCAAGGAACAGAAACCCAACATTCAGATCATCGGCGTGCAGCCGGAAGAGGGCGCACAGATTCCCGGTATTCGAAAATGGCCGCAGGCCTATTTGCCGAAAATTTACGACGGCAAGGATATCGACAGGCTGGAATATGTGAATCAAGCGGACGCTGAAGAAATGACGCGCCGTTTGGCGCGCGAGGAAGGCATCTTCTGCGGTATTTCTTCCGGCGGTGCGTTGAGCGTTGCGCTGCGTATCTCACAGCAAGTCGAAAATGCAGTGATTGCGTTCATTGTGTGCGATCGCGGCGACCGCTATCTTTCGACGGGCGTATTCCCTGTCTGATAGGCTCAGCGCAGCAAATGCGGCTAGAATAGTCACGTCTAACTTAAACAGAAAGATGACTGCCGTTGATGAGAGTAGAGGCAATTCGCCATGCGGGGAATGCAGCGCGGATATGGATGTTATCCGTGGCTGTTTTGTTTGTGGCCAATGCAAACGCTTTAGGGCTGGGCGAGATTCAAGCGAACGGCAATCCGGGCGAGATGGACAAGGCGCAGATTGCGCTGATCCCGTCTGTATCTACCGAGCAAGCGGAAAATTCACAGCGCCCTGAAGGGACAAAGCCTAAGCAGCCAAATTCTGGGAGCGTGGCCGCGCCCCAGCCTGGAGAGACGAAGCCCGCCGTAATCAAAAAGCCGGGTGTGCATAGTATAAAACACAGCAAACAGATGTCAGGCGTAGCATCACCATCCCTTCGACTACACTCGGGACAGGCTTTATCCGGTTCAGCATAGCGTGCGGCTGGCAAGACATCCGGCGATGTTGGCAGCGAGCAAAACACCAAGCCGTTTGGCAAGTTTCCGTTGTTGCTTTCGATGAAGTTATCCCTTCCCGGAAACGAGCCAGTTCGGCCAGGCAACTCGACAAAAATTGGCGAGGCACTGCAACCGGATTCGATCGCGAAAGAAAAAACGCTCAGTGTGTTGAACACGCAGATCACCGAAATGGAACAGATGATCAAGGCGCAGCAAAGTCAGTTGGATATTTCGACGAACCCGTCCTATTCGCGTGTTGCCCCTTCCGGGGTGCTTGCACAGAGTTCAGCGGTTGGTGGTTTGTCCGGGGTTAGCAGCGTGCCTGGGGTTGGCAATGAGCAGCCCAAGCCGAAAATTGTTGCGCCAGTTCTTCGGCAAACAAGCAAGGAAGAGAATAGTCGGGTCGAGTTGCTTAAGATGGGTTGGATAAAACCGGCAATAGGGCTAGGCTTGGTGTTGCTTGCCGTGCCGGGTTTCGTCTGGTATCGCAGATATAAGACTACGCAGCAATGGAAGCGCGGCTCTTTCCATGATTTAAGTGATGTGCACGACCCTGAATTGGTAGAGCCGCTTGTCATTGTTCAAACGGTTTTGCCAGTGGATGAGCAAACAATTAAAACTCCCGCTTATAACGAACAGAAATCCCAGTCCATTCTGCTGCCCGAATATGGGATGTTGGAAGAAGCGGACATTTATCTGCGATTTGGACACGACAAACTTGCCGAGGAGGTATTGAGGGAAGCCATTAAGATCAATCCGAAAAATCCGCACGCTTACCTGAGGTTGTTGCGTATTTATTTTGCGCGAGAGGAAAGCATCGCCTTCCTTGCGGTGGCGCAGCATCTGAAGTTGTTGGGGGATGGAATGGCTTGGGCAAAGGCAACGGAGATGGGGCACAATCTGGATCCGAATAATGCCCTTTATAGCTAATTGATCTGCGCAATTTTTGGTTTGGATAATGCCGGATTCTGTGCGAAATAGCGTCTGTTGCATGGTGCACGAAGAAGGTATCTTCGGCGGCGCTTCCACCGGTGGCGCATTGAGTTTAGCACTGCGCATCTCGCAACAAGTTGAGAATGAGGTGATTGCCTTTATCGTGTGTGATCGCGGCGATCGTTATCTATCGACTAGTGTGTTTCCTGCTTGACGGTTTTTTCC
>CABDYQ010000246.1_pt1 | contig 10850 bp, 7 predicted proteins | sample 3132001 | NCBI WGS metagenome assembly CABDYQ01 (sample SAMEA5534338, study PRJEB31848) | metagenome | biome: tundra; feature: field; material: soil | place: USA | collected 2013-05 | depth 0.45 m
CATGCCTTTGGCTTTGGTTTTCTGGCCAGTTCCGATTGGGATCCGGTCAACGATAAATTTGGCGCACTGATTCCGATTATCGGCACGCTCATCACCTCAGGTATCGCGCTGCTCATCGCTATTCCAGTCAGCTTTGGCATCGCCATTTTCCTGACCGAGCTATCGCCGCGCATTTTGCGCCGCCCGCTCGGTATCGCAATCGAATTGCTGGCAGGTATCCCCAGCATCATCTATGGCATGTGGGGGCTGTTCGTGTTTGCGCCGCTGTTCGCCGACCATATCGAACCGTGGCTCAACAAGCATATCGGCACGCTGCCCTACATCGGCCCGTTCTTCTCCGGCCCGCCGATGGGCATCGGCCTGCTGACCGCCGGCATCATTCTCGCCATCATGGTCATCCCGTTCATTGCTTCGGTGATGCGCGATGTGTTTGATGTGGTGCCCGCCATGCTCAAGGAATCCGCTTATGCAGTCGGCGCGACCACTTGGGAAGTGATGTGGCAGGTGGTATTACCCTACACCAAGGTGGGTGTGGCTGGCGGCATCATGCTGGGGCTCGGGCGCGCACTGGGCGAAACCATGGCCATCACCTTCGTGATCGGCAATGCCCATGAGCTGAGCAAGTCGCTGTTGATGCCGGGCAATAGCATTTCCTCCGCATTGGCCAACGAATTCACCGAAGCAGTAGGCGATATCTACACTTCCTCGCTGATCGAACTCGGCCTGATCTTGTTCTTCATTACCTTCGTCGTCTTGTCCATCGCCCGCTACATGCTCTACAAACTGGGGCAACGCGAAGGACAGGCTGCGTGAACGCCATGCTGAATCTATATACACGCCGCCGCATCATCAACGCAGTGGGACTCTCTGTCTCGGTGCTGGCCATGCTGTTCGGCTTATTCTGGCTGTGCTGGATCTTGATAACCTTGTTGGATCACGGACTGCCCGCGCTCACCCCGGTGGTGTTCGCGCAAATGACCCCGCCGCCGGGCAGCTCGGGCGGCCTGCTCAACGCCATCGCGGGCAGCCTGATGATGACGCTGGTCGGCACCTTGATCGGCACCCCCATCGGTATTCTGGCCGGCACCTATCTGGCTGAATTCGGCCAACGCGGCTGGATGGCGCCGATCACCCGCTTCATCAACGACGTGCTGCTGTCCGCACCATCCATTGTGATCGGCCTGTTCGTGTATGAGATTTATGTGATTCGAGTCAAGCATTTTTCCGGCTGGGCAGGCGCGTTGGCGTTATCCATACTGGTGATCCCGATCGTGATTCGCACCACCGAAAACATGCTGCGCCTGGTTCCCAGCACGCTACGCGAAGCCGCTGCGGCACTCGGCGCACCGCAGTGGAAAGTGATCAACTTTATCACCCTGCGCGCTGCGCGCGCCGGTATCATCACCGGGGTGTTGCTGGCCGTGGCACGCATCAGCGGTGAAACCGCGCCGCTGTTATTCACCGCGCTCAACAATCAATTCTGGAGCAGCAACATGAATCAGCCGATGGCCAATTTGCCGGTGGTGATTTTCCAGTTCGCCATGAGCCCCTACGAGGACTGGCAAAAGCTTGCCTGGGCGGGTGCGCTGCTGATTACCGTCAGTGTGTTGACACTCAATATTCTGGCGCGCGTGCTGTTCCGGCAAAGTGCAACCACCCATTAATCCGGCCATTAAACCTGGTCATTAACAAGGATTGCAAATGAACATTGAAAGCATCGCCAATCCAAAGATCATCATCAAAGACCTGAATTTTTATTACGGCAATTACCGCGCGCTCAAAGACATTAACTTGAGCATCGCGGAAAAAATGGTGACCGCATTCATCGGCCCGTCCGGCTGCGGCAAATCCACCCTGCTGCGCACCTTTAATCGCATGTATCAGCTTTATCCCAAACAAAAAGCCACCGGGGAGATCATGCTGGATGGTGCGAACATCCTGGACAGCAAGCAGGATTTGAACATGCTGCGCGCCAAGATCGGCATGGTGTTCCAAAAACCCACGCCGTTCCCGATGTCCATCTATGACAACATCGCATTCGGCGTAAAGCTTTACGAAAACCTCAACAAGCATGACATGGCAGCCCGCGTGGAATGGGCGTTGCGCAAAGCCGCGCTGTGGACTGAAGTAAAAGACAAACTCAAACAAAGCGGCACCGGGCTTTCCGGCGGCCAGCAACAACGCCTGTGCATCGCCCGTGCCATTGCGGTCAAGCCGCAGGTGCTGCTGCTGGACGAACCCACCTCCGCACTCGACCCGATTTCCACCGCGCACATCGAGAAACTGATCGACGAACTGAAAGAAGATTTCACCATCGTGATCGTCACCCACAACATGCAGCAAGCCGCGCGCATATCCGACTACACCGCCTATATGTATCTGGGTGACCTGATCGAACTCGGCGAAACCAGCGCCGTATTCACCAACCCGAAGCGCAAGGAAACGGAAGACTACATAACAGGACGATTTGGTTAATCTGCCGTCATTCCGGCGAAGGCCGGAATCCAGTCAACGAAAAAACTTTCCCGCAACGCGGGGCTGCACCAAAGGCATATTGGATAAACCGCTGGATTCCGGCCTTCGCCGGAATGACGGAATTAGTATCATGGAGATTCAAAAAACGAAAAAGCCCGGAACAAGCCGGGCTTTTTAGTTCTGCACATCAACGTCGTGGTTCGCTCAAGCGGATTGATTGCTTTTGCGATGGCGAACGAATTCAAGCAGTGCGGGCAGTAAAGAAATCACGATAATGCCGACGATAATCAGGGTGAGGTTGTTTTTCACCACAGGGATGTTGCCGAACAAATAGCCCGCCATGGTAAGGCTGGTTATCCACGCCACACTGCCCAGCGCGCTGAACAGCACGAACAGCCGATAACGCATCATACCAACGCCCGCCACAAACGGCGCAAAGGTGCGAATGATGGGCAGGAAGCGCGCAAAGATGATGGTCTTGCCGCCGTGTTTTTCGTAGAAAGCGTGGGTCTTGTCGAGGTGCTCGCGCCTGATGAGCCTGACGTCGACGCGGTTAAGCAGGCGCATTCCGACCAGCCGACCGACCCAGTAGTTAGTGTTGTCGCCGCTGAATGCCGCCAACGCCAGCAACGGCGCAAGCCACTCCAGTTGCAGTGCCCCCATTCCGCACAGCGCACCCGCCACAAACAACAGCGAATCGCCGGGCAGGAAAGGCGTGATCACCAGACCGGTTTCGCTATAGATGATCAGGAACAGAATGGCATACACCCACACGCCGTATTGCTGGGTAAGTGCCAGCAGGTGTGCATCCAGATTCAGGATGATGTCAAAGAATGCGGTCAGTAAGTCCAAGAGGCATGCTCCATAAATTCAATAATGCAAACACCCTCTCCCGCAAGCGGGAGAGGGGGAGGCGGATAATCAGGGCAATACTTCTTCGGTTTCAGTCTTCTCAGGCTTGATGAAATCTTCGCGCGACACACCGAACAACATTAACAGCGGGCTGGCAACCAATACCGAGGAGTAGATGCTGAACAGGATGCCGATGGTCAACGCCATGGCGAAATAGTGCAGCGTTTCGCCGCCGAGGAACAGCATCGCGCCGACCATCATCTGTGTGCAGCCGTGGGTGATGATGGTGCGCGACATGGTACGGGTAATGGCATTGTCAATGATCACGGACACTTCGGCCTTGCGCATGGTGCGGAAGTTTTCACGGATACGATCGAACACCACCACCGATTCGTTGACCGAATAGCCCAGCACCGCCAGCACCGCCGCCAGCACGGAGAGCGAAAATTCCCACTGGAAAAAGGCGAAAAAACCGAGAATGATCACCACGTCATGCAAGTTGGCGATAATGGCGGACAGGCCGAATTTCCACTCGAAGCGCAACCACAGATAACCGACGATACCAAGCGACACCAGCAGCAGCGCCAACTCGCCGTTGTCGATCAAGTCTTTGCCGACTTGCGGGCCGACGAATTCCACGCGGCGCATTTCCACACTGGCATCCTGCTTGCGCAATCCTGCCATGACCTGTTCGCTGAGCTTGGCTCCGGCGAAATTCTGCTTGAACGGCACTTGTATCAGCACGTCATAGCTGGAACCGAAATTCTGCACCAATGCATCCGGCAAACCGGTCTCGGCGAGTTGCGCGCGCACCTTGGCGAGATCGGCCGACTGCGCGTAATGCACCTCCATCACCGTGCCGCCGGTGAAATCCACCCCGAAATTCAGTCCTTTGGTGGAGAGAAAAAATATCGCAAACAAAAACGTCACCAGCGAAATCGCGGTGGTATAGCGCCCATAACTCATGAACGGAATGTCGTGCTTGATCCTGAAAAATTCCATGTTGTTCTTTCCTTAGCGAGCCATTACATCAATCCGTTCGTGGTGAGCTTGCGAACCATGAGCGGATTGAAAACTTAGCGTTAGATTCACCCTTCGACAAGCTCATAACCAGCGACTTGGCTATTGTCTTTTGATAGCCTAGTCGAATGGCTAGTTGTTTCATCAGGGCGAACGGTAGTTTGGTTATAGCGTTAACCAATTGCTACTTTTGTTAACCTGGCCTTGCGGCCGTAAATCAAATTCACTATCGCGCGCGAAATCATCACCGCGCTGAACATCGAAGTCATGATACCCAGACACAGCACCACCGCGAACCCTTTGATCGGGCCCGAGCCGAACATGAACAACGCAATCCCGGCAATGAAGGTGGTAACGTTGGAGTCGAGGATGGTGCCGAATGCCCGGTCATATCCGGCATGTATCGCGGCCTGAGGCGTGATGCCGTTGCGCAGCTCTTCGCGGATACGCTCATTGATCAGCACGTTCGCATCGATCGCCATGCCCAGCGTCAGCGCGATTCCCGCCATACCCGGCAAAGTAAGCGTGGCTTGCATCATGGACAGCAACGCCACCAGCAACAGCAGATTCGCTGTCAGTGCCAGCACTGAAATCGTGCCGAACATCAAATAGTAAACCATCATGAATAGCGCAACCATGATGAAACCGATCTTGGTGGAATTAAAGCCGCGCGTGATATTTTCCGCACCCAGGCTGGGTCCGACGGTACGCTCTTCGATGATTTCCATGGGTGCCGCCAGCGCACCGGCGCGCAGTAGCAGTGCGGTGTCCTGCGCTTCAACGGTACTCATCTGACCGGTGATCTGTACGCGACCGCCACCGATTTCTTCACGGATGACCGGGGCCGTTACGATTTCGCCTTTGCCCTTTTCAAACAGGATGATCGCCATGCGTTTGCCGACATTCTCGCGCGTCGCTTCCTTGAATTGACGCGCCCCCACGCCGTCCAGATTGATATGCACCGCCGCTTCATTGGTGCGATTGTCGAAACCGGGCTGTGCGTCGTTGATGCGTTCGCCGGTGAGTATCACCTGCTTCTTCACCAGCAGCATCCGGCCTTCGCGATCCTTGAACATCTCAGTGCCGAACGGTGCGGCCGCACCTGCGCTGGCCTGATGGGTCTCATCCACCATGCGCACTTCCAGCGTCGCGGTACGTCCAAGAATATCCTTGGCGCGCGCCGTGTCCTGCACCCCGGGCAGTTGCACCACCACACGATCCGCGCCCTGTTGCTGAATCACCGGTTCGGCCACACCCAGCTCATTCACACGGTTGCGCAAGGTGACCAGATTCTGCTGCACCGCGGAATCCTGGATGTGCTTCTCCGCTTCCGGCTTAAGGGTGACGAGCAGGTTGTATTCGCCGCGTTCATCCGCACTATTCAGCGCGAAGTCGGAAAAACGCTGTTTGATTTCAGCTTCGCCCTTGCTGCGTGCACCGGAATCGCGGAACTTCACCAACAACACTTTGCCGTCGCGACTCACGCCTGAATAAGCGATATTCTGTTCGCGCAGTGCGCTGCGTATATCGCCGGTGGCCGCTTCCAGTGCCTTGCTCAGCGCGGCATTCATGTCCACTTGCAACAGAAAATGCACCCCGCCGCGCAAGTCCAGACCGAGATACATCGGCAACGCATTAAGCTTGGTCAGCCACTGCGGCGAGCGCGGCAGCAAATTGAGCGCAACCACATAATCCTCGCCCAACTGGGCGACCAGCACATCCTTGGCCTTCAGTTGGCTGTCGGTATCGGCAAAACGGGCTTTGACGCTATTGCCGTCCAGCATGACCAGTTCCGAATTAAGGTTGGCCGCCTTCAGGACATTTCCAACGTGCTCCAGCAATGCGGCATCCGCTTTCAAACTGGTGCGCAACGGCGACACCTGCACAGCAGGCGATTCGCCGTAAAAATTCGGCAGGGTGTAAATCAACCCGGCCAGCAACGCGGCCAGAATCAGCAGATATTTCCACAACGGATATTGATTCATTACAACCTCTTGATAACTGAGTTCGTGTCAGATCAAGGACACGCCACCGCGAAATTTAATTAGGAAACCATTACTTGATAGCTTTGATCGTTCCCTTGGGCAACACGCTTTGAATCGCGCTCTTTTGCACCGTCACTTCGAGGTTTGTAGCGATTTCCACGCCGACGTATTGCTCGTAAACTTTGCTGACACTCCCGACTTCACCGCCAGCCGTCACAACTTCATCACCGCGTTGCAGTGCTGCAATCATGGCTTTCTGTTCTTTGCCGCGCTTGGACTGCGGGCGCAATATTAAGAAGTAAAACACCGCGACCAATGCGATCAGCGGCAGGAAATTCATAATTCCGTTATCTGACGCGGCTGCGGCCGCTTCTGCGTAAGCATTACTGATAAACATATTTTCTCCACGATAAATCAAAAGGCGCGCATTCTACCATGAAGCCGCAGCTGCTCACTCATGTCCGGCACACAACTGCATCAACACTCCTGCCTGAACCGGGAATTGAATTAAAATACCCCGACATCGCCCAGCGTATGCCAAACATCAAATATTCTTTACCTCTTGTCTTGAACACATGAACCTCATCATCCAAGCCACTCACCCCATAGATGCAACGCATCTCGACCATCTCGCCAAACTGGCGCAGAGCAGGCAATGCGAGCAGATCGCCGAGCGCGCCTATCGCTTGACCGCCGCGCAGGCGCATACCGGGATTGCGCCCTACTGTCTTGCGAACCGGCTTGATTACGGCTTCGTGGCGCGCGGCCGGAAGCTGGCAAATTTCGGGCTTATGGTAATGGACATGGATTCGACGCTGATCGCCATCGAGTGCATCGACGAGATCGCCGACATGCAGGGACTAAAACCTCAGGTCGCGGCGATCACCGAAGCAGCGATGCGCGGCGAGATAGACTTCGCCGAAAGTCTGCGCCGCCGTGTCGCACTATTGGAAGGGCTGGACGAACATGCCTTGCAACGCGTTTATGATGAACGTTTGCGACTCTCCCCCGGCGCGGAAACCCTGCTTAAGGCGCTGAAAACGCATGGCATCAAGACACTGCTGGTGTCCGGCGGCTTCGTATTCTTCACCGAGCGCCTCAAGGCAAGACTAGGCCTGGACTACACCCATGCCAACACCCTTGAGATCGCCAACGGCAAGATCACCGGCAAGGTGCCGGGCAAAATATTCGACGCGCAAGGCAAGGCCGACTGGCTGGTGAAGATCCGCGCAGAACTGAAACTGAAACCGGAGCAGGTCATCGCCATGGGCGACGGCGCGAACGACTTGAAAATGATGGCGCAGGCGGGCATCAGCATCGCCTACCATGCCAAGCCGGTGGTGCGCGAGCAGGCCAGCTACGCGCTGAATTTTGTCGGACTGGATGGACTGGTGAATTTGCTGGCGCACTAGCAAATGCGGAAGGCATTATTACCGGAAAGACTGTGCAACATTTACCCGGAAATCCGTCTTTGAGTACTCTTGCAAGAATTGTACTTCAGAACTAAATCCACTTAGCTTATCTTGCGAGTTAAGTCAAACTATCTAGTCCGAAATATGACTTGCAAAAAAAATTTAACCTCCTAGAATTAGTTCAAATTAAGGGGAAAACTACTACATATAGTGGTTTTGAGTTTTTCGGGCTAAAACAGCCGTGCAATCAAGGAGGTTGTATTATGCTTGTTACAGAAAGTGTTTTGTCTTCGACATCCGCCCGCAACATTTCCGAATTCTCCGCTTTGCCCAACATGCCGTCTGACCAACACAAGGCGTCCCCCCGCAATGATCCCGCGATTCAGTTTGAGCCGGCGAAGGCTCCCATAACTCCTTTACAGGACGACCAAATAGCAGGCAAATCAGCTTTCAAAGGAACAACTGCTATGACGCAAGAAATCAGCACCGAAGTATTGTTGGAGAAGTACGCTGAACCCGGCGAGACCTCCGTTGAAGATGTGCGCCGTCGTGTGGCGCGCGGATTGGCGCAAGCCGAAAAACCGGAACAACGCGCCCACTGGGAAGAAGCTTTCTTCCTGGCCCAGGAGAACGGATTTGTTCCCGCCGGCCGCATCAACTCGGCAGCGGGATTAAGTAATCAGGCAACCCTGATCAACTGCTTTGTGCAGCCGGTGGGAGATGCGATCTCAGGCATCAACGCCGGCAAGCCCGGTATCTATGATGCCTTGCAGCAAGCCGCCGAAACCATGCGGCGCGGCGGCGGTGTCGGCTACGATTTTTCGTCGATCCGTCCCGAGGGGGCTATAGTCAAGGGCACCAATTCCCGTGCCAGCGGGCCGATCTCCTACATGCGCGTGTTCGACCGCTCCTGCGAGACCGTCGAATCGGCCGGTGCTCGGCGCGGTGCGCAGATGGGTGTATTGCGCTGCGACCATCCGGACATCGAGCGATTCATCCATGCCAAGGACCAGGGCGACCTGCGCAACTTCAACATCTCCGTCGGCGTAACCGATGCTTTGATGCACGCCCTGGAGAACAATCAGCCGTTCGAACTGGTGCATAGAGCAGAACCTTCCGAAGCGCTCAAGGCGCAAGGTGCTGTCCAACGCAGCGACGGCAAGTGGGTATATCGCAAGGTGCAAGCCGCTGATCTGTGGAAGCAGATCATGGAGAGCACCTACGACCACGCCGAACCGGGTGTGCTGTTCATCGACCTGATGAACCGGGACAACAACCTGTCTTATTGCGAAGAGATCGAGGCGACCAACCCCTGTGTCACCGCAGACACATGGGTGATGACAGACCAGGGCGCACGCCAGGTGCACAATCTGATCGGCAAAACATTTTCTGCTGTAGTCGACGGCAAATCCTATCCCACCGAATCGCAAGGGTTCTTCTTCACTGGAACCAAACCGGTGCTGCGCCTGAAAACCGCCGAAGGACATTCATTGCGGCTTACTGCCGACCATCCGGTGCTGCGCGTTTCGCGCATGACGCCCTATATACGTGAAACGGAGTGGGTCAAGGCGGGTGAACTTCGCAGCGACGATCAAATCGTGTTGCACGATCATCGCGCCATGCAATCATGGAACGGCGCGCACAATGAAGATGAAGGCTATCTGATCGGCCTGCTGATCGGCGATGGCACGCTCAAGAACGACAAGGCTGTGCTGAGCGTTTGGGATACCGTCGCGTTGAAAGTCGCCAATGCCAGAGAAATATATCTTGGCGACATGTTTCCATCCGCCGGAGTTGCCGGTGTCATGTATGCCGCCGAACAAGCGGCGCGCTCGTTGCCGCACCGTGCCGACTTCAACGGCTGGCAAAAACCCGTTGCAGGTCGCGGCGAATATCGTTTGGCGACAGGCGCATTGCGCACACTGGCGCTGGAGCTGGGCCTGACTCCCGGCAACAAGCGGTTCACTGCTGCAATGGAAACCGGCTCGTCCGATTTTTATCGCGGCGTATTGCGCGGCATGTTCGATGCCGATGGTTCGGTGCAAGGCTCGCAAGAAAAAGGCATCAGCGTTCGCCTGACGCAGATCGACCTCGGCAACCTTGAGGCCGTGCAGCGCATGCTGCAACGTCTCGGCATCATCTCCACCATCTATCAAAATCGCCGCCCCGGTGGCATGAAGTCATTGCCGGACGGAAAAGGTGGTTCCAAGGAATATGCCTGCCAGGCACTGCATGAACTCATCATCAGCGGCGAGAACATCGGGCGTTATGCCGAACTGATCGGATTTGCGGATAGCGACAAGATGGACAGGCTGAATGGCCTGCTAAGTAATTATCTGCGCAAGCCGAATGCCGAACGTTTCGTCGCAACCGTGCTGTCATTGGAAGATGATGGCGTGGAAGATGTGTATGACGTGACCGTTGCCGAGGTGCATGCTTTCGATGCCAATGGACTGTATGTCCACAACTGTGCAGAGCAGCCACTTCCCCCCTATGGCTGTTGCTGTCTGGGCTCTATCGACCTGACGCGCATGGTGAAGAACCCGTTCTCTGCACATTCAAGTTTCGACCACGAACCGTTCAAGCAACTGGTGCGCGTCGCGGTGCGCATGCTGGACAACGTGCTGGATGTCACCGCATGGCCGCTGCCGGAACAGCAACTGGAAGCGCAGAACAAGCGCCGCATCGGGCTGGGCTATACCGGGCTGGGTGATGCGCTGGTGATGCTGGGCTTGCGTTATGACACCGACGAAGCGCGCGCGTTTGCCACCGATATCACACGCATCATGCGCGACGAGTCGTATCTCGCCTCTGTGGATCTGGCCATCGAACGCGGTGCGTTCCCGCTGCTGGATGCTGACCAATATCTGGCCGCACCGCGCTTCGCCTCGCGTCTGCCCGATCAGATCAAGGACAAGATCCGCACGCATGGCCTGCGCAACAGCCACCTGTTATCGATTGCGCCGACCGGGACCATCTCTCTCGCATTCGCAGACAATGCCTCGAACGGCATCGAGCCGGCCTTCTCGTGGTTCTATACGCGCAAGAAACGCATGGCCGAGGGTGGCACCAAGGATTACGCGGTGGAAGATCATGCCTGGCGTTT
>CABDYQ010000247.1_pt1 | contig 10844 bp, 8 predicted proteins | sample 3132001 | NCBI WGS metagenome assembly CABDYQ01 (sample SAMEA5534338, study PRJEB31848) | metagenome | biome: tundra; feature: field; material: soil | place: USA | collected 2013-05 | depth 0.45 m
CCCGACGCGCATCAACACATCAAAAATGGCCAACTGTTAAACTGACTCCCCCTTGATTTAATGGCATGACGGAGAAAAGACGCAATGGGAGTGTTCGGGCACTTATTCGGTCATGATGAAAAAATGGATATGCCTGAGCTGCTGCCCGCTATCGAACGGGCTGTTTTCGGGGTTGAGCCTCTGCTCAAGCAGATTAGCGGGTATCCTAATAGTTACCGCAAACCCGTCGCCATTGCGCTGGAATATGCCCACAGTCTTGCGGCCAGTGTGCCCGGCCCGGTGGTGGTCAATCGGGAATCCTACGCCAAGGATGCTTTTGTTCACGTGCTGTTTCCGGCTATGGATTCCGTTATGGAGGCGCTTTGTTCCAGCGTGGCTTTGCAGGACTATCAGCGCGACTTCCCCGCCGGTGATGAGTTATACGCTTTGATGGGTATGCGGCGCTATGAAAAGACCGTGGTGGGGATGGAGTTGTCCGGCCAGACGATACAGCGCGACGTGGTTCAAAAAGCAGTCTATTTCACCAGCCACACTATTGAGAATCCCGCGCCCAGTGAGCAACAGGCCAGGGATCAGGTTGCCTGGAGTTTTTTTGACAGTCTGGTGGGCAAGGTGAAAAAGCGGGTGGAGCTGCGCAAGCAGGACAAGCAGTCACAACTGCAGGAGAAGGATTTGCTGATGGCCCGTTTGCGCACGGCTAATGCCCAAGCCAGACCCGCCCTGGAAGAAGAACTGGCCAAGATGCTGAGCAGTATGCAATCCACCATCAGCTCGCTGGAACTGAGCAACTACATAGAAGACTTTGATGCCGTATTACTGAACCCGGAGCAATATCTTCGGTTGGTTCAAACACCAATAATTTTGGACAGCATGGGTATCAGGCGGGATAGTGACGATGCAAGCATGGCGGGTGCGATCATATTCAACGACTTGATCGGTTTTGACCGCCGGGATTGGACGGTGACCATGGTTCATTGCAACAACATACACAGCGAATCATTCGCTACGCGGCTGGAACAGGCGTACCGCAAGCTTGCCATTTAGCGGTCGCTACCGCCGGACTTGGAGGACCGGATTTTCCAGCCCACTTGTCCATTAATTGCCGGGCCGTCAATTGCCGGGGCGATGCATTTATCAACCGGCACGCATCTCAAGCATCAGATGATTGACCCGCTTAACGAAACCGGCCGGGTCGTCCAGTTGTCCGCCCTCTGCCAGCAATGCCTGATCGAACAGGACGGCGGCCCAATCATCGAAATACTTTTCTTCTTCCTTCAAACGCATTACCACCGGGTGATTCGGATTGATCTCCAGAATAGGGAGGGTCGACGGAGTCTTCTGCCCGGCGGCCTTGAGCATGCGTGCCATGTTGCCGCCGATGTCATGCTCGTCGGAAACCAGGCAGGCGGGTGAATCGGTCAGGCGATGCGTGACCCTGACTTCCTTGACGCGTTTATCAAGTGTCTTTTTGATTTTCTCGATCAGTTCCTTGTGGTCATTGGCCTGCTTCTCCTGCTCCTGCTTCTCGGCTTCGTCCTCAAGCTTGCCAAGATCAAGTCCGCCTTTTGCGACGGAGACCAGCGATTTGCCGGCGAACTCGGTCAACGAGCTCACCACCCACTCGTCCACGCGATCCGAGAGCAGCAGCACTTCGATGCCTTTTTTACGGAACACTTCCAGATGCGGACTGTTCCTGGCCGCATTGAAAGTTTCGGCGGTGATGTAGTAAATCTTGTCCTGCCCTTCCTTCATGCGCGCGATGTAATCGGCCAGCGAGACGATCGCTGCATCGGTGTCCGCAAGGGTTGAGGCGAAACGCAACAGACCGGCGATCTTTTCCTTGTTGGCGAAATCTTCCGCCGCGCCCTCCTTCAGCACCTGGCCGAATTCACCCCAGAACTTGGCGTATTTTTCCTTTTCATTGGCCGCCAACTCTTCCAGCAGACCCAGCACCTTCTTGGTACAACCCGCGCGTATCGCCTCGATGTCTTTCGACTCCTGAAGGATCTCGCGCGACACGTTCAGCGGCAGATCGCTGGAATCGACGATGCCGCGCACGAAGCGCAGATAGGCCGGCAGCAGTTGCTCGGCATCATCCATGATGAACACACGGCGCACGTATAGCTTGATGCCATGGCGGGCATTGCGATCCCACATATCGAACGGCGCACGCGCCGGGATGTAGAGCAACTGCGTGTATTCCTGACGGCCTTCCACGCGCGCATGCGTCCATGCCAGCGGATCTTCGTAATCGTGTCCGACATGCTTGTAGAACGCCTTGTACTCGTCGTCGGAAATATCATTCCTGGAGCGCGCCCACAACGCGGAAGCCTGATTGACCGTTTCATCCTCGACGGTGATGACCTGGCCGCCCTCCTTCCACTCTTCTTTTTTCATGACGATGGGCTGGACGATGTGATCCGAATATTTGTGGATGATGGAACGAATCTTGTGGCCGCTGAGCAGATCATCCTGGCCGGCGCGCAGATGCAAGGTGATTTCCGTGCCGCGCGCAGGCTTATCGAGCATCTCGATGGAGAACTCCCCGCCACCATCCGATTCCCAATACACGCCCTGGTCAGCCTGCTCTCCGGCACGACGTGTTGTGACAGCAACCTTGTCGGCCACGATAAATGAGGAATAAAAACCGACTCCGAACTGACCGATCAGGTTCGCATCCTTTTTCTGATCGCCGCTCAGTTTGGCGAAGAAATCCTGTGTACCTGACTTCGCAATCGTGCCCAGATTATTGATGACCTCGTCGCGGCTCATGCCGATGCCGTTGTCGCTGATCGTGAGCGTTCCGGCATCCTTGTCGTAACTGACACGAATTTGCAAATCGGAATCGCTTTCGAACAGCGTGGCGTTGTGCAATGCCTCAAAGCGCAATTTGTCGCAAGCATCCGACGCGTTGGAGACCAGCTCGCGCAAGAAAATCTCGCGGTTGGAATACAGCGAATGGATCATCAATTGCAGAAGCTGTTTGACTTCTGTTTGAAACCCCATCGTCTCACGATTAGTTACAGTATTCTCGGTCATACAATATCCCTTAAGTTACGTTTACAAAGAGTGGCAAAGTTGATGGGGGCGGCCTGAAGAATTTCAAGTGGCGAATCATCATGCATCAATAATCGTTTCGCCATGAATCATTCCAGCAACCGCTGGATGCTGATATCGTGGCCCGCTGCGGTTTGTTCGGCAGCGGCAAGGAGGCGTTCATCCTGTTGTGCATCAGGCAGCTTGGCAGGCGGCATATTGGCCGCTTGGGCGAATTCGTCGAGTTGCCTGTAGGGGCTGTCGCCCTTTAGAACCGGCTGCATCGCCTGAAAATACAACATGCCGTGGCGCAACGTGATCGCGAGCAAATAAGTTTCGATAGCATAGCGCTTCAATGAAGGATCGCTCACCGCCAGGCACAATGTAGCGCTGTCGCCAGACAATGCAGGCTGGGCGCGAAAGCTATGCGCGATGCGCTCAATAAAGCTGATCGCCAGATTGAGTCTGGGTGCCAGCGTGACTCGATAGTTACCGCCACGTTCGATGACCACCGGCCTCTCCAGTTGCCTCGGCTTGGTGAGACGTCCGATCAGAATGAAGGCTATCAGCAGAATAATTGCCGTTATTTCGATCATGTTTTGGAGTCGGTCTGGCTGTTAAGCGAAGCTTTGGATTTTACTGTGTTCCATCCGGGCTTGCCATCCAATCCTTGAGACAGAATCATTCGTTATGGTGATTCAATCTGACTGCCTGCGTTGGATCATATGGCCAGAAAGCCAACCGATCAAACCAACAAATCGTCGAGCCACGCCTTCCAACGCAAATATTTTCGCTGCAACGCTTGAGGGTTGCCTGCAATCGATATTCTTGCGCTTTTTCTGTGGCATGCCATTCCGGTTGCAAGCAGCGCGGCACCCTTCAGGCTGGATTCACCCTGCGCCAGGCGATAGACATCAAAGGGTACACACTGGGCAATGCCCTGTTGCAAACAAATCAGTTCGGACAATCCTCCGGAAAGATAGACCCGCTCGATCGCGCACTCGCGGTGAAAGTCTTCCAGTATCCGCGCCACCCTGAAAATAACGGCTTCCAGCAGCAGGACTGCAATACGGCGCTGCGGAAAATATTCGACCGGTTGGGAAAATCTGATGCCCATATCACTTCTGAAATATGGTGCGCCCAGGCCGCTGGGTTCCGCCAGGCAAAAAATATCGTCCACTGCCAGATCTTCGGACCGGCATTCTCCAACCGGGTAGGGGGCGAGCGCAGCAGCAATGGAGTTGAGCGTGCCTTCGATGGCGAAATGGGCATGCTGTGCACTGTCTTGATACACCAGAGTCTGCAAATAACCATCCGGCCTAGCCTTCTCTTCCGGCAGATAACGCACGACGAAACAGCCGGTACCGAGATTGGCCAAAGCTTCCGCTGGGTCTACGCTAACGCTGGCGATGAGCGCGGCTGACTGGTCGCCAACACTGGCTTGCAGGATCAGGCCGTTGTCCAGTTGCAGATTCAATCCTGCGGAAGCGTTGATTTGGGGCAGGATATGCGCGGGTATGCCAAACAGATCACAGAGTGCGGGCGACCATTGCTGCTGCCGGATGTCCATAAGCAAAGTGCGCGCCGCCATGGATGCATCGGTAACATGATGTTTGCCGCCGGTCCATCGCCAAATCAGAAAAGTATCCAAGGTGCCAACCCGCAATTCGCCACTCTCCAGTCGTGCACGCCACTCCGGGTTGTCCTGCAACACGATGCGCAGCTTGGGAGCAAAATAATAAGGTGTCAGCGGCAATCCAGTAAGACTGCGGATAGATTTCTCGTGCGCCCGCAAAGCTTCGCAGCTGGCTGCGCCGCGATTGTCCTGCCAGGAAATGAGCGGCGTGAGCGGTTGGCCGCTGGTGCGCTCCCAGATCAAAAAAGACGAGCGTTGACTGCACAAACCCAGCGATTTGCAATCACCTGCCTGCGCAAGGCATTCGTTAAGCACTTGTTCGGCAGTCGCCGCATAGGCCAAGGCATCGCTTTCATAGCGTCCGCCAGTGACGATGATCTTCGGCGCAGGTCGTGCAACGATATTGCTGAGCACACCGTCCTGATCCAGCAACCCGGCCTTGATTGACGTGGTACCTAGGTCAAGTGCGATCGCGGAAATTTTGGAAGCTGTCATACTTCGATACATCCGTTATGGTTCGATACCTCACCACGAACGGATGTACCCTGTGCTGAGTCTTTCGACATGATCGAGACAGGCTTGTCGAAGCATCTGCACGAACGGTAGTTTGCATTCTGCGCCCGACGTGCATCCCATCGAAAGCACCCGTTCGCCCTGAGGTATCGAAGGGTTGAATGAATTTTAGATGGGAAAGCTGGCAGATTTATGTTCATCGCTGGCGGCAGGTTTCAATTTCGCGGCCTATCGCAACCTCATCCCAGCCCATCGTGGCAGCAACGGTTTCAGCGATACGGCGCAGTGGATTTTCAGTAAGCTGCGCCAGTATCAACAACGGCATGCGGCGGCGCAGCAGATCATCCAAGTGAATGACCATTTCGGTGCGGGCGCAAAACAGTAAATCCGCGTAAATGAAAGGCAGTGTAGGCACGATCCGTTCGGCCAAATCAGGAGCATCTGCAATGATGCTGAACACCTCGCCTACGCGTTTACCTTGGCGGCGGATAAGCCACTTGGCGCTTTCCTGATCGATGCCAAGCTGACTTGCCTGAGCGCTTATGGCAACAGACCAATTGGAATAATCTTCCTGCGGTGCCCAGGGAAATCGGCGGCTCCTGGTTGCGCAAGGTATATCCATGCCAAGTTGTGCGCACACTGCGTTGACGACGCATGCGGCATCTTCCCGGGCAGAGGTAAGTTTTCCGCCGATGGAGTAATGCATCCCATTGCCCCCGGTTTTCAATTCCCAGTCGCGGCTGACGGCTGATGGCGAGGCTTTGTCGCTGCGCTCCATCACGCGCACGCCGGCATAGCTTCCGACGATATCTGTTTCCGTCCATGCGACCTTGAGATAGTGATTGGCTTCAGCAAGCAGATAGGCGACTTCTTCCGGCTCGACGGCGACATGATCAAGATCGCCGCTGTATTCCGTATCGGTGGTGCCGACCAGCGTCATGCCATACCATGGGATCATGAAAAACACCCGGCCATCGGACTTGGCTGTCAACAGCAAGGCCTCGTCAGCCAGCTCCGCAGGCATGACCAGATGTATGCCCTTGGTCAACCGGCACCACTCGCGTCCTTGCTCCGATGTTGCCGTCCATTGGCCGGTGGTGTTGACGATTTGTTTGGCATGAATCTGCGCGATTTTATTATTGAGTTGATCCTGAACCGTCGCGCCGCTTACCAGTCCGTTCGTTTCTATCAATCCGGTCAGCTTGCAATAGTTCACGCACATCGCTCCGGCTGCCATGGCACCCGCGATCAATTCCAGCACCAGCCGCGCATCATCGGTCTGTGCATCACCATAGGTGAAACCGCCTTTCAGACCCTCGCTATCGAGTGCGGAAAAACGTTCGGCAAAGGCCTTGCGGTCGAAGTGATGATGGGCAATGTCCGGGCCGGGAAAGCCAGCCAGAAAATCGTACAGGATCAAACCGGCCTTCAACTGTAGCGTGCCAATGCGGCTGTCCGCGTATACCGGCACACCGAAGCGCAACGGCCAAACACGATGCGGCGCCATCTCCAAAAGCATCTGTCGTTCCAATATCGCCTTCCTGACCAACTTGAAATCGTAAGTCTCTAGGTAGCGCAAGCCGCCGTGAATCAGCTTGCTGGATGCGGAAGAGGTCGCGGCGGCCCAGTCGCCCTGCTCTATGATGGCAACGCTTAAGCCGCGCAAGGCCGCGTCATAAGCAGTCCACGCTCCATAGATTCCGCCGCCGCAGACCAGCAGATCGAAGTGTCTCCCTGCCAGCAAAGAAAAATCGCGTTTCATCTATCCCTCATCTGCAGGGCTTTTTGCGGAAGATCGCTGATGAGAATATCCACTCCCAACTCCAGCGCCAGATTGATTTCCGCGTCGCTGTTGCAGGTGTAAACCGCGATGTATTTGTCCTGACCGCGCAGCAGCCCGACCATGGCGTCATCAAGGGTTGCTATGGGCAAACATAGTCCGTGCAGAAAAGGTTGCGCAGCCAAAACCTGCTCCGCATCTTTAACTGTCTGGTCAGTTTCAAAGTTGTAAACCAGCGGGAACTCGGGCGCGCACTGATGTGCATAAACCAAACTGGGGAGATTGAATGAGGAAACCATGACGGCATCGTCATTGACCGCTCCGACCATCGCCAAGGTTTGCCGAATCTTGATTTCATGGCGATAGGATAGCTCCCATTCGCGATTCTTGATTTCGATCAGCAAGCGGCAGCGCTTGCGATAGGCATCCAGAAACGCCTGCAAGGTCATGATGCCTTCAACTTTGCTTGCAGAAGAGAAATGCTCGGCGAAATTCATGGTCTGCAACTGGGCATGATCGAAATCGTCGATATGCTTGCTGGGCAAGCCTACCTTGCCGAGAAACCGGTCGTGCCAGAGCACGGCAACTTCATCGCGACTGAGTTGCACGTCCGTTTCTATGCCATCGATGGAATATTCCAGCGCCTTGTCGAAAGCCGACCTGGTATTTTCCGCCGCCTCCTTATTGGCACCACGGTGGGCGAATATCAGGCATTGTTTAGTGTTACTCATGTTTTGCATAATTTATTGTGGTGATCGTTACAAGGGTGGATACGGCACATCGTGCCGTATCCACCCTATGGCTCCCTAGAACCGTTCGCCCTGACAACTCTGCATCGGACTTGTCCGATAGCAGATCGCGTACTTTTAGTGCTGAGGTATCGAAGGGTGAATTCATTATCGAAGAGAGTAGACGGTTCGATACGCTCTGCGTACCCAGTGCTGAGCTTGTCGAAGCATCACCGCGAACGAATTCAGGATCATGGCAGTTCATCAATGAATCGCTGCATGGAAACTTTAAGCGCTGCAAAATTCGGGTTGTACATCAGGCGCCGCAGAATACCGGCTTTAAGGTTTTCCTCAGTCAACTCACCTTGAAAATCTTGCTCGGGATGCTTGAGGCAGGCAGCGTATTTTTCCATTTCGTCCGGATAATAATGCACACAATTGGAATACTCCCCCGCCACGCCATAATGCTTGTCCTCGGGTGGTATCACGATGGCCGTATGTGCGGAACTTAATATTTTCTGCTCGGGAACTACGCTGTTCATCAATTCCAATTTGGCCGCCGGAAAACCGGGCGGAAACTTTTCAGGTTCAGTGGTGTAAAGCACCAGTTTGCTGGACGGGTGGCGCACGCGTGCCATGAATTCCAAAGTTACCGATGTTTTGACGGTCATGTCATCTGCACTGGCAGCGATGAAGACTGGAATGTCCAGTTCATGCTGCTGCAACTGAGCGCTGAGCTCTTTGGTCAGCGCATACAACTGAGCAGCGGCATTCTTCGGAAAGGACTCGTACTTGTAGATGTCCAGATCGGGTTTAATGTCTACCCATCTGGCTGACGGTATCAACCAGCTATATAGCTTGTGCAAGCCAGCCAACGCAGCCCATCGCGTTATTTTGAGTGCGGGAGAAAACAAGAGCAGACCGCGCACCCGATTGTCGCGCAGACTCTGGTAAACGCTCAGTGTGGCGCCAGTGGAGTATCCCGCCAGATAGACTTCATCAACCTCCTCGGCAAGCTTATAAGCTCCATAGGCCACGGTCTTGGCCCACTCCTGCCACGTCACCTCAAGCAAATCCCCCGGCTGCGTACCATGACCAGGCAATAATACTGCCATGACACGAAAGCCGTTTTCCTGAAAGAACGCAGCCAGATGACGCATGGAATAAGGAGAGTCGCTCAGGCCATGCGTAAGCAGCACGCCGCGACGATAGGTTTTTTGTTGCCCGGCCGAAAAACCGGCTGGCGGCTTCAGTTCGAACGGCGCATTGCCATCGACTATTTTTTCCAGATCGGCAGCACCCGATCCGGAGTGTGCCCTGCCAAGCATGTCTCGGTTGCGTGCCACATAATCCGCAAACGCCAACCGGCTGCCATTGAACTGAGAGTTCAATCCGGACGGCTGGTGCCGCGCCTCAAGCGGCGGAGTTGCCACTCTTACTCACCTGCGCATTTCGCAATAGCTGCGTCGGTCTCCAGTTTCAGGCAATCTCTTAGATCTAAATCTTTTGGTCTCTTCGTCTGTGTGCTAGTGGTCGGCTTGCTAGTGGTCTTGCCGGATTGGGATGGTTTATTTGCGGTCTTGATAGTTTTAGAGAGTTTCAATGGCGGCTGAAGTGCTTGAACCGGTGTCGCGACAACCGGGGTTGCAACAGGTGCCGCAACAACAGGAGTTGCTGCAGGCGGTGGTGCTACAGGTGCAGCGATTCGAGATGGTGCTGCGGGCGGTGGTGCTACAGGCGCAGCGATTCGAGATGGTGCTGCGGGCGGTGGTGCTACAGGCGCAGCGATTCGAGATGGTGCTGCGGGCGGAGCGGAAACAGGCGCTATCACTTGAGCTGGTGCAACTGCTGCTTTAGGCGCAGCAACGGGTGGTTGTGCCGCAGGTGCGGCAACAGGAACTGACACAGGAGCCGAAACAGGTGGCGGCGCCACGGGCGCGGCAACACTTGGTGGTGCTTTAGGCGCTACAACAGTGTGGCTCACTTTCTGTTCCTGGGGGTACAAAAACATATATGCTCCGATACCACCGACTATGATCAGGATACCAACGGGTACCAATTTTTTGATGTTCATGTTTTTCCTTTCCCAAGCAAATCGCACAGTTCAATTAACATCGGCTGGTTCACCCGCACACGATAAACTGCATTGCCGTCGCTGGCAATGACCACCGACTAATTATTTTTCCCAAAACGCGGATTGTTTGTTGAAGCGTTGAATGGTTTTGCGCAATACACTGAGCTGATGGGACAGATCATGCGCGATCCAGCCCTTGGCCAGAACGACCGCCTCCTGATGCCCAGCCAAAGCGGCATCCGCCGCCAACTCATCCAGCAAACGATGCGCCACCGCGACGTCGTTGATCTGCCCGAGCACCTCTTGAACTTCGCTTAACGCGGCAAGAAAAGACTTGGCTTTCTGCTTGTCATACAGGGCCGCGAAAAATTCCGCGCTATATCTGAGCTTCTTGGCAACAATACGCAAGGCGTGCAATCGCGCGGCATCGACGGTATGCAGATGCTGTCCGGATCGGGCGAACCGTTTGGCCAACTTATGCAAACGACGGGTCGCAAAATCTTGCGCCGTCTGCACGGTCTCTGCATGCTGCTGCCAACCTGCCTGCTCCCAATAAGCACCGTTCATCCAGATGGCAAAACGCAACAGCAAGCGCTGCAACTCACGCGCCTGCGCCGCGCCGCGCAGTGCCGCATAATAGGCGGCACACTGCCGCTCGCTGGTCGTTAGCAAAGCCTGCAAACCGGCATGCCCGGCCATGCGCTTGCATATCGGCTGCACCGTCTGGGCGATGAACACATCCCATTCGCGTATGCGCCCCAACGCGACGCACAGAGCCGAAATATCTTTGCTCAATGCAGACAGATGTTCATCGGCACGGAATTTTTCAGCCATGCGCAGCACCACGCGCAAGCGGCGCAACGCGACGCGCATCTGATGCAAATATTCGGCATCATCGCCCCCCATCGCCCCGCGCAAGTTACTCTGCAAATGCAGCAGGCAAGACCAGATCAAAGTTTTCAGCACATCTGCCAGCGTGTCCGTCCTGGCAAGAGCCGGCGCAACGCCCTTAACCGGATGCTCGATATATCCGGACAACAGGCGATATCCCTGCTCCGCCTTGCTGACCGCCTCCAG
>CABDYQ010000249.1_pt1 | contig 10772 bp, 5 predicted proteins | sample 3132001 | NCBI WGS metagenome assembly CABDYQ01 (sample SAMEA5534338, study PRJEB31848) | metagenome | biome: tundra; feature: field; material: soil | place: USA | collected 2013-05 | depth 0.45 m
GCTGTCGCCGGGATTTCCTGGTGTAGCACTACGAATGAAACTGAACCTCATCCAGGATGCCACTGCAAATCTGACTATTGGAAATCCCAGCGATAACCAACGTAAAAATACGTGCGTCGTGTTTTATCATTCTGAGTTGCGCTACTGGTATGGGTATTTTCAATCCCCCCTTCACCCTCTAGGCTGACCGATTCATTCAAGTGGTATCCCAACTTAAGGCTGGGTGTAACCCGCGTCTGGTGATAGTTCGGATCGCCCGATGTGCCGTTCTGGGTATAAAACTGCAGAAAAACATCCAGCCTCCAACGTTGACTCAACATCTCGACTTGGTTAAATGCCAAAGACTGTCCCTTATAAAACCGGGCATTGATATAGCTGGCGCTCGCCACGCCCAAATCGTTTTCGAACAATAAATTATTGCCAATTGCTTGTGCGGAATAAATGTAGATGTTATCCGTCCCAGGAGCAGCCGCTACCGCTGTTGGCCCGGAACCATATGCCCCGGTACCGGATATGTTGGTAATGCGAAAATCACCGCCCAATCGCCAGTGCGTGGAATAGGGCTGAGTCATTCCGACCATGAACAGGTTAGATGTTGCGCTTGCCGCTTTGGCATCCGTGCGCAAGGTGTCTGATGACACTCCCGACTGTATCAATGCTGCTATGGATTGTATGGTCTGACCCGGTAACGCGTTGGTGATTTGCAGGGGTGGTGATTTTCGGTGGTCTACCAGCAAGTTGTAGTTGCCGCCTGACGCCATCGTCCAATTTCCCTGGAGCGTCGCGATGTTCACCGCCTTGAATAGTGTGTCGTAATCAAGCAGCCCCGTGTAATTGCGCAGCATATCAAAATAATGCGTTTCCACCCCGATGGCTTGGCGATCCGCGACTCCACCCACGCGTTGTTGGATAAAGTAACCGCTACCACTCCACTGCTCGGGGAGACGGGTAAGATCGACACTCACGCCAGTAAAAGTTTTTCTTTCAGTACTGCTGCTGAAAAAATCCACCGGTGCGCCAATGACACCATTGACGCGCCATGCGGGGTTCACACTATAGCCAAGCCATGCGCCGTCGAAACGACCCATTACGCCACCCGCCGATCCCATCTGCCGACCCAAACGGTACAGGTAACTGTGGTCACGCGCACTTTGTTCTACATAGGCCGCGTTCAGGCGATTATCGTTCTTTTGCCCGCGCAGGAAATTCGCGTTGTAATCATCGCGCACCACAAAACGCGTATCGGTTGTCTCGGTGCGTTTCCGGCCTGTCATATCCAATGACGAGACCAGCGTCGACTGGTCGATGCTTGACAACGCTGAAGTAACGCCCAATCCATTCAGCACGCTAGAGACATCCGTATGAGACATTCCCCTGTAATAATTCTGGGAAAAGCTGCCATAGACTATCATCTTCTCTTCAATAATCTTCTTCTGAGCAGCACGGAGTATCGGCTTGTTCGCCTCACTAGGCAGGTGTGCCAACCGCTCCTTCACCTGCACCGCATCCGTAGCGTCCGGGTAAAGCTTCAGATACAACTCATACTCCACACGCGCCTTGGCAAACTCCCCGTTTTTCTCACGCGCTTCACCAATCAACTCCTGCGCAGGCTGGGATTGTTGATTGGGAGGAAGTTTGAGTAGCTGGTTCAAGGTTTCAATCGACGTTCCGATCTGGTCATGCACAAGCGCATCACGTGCGCTATCGATCAATTGCTTTGCCTCTAATTCAATTTCTTCCGGGGTGCGCAGTGTTGGCGGCGGTATCGCGGGTGGAGGTTCGCTTTTCGGCATAATCACAGGAGTAAAAATGCTAATACTGCGCCCATCCTTGCCGGGGCGAACGCGATATTCCACCTGCTTGTCGAACTTGATGTCAAGCGCCGAATCAAGCTCAGGATAGCTGAGCGTGAAATGGGGGGCAATATCCGAAGGCGGCGAATTTTTGGCTTCCGAAACCAGGCTGTTGGCTGATGGATCGGGTTCCAGAAGATTGAAGTAAATATGCACCTCACCATTGCCAAGCGATGCCTCACGCAGATATTGGATCCGGGTGTCGAATATGATCTGGATCTCTGCCTCATCTCCCACGTGATTGATCTCAATGCGATCAATCACGTGGGCATGAGCCGACTTTATGGCAACTCCACTCAACAACAAGGCAACGGCCAACAGAGTGAACGAGCGGGTAAAATTTCGTATGGTTCGCAACGCGCTACTGACCTTCAATATTTTTCCTTTTTTCCAACACCGCAATCGGCACATCCGGTGAAACAACCACCGGAACAATCGCTATCGGGGCGCGAAAAATCACACCCCGACCGATCTCATTATTTATTCCAGGTGCTTGTGGAATGGCATTGGTCGCACGATTGCGAATTATTGTGTTTACTGTGACAGATATTGCATTGGCCTGTAACAGATGCACCCGATCCGTGCACTTTAGCATTGAGGAAGCTTGTCGTTGACTTGTGGCAGCTATCGCATGAAGGCCACCGGGTCGTAGGCACGTGACCCGAGTAAGAAGGATACCTAGTTGTAGGTCCGCCACCCACACCCTTCGCCGTCGTGCCGTTGTGGCAAGTTGCACAGGTACCCGGTACCACCCCTGTGTGGTTGAACATCGCCCCCAACCAGGTCGTAGTAGTGTGGCAGCTATCACAGGCCGCAGAGGTAACGATGTGCCCGCTCGACTTGCCTGTCGCAGTCGTGCCGTTGTGGCAAGTTGCACAAGTACCCGGTACAACCCCCATATGGTCGTAACCCGCCGGTATCCAGGCCGTAGTACGGTGACAAGTGTCGCACGAGGATGAAGTGAAAACATGCCCGCTAGGTTTACCCGCCGCCGTCGTGCTGTTGTGGCAAATCAAACAAGCGCCCGGTGCCACACCCACGTGACTAAACGTCGCTGGTGTCCAAGTCGTGGGACGATGGCAGCTGTCACACGGAGCAACGGTAGGAATATGCCCGCTAGGTTTTGCCGATGCCCCCATGCGGTTACCGACACTGTGACAACTTGCACAATCCCGTGGCGTCCCCTTGAACACTCCTTGGACATGGCAGGACTCGCACGGAGCCGTGGCATGGGGGCCTGTAAGGTTAAACCCAGTTTTGATATGGTCGAATTTTGTGGTGCCAGGCCCAGTTGTTTGCGCCAATGCAAAATGCGCGACAGCCAGCAGTGGCAATATGAACATCATCGCGATCCAACGCGGCGAACTCAAGGCATGAAACATGTACTCTATCCCCACTTCATTTCTGTCGTTATTCATTTGGCTGCCCCTATAAAGTTCGTCTGTGACACCTTTTGAAAATGGTGGTTCCATCTTTAGTTCGGAAGCCGGGATTCTTAATAATCCAGATTTGCGATCATCTGCCACGCGGATTGCCTGCTTGAACCGTTTCATTCCAACTGTAGTATTGCTCAAAATTTTCAGTTCCGGCCAACTTAAAGTTGATCCCTCACTGAAACTTCGTTTTTTCGTTTTTTTGCTTACGCACCCGCCAAAAGCAACGCTGGCAATTTTATCACGAGTATTTTGTTGCTTCAGACTGGTCGCCATTTCATCAGAAAGCCGATGCCACTCAAAATCCGCTCAGCCTGTTGCAGGGCACCGGAATGAAAGGCTAAGTTTACCGGACGAATGGTTGAAAAATGGGGATGGGTGGTAGTGGAAATTCAATCTTGGAGGGAGCCTATATAACAACAGGCCGTGCATGAACCTGGTATGTGGCAATCGCATTTGCGGGAGCCTCTAAAAATCCACATTTCATCCCAACTGATGGAACTACTAGCCATTCCACTAGGTCGCCAAAAAACGGCAACCGAGTGGCTGGTTATGCTGCGTTGCATAAAAAACTTCTTGCTTACATATAAATCATATGTGGCGCGGCGAAATTTTTTGCGAGCAGCCGCTATGCGGCTTGCCTGCTTACCCCACTTCCGCGCCTTGCTGACGACTCCGCACGGGCTGCTTTTGCCCGTAGCGGATCGGCGTCCCCTTGTGGGGCATTTGGGCGAACTCTGAATTTTTAGAGGCTCCCTTGCGTCATTCAACAAGCGTGCCCTCAAGGCCGGTTAACGACGTTGTGACCCGGATCCTATAAGAATTGTGCGGAAATCACTGGTCACATGGCAGCGATCGCATAGTTGGCCAAACTCACCTTGATGCTTATCGTCATTTTCGTGACAACCAACGCACAAACGCGGAACGACAATATTGTCATCCATCTCTTTTTTATGGCAAGCGTAGCAATCAAGTTTCTTGTGGCCGCCATCAAGCTTGAATTCGGTACGCTTATCGTGATCGAAGTCCCATGCTTTCCATGATCGTGCATTGTGGCATGACTCACACTTTTTACCCAGCCGCAGTTGATGTACTGGCGCATCGTCTTTCTTGTGACATGCAAAACAATCGGTAGGTGCATCACGGAAAAGCTGCGTTTGGTGGCATTTCTTGCATTCCACTTTTGTATGTGAACCGAGCAGAGGGAAAGGTACACGGCCATGGTCGAATAGCGCATCCTTCCAATTTTTTTCGTTATGACAAGATTCGCAGCGTTTACCCAGTTGAGCCTTGTGAACATCATCCTTCTTGTGGCATGAGATGCAATCCTGACCCAGCTTTTGCTGATAAAGCTTGCCCGTATGGCAAGCAATACATTTAACCGTCTCATGCTTGCCCTTTAGCGGGTATTTCGTATCGCGGGTATGGTCGAAGCTGATCTCTTTCCAGTCTTTTTCTTTGTGGCAGGATTCGCACTTCGTACCAAAATCGCCCTTATGTTTATCTTTGCTCAGGTGGCAGCCAACACAAACGGTTGAAATCTTTTCCTTTGACTCCTTTAACTCAGGCTTGTGGCAAGCGTCGCACTTGGTTGTAATGTGCTTGCCCAACAGAGGAAATTTGGTGTCCTTGTCATGATCGAATTTGGTGGATTTCCACTTTTCCTCGTTGTGACAAGTCGCGCATTTATCGCCCAATCCGCCCTTGTGCACATCATCCTTGCGGTGACACGCAACACACGTAGTCGGTGTTTTCTGCTTGGTAAAGAGCGGTGTCTTATGGCAAGCCAGGCATTTCACCGATTCGTGCTTGCCCAGCAACTTGAATTTGGTTTCAACGTCATGGTTAAACTGGATCGATTTCCAGTCGCGTTCCACATGGCAGGTTTCGCATTTCTTGCCGTATTGCCCTTTATGCTTATCGACCTTGAGATGACAGGCCACACATTCATGCGGCGCTCCTTTATAGCGGCTCGGGTCAGTATGGCATTTACTGCATTTCACATCCGCGTGCTTGCCCTTGAGAGCAAAACGAGTCTTTTCGAGCGTGTGATCGAATTTTGTTTCTTTCCAATCACGCTCGTTATGGCAGTTTTTACAATCGGTGCCCAGACTACCCTTGTGTTTATCAACCTTACGATGACAGGCATTGCAGTCTGAAGGCGCTTCACGATATTTTTTCTTCGTCTCGTGACAATCTTTGCACTTTATTTTTTCTTGCTTCTGGTGCGCGCCCAACAAGGGAAAGTCAGTCTTCGCGTGGTCGAAGTTTTTCGTATCCAGCACCACGATCTTCGCATCTCGTCCCTTGTGTTCGGTATGGCAGGTACGGCATTCTTTTTCGTTGAGCCTGCCATGGAATCCCTTATGGTTCAGGACGTCCGCCCCCACTTCTTTGTGGCAGTCCGCACACAGTTTGGTCTGCGCTTCTTTGTCAAAGCGAACGTGGCATTCCTTGCACTCTGCTTCGAGCTTGGCGTGCCCCTCGATCACCTCCCCGGGCATCAGCGCGTACTCTCCCGCCCCGAACGCGACACCGGAAAAAGACAGGGATAAAGTCAGAAAAATAAGACGTACCAACATCCGGCAACAATCAGTACATAAACTTGGTAGCGATGACATGGACAATGCCGCTAATAGCCAACAACCAAACGAAGGGCGAATGCAGAATATGCCACAAACGGAACAGCCGCTCGTAGGATGAAAACTGGGCTGCCTGCTTCACAGCATCCAGATACTCGTCCATATCCAGCAAAACCGCCTGAAAATGTTGGTCCTGCTGCTGCTTATTCCAACCCTGAGCCTTGGCCAGATGGTCGATTGCCTGCTGCAATTCCTGGTGGCATTGAATCGCCAGATTGCGTCGCTGCCAACCCAAGGTCATAAATTTCCAGGCGCGAATGGGGAACGCCCCCTTTTGAGCAGTAGCCATAGCGCGAAACTGGTGCAATTTCTCGCCAATTCCGGTTGCCTCCATCAAGAGCGCGTTTACCTTGCTCACCTTATTTTGGTTGGCGTCCACAGCCTGCTGCAATTCCTCCAGATTGGATTTTCGCCCATATAGTCCATGATGTATGCGCTTATAGATGAAGCGCCCTATGATGCCGCTAAACGCCACCAGCAACATGGAAAAAAGCGCAACGCCGGCATTCAACGATCTCACATGGAAAGTCGAATGGAACAAGACTAGCACTGGCCCGCCGATACCAAATACCATGTGCACCATGAACCAGTAGCGCACGGGTCCCCAGTTCCGCGCCAATGCCATATGTTTGCGAACCGGATAAAGCAGCATCAGCAACATCATCACACCGCCGACCAAACCAAGGTAATAGCCTATGCCGGTTCCTGGTTTATAAACTAATTCATGAACTGATGCCTCATAATAAACCCACCATGCCGCCGCTATCAGAATAATAGTGGCAAACCACACTACTCCGATACCTACGCCAATACGCCGCTCGGCAGCACGCGAACCACCAAATACCGCAACCTCAACTGGATGTTGTTCGGTACGTCGTTCGGTAGCGTGCAAACTACCGCCAGATGTTCCTACAGCATTTTGATCACGAGAAAATTCAGATGACATACCTACCCACCTATTGCACAAACCTCAATTAAACAATCGAAAAATAATTTGTTAAAATGGTACCACACATCGAAATCAGCCTCCGAAACGCCATCTGGGCCACGCGCCCCTATTGCCTCACGTAAAAACCTGAGTAAAACTTGATCCGTTATATCTCCGCCTTGAATTTCCTCAGTCACATGAGTAGACTGCATAAATCGGAGCGCACTTTTTTTCCAAATATTGACATCACAAACTTGGTACCAGTATTTTCGGTGTTTTGGTATATGCCGTGTTTACAAACACCTTCTTGACCCTTCCGAAACATCCCAAGAAATATATTTGACGAAATTCACATTTGCATCGACAGGCCACATACCAACATGAGCGATCAGTTATTCATCTACTTGCTTTATGTACTGCCCTTAACGGTGCCGTTGATTCTATATCTATTCAAACGTAATCGCCGCCAAAAGATTGCCGAGGAAACTTGGCATGAAGCGGTAGAGTCCGGACTGACTGAGCCCTCGACTCTCCATCCTGTGATTGACCTCAATCAATGTCTCGGGTCCGGTGCCTGCGCTGAAGCCTGCCCTGAACAAGCGATAGGCATAATCGACGGGAAAGGCGTGCTCATCAGCCCTGCACTTTGCATAGGTCACGGTGCTTGTGCCACTGCCTGTCCTGTTGGCGCAATTAAACTTGTTTTTGGCACCGAAACCCGAGGAGTAGACATCCCGAAGCTCACACCCAACTTCGAGACCAATGTTCCCGGCATTTTTATCGCAGGAGAACTCGGGGGCATGGGCTTGATAAGAAAAGCCGTGGAACAGGGACGCCAGGCGATGGAATCAATCTTGAAGCGAGGTCGCACCAAAACACCGCATGATGTAGTCGTCATCGGGGCCGGTCCCGCCGGCATTGCCGCCACCCTTGCCGCAAAACATCATGGCCTGCGCTGTGTGACTCTCGAACAGGAAGAGACTTTCGGCGGCACCACACTACACTATCCCCGAGGGAAAATCGTCATGACAGCGCCCATGAACCTTCCCATCATCGGCAAAGTGAACATTAAAGAAATAAGCAAAGAGTCGCTGATGAAGCTTTGGGAGGATGTGGTCACCAAGGCAGGCATCAAGATCAACTTCGGCGAACGTATGGAAAAGATCGAGCGCCAGGGTGATGCATTTTTTATCGTCACCAATCGCACCAATTACCTCACACATAGCGTGCTTCTTTCTATCGGTCGGCGCGGTACACCGCGCAAGCTGGATGTCCCAGGCGAAGAGCTGGAAAAGGTGGTATATCGCCTGATCGATCCGGAACAATATCGGGGGAAGCATGTGTTAGTGGTCGGCGGCGGAGATGCGGCACTGGAAGCTGCCGTGTCGATTTCCAGAGAGTCCGGCACTACGGTCACTCTCAGCTACCGCAGCAACGCCTTCAGCCGCGTAAAACCGAAAAATCGAGAGCTTACCGAAGAGGCGAGCAATTCCGGGCGTCTAACCGTGTTGCTCGAATCAACCGTCAAAGAAATCAGATCAGCCACCGTTCTGCTCAATCAAAAAGGCACCGCAATCGAACTGCCCAACGATGCGGTCATCGTCTGCGCGGGGGGAATATTACCAACACCGCTGCTCAAGGAAATCGGGATTCAAATCGAAACCCGCCACGGCACTGCTTAGGATCGAGGATCCAGGATTCAACGTACGCAGTCCACGAAATAGCATTTCCCGCCATCTGCTTCTTCCGCGACGAGGCCGTGAATGTCGGTCTCGAAGCCGGGGAATTTTTCGTTGAAATCGCGCGCGAACTTGAGATAGTCTACGATGGTTTTATTGAATATCTCGCCCGGAATCAGCAGCGGAATACCCGGCGGATAGGGGGTCAACAGCACCGCCGTAATGCGGCCTTCGAGTTGGTCGATTTCCACACGCTCGATCTCATCGTGCGCCATTTTGGCGAACGCATCGGACGGCTTCATCGCCGGCTGCATGTCGGACAAATACATCTCGGTGGTCATGCGCGCCACGTTGTGCGTCTTGTAAGCATCGTGAATCTGCTGGCACAGGTCGCGCAGGCCGACGCGCTCATACTGCGGATGCGCCACAGCGAACTCTGGCAGGATGCGCCAGATCGGCTGGTTGCGATCATAATCGTCCTTGAACTGTTGCAACGCGGTGAGCAGCGTGTTCCAGCGTCCCTTGGTGATGCCGATGGTGAACATGATGAAGAACGAATACAGTCCGCATTTCTCGACGATCACGCCGTGCTCGGCCAAATATTTGGTGACCATAGAAGCAGGTATGCCGCTGTCGGAAAAGTCTCCGTCCACATCCAGACCGGGCGTGATGATGGTTGCCTTGATCGGGTCGAGCATATTGAAACCGGCGGCCAGCTTGCCGAAACCATGCCACTTGTCGTCGGTATGCAACACCCAGTCTTCGCGCGAACCGATGCCTTCCTCGGCGAGACTGTCCGGTCCCCACACCTTGAACCACCAGTCCTTGCCAAACTCGTCGTCCACTTTGCGCATGGCGCGGCGGAAATCCAGCGCCTCGGCAATGGATTCCTCCACCAACGCCGTGCCACCGGGCGGTTCCATCATCGCCGCCGCCACGTCGCACGAGGCGATTATGGCGTACTGCGGACTGGTCGAAGTGTGCATCAAATACGCTTCGTTAAAGATATGTCTATTCAATTTGTGACTTTCCGATTCGCGCACCAGAATCTGCGAGGCTTGCGACAATCCCGCCAATAATTTATGCGTGGACTGTGTGGCGAAGATCATCGACTCTTTGGCGCGTAACCTGTCCTTGCCGATGGCGTGCATGTCTTTGTAAAAGTCATGGAAGGCCGCATGCGGCAGCCAGGCTTCATCGAAGTGCAAGGTGTCGATGCGCCCGTCCAGCATTTCTTTCAGCATCTCCACGTTGTACACCACGCCGTCGTAGGTACTCTGGGTGATGGTTAGGATGCGTGGTTTCTTGGTTTTATCCTTGATGAAGGGGTTCGCATCGATCTTGCGCTGGATGCTTTGCGGCTCGAATTCGGACTTCGGAATCGGCCCGATGATGCCGTAGTGATTGCGCGTCGGCGTCAGAAATACCGGCACTGCACCGGTCATTATGATCGCGTGCAGGACGGATTTATGGCAGTTGCGATCCACTACCACAATGTCATCGGGTGCCACGGTGGAATGCCACACGATCTTGTTGGAAGTGGAGGTGCCGTTGGTGACGAAGAACAAATGATCGGCATTAAAAATACGCGCTGCATTGCGTTCCGAGGCCGCCACAGGCCCGGTGTGGTCGAGCAGCTGGCCGAGCTCATCCACCGCATTGCACACGTCGGCACGCAGCATGTTCTCGCCAAAAAACTGGTGGAACATCTGCCCGACCGGCGATTTCAAAAACGCCACGCCGCCCGAGTGTCCGGGACAGTGCCACGAGTAGGAGCCATCCTGCGCGTAATGCAACAAGGCGCGAAAGAACGGCGGCGCCAGCGAATCCAGATAAGCCTTGGCCTCGCGGATAATGTGGCGCGCCACGAATTCCGGCGTGTCCTCGTGCATGTGAATGAAGCCGTGCAACTCGCGCAGCACATCATTCGGAATATGCCGCGAAGTGCGCGTCTCGCCGTACAGGTAAATCGGAATATCGGCGTTCTTGAAGCGAATCTCCTGGACGAACGCGCGCAAGCTCTTCAGCGCGACTTCGGTTTCCTCCGCACTGCCCGCACCGAATTCCTCATCGTCAATTGACAGCAAAAATGCCGAGGCGCGGCTCTGCTGCTGCGCGAATGAAGTCAGATCGCCATAACTGGTGACCCCGAGGATTTCCATCCCCTCTTTTTCAATGGCCTCGGCCAAGGCGCGAATACCCAACCCGCTGGCATTCTCAGAGCGGAAGTCTTCATC
>CABDYQ010000251.1_pt1 | contig 10743 bp, 8 predicted proteins | sample 3132001 | NCBI WGS metagenome assembly CABDYQ01 (sample SAMEA5534338, study PRJEB31848) | metagenome | biome: tundra; feature: field; material: soil | place: USA | collected 2013-05 | depth 0.45 m
GCCAGATACATGCGCCGCTTCAATTTGCCCAGATACTGCATGCGTGCCACGATTTCCTGCCCCGGATAGCAGCCCTTCTTGAAATTCACGCCGCCCATGAGATCGAAATTCACCATTTGCGCGACGAATTGCTCCTGTGTCTGCGGCAGGATCATTGGGATGCCGGAGCGAATATTGAGCCAGTCCCAACAACCGCTGCCAACGGGTTGCGCGTGACGGCTGAGTATTTCCCATAGAGCTGGAGCGTGTTGTGCCGTGGTGTTGATTTGCAGGCGTGTATCGTCGATTTTCATCACGCTGCCCGGAGCGATTCCGGTCAAACCCAGTTGCTGCTGTGGCAATTCGCCGAATTGTTCACGCAAAACTTCCTGCGCACTTGCGCCTGACAGTCCCAGTGAAATGATTTCGTCGCTCGCATCGGTAATTTTCACCTTGGCGCGCAGCACATACATGCTCAACTTTTTGCGGATCGCCTCAGCCAGCGGGCGCGGCAGTTGCAACAGATAATCGTCGCCTTCGCGCCAGATCAGCATGGTCGCCAGCATCCGTCCCTTGGCGGTATTGAAGCTGCTGAGTTGCGCGCGGGTGGTGCTGACTTCACGGATATCGTTGCTCAACAGGTTTTGCAGAAACGACTGCGCTTCCTCGCCGGACACGCGCAACGTCCCAAACTGGCTTAAATCACACAGCACCGTACTTTGTGCTGTTGCGTTCAGTTCAGCGGCGGTGTCACCAAAGCGTTGTGCTACCCCGGAGACCAGGGTCGCGCCGTGTTGCATCAAGAAATTCTGCCAGTCTGGGGTCATGGTTGTTTCTGCGTGTCGAGAGGTGCCGATAATTTGCGCACACAGTGTTGTTCAACAGCCTGGCTGTGTCAACCTTAACTGTGCCAACCTTAACCATGACGTGTTTATGCTATTCCGCTAAACTTCGCGCCATGAGAGTCATGTTAGTTTCCCTGCTAGTCGTGCTGCTTTCCGCCTGTGATGGAGGGTTGTGGAACAATCCTTATCCTGCGGCGGACGGGGGCAAGTCCATTTTTTATACCGCGTTCACCGAACGCCCCAAACATCTCGATCCGGCGCAGGCGTATAGCGAAAACGAGTATGAGTTTCTGGCGCAGATTTACGCGCCGCCGTTGCAATACCATTATCTGAAACGCCCTTATCAACTGGTGCCGCTGGCGGCGGCGCAAATGCCGACAGTGCGTTATCTGGACAAGCATCACCAGCCGCTGCCGGACACTGCGCCTGCGGAGAAGATCGCCTTCAGCGTGTATGAGATCCATATCAAGCCGAATCTGCGCTATCAGCCGCATCCGGCGTTTGCCCGGAATGCATCAAACCCGAATGCGCAGGGCAAGCCGGAGTATGACCATCTCACGCCGCACGATTTGCGTGATATCCATGCGTTGAGCGATTTCCCTCACAGCGGTACACGTACTGTCACGGCAGCGGATTATGCGTATCAGATCAAACGCCTCGCCCATCCGCAATTGCATCTGCCGATTTTCGGCGTGATGAGCGAATACATCGTCGGTCTGAAAGAGTACGCCGCGGCGTTGCAACAGGCAGTGAAGAAAGATCCCGACGCGTTTCTCGACCTGAACAAGTATCCGCTGCAAGGCGTGCAGGTGGTTGACGAGCACACTTATCGTATCGAGGTATACGGTAAGTATCCCCAGTTCGCCTACTGGCTGGCGATGCCGTTCTTCGCGCCGATGCCGGTCGAGGCCGAGCGGTTCTACGCGCAGGACGGCATGCGTGAACGCAACCTGATTTTGGATTGGTGGCCGGTGGGCAGCGGGCCATATTACCTGTCCGAGAACAATCCCAACCAGCGCATGGTGCTGACGCGCAATCCGTATTATGACAGTGAGACCTATCCCACTGCAGGCGAAGCGGGCGATGCAGCCGCCGGCTTGCTGGTGGATACGGGCAAGTCGTTGCCGCTGATCGATCAGATCGTGTTCACGCTGGAGAAGGAAACCATTCCTTACTGGAACAAGTTTTTGCAAGGCTACTACGATGCCTCCGGCATCAGCTCGGACAGCTTCGATCAGGCGGTGCAGGTGAATGTCGGCGGCGAGGCAACAGTGACCGACGCGATGAGGGTGCAGGGCATCACGCTTTCGACTGCGGTGGCGACTTCAACCATGTATACCGGCTTCAACTGGCTTGATGCCGTTGTTGGAGGGAGTTGCGCTAGTTCAACGAGCGCTCCCTCTCCCCAACCCTCTCCCGAAGGGAGAGGGGGCAATCGAAATGATTCATCGTGTGATCCTGAGCGGGCGCGCAAGCTGCGGCAGGCGATTGCGATTGCGGTGGACTTCGAAGAGTTTGTCTCCATTTTCGCCAACGGGCGCGGCATCGCAGCACAGTCGCCGATCCCGCCCGGCATCTTCGGCTACCGCGAGGGCGAGGCGGGGATCAATCACTATGTGTATGACTGGGTGGATGGCGCGCCGAAGCGCAAATCCATCGAAACAGCCAAGCGGCTGCTCGTTGAAGCAGGCTACCCTAACGGCGTGGATGCGCAAACACGTCAGCCGCTGGTGATCAATCTGGATACCACCGCGAGTGGCGTAGGGGACAAGTCACGGCTCGACTGGCTGCGCAAACAATTCGACAAAATCAACGTGCAATTGGTGGCGCGCAGCACCGACTACAATCGCTTTCAGGACAAGATCCGCAAGGGCGATACGCAGATGTTCTACTTCGGCTGGAATGCCGACTACCCCGATCCGGAAAACTTTTTATTTCTGTTGAGTGGCGCGCAAGCCAAGGTGAGCAAGGGGGGCGAGAACGCCGCGAATTACAGCAGCCCGGAATATGACAAATTGTTTGAGCAAATGAAAAATATGGAAAACAGTCCGGCGCGTCAGGCAATCATTGATCGCATGCTGGAAATTGTGCGCCGCGATTCACCGTGGCTGTGGGGCTTTCATCCGAAAAATTATGTGTTGCAGCACAGCTGGCTGAGCAACGTCAAAGCCAACGTGATGGCAAACAATAAACTCAAATATTGGCGCGTGGATGCCAAGCGGCGCGATGCACTGCGCCGCGACTGGAATCAGCCCGCACGCTGGCCGCTTTGGCTGGGTGCGGTGGTGGTGTTGCTGTTTGGTGTTTGGCTGTGGCGCGTGTTGCGTCAGCGCGAGGAAGCGAAATGACGCTTGCCGAAATGACGAAGTTTTGCAGGTGACAAAAAGGCCAACACTCGGTTGGCCTTTTTGTTTGCGGCGCTCGCAAGAAGCGACGCGGTCTACTTGTTGCGATAAATGTAAACAAGAGACCATGATCCCGCCGTAACCAGCCATGCGATAATCTTAAAGATGGTTGCATTGAATATCAGCATATCCATTTGCAGTATCACCGTGAAGGCGGTGATGTTGAAAGCCAGCATGGAAAAAAGAACGAAGAATGGATAAGGCAGCAGCTTGTTCATGGATAGTAATTCTTCCTGGGTAATCGCAAGTAGCAAACGGGAAAATTTTACCTGCTAATTCTATTCAGAATTGTCTGAAGTCTTGGTTATTGTCAGATGTGCTTCCAACAGGAAACACGCCACCTTGCGGTGGCGTTAAATCGCGGGGGTCGTGCCGGATTGTTACTTTTTGTTAGACGTTGGTTCCGGCGTGTCCATCATGTTGCCTGTGGCCAATCCCACAATGACGATGCTTAAAAATACGCAAATTATCCCAAGTACATGGCCAAACACAAATCCGCCCAGCAGCCATAAGATCACAGCCACGATTATCGATATTACAAGCGTGCGAATTTTGGAATCCATGATAAACCTTTCATATTAAATGTCTGCCCGGACCAGATTTTTGTCCGCGCTGGCTAAATGATAGCTCAATACCTTGGGAAAGTGTCTAGTAAATTAGGGGCGATTCATACATAATTTTGCAACTATTTTACCTGATTGATGCAGTCTCGACTTATTTCTCTTCAGTAATTGTGTATCTTCCAAATTATGGAATGAGTTTGAAGCGGAGGTGCATTTTCAGCGACAGCAGGAAAAAGCGCAGGGTAATTGGGTAAGCCAGCCTGATGCGTTTACTCATCGCCTGTGAAACAATGGTGGCGCGCCAGCACAAATTACTTAACCACTTAACCCGAACTTAACCCGAACGTTTCATAAAGTTAGCGTTAGCGGACAAATTTGCGGGGTTTGCGGAAGTGGGGATTTTTTCGTCCACCGCAAAATTCTGCGGTATCTGTCAATATTGCTTGAGCACTGGCGCGTGGCAGATTGAGTAACTTTGTTGCATCACGCCAATTATTCTGAAATGTTCGGGTTAATTACTGAATGATCGCCTACCTAATCCGCCGCATTTTGTATTCCCTGCCAATTCTGGTCGGGGTTAACCTGCTTACCTTCGCGTTGTTCTTCGTGGTGAATACACCGGATGACATGGCGCGAATGCAGCTTGGCATCAAGCGCGTCACACCCGATGCGATTGAAAAATGGAAGCAGCAGCGCGGTTATGACAAGCCTTTGCTGCTGAACAGCGCTGCCAGCGGCACGGACAAAATCACCGGCACGATTTTCTGGCAGAAGTCCGCCAGCATGTTCGTGCTCGACTTCGGTTACTCGGATGACGGGCGCAGTATCGGTCGCGAAATCACAACACGCATGGGGCCCAGCTTGGCGATTGCGCTGCCGACCTTTTTGATCGGGCTGGTAGCGTACGTCAGCTTCGCGCTGCTGATGACGCTGTTTCGCGCCACCGCGCTGGACATGGCGGGTGTGGCGTTGTGCGTGCTGCTGATGTCGGTGTCCGGCTTGTTCTACATCATCGGCGGGCAATTTGTGGTGAGCAAGCTGTGGCATCTGGTGCCCATTTCCGGCTATGACGGCGGCATGGGCGGCTTCAAGTTCGTGGTGTTGCCTGTCGTTATTGGTGTGATCGGCAGCGTTGGTTCCAGCAGCCGCTGGTATCGCACCATTTTCCTCGAAGAGATCGGCAAGGACTATGTGCGCACCGCGCGTGCCAAGGGCTTGTCGGAATTGGCGGTGCTGTTCCGTCACGTGTTGAAGAACGCGATGATCCCGATCCTCACCGGCGTGGTGGTGATTATCCCGCTGCTGTTCATGGGCAGCCTGCTCACCGAGTCGTTCTTCGGCATTCCGGGCTTGGGCAGCTACACCATTGATGCGATCAATGCGCAGGATTTCAGCGTGGTGCGCGCGATGGTGTTTCTCGGCTCGCTGCTGTATATCGTCGGGCTGATCCTCACCGATATTTCCTACACCGTCGTGGACCCGCGAGTGCGTCTCTCATGAGTTTCGTGCCGGTCATGTTGTGGAGCGATGCGCTGGTGTTCCTGTTGTTGCTGGCAGGCATCGCCAGCGCGTGGTATGTGCGGCAGCGCGAGCATCTGCTGCTGCCGTGGCGGCGTGTGGCGACGAGCAGCGTGGCGATGGTGTCGCTGCTGGTGCTGTCGTTTTTCCTCGTGGTTGGCCTGCTAGATACGTTGCATTACCGCGTCGCTTTGCCGGAGCAGAGCAATGGCAAAACGGTGTATTCGCCGGAGGTGTTGAGCGTGTTCGACAAGCTGGTTACGCCGCTGCGCGCACAAACCGAGAAAACCTATTCCGCGCCGTTGGCAGTGACGCTGTATGCCAAGGAGAGTACCAGCGATGCTAGTGGAAATATACTGCGCGACTATCCGCGTTTGCGCTACGGTGGCGTCCATCTGACGGATGAGCAGCAGCGTGATGGTGATGTACTGTGGCGTGGACTGACAGGTGCGCTGGTTGGGCTGATGGTGGGGTTAGCTATTGCGTTTGGCAGCAAGAGATGGCTGGCGCAACGCGGCTGGCCGCTACGCGCCTTGCTGATTGCTACCCTCATCATCTCGGCTTTGATCGGCATGACCGTTAATCTCGCTGCTGCGTATCACGTGCTCGGCACCGACAAGGTCGGGCAGGACGTGCTGTACCTGTCGCTGAAAAGCATCCGCACCGGGCTGATCATCGGCACTGTTACCACGCTGGTCACCTTGCCGCTGGCTTTGCTACTGGGCATCGCGGCAGGATATTTGCGCGGCTGGGTGGATGATGTGATCCAGTATGTCTATACCGTGCTGAGTTCCATACCCAGCGTGCTGCTGATTGCCGCAGCGGTGCTGATGATGCAGGTGACCATCGATACGCATCCGCAATGGTTCGATACCTCCGCGTCGCGCGCCGATCTGCGTTTGGTGTTCCTGTGCATGATTCTCGGTGTCACCAGTTGGACCGGGCTGTGCCGCTTGTTGCGCGGTGAAACGCTCAAGTTGCGCGAGTTGGAATACATCCAGGCGGCGCAGGCGTTCGGCGTGTCGTCGTTCCGCATCCTCACGCGCCACATCATGCCGAATGTGATGCACATCGTGCTGATTTCGCTGGTGATGGATTTCAGCGGGCTGGTGCTGGCCGAGGCCGTGCTGTCTTACGTCGGCGTGGGCGTTGATCCATCCATGATCAGTTTCGGCACGATGATCAACGCGGCGCGTCTGGAGATGGGGCGCGAGCCTATGGTGTGGTGGGCGTTGGCCGCCGCCTTCGGCTTCATGCTGGTGCTGGTGCTGGCGGCGAATCTGTTTGCCGACGCGGTGCGCGATGCGTTCGATCCGCGCTTTAATCGGACCGAGGTCGTTACATGAGCGCCTTGCTCGAAGTGAAAAATCTGGTCACGCGGTTGCGCAACGGCGCGCGCATCGTCGACGATATTTCATTCAGTATTCGGGCGGGCGAGACCTTTGCGCTGCTCGGAGAATCCGGTTGCGGCAAATCCATTACGGCGCTGTCGCTACTGCGGCTGCTGCCGGATGGGGTGGTGCGTGCGGGTGGCACGGCGCTGCTGGATGACATCGACCTGTTCGGCTTGCGCGAGCGCGAGATGCGCGCAGTGCGCGGCGGCAATGTCGCGATGATCTTCCAGGAACCTGCGCTGAGCCTGAATCCGGTGATGACGGTGGGGCAGCAGATCGCCGAGGTGCTGGCATTGCATCAAGGGATGGGCAGCGCGGCGGCGCAACAGCGCAGCGTGAAATTGCTAGCTCAGGTCGGCATCTCAGATGTCACGCGGCGCGTGGCGGAATATCCGTTCCAGCTTTCCGGCGGCATGAAACAGCGCGTGATGATTGCGATGGCACTGGCCGGACAGCCCAAATTGTTGATCGCGGACGAGCCGACCACCGCACTGGATGTCACGATACAGGCGCAAGTTTTGCAACTGTTGCGCGACACCCAAGCCGCCAGTGGTATGTCGCTGTTGCTAATTACGCATGACCTCGGTGTGGTGGCGGAAATGGCGCATCAGGTCGGTGTGATGTATGCCGGACAAATCGTCGAGCAGGCCAGCCGTACGCAGTTGTTCGCCCAGCCGCTGCATCCCTATACGCAGAAACTGTTCGCCGCTTTGCCACATGCGGCACGACGCAACCAGCCGCTGGTCGCCATTCCCGGCAGCGTGCCGCCGCTGGGCAGCATCAAGCAGGGCTGCCGCTTTACCGCACGCTGCGATAAAGCCTGGTCGCTGTGTAGCGAGAAAACGCCGGATTGGACGGTATTGGAAGATGGGCAAGGCGTGCGATGCCATCTTTATGCTGCTGATGCAGCGGGAAGGGATAAGGGGGAAGGGATAAGGGTGGATGCCGCGCCGAGGTTTGCCCCTTCCCCCTTATCCCGTCCCCCTTCACTCTTGCAAGTCAAAGACTTGCGCGTCCACTTCCCCATCCGCAAAGGGGTGTTGCAGCGCGTGGTGGGGCAAGTGAAAGCGGTGGACGGCGTGTCGCTGGAGATTCCGCAGGGACGCACGCTGGCATTGGTCGGTGAATCCGGTTGCGGCAAAACCACGCTGGGCAAGGCATTGCTGCAATTGATTCCGCCCACCGCTGGCAGTGTGCAGTTTGCCGGTCGCGAGTTGATCGGACTCGGAGCCGGTGAGCTACGTACGCAACGCGCCACGATGCAGATGGTGTTTCAAGACCCTTATGCTTCGCTGAATCCGAAAATGCGCGTCGCGGAAATTCTCGAGGAGGGCATGACCGCGCTGAATATCGAGAGCAACAGTGCGGCACGCCAGGCGCACATCGATACTTTGCTCGAACAGGTTGGTCTTGCGCGCAGTTCCAAGTGGCGTTATCCGCATGAGTTTTCCGGCGGGCAGCGGCAACGCATCGCCATCGCGCGCGCGCTTGCGGTGTCGCCGCAACTGTTGATCTGCGATGAACCGACCAGCGCGCTGGATGTATCGGTGCAGGCGCAAATTTTGAACTTGCTGAAGTCGTTGCAACAAAAATTGGGCCTGAGCTATTTGTTCATCACTCACAATCTTGCGGTGGTGGAATATATCGCGCATGAGGTGTGCGTGATGTATCTCGGACGCATCGTGGAGCGCGGCACGGCAGAGGAGGTGTTGCGCGCACCCAAGCATCCATACACCCAGGCGTTGTTGTCCGCCGTGCCACGCATTGACGGTGCGCGAGGGGAACGCATCAGGCTGGAGGGGGACTTGCCGTAACCGGCCAATCCACCGCAAGGCTGCCATTTTGCCCCGCGTTGTTCACATGCCGTGGAACAATGCCGCGGGAGCTATCCGCCAGCGACAAATTACTCGTCAACACATAGCGTGCTTTGCTATTTATATGTCGATAGTTTGGGTTGACGACAGGGTACTTTAGGTTTACAAAGGTAACGGGTTCTCCGGTAGTAAACGGAGATTTGAGTGGTAATTGACCACGATAATTTTTATTTTAAGGAATGGATCATGAGAACCAAATTAGCAAAAGCAGAAAGCGAAGTCAGCAAAGAAAAACTTATGCAGGATTTTCGCGTAGTAGTGACAGACGCCGAGGAGTTGTTGCGTGCAACAGCCGGTCTTGCAGGCGAGAAAGTGTCCGTAGCGCGTGAGCGCATTCAGGAAAATTTAGCGGCTGCCAAGGTGCGCCTTTCCGACGCCGAGGAGGCTGTAATCGCCAGGACCAGGGAAGCGGCAATGGCGACCGACGAGTACGTGCATGAGAATCCATGGAAGGCAGTAGGAATCGGTGCAGGTGTCGGCTTGATTGTGGGCATACTGATTTCGCGCCGTCAATAAGCCATGCCGGAGGCAAGTTCAGGCCTGATGGGGTCGGCCAAGCGACTGGCTTCGACGCTGACTTCCATCGTTTCGACGCGGCTTGAACTGCTGGCGAATGAGCTGCAAGAGGAGCGTCTGCGTCTGACGCAGATGCTCCTTTTTTATTTGTGCGCACTATTTTGTTTTGGCATGGGCGTGCTGTTGCTCACGGTATTCATCCTGGTGCTGTTCTGGGATGACTGCCGTTTCGCTGTGCTGGGTGGGCTATGTATCCTGTTCTTCGTGCTGGGTACGCTGATGGCGATGTTATTGCGCAATAAGGCGCAGTCCAAATCAAAATTGTTTTCCGTTAGTCTTGCCGAGTTGGCTAAGGACAGGGAACAACTGGAGCCATGAATGAAAAAACGTTTGAGCTGATGCAAAGTCGCGGTGAGTTGTTGGCAAGAATCGCCGCGCAGCGCGAGCAGATGACTGAGATCGGAACGCATTGGCGGACCCCGCTGGCACTGGCCCGACCAAGGAGTGGCTGCCGTGCATTTTTTGCGTTGCCATCCTTTGCTGGTCGCCGGGGTAGAGGCTTTTTTCGTGATTCGCCGTCGCGGCGTGGCTGGTTTGGTGAGGGGGGTGTGGCAGGTGTGGAAAGGATACCGCTATTTCACTTTCTTTTCGGCAAAGTTGTCGTCGCGCGGCTAAATTCCTTTGGGAACCTTTAAAAATTCAGAATTTCGGGATGAAGCGCAAGGAGCCGCGCAGAGAATGACGAGGCATATCACATCGATAGACAAGGAATGAGCGAGCACGCGACGCCGGGATTCGCCCGAAAAATGAATTTTTAGAGGTTCCCTTGTGATAAGTCGTTATTGTTTGTGCTACTTTATGCCACTTTGCGCGAGCGATCCCTGGATTTTCTACGGTGACCGTCAGGTTGGCCGAATCCTGCCTGCGCGGTAACGATGGTTTGACCAATCCTGATTATTTTCAGCGATCCGTTCCATTGTTGCAGCTTGGCGATGCTGACATGATAACGGCGCGCCAGACCGCCAAGCGTTTCACCCCTGCGCACGATGTGTCTGGTTCCTGTGCGACTATCGGTGGGAGCGAGTTGCATATTGAAGGCTTCGAATTCGCTTTCAGTTTCTGCGCCGTTGAGCGGCACCAACAGGGTTTGTCCGGTGCTGATATTGCCGCGAGCAGTGAGGCCATTCACGGATTTGAGGTTTGCCAACGATAGACCGAAGCGCGGTGCCAGTTTGTCGAGACGCTCGCCTTTTTTGGGTTGGTATGATTGCCAACTGACCAGCGGTTTGTCATAGCTTTGCAGGTTGGCACGGAAGGTTTCCACTTTGTTCATCGGCAGCAGAATCAAATCGCTGCTTCCCTGCAAAATCACCGGGCGGTTGTGTGCGGGATTGAGCGCGGCAAACTCTTCTTCTGAGATATCGGCCAACTGGGCGGCCAGTTTTACGTCGATGCGTTTAGTGGTGGCAACTGCGGCAAAATAGGGTTCGTTGGGGATATCCTGCAGTGCCAGCGAAAACTTGGCGGGGTCGGCAATAATATTTTTGATGGCCAACAATTTTGGCACGTAATTGCGCGTTTCTCTCAGTAATTTCAGGCTCGCATAATTAACCGGCAAGCCGCGTTTGCGATTGTGTGCCTGCGCGCGT
>CABDYQ010000254.1_pt1 | contig 10403 bp, 10 predicted proteins | sample 3132001 | NCBI WGS metagenome assembly CABDYQ01 (sample SAMEA5534338, study PRJEB31848) | metagenome | biome: tundra; feature: field; material: soil | place: USA | collected 2013-05 | depth 0.45 m
TAATGATAGAAGAAATCGCTGTAGCTTTGTGACAGACGCAGCAAATAACTTTCGCTGATGCCGAGTTCGTAAGGCTGGGCGCGGCGCTGCACGCGCTCCACCAGCGTTTCGGGCGCGGCCTGCAAATAAATCACCAGATCCGGCACGGGCGCCTGCAATTGCAGCGACCGGTAAATTTGCTGATACAGCGCGAACTCTTCTTCATTCAGATTCAGGCGCGCAAACAGCGGGTCCTTGTCGAACAGATAGTCCGCCACGGTGCTCTCGCGGAATAAATCCATCTGCGCAAGGTCGCGCACTTCGTTGCCGCGCTGGAACAAGAAGAACAATTGAGTCGCCAACGCATAGCGCGGCGGGTCCTGGTAAAACCGGGCGAGAAAGGGATTTTCGTCGGGCTTTTCCAACAGCGTCCCGGCACCGATTTGTTGCGCGAGGCGATGCGCAAGGCTGGTCTTGCCGACGCCTATCGGCCCTTCTACGACCACGTAGCGATACTTATCAAACAGCATTGCGTATCCTATCCAATACTTGATCCTGACATCTTGCAAGCGCCAGTCCTGCCTGACCGACCCCGGGTATGCTGACATCCGGCGCGATCTCCAACAAGGGCTGCAACACGAACGCGCGCAGGTGCATTTGCGGATGCGGGATGGTCAGGCCATGCTCGTGCAGTTGCACATCGTCATACAGCAGCACGTCCAGATCCAGTGTGCGCGGCGCGTTGCGAAAGGTGCGCTCGCGACCGTGCTGATGCTCGATTTGCAACAGCGCTTGCAGCAAGGCATGCGGCGTAAGGTCCGTCTCTATTTTCGCTACCGCATTCACGAAATCCGGCTGATCCAGACAACCCAATGGCGCACTCCGATACAACGATGACCGAGCCGCCAAGCGCGTGCCGGGCAACTTATCCAATGCAGCAAAAGCACGTTGCAACTGGCTGTGCGGGTCTTCCAGATTGCTGCCGAGTCCGATGAAAGCGATGTGCGGCATTATGCTACCGGCTCATCCACTGCCGACTCATCCAATGCAGGTATTTCAGGTTTCCTGCGCGGTTTGCGGCGGCGACGTTTTTTCTCGCTGGCCTCCTCCGGCTGCAACATTTCCGTCTGGCGCTCGGCACTGGCATCCTGAAACTCGTCCCACCACAAGCCGAGCTCGTCATCCAGTTCACCGCTGGCGCAGCGCAACAACAGAAAATCGAATCCGGCGCGGAAGCGCGGCTGCTCCAGCAAGCGGAACGGGCGTTGTCCGGCGCGTTGCTCAAAGCGTTGCTGCATCAGCCAGATTTCTTTCATTACCGCATCCTGGCGATGCGGAATGGCGAGCTGTGCCCTCTGCCTGGCCAGCACCTCGTCCATCGCCTCGTGCATTGCGCCCACCGGACGCTTACCTTGCTGCACGCGCAGATTCCACGCCGCCAGCACCTCATGCCACAACAATGCGGCAAACAAAAACGCGGGTGAAACCGTCTTGTCCTGACTGAGACGCTCGTCGGTATTGCGCAACGCCAGCATGATGAATTTCTCGCCCATCGGCTGTTCCCAAATCACGTCCAGCAACGGCAGCAAGCCATGATGCAGATTCATTTTGCGCAACTGTTGGATGCACTCCAGCGAATGTCCGGACAACAGCATCTTCAGCACTTCATCGAGCAAGCGCGCCTGCGGCACGTTGTCGAGCAAGTCTTTCATCTCAGCGATCGGCGCGGCGGTTGCCGCATCAAGCTTGATGCCAAGTTTGGCGGACAAGCGCACCGCGCGCAGCATCCGCACCGGGTCTTCGCGGTAACGCACCAACGGATCACCGATGATGCGCAGCAGATGGTCGCGCGTGTCGGCATAACCGCCGTGATAGTCGTAAATTTCCTGGGTGGTCGGATCGTAGAACAGCGCGTTGGCAGTAAAATCGCGGCGCGCCGCATCCTGCTCCTGATCGCCGAATTCATTGTCGCGCAGCAAGCGGCCATGCTCGTCGGTCTGCGCATCTTCGACTTCAATCATGCGGCGGAAGGTAGACACCTCAACCACCTCCTCGCCGAACATCACATGCACCAGGCGAAAGCGCCGGCCGATGATGCGCGCGCGGCGAAACACGCGGCGCACCTCCTCAGGTGTGGCATCGGTCGCAATATCGAAATCCTTGGGCGTGCGATCCAGCAACAAATCGCGCACCGCGCCGCCCACCACATAGGCCTGATAGCCTGCGGCTTGCAAACCGTCGGTGACTTTCAGCGCGCCGTAGCTGATCTGCTCGCGCGCCATACCATGCAATTTGAACGGAATCACCTGGGCATTTCCCACCGATTTTGTTTTGGCAGGCTTGCGAAATACACGCTTGAGGAATTTTTTGATCATGCAATCTTTGGACAATTGACACGACGAGGTCGCGTAAGGAGCGCGGATTATACACTGCAGGGATTTTGCGGCTTCAGGCTTCAATGAAAAACGCGCCTTGCGGCGCGTTCCCGGTGCGGCGAATAACGCTTAGCCCTTGAGACAGGCGCTCATGAACTTCTTGCGCTCATCGCCCTGGAGTGCTTTGGCTTTTGCCTCCGCATTGCAAGATTTCATTTTGTCCTGTTGCTTAACCTTTGCGGAGGAAGGAGCAGCACTGGCGGTGGGTTTGGCATCCGCCTTGGCAGGAGCCGCAGCCTTCTTGTCTGCGGCAGCCGGGGCAGCAGCAGCTTTCAGCACGTAATCCTTTTTCAGACATTTACTCATAAACGCTTTGCGATCTGCTCCCTTCAGGTTATCAGCCTTTGCTTCCTTGTTGCAGCCCTTCATCTTGTCTTGTTGCGCACCCGCGAAGGCTGGAGCGGAAACAGCAAATGCAAACCCAAAACAGGCCAATGCGATCAGTTTTTTCATGGAATCCCTCTTGATGTAGTCGGTAAATAAAGTTTCCTGTACAGCGGAAACGCGCCCATTATAGCCAACTCGGCAAATTCCATCAGCAGCATTTATCGGCTGGCTCGTTAAGCGGATAAGCCCTTGACCCAGTGACTATACAACTGATCCGCCACGCTGTTTAAACGCGGCAGCTTGCCATTCATTTGCTGTTGCATCTCGCTCACGGATTGCACTGCCGGACTGCTGCTGGCAGCGATTTCGCTCGCGCCCACTGCACACCAGGTCGCAATCATTTCCGCAGACATTTCGACATGGCATTGCAGCGCGAGGTGTTTGCCGATGGAATATGCCTGATTGACGCAGTATGCACTGGACAGCAGGTGTGTCGCTCCTTGCGGCAGGCTGAAGGTTTCGCCGTGCCAGTGAAATGCGGCAAAGCTGCGCACGTCGCCGAACCAGGCGCGCGCGCTATCGTTATCCGACACCTGCACATCGCCCCAGCCGATTTCTTTCGCCGGATTGCGCGACACCGAACCGCCCAATGCCTTGGAAATCAGCTGCCCGCCAAGGCAGTGTCCCAGCAGCGGAATGTCGCGCGTCACGGCATCACGAATCAGCGCAAGCACAGGCGGTATCCACGGCAGGTCGTCATTGACGCTCATCGGCCCGCCCATGAAGACCAGCCCGGAATAAGCTGCGGCATCCTGCGGGACGGCATCGCCCGCATCAATCGCGATCAGCTGCCACGGGATTTGTCGCTCATCCAGGAATTTGGCGAGGTAGCCGGGACCTTCTGTGTCCGCTTGACGGAAGATGGCGATGGGGTTCATAAGGATCAAGGGAAGGGATAAGGGTTGAAGGGATAAGGGTGGCGCGCTTCGCGCGCGGCATTTCCCTTCTCCCTTTTACCCTTACCCCTTTGCAGTTTTATCCCGCTCGATTAGTGCATACGCCGAGTGATTGTGTATGGATTCGAAGTTCTCGGACTCGACCACATATGCATCGATGCGCTCATCCGCATCCAGCACCGCCGCCACATCTCGCACCATGTCCTCGACGAATTTCGGATTGTCATAAGCGCGTTCGGTAACGAATTTTTCGTCGGGACGTTTCAGCAAGCCATACAACTCGCACGAGGCTTGCTCCTCGGCAATGCGCACCACATCCTCGATCCAGACGAAGCTATTGGTGCGCAATGTGAGCGTGACATGCGAACGCTGGTTATGCGCGCCGCGCTCGGAAATCTTCTTCGAGCACGGACACAGGCTGGTGACCGGCACCAGCACTTTCATCTTGAAGCTTGACTTGCCGTTAACAGTTTCGCCAATGAGCGTGACATCATAGTCGAGCAGGCTTTGCACCCCAGACACCGGCGCAGTTTTGTTCACGAAATACGGGAAACTCATTTCGATGTATCCGGACTTCGCTTCCAGACGCGTCACCATTTCGTGCAAAATGCTCTCAAATGATTCCACCGAAATCTCGCGCTCATGCTGGTTGAGTATCTCGACAAAACGCGACATGTGCGTGCCCTTGAAGTTGTGCGGCAGATGCACGTACATGTTGAAAGTGGCGATGGTGTGTTGCACACCGACACTCTTGTCTTTGACCTTGACCGGATGGCGGATACCTTTGATACCGACGCGATCGATCGCCAAGTGGCGCGTATCAGCCGAACTTTGCACATCGGGAATAAAATTGGGCACGGGCTTATTCATTGCTGACTTCCTATCAGGTTGCGTAGGCAAAAGATTATAACTAATCCCGACAAATTTAGTTGGTCAATTTATTTTTGATGGCGGCGACCAATCCCTTGGCATTCAGACCGCAATCCGCCAGCATCTGCGCGTGCTCGCCCTGTTCGATGAATCTATCCGGCAAACCGAGTTGCAGCAATGGCACGGCAATGCCAAGCTGTTGCAGGCATTCCGCCACCGCACTGCCCGCGCCGCCTTGCACGGTGTTTTCTTCCACTGTGACAAGCAGTTCATGCTCGCCCGCCAGGCGCAATACCAATTCGGCATCCAGCGGCTTGATGAAACGCATGTTCGCCACCGTCGCATCGAGTTGCTCAGCCGCCGCCAGCGCGGGAGCCAGCATACTACCAAATGCCAAAATCGCCACCCGCCTGCCCTTCCGGCGCAACTCGCCCTTGCCGATAGGCAAGGCACTCATCTCGTTACTGATCGCCACGCCCGGCCCGGTGCCGCGCGGATAGCGCACCGCGCTCGGCGTATTCAACTGGAACGCGGTGTACAACATCTGGCGACATTCGTTCTCGTCAGCGGGAGCCATCACCGTCATGTTCGGGATGCAACGCAAGTAGGAAAGATCGAAGCTGCCCGCGTGCGTTGCACCGTCGGCACCGACCAGTCCGCCGCGATCGATCGCCAACACCACCGGCAAATTCTGTATCGCGATGTCGTGGATGAGTTGATCGTAAGCGCGCTGCAAGAAGGTCGAGTAGATCGCCACCACCGGCTTATAGCCATCACACGCCAACCCTGCGGCAAACGTCAGCGCGTGCTGTTCGGCGATGCCGACATCGAAGTAGCGTGCCGGAAAACGCTCGGCAAATTTCGCCAGACCTGAGCCTTCGCACATCGCCGGAGTGATGCCCACCACCCGTTCATCCTGCGCTGCCATATCGCACAGCCACGATCCGAACACTTGAGTGTAAGTGGGTTTCGCGATTTGCCCTTCGGCATTGTTCAGGACAGGTTTGGCGACAATGCCCTGAGTGTGATCGAACTTGCTCACGCCGTGATACAACAGACAATCCTGTTCAGCCAGCGCGTAGCCCTTGCCCTTTTGTGTGACGATGTGCAGGAACTGCGGCCCGCTCAGTTTGCGGATATTGCTGAGCGTATCCAGCAACACATCCAGATCATGCCCATCGATCGGGCCGATGTAGTTGAAGCCGAACTCCTCGAACAAGGTACTCGGTGTCACCATGCCTTTGACGTGTTCTTCAGCACGCTTTGCGAATTCCAGCACCGGCGGCATAACCTTCAACACCTTCTCGCTGCCGCGCCGCATCGCGGCATAAAAGCGCCCCGATATCAGCTTGGCCAGATAATTATTCAGCGCGCCGACCGGGCGCGAGATGGACATGTCGTTGTCGTTAAGGATAACCAGCAAGTTCGCATCCATCGCACCGGCGTTATTCAGCGCTTCGAAGGCCATGCCGCCGCTCATCGCGCCGTCGCCGATGATCGCCACGGCACGCCGCTCGGATCCCTGTAGCTGCGCCGCTACCGCCATGCCCAACGCCGCCGAGATCGAAGTGCTGGAATGCCCGGTGCCGAAGGTGTCATACGGACTCTCTTCACGCTTGGGGAAACCGGCGATGCCGCCCGCCATGCGCAATTTGCTCATCGCCTCGCGCCGTCCGGTAAGGATTTTGTGCGTATAGGTCTGATGGCCCACATCCCAGACCAGTTTGTCTTCCGGCGTGTCATAGATGTAGTGCAGCGCGATGGTCAACTCGACTGTGCCAAGGTTGGAGGATAAATGCCCGCCGGTCTTGCTGACCGATTCGACCAGAAACTCGCGCAACTCACTCGCCAATTGCGGCAACTGCTCGCGATCCAAAGCACGCAATTCGTCAGGAGTGTTGATGGTTTTGAGTAAGGTATACATCAGAATTTTCGTAATACGATGAAGTCAGCCAACTCGCGCAGGCGTTGTGCGGAATCGCCGAATTCCGCCAATGTTTCCAGTGCCTCGCGATGCAGGCGCAGGGCCATGTCGCGCGCGCCATGGATACCCAGCAGGCTGACATAAGTCGGCTTGTCGTTATCGGCATCCTTGCCCGCCGTTTTGCCCAGCGTGGCGGTATCCGCCTCGCAGTCCAGCATATCGTCCACCACCTGGAACGCCAGGCCGATCAGCTTGCCGAAATGATCCAGCTTGTCCAGTTGCGCCGAGGAGACTGAACCGCATTGCGCACCCAGCAGGATCGCCGCACGGATCAACGCGCCGGTCTTGTGGATGTGCATGAATTCCAGTTCGGGGAGCGTGAGCGACTTGCCCACGCTGGCGAGGTCTATCGCCTGCCCGCCCGCCATGCCGCGCGAACCGGCGGCCACCGCCAGCAGTTTGATCATTTCCAGTTGACGCAGCGCGTCATCGCTCAAACGATGTTCAGCGAGCAGTTGAAACGCCAGCATTTGCAGACTGTCGCCGACCAGCAACGCGGTCGCCTCGTCATATTGAACATGGCAAGTCGGCTTGCCACGGCGCAGCACATCGTTGTCCATGCACGGCATGTCGTCATGCACCAGCGAATAGGCATGGATCAGCTCGACCGCCGCAGCCGCGATATTCAAACGCGCCGCATCCGCACCGACCAACTCGCCTGCGGCAAATGCCAGCAACGGACGCACGCGCTTGCCGCCATCCAGCACCGCGTAGCGCATCGCTTCATGCAATCGCTGCGGAGCGGCTTCCGCACGCGGCAACAACTCGCGCAACACATCCTCGAAGCGCACTTGCTGCGCGGCGATCCAGCTCTGAAAATCAGCGCGCATCAAGATTGTCCGGACTCACCAGTACCAGAAAAATCTTTCAGCACGCCATCCTCCAGCACGCGCACCTGCTGCTGCGCGTCTTCGAGACGAGTGCGGCAGAACGTCAGCAATTCCGCGCCGCGCTTGTAGGCAGCCAGCGAATCTTCCAGCGACAACTTACCCGCCTCCATGTCAGCGACGATTTGCTCGAGCTCGGTCATTGCCGACTCGAAGCCTTGTGATTTCTGGGATTTCACGGCCATCTGTATATCCGTTTGCAAAGAGGCTCATTCTACCTAACAGGGTGTTGAAAAACTACTGATAAAACTACTAGCCATGTGACTAAGTTGGCAAACTACGCCAACTAAGTCATTGGTTATGCGAAGCGATGATGCTGCGTTGAAAACCGGCGAAAAATGCTCGTTTACTATGTGTAAACTCCGCTTTTTCGCCGGTTTCCGTCTTGCCTGATCGCTTCTCGCTACGTTTTTCAACACCCTGCCAAAGGCCCAGCCCTGAATAATTTTTTATGCTTGGTGCAGAGTTGACACTGCACTATCGCCCTCTCTCCTTAGATAGCTCGGGCTTGAGTCAAATGCTCTGACCCTATTTTTCCTGTGACCATTTATTGTATGTGCGGGAATTGTTGTATGTGCGGGAACTTAAACTTGGCGCTGGATGCTGTAACCGTCACGCACTAAAGCTTATACTCCGCATGTACTCATGAACCGGACGTAAACCGCCATGCTGATCAATTGCGTTGCCTACCAGAACGGCGTCAAACTCGCCGACCTTCCCGTCGAAGAAATCAGTGATTACCTTGAAAGGGCGGATTGTTTCGTTTGGGTGGCGCTACGCGATACCACCGATGCCGAGCTAGATAAAATGCAGGAGGAATTCGGGTTGCACGACCTGGCAATCGAGGACGCCCGCCACGGTCATCAGCGCCCAAAGATCGAGGAATACGGCGACACGCTGTTCGTGGTGATGCACATAGTGGAGGCCGACCATTCCGAGTTGACAGTCGGCGAATTCAGTGTCTTCGTTGGGCGCAACTTCATCCTTTCCATCCGCAACCGCAGCAACCAGAGTTTTCTCGGGGTGCGCGAGCGTTGCGAGCGCGAGCCGGAACTGCTGCGTCTGGGCTCGGGCTTCGTGCTCTATACGTTAATGGACGCGGTGGTGGACCGCTACTTTCCGGTGATAGATGACTTGGAGTCGCAACTGGAATCCATTGAGGAACGCCTCTTCGACAAGGGCGCCGCCCTTACCAACATTGAGCAGCTATATGAACTCAAGCGCAAAGTCGTGGTGCTCAAACATGCAGTTCTGCCGCTGATGGAAGCCACCGGAAAACTGCACGGCGGGCGCGTGCCGCCGGTCTGTGCCACCACCCAGGAGTATTTCCGCAATGTCTATGACCACCTGGCCCGTATCAACGCCACGATAGATGCCATGCGTGACACCATCACCACCGCGATTTTGGTCTGTCAGTCCACGGTATCCATCGAACAAAACGTAATCAACAAACAACTGGCCGCTTGGGCGGCGATCTTCGCCATCGCTACTGTTTTCACCGGCATTTGGGGCATGAATTTCCAGCACATGCCGGAACTGCAATGGGATTACGGCTACCCTGTTGCGCTTCTCGTCATCATTGCAGTCTGCGGCTTTCTTTACCTGCGCTTCAAGCGCTCTGACTGGTTGTAACTTTTTCAGGAAAAAACGATGGCTGACCAATGTCCCAATCCCGACGCCCTGTTGGAAAAGGTACAGCGCGCGGAATGAACTGACATTATTGTTGCCCCCCCAATTAATTTCGGGGACAATCCCTGTCTCCCTCGCACCATATTCACAATTAGGGCATGTCCGATATCGCCACCATAAATCAGCTCGCCCCCCCGGTTTCGATCCAACCGCTCCCGATCCAACCGCCGCTCGGCTGGTATTTCGATCCCAAGGCGTTGGAAGTCGAGCAACTCCTGCTGTTCGAGCAAGGGCCGAATTACGTCGGACATGAGCTGATGGTTCCGAATCCGGGCGACTACCAGGTGCTGGAAGGTGCGGCGCAAATGCTGGTGCGCAATCCGAATGGCGTGGAACTGCTCAGCAATATCTGCCGCCACCGCCAAGCCATCATGCTGCAGGGTCGCGGCAACGCGCAACACATCGTCTGCCCGATACATCACTGGACCTACAAGACCAGCGGCGAACTGCTCGGCGCACCGCACTTCCCGCAGAATCCCTGTTTGCACCTGAACAAGTCGCCGCTGCAAAACTGGAACGGCCTGCTGTTTTCCGGCAAGCGCGACATTGCCAAAGATCTGGCCAAAGTCGGCGTGATGCAAGACCTCGATTTCTCCGGCTATATGCTGGATCGCGTCGAAGTAGACGAATACGCGTTCAACTGGAAGACCTTCATCGAGGTGTATCTGGAGGATTATCACGTCGGGCCGTTTCATCCCGGCCTGGGTAATTTCGTGGATTGCGACAATCTCAAGTGGGAGTTCGGCGAACAGTACAGCGTGCAAACCGTCGGAGTCAGCAACGGGCTGCGCAAAGTCGGCAGCCCGGTGTATGGCAAGTGGCAGGAACAAGTGCTGCGTTATCACGGCGGCAAGCTGCCGAAATACGGCGCGATCTGGCTGACCTATTACCCCAACATCATGGTCGAGTGGTATCCCGGCACGCTGGTCGTCAGCACCATTGTTCCGCGCGGCCCGGAAGCCTGCACCAACATCGTCGAGTTCTATTACCTCGAAGATATCGTATTGTTCGAACGCGAATATGTCGAAGCCGAACAAAAGGCCTATCACGAAACGGCGGTGGAAGACGACATCATCTGCCTGCGCATGCACCAGGGGCGCAAGTCGCTGCACCAGCGCGGCATCGAAGAACATGGCCCCTATCAGTCGCCCACTGAAGACGGCATGTTGCATTTCCATGAGTATCTGCGCCGCAACCTTGCGTCACATTTGTAAAATAAGCGCAGTTCATTAATGGCACCTCTAGAAACCGTCGCGAGCAGCCGGAGTGCAAGAAG